>Ga0190274_10000051_pt1 | contig 101762 bp, 86 predicted proteins | sample Popmic531T_FD_133002 | JGI IMG/M metagenome (GOLD analysis project Ga0190274, IMG submission 133002) | Populus adjacent soil microbial communities from riparian zone of Yellowstone River, Montana, USA - 531 T | ecosystem: Environmental > Terrestrial > Soil > Riparian zone | place: USA: Montana...
ACCGACATCTGGACTCTCTCTTCTTCGAAGTGCTCGATCACGGCCCCTCGATCCTTGGTCTTTCGGACTCGTTGCTCCAGAGGCGGGAGGTTGTACTGGGTGTTGGTGTTCTGGATGTGAGCGAAGAGCTCGCCGCGCTTCCTGGCAAAGAACAGGCGCCGGCGCAGCAGATCGCGGGTCGGGCGCATCTCCGGGGGATAGACATAGGCCTGGGAGAGAGTGCCCCCTCGCAGGAGAGCCGCGATCTTGTAGGAGTCGATGCGGTCATTCTTGGTCTTGCCGCCGTGAATCGCCTTCATGTAGAGCGCGTGCCCGAGGACGAAGGCGATTCCGTGAGCCTGGCAGAGATCGGCCAGCCAGTACCAGCAGAAGAGGCATTCGACGGCGACGACGAGATCCTCCCTGTAGGGCTTGAGGGCTTTAAGAAGCTCGTCCCGATCACAGTTGAGCTTCCTGTGGACCAGCTTCTCTCCGGCTTGGTTGAGGATGCAGAGGTAGAGGCTACGGGCGTGAAGGTCGATTCCGCAGTAGTGCTTGTGCTGTTGGGTGTAGAATCTCATCGAGGCCTCCTTGGTACAAGGTCCTTTCAACCCCACCAGCCTACCGCGTGGGTAGGCAGCAGGGGGCCTCAACTAATATCCCGGCACTTGCACCGGACGGCTGGCGCCGCCGGTGAAGTGCATCCTCGTTGGCCGTCAAATCGACATGCTTAGAGTCGGATTACTTCTAGTGCTTGGATGTCTTGCTGCCTGCTCGTCAGGCGGAATCCTTCGCTCGTGCGGTGACGATTCGATCGAGTGGGCGAAAGAGTCTTTCGTGCGGATGGTGCCGCTTGCACAGTTCGATGACGAGATAGTCATTCGGGCGGTTAATGTTGCGTCACTGCCGGAAGGCGAGGCGAAAACGGCCCTCGAAGAATGGGCGCGCTCGGAGGCGGCAAGGATCCGTTCTGTCGTTCAACCGGGGGACGAAATTTGGAGCGTTCGCGAGCAAAAGGGTCGGGGCACAGGATGGTATCGGGAAGGCTTCGTCGTCGTCCGCAGAACATGTTTGGTCGCCGAGCTCGTGGTAGGCGACGACATGTAATGCATTCTGTAATTGGGCTGAGGCAGGCGGCCACGGATTAGGTTCGGATTAGGTTCCACCCAAAAAAGTAGAGCTCGCTAAGAAGTCTGATGCCATAAACCCGCCGCCGGTGTCTCAACCCGGCTCCGCAGGCGACTCAGGCTCTCCGGGTGACGTTTCACGCCTTCTGCCATGTGATCCGGCGGGCCTCACGCGGCCAGGTTTTCTCCGGAACCGCCCCGCGAGGCACACCTCGGCCACTGACCGGTGGAATGCACCGGAACCGACCTGAACATCTGTCGAGCCCGTGTTCTCGGAGTGGGCTCAGGCCGGGACGAACGGCAGATGGGGCGGAAAGCTGCCAGGCGGAAAGGCGGCGTCCCGGTGTCCGTTCCGGAGCTTCTCCGCCGCTTCGCGGTAGGGAGCTCCTATCCCGTAAGGGCGCCTGCGAAGCGTAGACAGCGAGGCCGAGGCTGTGGGGTGGAGCCCCGAAAGGAACGTGTCGTCGGGGTCATTGCTCGTTTTGGGAAGGGGCGACGGCACTCCTGCGCTTTACTGGCCTGGTGCGAGGAGCCCGGCCGGGGTCTGAGAGCACGGCATACGGCTACGGGGGTCACCCCAGGAACCTGGGAGATCCAGCTATCTCCGCCGGAGAAAGGGCTGATTCTTTAGCTGGAACCTTGAGGGCCGGGGTTGAGGAAGACTCTGCTCGGTTGGCAGTCGTACTATGGTTTCTGGTTTCAACGAGGCGCCGAGCCCGCTTCAGGAAGTCGACAAGTGGATTCGTCGCCGTCTGCGGTGCTATCTTTGGAAGCAGTGGGGTAGGCGAGGCTATCGGGAGTTGAAGCGACGGGAGTGAGTGTGTATTTGGCGTGGAACACGGCGAAGTCGGCGCATGGACCTTGGCGTTTGAGCGAGAGCCCGGGCATTGACCATCGCTCTGTCCGACAACTACTTCCGACTGCTGGGCCTACCAAGCCTGGTGAACGGATAAGGAGACCGACTGAATCAACCGAACCGCCGTGTACGTGACCCGTATGCACGGTGGTGTGGGAGGAGGGGCGTTACGAGACGCCTCCCTATCCCGATTGTATCCTTCGCTGGCATTTGTTGCATGACAAAGAAAGGAGCGCGTGTGAAAAGGCGTAAGGCAAAGCTCAGTCTTGCAAAGGAGACCCTCTTGAGATTGAACAGCACCGATCTTCGTGATGTGGTAGGTGCTCAAAAACCTGTACCCACTCTCTACGACCCAACTTGTGTGAGTTGTGAGGCAACGTGCCCCACATGTGCCTATTGGTCGTGTGTCCCATGTGACTGAGAAGTCAACCTGATTAAGCGGCCGTGAGCCTTTCGAAGTCCGTAAGGCTTTGGTGGTCATTGCGATTGTCAGCGAGACCGATGGCGAGTGGATCCTGCACTCGCTCAACTCCCATGCGGATTGCGCTCGCCGGCGCGCACGCGGTGGGGAAGTCGACGCTCGCCGCCGAGCTGGCGGTGGCGCTCCCCGGCCACCGCGTGGTCGAGGAGGCGTACTACCAGCTCGAGGGGGAGGGATACGTGTTCTCCGAGTCGCCGTCGCTGGAGGACTTCGAGGCGCAGCTCGAGCGGTCGCTTCGGTGCGTCCGCGAAGAGCGCGGGGACGTGATCTTCGATCGGAGTCCCGCCGACTACCTCGCCTATATGCTCGCGCACCGGGACGCCGCGCGTGCCGCGCCAGCCTATTGGCTCCCGCGGATTCGCGAGGCGTGCGCGGCGTTGGAGCTGATCGTCTTCGTGCCGATCGAGCACCCTGACCGGATCGCCGCCGGGCGCGAGGCGCCGCGGCTCCGGCGGCGGGTGGACGCGACGTTGCGCGAGGCCCTCGTGGACGACGAGTGGGACCTCGGTGGGACGGTGCTGGAGGTGAGGGGGACGCCCGGTGAGCGTGCCCAACAGGTGCTCGCCCACTTGGCCGTGGCCGGGCTCATCCGACGGTGAGCATCAATGCGTACCCCATAGGAGTCTGCCATGCGTCGCGTACGGTACGGCGTTGGGATCAGTCTGGATGGCTACATCGCCGGGCCGGCTGGCCTGCGGGCCTATGTGTTCTCGCGCACCCTCCGGCCGGTGGACGTCCGCGAGGGAGCTGCCTAACGGGAGAGGCCGAGCCCGGCCAGCAGACGGTCGATCTCGGCGGGGGCGACAGGCTTCACGAGGTGGTGGCGGAAGCCGCTTTGTTGGGAGCGGCGGTGGTCTTCGTCTTGCCCCCAGCCGGTGACGGCGATCAGTACCACGTGGTGGAGGTGCTCGTGCTCGCGGAGGCGTTGGGCCACTTCGTAGCCGTTCATCCCCGGCAGGCCGAGATCGAGCAGGAGGACGTCCGGCCGGAACGTGGCGGCCTCCTGGAGCGCGCCGGGGCCATCGTAGGCGGTTCGCACGTCGTGCATCCGGAGCGTCAGCAGCTCGGCGAGGCTCTCGGCGGCGTCGTGGTTGTCGTCGACGACCAGGATGCGCAAGGGGCGCAACGGATCTGACGTTGTGTCGGCGCCGTCCTGCGGCTGAGCGACGGCTCGAGCCCGCTCCGGCAGGGGCAGGCGCACCTCGATCTCGGTGCCGAGGCTGGGGCCGGCGCTGAAAGCTTCGACGGTTCCCCCGTGCATTTCGACCAGGGTGCGCACCAGGCTCAGGCCCACGCCGAGCCCGCCGCGCGAGCGCTCCGGGGAGCGGTCGACCTGGGTGAAGAGCTCGAATACGCTTGCGAGCATGTGAGACGGAATGCCGACGCCGCTGTCGCGCACGCGGATCGCCAGCGTCCCATCTTCCTCTTCGGCGGTCAGCCAGATGTGGCCCGCGGGTCCAGTGAATTTGGATGCGTTGTTCAGCAGGTTGAGCAGGACCTGGGCCAGCCGGGTGCCATCCCCCTCCAGGAGGACCGGCTCGGATGGGAGGTGGACGGTCAGCTCCTGCCGGGCCGCCTCGATCTGCGGCCGGCTCGCTTCGACCGCGTCGCGGACGATGGTCGACAGCTCGATCCGTTGCGGGCGCAACGCGATCTTGCCGGTGTTGATCCGCGCGACGTCGAGGAGGTCGTCGATGAGGCGCACGAGCTGCCGCACCTGGCGCTGGATCATCTCGTACGCCTTCGCGCTGTCGGGATCGCGGCGGACGGTCGGCCGCAGGAGCTCCAGCCCGTTGCAGATGGGGGCGAGCGGGTTTCTCAGCTCGTGGGACAGGGTGGCGAGGAACTCGTCCTTGTGGCGGTCCGCTTCGCGTAGCGCGGCCTCGATCCGCTTCTGCTCCGTGATGTCGATCGCCATGCCGCCGACGAGGGCGGCGGTTCCGTCCGGCCCAGGGATGGGGAACTTGCTGACGATCGAGGAGTGGGAGCGGCCGTCGTCCTGCTCCAGCGTCTCGACGGTGAGGATGCCCGTGACGCTCGCCAGCGCCCGCTGGTCGTTCACCTGGAACATCCGGGCCGTCTCCGGCGGGAAGAGATCGTCGTCGGTCTTGCCGTAGAGATCCTCCCGCCGCTGGCAGAACGCTTTCGCGGCGGCATCGTTGGCGTAGACGTAGTGCCCTTCGAGGTCCTTGATCCAGGCGAGGCCCGGCAGATGCTGCATGAACTCGGCGAAGCGGTGCTCGGTATCGCGCAGCGCAGCCATCTCCCGGTTGACGGTCTCGAGCCGGTCGAGCTCGCGCTGCAGCGCCTCTTCCTGGCGGAGACGCTTCTGGAAGCACCAGAGGGCCAGCGCCGAGAGAAGGGCGAAGAGGCCGGCCTGGAGCCCAGGCGGGACCAGCGCCAGCAGCGCGGCCAACGCGACACACGTCACGGCAAGGGCGAGACGCCCGAGGGTGGAGCGGGGAAGCCAGGACATTTTGTTGGAGGGATAGTACCGCAGATCGATCCGGGAAAACCCTCACCCCCGGCCCCTCTCCCGCAAGCGGGAGAGGGGTGTAGATTAGTCAATCCATGGAAGTCCGAGCTGGCGCGAGCTAACCCTCTCCCCTCTCCCGCTTGCGGGAGAGGGGCCGGGGGTGAGGGCTCACGCCGGGCAACGGCCCGCCCAGGCGGCGCAGCTGAGGGGCTGGCTCGGGCTGCACGCGGCGTCGCCGAACTGGCGGATCTGTTGGAACACCATGCTGCGGTCCGCGAGGCCCGAGTCGAACTGCATGGGCGGCTTCGATGGCACCGGTTGCGCTTTGGTGTCATGGCACGTCACGCAGCCCTTGGCCATGAGCTGGGGGTCCTGGAGATAGGTCTCCATCGTCGTGTTGGCGAGCGCCGTGCCACCGGCCGGCTCCAGTGTGCCGTCTCCGGCGAACCAGAGGACGCCCGCGAGCTCGTAGTTGGCGAGCAGGGCGGCTCTCCCGCCGAGCTGGCCAAGCACTTGCCGGACCTGCTCGTTCAGTGCGCCCACTTCCGCGGTGACCGCCGTTTCGCGGCACACCTGAGTTGGAAACGGATCGGCTTTGCACTGATCCGGGTCGAAGAGAAAGACCTGGACCCCCGCGATCGGCTGATTGAACGTGTGCGGGACCGGGGTGCAGGTGATGAGGCCGCCGCCCGGGTCCGCGGGGTTCTCCGGAATCGTCCAATCGGTGTGTTTTTGATTGTAGGCGTCGCGGACCGCTTGCGACACGGCGACCGGGCACGGCGGGCAGTACCAGTTCCCCTTGCAGCGGCCGGTGCCTGCCGGGTCCTTGCACGCGGGGTCGTAGAGCTGCCAGCTCGCGAAGCTGGCGGGCGGGGGCTGCGCCGGGCTGCCGGAAGCCGGGCAGTCCGGCGCGTTGTCGCGGTGCTCGAACGTGGCCCAGAGGAAGCCGGGATTCTGCGGCGTCTTCTGCACGATGTGCATGCCGACGAGACCCAGAGTGGCCTTCACCGGCGTGTCCTGCAGCTTCGCCGAGTAGGGCTGGACCTCTCCGGGAGCCGTCAGGAAGCGGCTCGCGTCCTCCGGCGTACAGGGGGACGGCGAGTCGGGCAGGTCGCACGTTTCGATCACCCGCCAGGCCAGCTTGAGCTCCAGAGAGGACGACGGCAGGTCGATCCCCGACATCCTCTGGTTGTAGCAGCCGCCCCGGTAGAGCTCGCAGCAACGGATGTACTCGTATTCGTCTTGATTGACGAGCACCGAGAAGTGGAGCCAGCGGCCCCGCTGGTCCACCAGGGGCGTCAGGGCCGCCGCCTCCTCGACCTGGTCGGCGTCCACGGGGTGCAGGCCCGGCATCCCACGCCCTTTACGCAGCTGCCGTGCCCGCATCCTGTGCTCTCCGGTCTGCCAGGGTTGCGCATCGCCGCTCGCGGGGAAGAGGGCCTGGTCGCCCGGCCATGTGGCAAGCACCGGCGCCTTCCCCTGGAGCTGGGTCAGGACGAGGAGCTGCTGCCAGGCGAAGTCATAGAAGCAGCCATCCGGCTCCTCGGGGACCGCCGGCTTCTCGAACCACTGGCGGACCTGCTCGTCGGTCACCGCGCAGGCTGGGCTCGCGGCGGGCGTTGGTGCACCGGTGCCCGAAGCGCTGGTGTCATCCGCGGGTTCGCGGTGGCAACCAGAGAGGGCGGCCACGGCAATGACCAGGAACGCGGCGTCACGGCGGGACAGACTCCACAGCCTTCCGTGTATCGGCATCGTCAGCCTCCCCTGGAGCGGAGTTGAGCGCTTTGGGCAAGTATAGCTCCGTCGAGCGCCGGGGAACGGGTACAATCCCGGCCATGGCAGCCAAGGACGCCACGTTCTTCCCCTCCGCACCCGAGCTCCGCCGCTGGCTGGAGGCGAACCACGACCGGGTCCAGGAGCTGGTGGTCGGCTTTTATAAGAAGGACTCGGGAAAGCCGAGCATCACCTATCCGGAGGCGCTGGACGAGGCGCTCTGCTTCGGCTGGATCGACGGCGTCCGGAAGAAGCACGGGGACGACAGCTACACGGTCCGCTTCACGCCGCGCCAGCCGAAGAGCATCTGGAGCCTGGTCAACGTCCGGAAGGTCGAGGATCTGATCCAGCGCGGACGGATGAAGCCTCCGGGGCTGAAAGCGTTCGAGGCGCGGGATGCGGAGCGGACCGGCGTCTATTCCTTCGAGCGGGAGACGGCCGAGCTCGATCCGGCGCTTGAAAAGGTTTTCCGGGCGAACAAAAAGGCGTGGGAGTTCTTCCAGAAACAGCCTCCCGGCTATCGGCGCCTCGCGGCCTGGTTTGTGATCAGTGCGAAGAAGCAGGAAACCAGGGAAAAGCGGCTCGGTCAATTGATCGAAGACTCGGCCGCCGGGAAGCGGCTGGGGATGCTGGAGCGGCCTTCCAAAGGACAGGAGCCGTAAGAGGAGATGCGGCGCGTCCATCTGTTCGAGATCGAAGATCAGGACTGGTGTCCGGCGAGCTTGCGCGACAGTGCGACGGATTTCCTCCAGTTTTTCCTGCGGCTGACCGATTCCTATTCCGTGATCGTCCCCCGGCTGCAAGCGGCGCTGGCTGCTTGTGGGACGAGCCGCATCATCGACCTGGCCGCGGGCGGCAGTGGACCGTGGCCGCGGCTCCTGCCTCGGCTTCTGTCGCACGACGCCTCGATCGAGCTGTTTTTGACGGACAAGTTTCCCAACCAGGGTGCCTTCGCCGCCTTGCAGCGCAAGTTCCCGGGCCAGGTCACGGCGGTCCCCACGCCGGTCGATGCCGCGGCCGTGCCTCCCGATCTCACGGGCTTTCGCACGCTGTTTACGGCGTTCCATCACTTTCCACCGGACGTTGCGCGTGCGGTCCTCGCGGATGCCGTGCGGCAGCGCCAGGGCATCGGCGTCTTCGAGACGACGCAGCGGAACCTGTCCGCCATCCTGCGCATCCTGATTTCCGCGCCGGCGCTGGCGGTGTTGACGGCGCCGATCACTCCGCCGTTCCGCTGGTCCCGTCTCGTCTGGGCCTACGTTCTGCCGGCCCTTCCGGCGCTGGTGGGTTGGGATGGCTTCGTCTCGTGCCTGCGGACGTACACCCCGGCCGAGCTGCGCGCTCTGATCGCGAGCGTGCCTGGCGCGGACACCTACGTCTGGGAGGTGGGGGAGGAGCGGAATCCGCTGCCGCTCCTTCCGGTCACGTACCTCATCGGATACCCCGCCTGACGGCCGCAGGCCCGTGCTAGCATCCCGCGTGGCCAGAATCCTCGTTGCTGGAGCGACCGGCACCCTCGGCCGCGCCACCGTCCGGGAGCTGAAAGACCGGGGGCATTTCGTCCGCGGTCTCGGCCGGTGGGTGCCGCTGCTGCGGCAGCTGCCTCTCGACGAGACCTTCGAAGGCGATCTGACCAACCCCGAGTCGCTGGAGGGCTGTTGCGACGGGATCGACGCGGTCCTCTCCTGCGCCGGGGCGTCCATGCACCTCGACACCTGGGGCGATACGCGCTCGTTCAAGGCGGTGGACTTCCCCGGGAACCGCAACCTGCTCGCGGAGGCGCGGCGGGCGGCGGTGGGGAGGTTCGTCTACGTCTCGCTCTACGCGGCGGAGGGCCTCCTCCGCACCGAGTACGCACGGGCCCATGAGCGGTTCGTGGAGCTGCTCCGGGGCTCCAGCCTGCCGTACACGGTGGTCCGGCCCACCGGGTTCTTCGGCTTCTTCGGCGAAGTCCTGCGCATGGCCCAGAAGGGGCAGGGCGTCCTCATCGGCTCCGGCGCGACGCGCACCAATCCGGTCCACGAGGAGGACGTCGCCGCCGCCTGCGCGGAAGCGCTGGTGGGGACGGAGAGTGAAATGTCTGTCGGGGGTCCGGACATCTATACGCGAAGGGAGATCGTGGAGCTGGCCTTCGAGGTTGTGGGGAGGAAGCCGCGGATCGTCCGCATCCCCTCGTGGGTCTTCCGCGGCCTGGTCGCGCCGGTGCGGTTGATGAACCCGCGCCTCTACGCGCTCATGGCCTTCGGGGCCGCGGTGAGCTCGATCGACGTGGTGGCGCCGGCCGTGGGACGGCGGCATCTGCGAGCGTACTTTCAATCGTTGGCCGAGCAGGAGATTCGATGACCCGAACCGCACCCTTCGTCCTGTGCCTGATCCTGGCGAGCGCTCCGGCCTTCGCCGCCGAGAAGTGCTCCTTCGTCAGTGAGCAGCGCGGCGGGCTTCTCGAGAGCACCGGCACAGGGCGCATCTTCCTCGATGGCGCCCGTTATCGCGTGGAATTCGATCCGAGGGAGGAGCCGCGAGGATTCGACGTCCTGGTCTCGAAGGATGAAGGTGAGCACGAGCACGGCATCGACCTGGGGCACCGCACCTGGTACACGCTGGAGAAGAGAGATCCGAAGGCTCCCTCGTCATCCCTGCTGGTGCTCCTGCCGGTCTGGGGGGGAAAGCCGGAGGTCGAGAACGTCGTGCTCGAGCAGACCGAGAAGCCGGAGCCCGAAGTGGTTTCGGAGCGTTCGACGCGGAGGCACGAGATCCGGCTCTCGTATGACGTCACCATCAAGTTTCCCGGGGAGACCGTCAAAGGCAAGGTGCGTGTCGAAGCGGTCTTTTGGATAGCCGGAGACGAGTCCAGGGCCCTGCCCGCGCTCCTCCGCCCCGACCTCCACACCGGGTTCGAGAAAATCGACGGCCGGCTGGCCGAGGCGTTCGCGAAGCTGCGGGGAATCCCCATGAAGCAGGAGATGACGATCTCCGCGGAAGCGGAGCAGACCCTGCCGCAGACGACTCGGGAGACGGTGACCCTCTCGGGTTGCAAGCCGGTCGAGGTCAAGGCGGCCCAGTTCGAGGTTCCAAAAGGGTACAGCTATAAGAAGCCTGTGGTGGTCGGACCCGGAGCGCCGGGGTTAGAATAGACCGTATCAACTGACAGGGCCTTGGCCGTTTCCCCCGGAGCGGGGATCGGGAGAGGTCCAGGGAGAGCGATGACATGGGCAAGAGGATCTTCCTCTTTCTGTTGACCAACCTCGCTGTGGTGGTGGTGCTGTCGATCATCCTGAGCCTGCTCGGGGTCGGCAGCTACATCGGACCGGACGGGCAGCTCCAGCTCGGGTCGCTGATGGTCTTCTGTCTCATCTGGGGCATGGGCGGCGCGTTCATCTCGCTCCAGCTGTCGCGCTGGATCGCCAAGAAAGCCATGGGCATCCAGCTCATCGACGGACGGAGCGGGAACGAAGGGCTCGACTGGCTGTACAACACGGTTGCGATGCAGGCGCAGCAGGCGAACCTGCCGGTGCCGGAGATCGGGGTCTACGCGTCGGAGGAGGTGAACGCCTTTGCCACGGGGCCGAGCAAGAAGCGGAGCCTGGTGGCGGTGTCGACCGGGCTGCTGCAGGGAATGCAGCGCCATGAGGTGGCGGCGGTCACGGCGCACGAGGTGGGGCACATTGCCAACGGCGACATGGTGACGATGGCCTTGATCCAGGGGGTGATCAACGTCTTCGTGCTCTTCTTCGCGCGGATCATCGCCTTCGCGGTCAGCATGTTCGTCCACGAGAAGATCTCCTGGATCGTAAGCTTCGCGGTGCGCATCGTCCTGGAGATCGTGCTGAGCATCCTGGGGTCGCTGGTGACCGCCTGGTTCTCGCGCAAGCGGGAGTTCCGGGCCGACGCCGCGGGCGCCTCGCTGGCGGGCCGGGAGAACATGATCGCGGCGCTGCGCCGGCTGGCTGCGAATGCCGAGCTGGTGGATACCTCGCATGCCTCGCTGGCGACGATGAAGATCTCGGGCAAGAAGGGCTGGCTGGGGGCGTTCTCGACGCATCCGCCGCTCGAGGAGCGGATCGCGGCCTTACAGGCGGGACGGTAGGAAGGGGGACAAGGGACCGGGGTTGCCCGGTCCCTTGCGGATGGGGCTCAGCGGCGGTGGTGGCAGCGGCCGTTGTGGCGATGGCCGCTGCGGGCGTTGCTGCGCGCGTAGGACGCATCGCGGTCCCAGCGATAGGCCGGGCGCGAGTCGCCGCGGTAGCGGGTGCCCCCGTAGTAGTTGTCGTACCGGTAGTCGTTCCGGCGCTCCGCACGCTCGCGGGCGTTCTTCTCCTGCTTGTAGTCGCTGTAGGCACCGGCCGCCGCGCCGACGGAGGCGCCGACCGCCGCACCCTTCAGGAGCTCTTTCCCGGTGGTCCTGCCGCGGACCATCTGGGTGACGGCACCCGCGGCGGCGCCGATGGCGGCACCCTTCACGAGGCGGTCTGAGCCGTGGGTATCGCCCGCGTAGGCGGACACTGACCCGAAGACCAGGAACGCCATCAAGAACAGTGCGATGCCGACCCGTTGTCTTCCTTTGTTGAGCATCTCTCTACTCCTTTCCCTCTTGAAGCCGTCCTGTTTCGAGGCCGTTTCCATCCGGCCGACGACTTGCGTCAGTCATATACATCAAGAGCTATGCCAGGGTGGGGGTGTTCGGCGGAAGTTGTTAGACACCAGGTGTTTACGGGTAGGAAGGGCTGAGGAGGCGGAGGTTTGGGCCTGCGGAATGTCCTTTTGGGTGGACGGGGGTGTGCCAGGGTACGCACAAGGGCTCATGAAGGGAGTGCTCTGCAAGAGGCTCGGATTTGCTACTCTGCCGCCATGCTGAGCCCTACGCCTACCGAGAAGGTCGTCGATAATCAGGGGCGGCCCTACTTCCTGTGGGACTGCGACATGACGATCGACGAGTTCCGGGTGGGGCTCCAGGACCCTGAGCCCGAAGCTCGAGCCTACCTGGTCGGGAAGCTAATGCGGCAGGCGAAGCCGGACGACGTCTTTGCCTTTGTTTCGCCACGGGAAATCCGGGAGCTGTGGCCTCTGGTGGTCCGCTACCTGGGGAAGACACGGGAGTTCTGGACCTGGCTGTTCGACGCCTGGGAAGCGCAGGGGCGTGTCTGGCGATAAGCTGAGCGCCCTGCAGTGGCGCATCCTGGAGCGGCTTTCTACCTTGCAGCCGCCTTGGACCCTGACCGGCGGAGGGGCCTTGGCCGGCTTCCATTTGAAGCACCGCGCAACCCGTGACCTGGACCTTTTCTGGCATGGGCTCAATCAACTGGGCACTCTTCCGGAAGAAGTCCGCAGCAGCCTGGTTTCCGAAGGTCTCGAGGTGACGCCCGTCCGGAGCGGAGCCACCTTTGCCCAACTTCGGGTCGGCGATGGGACGGAGATCTGCATCGTCGACTTGGTCGCCGATCCGGTAGCTCCCGTGGAGGCTCCTCTCCAAATCAGGATCGGAACCTCGTCCTTGGTGGTCGATACGCCTCACGAGATCCTCGTGAACAAGCTCAATGCTCTGCTCAGCCGGTCGGAGCTGCGGGACCTGGAAGATGTCAGGGCTCTCCTCGCGGCGGGGGGAGATCTCGGACGAGCCTTGGCCGACGCAGCCAAAAAAGACGGAGGGTTCTCGCCGCTGACACTGTCCTGGGTCTTGAAAGAGCTTCGGCCAAGGGCCCTAGCCCGCGTGGCAGGGCTGGGGCCAGAGAAGGCTGAGGAGCTGGAGGCCTTCCGGGACTCACTCATCGAACAAATTCTGGAGCTCAGCTCTCCGGAAGACGGATAGAGAAGTACCCAGCCAGCACAGAGTGAGGACCACCGAGCCTCCGGAGCGTTGTTTCCAAGGTCCCCGGTACGCATTTGGGGCTCCTCGCGGCACTTGAGAAGAGGGGGCGGCTTCCGGCTGGGATGACGTGGTACTCTCCAAATTCGGCCTTTGCTATAAGCCCACGAGGCTCTCCTTCCGCAGGGTTGTTTTGAAGCCATGGACAGAACACATCTCGAGCCACCGCCGGCCGCTGCCCTGGTTGACCTCCTCCGGGCGCGGGCTCTTGCCACGCCCGGTCGGCGTGCCTATGCCTTTCTCTCGGACGGGGAGACGGAGAGCGGCGCACTTTCCTGGGCGGAGCTCGATGCGCGTGCCCGCGCGATCGGCGCGGCTCTGGCCGAGCAGGGGGCGCGCGGCGAGCGGGTGCTGCTCTTGTTCCCCCCAGGGTTGGATTTCGTCGCCGCTTTCTTCGGATGCCTCTATGCCGGCGCGGTGGCGGTGCCCAGCTATCCGCCCCGGCCGCATCGCGATCAGCCGCGCCTGCGGGCCATCGCCCGCGATGCGCGGCCCGGCTTTGCGCTGACCACGGCGGATCTCGCGAGCCGGCGGGTGGCTCTCGCGTCCCGGGTGCCGGAGCTGGCAGAGACGGTCTGGCTGGCGGTGCAAGAGATCGATCCACGGGGAGCGGAGGGGTGGAGAGCTCCGGAGATCGAGGCGAAGACCCCCGCGTTCCTTCAGTACACGTCCGGCTCGACGGCTCTGCCCAAGGGAGTGGTGGTCACCCACGGGAACATCCTCCACAACGAGGAGATGATCCATGCGGCGTTCGGCCAGTCCGAGGCGTCGGTGGTCGTGGGGTGGCTGCCGCTCTACCACGACATGGGGCTGATCGGGAACGTTCTGCAGCCTCTGTATGCCGGCGCCTCGCGGCTGATCGACGACGTCCGCCGCACCGCCGCCGAGCGCCTCCCCGAGCACATGGTGCCGGCCGCCTGGGTGGTGCTCGATGCCCTGCCGCTGACCACGCACGGCAAGGTAGACCGCCGGGCGCTGCCCGCGCCGCGCGAGGCATCCCGCGGTGCGGAGCGGCCGATCGTGGAGCCGCGCACGCCGGTCGAGCGCGAGCTGGCCATCGCCGCGCAGCAGGCCCGGCAGGTGGACCAGTCCGAGATGGCGGCCATGCTCGACGAGCTCAAGGGGCTTTCCCCTGAAGAGATCCGGGCGCTCCTGGAGGCAGAAGGATGATCCCGCCGCCATATTGACGGCTCTTCACAGCGGATGTAAATTTAAATCGACCGCAAAGTAAAGAAGTAAGCTGTCAGTGTCCAACAAAATGACCAGATCACCTGGGCTTTCCGCACGAAAGACCGTGATATTGTGGAGGGGTCGCCGACGTTGAGTCGTCTTTTTTGATGCAGTCCGCTGATTACGATCAGATTTGAATCCTATGTCCGAGACCTACAAGCTAGATGCAGAAGACCAGGCCCTCCTCCGTACCGTCCTCCGGAAGCGCCAGCCCTCCAGTCTCTGGCTGGTCAGCACCATGGACGAGAAGCCCCTGACGCCCGCGCAGCGCGACAACATCAAAGGCGTGCTGAGCGATGAGCTGCGCGAGACCGGCTACGGCTCCGAGCGGGCGGTTGCCCTCAAAAAGCTGATCGACTTCTTCGGCCCGGCCTGAGAGGCGCGGCCCTGCCGGCGGTGAGCCTTCCCCCTTGCCGCGAGAAGGGTGTCCTTGCCTTGCCCGTGTCCCGGTGATAGGAAGCACAGGCACCTTATGCTCATAGGAGGATTTGCCAATGGAAAACACGACCCAGGAAGTCCAGACCACCCCGGAGCACATCGTGAGGTCGCCCGAAGAGGGCGAGTGCCCAACCTGCGTCTCGGGTCTCGACCCGAGCGTCGGCACCTCGCTCTTCCAGGAAGCCCTGCGCGACGCCCTCTAGGCTCGAACCCGGCGCGCACCCCTTTCGCGGGTGCGCGCCTTCCTTCTCTCCGGAAAGGCTGCGCCGCACATGACGTCTCCCGCGCCGACCGACCGTCTGGCGGGCCTGCCCCGGTTGGGCGTCGGGCTCTCCTATCAAGGCACCCTCCGCCGCTTCGTCCTCGAGCACCTGGACAGCTTCGACTTCCTCGAGATCATTCCCGATATCTTCTGGGCCGACCAGGGGCGGGGAACCGCCGGGCGCTTTCGCGAGAGCGCGGACGCCGCGCCTTTCCTCGCCCAGGTGGCCGCGGCCAAGCCGCTGATCGCCCACAGCGTCGGTCTCTCGATCGGCAGCGGTGACCCCTTCGACGCCGAGCACATGGAGCAGATCGCCGCCTGGCAGGAGCGCTGGGGCTTTCCCTGGCACAGCGACCACCTGTCGTTCAACCGGCTGGAGCACGCCTCCGGGCATTTTATCGACACCGGCGTGACGCTTCCGGTCCCCTTCGACACGGAGGTCCTCGACCTCCTCTGCGAGAGGGTCGACCGGGTGCAATCGCGGGTGCCGGTGCCGTTCCTGCTGGAGAACAACGTCTACTACTTCGAGATCCCCGAGCAGGAGATGAGCGAGGCGGAGTTCCTGAACCGCCTGGCGCAGCGCACCGGCTGCGGCCTCCTCCTCGACCTCCACAACATCTACACCAACGCGCGGAACCTCGGCTTCGACCCTTGGGAGATGCTCGGCAGCCTCGACCTGTCGCGGGTGGTGGAGGTCCACCTGGGGGGCGGCATGGAGGTGGACGGCGTCTGGCTCGACGCCCACTCCGGCCCGTGTCCCGAGGAGGTGTGGGTCATGCTGGAGGAGATCCTGCCGCGGGCACCCAACCTTTCCGGCGTGGTCTTCGAGATGTTCGGCAACTACTTCCCGCAGGTCGGCCCTGAGCCGCTCCTCGCCGAGCTCCGCCGCGCGCGCCAGGTGCTGGAGCGGCGCGCCGCCTGATCTCCCGCCGGGTATCTTGAATGTCGCTCCAGGCGTTCCAACAGGCGCTCACGGACCTGGTGATGTCCCCGGCCCTGCGCGCCCGCATCGCGGAGGACCCGCCAGGCTGTTTGGCGGGCTACGACCTGTCCGACCTTGAGGTCCGCCGCCTCGCGGCGCTCGCCCGCGACCCGCGGGTGCGCACGCCCACCTTGCTGCACCGTTCCTTCCGGCTGAGCATGCTCGCCAACACCCTCCCGCGCACCTGCAAGGCTCTCGGCCCGCGCGGCCTCCGCGACCTGATGCACGCCTATTGGGGCGAAGGGCCACCGCGGACCATGCAGTACCTGAAGGAGGCGCTCCGCTTCGCCGAATTCGCCCGCGGCAGCCTGCGCGACGGCAGCTTTCAGAACGCCTTCCTGGAGGAGGTGCTGGAGACCGAGATCGCCGGCCTGACGCTGGGTCGCGCCGGTCTCACCTGGGAACCCGGCGAGCATCGGGTGCCGGACGACCTCGCCTTCCGCGTCCTCCGCGTCCATCCCGCCTGCCGGGTCATCCCCTGGCGCCACGATCCGGACGCGGTCCTCGCCGCGCTCGACGGCGGCCAGCCGCTGGAGGGGTTTGCGGAAGGAGAGCACTGTCTCCTGCTCGCCGCGACGGGAGCCGGGAAGCTTACCTCGAAGGCGTTCGGGCCCCTGGAGCGTCGGGCCCTCCTCGCCGCGGGCGGGACGCGGACGGTGGGCGACCTCTGCGCGGAGCTCGACCTGCCGGGGCGGGTTTTCGTGGATCTGGTGGGCGGGGGGTGGTTAGTCGCGTAGGGCCGTCATCGGCTCCACCGCCGCCGCCCGGCGCGCCGGGAGCCAGGCAGCGAAAACGCCGACGGCGAGTGGGACGAGCGCGGCGACTGTAAAGATCACGGGATCGGCGGGGGAGACCTGTACGAGGAGTCCGGTGAGGAGGCGGGTCAGGGGGACCGCGGCGGCCAGGCCGACGAACGCTCCAGCCAGGACCGGGAGGAGAGCGCGGCGGAGGACCAGCCCGAGCACCGCGGGCCGCCCCGCGCCGAGCGCCATGCGGAGGCCGATCTCACGCGTCCGCCGGCTCACTGCGTACGCCGTGACTCCGTAGAGGCCCGCCGCAGCGAGCAGCAGCGCCGCGGCGGCCAGCCCGGCGGCGAGCACCGCATGAAAGCGCGGCCCCGCGAGCGCCAGGCCCGTCACCGCCTCCATGGGCCGGACCGACTTCACCGCGACGTGCGGATCGATCTCGCGTAGCACGGCGCGGACGCGGTCCACCAGCGCCTGCGGCGCGCCCCGGCCGCGGATCACCAGCGTGGCGAAGGGGACGGGGCTTTGCGCGAAGGGAAGAAACATTTCCGGCCCGCTCTCCGTCGCCGGCCCCTGGTGGCGCACGTCGCCGACCACGCCGACCACCTCCAGCGCGTCGCCGGACTTCAGCGTCAGCCGTTTGCCCAGGGCGCTCTCGCCGGGCCAGACCGAGCGGGCGAACGTCTGGTTGACCAGCGCCACGTTCGGCGCGCCGTCGCGGTCGCCCGACCCGAAGCCGCGCCCGGTGATGCGCGGAATGCGCAGGGTCTCGAAGTATCCCGGGCTCACCAGGCGCCATCCGGTCGTCACCTCCCGCGGCACGCCGGCCCGCTCCGCCGTCAACCCCATCTGCAGATCGAACAGCCCGGTCATCGGGAGGCTGGACGTGATCCCGGCCGTCTGGACCTCGGGAGCGGCACGCAGGTCCGCCAGCAGGCGCTCGTAGAAGACGAGGGTCTCCTCGGGCTTCCTGCCGGAGAGCTCGATGCGCAGCGTGAGCACTCCCGTCGGATCCAGCCCCAGGGGGATCGTGGCGAGGCCGGCCAGGCTCTTGGCGAGCAGCAGGGCGCCCGCGAGGAGGGGGAGACAGAGCGCCACCTCCGCCATCACCCAGGTGGCCAGGAGGCGGCCCGCACGCAGGTTGCCGCCTCCCGCAGAGCCCTCCTGGAGGACTGCCGCGGGAGCGCTGCGCGCCGCCCGCCGCGCCGGTACCAGGGCCGCCAGGATCGCGGCGGCAGCGCAAGCCGCGAAGGCGACTCCGAAGGAGCGGGCTCCCAGCGCGATCTCGCCCAAACCTGGGAGGGACCTCGGGCTGGCCGCCACCAGCGCGGGGAGCGCCCAGGAGGCGAGCGTGAGGCCCAGCGCGCCGCCCGCCAGCGCCAGCACCAGGCTTTCGAGGAGGGCGGGCTGCGCGAGCCGGCCGCGGCCGGCTCCGAGAGCCGCGCGCACGGCCGTCTCCCGTGCTCGGCCGGTGGCGCGGGCAAGCAGCAGGCTGGAGACGTTGGCGCAGGCGATCAGCAGGAGGAAACCGGCCGCGCCGAGCGACAGGACCAGGGGCCGCCGCAGGTCTCCCACCATTTGCTCGCGGAGCGGGACGAGCTGAATGCCCCGTCCCTCGTTCTCCTCCGGATGCTCGCGCGCCAGGGCCTGCGCGAGTCCCTCCATCTCGGTCCGAGCGCGCTCCAGGGGCACGCCCGGCGTCAGGCGGCCGAGCACGCGCAGGAAGCGCTGGCCACGCGGGAGCGCGTCCGGCTTGAAAGCCAAAGGGCTCCAGATCTCGGTGGCCTCGTCCAGATAGAGCGGCTCGGGGTGACGAAACTCCGGAGGGAGGACCCCGATTACGGTGACCGGCCGGCCGTCGAGCTCGATCCGCCGGCCGATGACGTCTGGAGCGCCGCCGAAGCGCCGCCGCCAGAGGCCATGGCCGAGCACCACGACCGGCTCGCCGTCGGAGAGGAAGTCCTCCGCCAGGAACAGTCGGCCGAGGGCTGGGCGCGTGCCGAGGGCGGGGAAAAAATCCTGTGAAACGATGGCGCCGAGAAGCTTCTCCGGCTCCTCCGTGGCCGTCAGGGTCGGGAACCAGACGTTAAACGTGGCGAGATGGCGGAAGCTCCGGCTCCGCTCCCGCCAATCGAGGAAGTCGGGATACGAGCTGACCATCCGGTCGCGGCTGCCGTCGAGCAGGTGCCCCCAGAGCAACACCAGGCGGTTTTCCTCCGGATAGGGGAGGGGGCGCAGGAGCACCGCGTCGACCGCGCCGAACGTGATTCCGACGGCGGCTGTGCCCACGGCCAGGCAGAGCACGACCGCCAGGGTCAGCCCGGGGGCTCTCGCGAGGCTGCGGCAGGCCTGTTGGATCTCGCTCACGGTGGGGGATGGTATAGCGGGCAAAGCCGCCGTGGTACCCTCTTCCGCCCTGCTGGAGGCCTTTGCACCGGTGAAGATCCTGTTGACCATGAACCTGCCCTGGTTCCCCACGGTCGGGGGAGCCAACAAGTGCAACCGCGCTCTGGCCGAGGGGCTGGCGGCACGCGGGCATGACGTGCGGGTCGTGGTCCCCGCGCTGGCGGTGCCGTCCCGCTGGACGCTGGAGGAGGTGCGGTCCGAGCTGCGGGTGCGGGGAATCGAGGTGCGCGCGGAGGGAGGTGTTGATCTCTTCCGCTCCGGAGGCGTCGAGGTCGTGGCGGTCGCTGATCCGGCGCGGCTGCGGAGCGAGCTGAGCGAGCGCCTGCGCGCTTTCGCTCCCGACCGGGTCCTGGTGTCGTCCGAGGACCCGTCCCAGAACCTGCTCGACGCCGCACTGAAAGCTCAGGCGGCTCCCGTGATCTATCTCTCGCACACCCCGGCGTTCCTGCCGTTCGGCCCGCAGGCATTCTATCCGAGCGAGCGGCGGACCCTCATGCTCGGCCAGGTGGCGGGGATCGTCGCCGTGAGCCGCTTCGTGGCGGACTACATCCGGCGCTGGGGCGGGCTGGAGGCCGCGGTCTTCCCGTTCCCCATCTACGGCCCCGGGCCGTTTCCCGATTTCGGAGGGAATGAGGGAGACGGCTTCGTTACTCTGATCAACCCGTGCGCGGTGAAGGGGATCGCGATCTTCCTGGAGCTGGCGCGGAGCCTTCCGGATGTCCGGTTCGCCGCGGTGCCCACCTGGGGGACCACGCCGGCCGACCGGGAGGCGCTCGCCGCGCTTCCCAACGTGACCCTGCTGCCGCCCGTGGACGACGTCGACCGGATCTATGAACGCACCCGCATCCTGCTCATGTCCTCCCTGTGGGAAGAAGCTTTCGGCGTCACCGCTGTGGAAGCCATGCTGCGCGGCATCCCTGTGCTGGCGAGCGCCGTGGGCGGGCTGCCCGAGGCCAAGCTGGGGACGGATTTCGTCCTCCCGGTGCGCCCCATCGAGCGCTTCACCGACCGGCAGGATGCCAACGCGGTCCCCGAGCCTGTGGTGCCGGAGCAGGACGACGGCCCCTGGCGCGAGGCCCTGGTCCGTCTGCTCGGCGACCGCGACCTGTACGCGCGCCAGTCGACCGCGGCGCGCGCGGCCACTCCGTTCATGACGGCTTTGGCCGCCTTCCTGGCCCTGCTCGGCAGGATCACCGGGCAGACAGACGTGGCGGCCGCTCGCCGATCGCCAACCGCAACCGGCAGGAGACGGAGGGGCTGATCGGCTTCTTTGTGAACACCCTGGTGCTGCGCGCCGACCTGGGGGGCGATCCCGGGTTCCGCGAGCTGCTGGCCAGGCTGGCGGCCCGCCTGCGCGATCTCGGCGTTCTCCCAGGCGATCGGGTGGGGCTCTGTGCCGAGCGCTCGCCGTCGATGGTCGCCGGCCTGATGGCGATCGCCACGGCCGGAGGCGCTTACGTTCCCCTCGACCCCTCCTATCCGGCGGCCCGCCTGGCGTTGATGGCCGAGGATGCGCGAGCGTGGGCCGTGCTCGTCGACGAGACGCTCGCCGGTCTGCTCGTCGATGTGCTGCCTGGGGGCGGCGCGCCGGTCCTCCTCCTGGGCACCGGAAACATTGAGAGGGGTACGGCAGCGGCGCCGTTCTCTCCGGTAGCTATGACTTCTGATTTCCCGGCGTACGTGATGTACACCTCCGGCTCGACCGGCGCTCCGAAAGGGGTGATGGTCGACCACCATGGCCGGGTCAACAACTTCCTGGACTTCGACCGCCGCTTCGGGGTCGGCCCCGGCGACCGGCTGCTCGCAGTTTCGGCCTTAGGGTTCGACATGACGGCGTACGACGTGTTCGGCACGCTCGCGGCCGGCGCGACGATCGTTCTGCCGCGCGCCGCGGACGCCCTCGATCCGGCGCGCTGGGCCGAGCTGATGCTCCGCGAGCGGGTCACCCTCTGGCACTCGGCGCCGGCCCTTCTGGAGCTTCTCGTCCAGCACCTGGAAGCGCAGCCTTCGGTGGAGCCGCTGGCGTTGCGTCTCGTCCTCCTCGGCGGCGACTGGATCCCGCTCTCTCTGCCGGACCGCATCCGCCGCTTCGCGCCCGGAGCCACCGTCATCAGCCTCGGCGGGGCCACCGAGGTCTCGATGGACTCGACGATCTACCGGGTCGACGAGGTCTCCCCCGAGTGGACCAGCATCCCATACGGCCGGCCCATGTGGAACCAGACGGCCTGGGTGGTGGACAAGGGGTTGCGGCCCCAGCCGATCGGCATCCCCGGCGAGCTGCTGCTCGGCGGCGCGGGCGTGGGGCACGGCTATTTCGGCAAGCCGGACCTGACGGCCGAAAAGTTCGTTCCGGACCCGCTGAGCGGCCGGGCCGGCCGCCGCCTCTACCGCACGGGAGACCTGGCGCGCTTCCGGCTGGACGGCCAGCTCGAGCTGCTCGGGCGGATCGACTTCCAGGTCAAGGTGCGCGGCGTGCGCATCGAGCTCGGCGAGATCACCGCCGCGCTTGCCCGCCACGAAGCGGTGAAGGAAGCGGTGGTGGTGGCGCGGCGGGAATCCTCAGGAGCCCGCCTGATCGCCTACGTGGTGCCCCGGCATGCGGTGGAGACGGCGGAGCTGGCCTCGTTCCTGGAGACGCGGCTGCCGCGCCCGATGGTCCCCTCGGCCTGGGTCTTCCTGGATGCTCTTCCGCTGTCGCCCAACGGCAAGGTGGACCGCCGCGCGCTGCCCGATCCGGCACCCGAGGCGGGGCGCGGAGCGCGCGCCTGGGTGGAGCCGCGCACCGCGGTGGAGACGGTGATCGCGGGGGTGTGGAGCGACCTCCTCGGGGTCGAGCGGGTGGGGGCGGAAGACAACTTCTTCGAGCTGGGAGGGCACTCCCTGCTCGCGACCCAGGCGGTCTCGCGGCTGCGCTCGCTCCTCCAGATCGAGCTGCCGCTGCGCGCGCTGCTCGAATCCCCCACCGTGGCCGGCTCGGCCGCCGCGGCCGAGGCGCTCGCGCGCGCCGAAGGGATGGAGCTCGAAGAGATCGCCGCGACCGTGCTGCAGCTCAGCGAGCTGTCGGAGGACGACGTGCAGAAACTCCTGGCCGAACGGGAGGGAGCGGTATGAACGACACTCTGTTGGGCGCTTTCCTCGCCAACGGGGTCGACCTCCTGATGCGGGACGATCCCCTGCTGGCCGGGCTGCTGGAGCGCGAGATGCAGCGGCAGAGCGAGGTGCTCACCCTGGTCGCCGCCTCCAGCATCATGGATCCCTCGGTGCTCGCCGCGACCGCGAGCGTGGCGGGCAACGTCACGGCCGAAGGCTATCCCGGCGCCCGCTTCCACGCCGGCTGCGCCGTGATCGACGAGATCGAGTCGCTGGCCATCGAGCGCGCCAAAGCCGCGTTCGGCGCGCGCTACGCCAACGTCCAGGCGCACTCGGCGACCACCGCGAACGAGATCGTGATGTTCAGCATGCTGCGGCCGGGTGACACCCTGCTCGGGATGGACCTCTCCGCGGGCGGGCACCTGACGCATGGCGCCAAGGTCTCGGTCTCGGGGCGCGCGTTTAACTCGATCGGCTACGGCATCCTGCCCGACGGCGCGATCGACTACGACCGGGTGCGCGAGCTGGCGCTGGAGCACCGCCCACGGCTGATCATCTGCGGCACGACCGCCTACCCGCGCACCATCGACTTCGCGCGCTTCCGCGCCATCGCCGACGAGGTGGGGGCCTGGCTTCTCGCCGACATCACCCATATCGCCGGCTTGGTCGCGGCCGGGCTCCACCCGAGCCCGATCGATCACGCCCACGTCACCACCACCTGCACCCACAAACAGCTCTACGGTCCGCGCGGCGGCCTGATCCTGATCGGTAAGGAGGCGGACACGCTGTCGCCGGACGCCCTGGGCAAGACGCTCGCCGAGTCCATGCAGAAGGGGGTCTTCCCGCTGTTCCAGGGGGCGCCGGTGCTCAACGTGATCGCCGCCAAGGCGCGGGCTCTAGCGCGGCTCACCACGCCCGAGTTCCGCGAGCTGGCCGAGCGCATCGTCGCCGACGCCAAGGCCCTGGCCGCGGACTTCCTCGCCGCGGGGTACAGGGTGGTGGCCGGCGGCACCGACAACCACCTGGTGATCCTCGACGCCCAGACGAGCGCCGGGGTTTCGGGTGTGATCGCCGAGAAGGCGCTGGAGTCCTGCCACATCGTGGTCAACAAGAACCGCATCCCCGGAGATACGAAGAGCGCCGTGATCACCAGCGGCGTGCGCCTGGGGACCAACAGCGTTGCGCTGCGGGGGCTCGGCGCGGCGGAGATGGAGGAGGCCGCGGCCCTGGTGCGCCGGGTGCTCGCCGCCGTCAGGCCGCTCGGCGAGCGCGAGTATCAGCTCGACGGAGCCGTCCGTGAGGCGGTGATCGCGGACGTGAAGGACCTCTGCCGCCGGTTCCCGGTGCCGCGCTACGCCCGCCGCCCCGCGCCGGCCGCCGCTCTGTGAAAAGTCTCGGACGGTTCTCCGCGGAGAAGCAGAAGCTCCTCCGCCAGCTCCTCGCGGAGCGCGGCGTGCGGACGCCGGGCCGGGAGCCCATCCCGCGCCGGCCCGCCGTCGATCGGGAGGTGGGCCCTCCGCCCGCCCTCTCGTTCGCCCAGCAGCGCCTCTGGGTGCTCGACCGCCTGGAGCCCGGCAGCGCCTTCTACAACATCCCGCTCGCCATCCGGCTCACCGGGCTGCTCGACCTGTCCGCTCTGTTCGGCGCGCTCTTGGGCGTCGTGGGCCGCCACGAGGCGCTGCGCACCACCTTCGGCGAGGCCGGCGGCCGGCCGTTTCAGGTGATCTCTCCCGTCCCGGCCCCGGAGCTCGGAGCCGTCGATCTCTCCCGCCTGCCGGAAGAAGCCCGAGCCGCCGAGATCGCGCGTCTCGCCGCGCAGGAGGCGGCGCGGCCGTTCGATCTGGAGCGTGGCCCCCTGCTGCGGACTGCCGTGCTGCGACTGGGTAATCGCGAGCACGTGGCGCTCGCCGGTGCGCCCCTGGTCTCCCGCCGTTCGCCTGGCCGACGGTCCCGCAGGCGAGCCTCCTCTCTTCTGCATTCATGGCGGCGGAGGCAACGTCCTCATCTTTGCCGATCTTGCCCGCGTCCTCCGCGGCGAAAGGCCCGTCTACGCACTGGAAGCCCGGGGGCTGGCGGAGGGGCAGACGCCGCTCGACCGCATCGAGGACATGGCGACGCTCTACCTGGCCGCCATCCGGGAAATCCAGCCGCACGGCCCCTATCAGATTCTCGGGTACTCCATCGGGAGCCGGACCGCCGTCGAGATCGCCCGCCGCCTCGAAGAGTCCGGCGAGGCCGTCGATCGGCTGATCCTGGTCGACCACGCCGCAACCGCTCTGGAGGGGGGAGAGGAAGACCTCAACCCCGAAGTCCCCGATCTCCCGGACCTCGATCCGGAAGCCGTCCGCCGCCATCTCGCGGTCTGGCGGTCGTGCTGGGAAGCCGCGCGGTCCTGGAATCCGCAACCCTATGGAGGCGGCGCCCTGCTCATCGTGGCGGAAGAAGGAATCCATGCGGCCGCCGCGGACCCGGCGCTCGGGTGGGGGAGCGTGGTGGCCGGAGGCGTCGAGGTGGTCCGCGCGCCGGGAGACCACTTCACCGTGCTCGCCCGGCCGCAGGTGGAGGATCTGGTGGCTTGTCTGGCAGAAAAGACCCAAAGGACGTAAGGGACCCAAAGGACGAGAATCCCGGATCTTCTGTTCTGTCCTTTGGATCCTTTAAGTCCTTTACGTCCTTTGTCGTTTTCCTCTCTAGAATCCCTCGTCCGCCGACGGCCCGTAGATCGAAGGCACCGGCACGTCGTTGAGCCGCAGATACACCGAGAGCTGCCCGCGGTGATGGATCACGTGGCTGAAGAGCATGGTCCGCAGGACCGCGATCCGCGGCAGCTTGAAGATGACCTGCCCACCCTTCAGCAGGGTCCAGGGTTGCATCAGCTCCGCGTCCTCGGCCTTCTCGATCGCCGCGCGGGTCTTCGGGAGGTTCTCATCGAACAGCTCGACGATCTCCCGGCCGGAGTCCAGCGTCCTCGGCTGGTAGCCGCCGCCGCCCGGAGGGGCGAGGTCGAGAGACTCCTGGCCCAGGATGGTCGGGCCCCATCCGACGAGCTCGGCGACGTGGGTCGCCAGCCGGCCGAGGCTCATGGACTTGTCGTGCGGCTTCCAACCGGCCTTGCCCTCGGGAACCCGCGCCAGCAGCTTGCGGGTAGTCGCCATCTCCTGGTCGAATTCGGGCAACAGGGTCTGACTGAGCTTCATAGGATTCTCCTCTCAGGGCTTGTCGAAAAGGTGTGCTTGCACGGGTGCCGCGCCGGCTCCGCCGTCATAGATCAGCCGCCGTCCCCCGTCCTCGATCCGGGCGTTCGGATCGATCTCGTGCGGCTCGGCGCGCCCCGGGCTCAGGATATGCCGAACCTCGACCCCACGCGCCACCAGAGCGTCGGAAATCAGCCGGCGGTGGCAGCGCCAGGGCACGGCCTCGGCACAGAGGATGACGGTCCGGCGCTCCCGAGAGAGTCGGATCAGCCGCTCCAGAGCCGCCTGAAGCTGGGGCGTCTCCAGATGATCGGCGTAGCCGCGGAACGCCGCCACCCGCCACGCGACGTGCGGCGAGTCCGGCCGCGGTTCCCGCCGGCCGCCCAGGTCCGGCTCGTGCATATACTCGATGTGGGCCTCGGTAAGCGCGCCAGCCAGCGCATCGCGGGAGAACTGCGGGTGCCGGCGCGATCCGGGGTACCGGCGTACGTCCACCAGCGCCTCGATCCCGTGCTCCGCGAGCAGCGCCAGGAGCTCTTCCGAGGCGCGAGTCGAGTGGCCGATCGTGAAGACGGGCGGCATGCCGCTACTATATGGCGGACTTCGCCCGCCTTGGAGCGGAGGAAGACCCGGAGATCGCTCAGCGTTGAAGCTCAGAATCCTCACCTATAACATTCATCGCGCCATCGGGGTGGACCGCCGTTTCCGCCCCGAGCGGATCGTCAACATCCTCCACCACCACGACGCGGACATCGTCCTCCTCCAGGAAGTGGACGAGGGGGCCCCCCGCTCGCGCGAGCTCGACCTGGCGAAGGAGCTGGCCCAGGCTTCCGGCTATCCGTTCATCGCCGTGGGCCACAACGTCAGCCTGCGCAAGGGGCGCTACGGCAACGCCACCCTCAGCCGGTTTCCGATCCTGCGCGAGCGCAACATCGACCTGTCGGTGGCCGAGAGCTGGATTCGCCGCGGCTGCCAGCACACCAGCATCCAGATCGCCGAGGAGAGGTTCCTCGAGGTGTTCAACCTCCACCTCGGCCTGTCCGCCCGCGAGCGCGTGAAGCAGGTCGACCTCCTGGCACGCTCCCACGAGTTCAGCGGCGTCCCTTCGGGGACCCCCATGCTCGTCGGAGGTGACTTCAACGACTGGCGCTCACTTCTCTGGCCGGTTTTCACGGGCCCTCTGGGATTCCGTTGCGCTGTCGAGGGCCGCAACGGCGCCCGTCAGTTCCTGGCCACCTACCCCTCGTTCTCCCCGCAGGGAGCGCTGGACCGCATCTACTTCCGCGGGCCCCTCGATCTCGCCTCGATCCGCCGCTGCCGCCTCCAGGTGTCGCGCGTAGCGAGCGACCACCTGCCGCTCATCGCCGAGTTCGAGGCGAGCTGAGCCCTCCCTCTCCGGAGGGGGTCTCGCGAATCCCCCCGGGACGGGGTATGCTTCTCTCCGTTCCCCGGAGAATGAGCAAGGGTCCGTCAAACCGTCCGTCGGTACCGCCCAAGGGAAGGAATCGCTAGTGCCCCGGCCCTCCGTCCTGGTCGTCGATCCCGAGACCTCGCGCCGCAAGGAGCTTGCGCAGGGGCTCACCGAGTTCGGCTACGAGGTCATCCCGGCGATCGACGAAACCCAGGGGGTGCTGTTCGCCGGGGAGCTCGGCCCCGGGGTCGTCGTCGCCCCCACCTCTCTCGGGATAGACGGCGGCCGGCCCGTCACCGAGCGGTTCGCCGCGAAAGACCCCTCGGTCCAGCACAAGGTGCTCCTCCTCGGCCACGGCGAGCAGGAAGGCCTCCTGGTTCCCGAGGACGTGCTCTATCTCGATTCGACCGGACTCGACGGCACCGAGCTGGTGCGGCGCATCCATCTCGTCCTGCTCGGCCATGAGGTCGGACTGGAGCCGGATGGACGCCTGGAGTCGCTCGTCGGCGACTTCTCGCTGCTGCCGATCCTGGAACTGCTCCGCAGCCTGCAACGGGCGCAAGCCACTGGGCGTGTCCTCTGTGCCGAAGGGAAGGTCCTCCTGGAGGATGGAGAGGTCGTCGCCGCGGAAGCCGGCCGGGCCACGGGGCTCAAGGCGTTCGGACGGCTGCTGCGGCTCGACGCCGGCACGTTCTGGGTCCAGCTCCGCCCCCCGGACCTCACGGGTCCGATCAAGGCCAGGCAGGAGATCGCGATGGACTTCACCTCCCTCGTGGTCTTCGCGATCGAGGACACGGTCCACGACGCCCCCGATCCGCGCTCCCGGGTCCGCGTCCAGGCCGGTCCCGTGCTCTTCGAGACCCGGATCACGCCACGGCAGCAGGAGCTCCTCGACGCCATCCCCACGGCCGGCACGGTGGGCCGTCTGCTCGATGCCGTGGCGGAGACCGACGGCCAGATCCTCCGCGACCTCATGGGCCTGCGCGAGCTCGGGATCCTCGAAATCGAGGAGCCGCAGGACTTCGTCCGCGTGATCACCGACTCGACGTGCGACCTGCCTCCCGACCTCGCCCGCTCCCACGGCATCCAGGTCATCCCCCTCCTGGTGCTCTTCGGCGACCGCGTTTACCACGACGGCGTCGATCTCAAGCCCAAGGATTTCTACGAGCAGCTCGAGAAGGGGCCGGTGCATCCGCGGACCAACCCGCCGCCCCGGACGGACTTCCTGGAGAGCTACCGGGCGCTGGCGGAGCAGAAGGACCTGATCTCGATCCACCTCTCCGAGAAGCTCTCGCAGACCGTGGTCCATGCCCGCGCCGCGGCGGAGGAGGGGCTCCCCGCGTTCCAGCAGGCCCGCGGCGCGGGCGAGCAGGTGGTCTTGCGGGTGGTCGACAGCCAGAGCGTCAGCCTCGGCCTGGGAATGCTTGCCCTCTTCGCCGCCCGCATGGCGCGGCGGGGGATCGAGCCGGATCTCATCGTCGAGCGCGTGGAAAGCATGCGCGGCCGCATCCACGTCCTGTTCGCGGTCAACACGCTGGAGTACCTGGCGCGCGGCGGCCGCATCGGCAAGGCCCAGGCGTTCGTCGGCAACCTCCTGGGGATCAAGCCGATCCTCGGCGTGGTCGACGGAGAGGTGAGCGCGGTCGACAAGGTACGCGGCGGCCGGGCGGCCCAGCCGCGCCTCGTCGAGCTGTTCAAAGGGCGGATCGACCCGTCCCGCCCGGTGGTGGTCAGCATCGCCCACGCCAAAGCCCCGGTCTGGGCCGACCGGCTGCGCGGCTTGCTGGCCCGGACCTTCCGCCTCTCCGAGCTGATCGTGGCCGAGATGGGCCCGGTGGTCGGCACGCACGCCGGTCCGGGTACCGTCGGCGCCGCGTTGTTCCAACCCGCCGACGACGAGCTGCCTCTGGTGGCGCCCCTCTCCGAGTTGACATGACCGTGGCCGAGGAGACGCGCACCATCCTGATCACGGGAGTGACCCGGGGGCTCGGCCGCGCCCTCGCCCTCCGTCTGGCGGGCCTCGGTCACGTGGTGATCGGCTGCGGCCGGACCGCCTCCGCGATCGAGGAGATGCAGAGTCGTCTGGGCGAGCCGCACGCCCTGTCGATCGTCGACGTCGCGTCCGCCGCCGAGGTGGAGACCTGGGCCCGCCGCGTCCTCGCCCGCCATCCGCCGATCGATCTCCTGATCAACAACGCCGGAGTGATCAACGCCAACGCTCCGCTCTGGGAAGTGCCGGAAGAGGAGCTCTCGCGGGTCATCGACGTCAACCTGAAAGGAACGGCTTACGTGATCCGTGCCTTCCTGCCGTCGATGCTGGACCGGGGCCGCGGCGTCGTCGTGAGCTTCAGCTCGGGCTGGGGAAAGTCCACCTCCGCCGAGGTGGCGCCCTATTGCGCCACGAAGTGGGGGATCGAGGGGATGACGAAGGCCCTGGCGGAGGAGCTGCCAGCCGGCCTGGCCGCCGTGGCGCTCAATCCCGGGGTGGTCCATACGGCCATGCTGGAGAGCTGCTATGGGCAGTCCGCCAAGAGCTATCCCGGACCCGAGCGCTGGGCCGAGCGCGCCGCCCCCTTCCTCCTCGCGCTCGGCCCCAAAGACAACGGGCGGAGCCTCACCGTGCCGGGGTTCTGAACCGCGGTGCGGTCAGAACCCGGCTGGCTCCTCGCAGGGCCCGTTCCTACTCGTAATACCCGCTGACGTCGACGACCAGGTGGACCTGGCCCGCGCCCTGGATGTTCGCCGCGGCACCGAGGATCCCGAGGCCGCTGCCGTCGAGCTTCAGCGTCGCGTTGTTGGCCCGGACCTGATACGCCGCGAAGTTGATGCTGCTGGTGGACGGGACGCCTTCGTTGCCGGGATAGAGGGTGAGGAAGCCCACACCGGTGCTGTCGATGACCGTGATGTTGACTGAGACGGCCTTGGCCGTCTGAGGGATCCCGCACAGGCCCGCGACTTGGATCGAGCGGGACACTCCGGAGACCAGAGGCAGCGCGGCCGTCCGCGTATCCAACACCCGGCAGGGACTGACGGTGTAGAAGTCCGTGGGCACGTCCACCGTCTGCCAGCTCGCTTTCAGCCGGTAGCTGATGGTTCCCGCCGAGAAGTTGTTGACGCCGATCCACCAGCGCCCCGCTGCCGGGCTCGTGAACGCACAGTGGTCGGCCAGCGTCGAGCCCTCGCTCGACGCGCAGTCGTTGTTGTTGCGGTCGGGCTTGGAGCCGAACCGGACGTACAGGTCGGCGTCCGCCGAGAGCTGCGACAGCTCCACCAGCAAGTCGGTGCTTCCCGCCGGGAGATCGACGAAGTAGTACTTCCAGGCGGAGCCCGGCGTCGGCGAGCTGAGGAAGTCGCTCATCGGTGAGCGGTTCGCCAATTGCCGGTCGCTGGAGCTCCCCCAATTCGCCACGATCGAGTAGCGGATGGTGAAGCTCTCGTCCTGGTTGTTGACGCCGATCCACCAGCGGCCCGCTCCCGGATTCGTGATCACACAGCGCCGGTTGTTGGTGCCATAGGAGTAGTCGTCCACACAATTCGAAGCCTCGTAGTCGACGGGCTTGCTCCCGAAGCGGACGTAGAGGCCTGCGTCCGCATTCAGGTCGAGGAGGTCGACCACGAGCTCGCCGTTGCCGCTCCCCAGATCGACGGAGTAGTAGTTCCAGGTTCCACCGGAGACCGGGCCGTTCAGGGAATCCTTGATCGGCACATGGTTGGTGAGGGCTTTGTCCGGGGAAGGCGGATTGAAGTACGCGATCACGGTTTGAGAGGAGTACATGCTGACGGTGCAGGTAGGCGCCGTTCCGTAGCAGTATCCGTCCCAGCCCACGAACACCGAGCCGGGGGAGGGCGTCGCGGTGAGAGTCACATGGGTGTCCTCCGGATACAGCTCCGAGCAATCGCTCCCGCAATCGATTCCCGGTGGGTTGCTCGTCACGCGGCCCGAGCCCACGCCGGCTTTCTGCACGGTGAGCTGCTCATGGTAGACCCAGAACGTGGCCATCGGCAGCCGCGCCGGCGGCGCCTGCGCTCCGATCTCGTTGAGGGTCACGCTCCCGTATTTCCAGTCGCTCAAGGTGACGGAGCCCGACGCGGTGATCTGGAGGCTCTGGGTGCCGCCCGGGCCGAGGGTGAACGAAGAAGGGGTCACCGTCAGGCTCACACCGGCCGGGGATTCCACCGAGACGGTCCAGGTGGAGGTCGTGGCCAGTGTGCTCCGCACCACGCGGGTCCAGCCGCAGCTCACGATACAGCGGTTCTCCATCAGGCCGGCCAGGTTCAGGTCCTTGGGGCTCCCGCCCGTCGCGGGGTTGGCCGCTTCCAGGGCAGCGGTGGTGACGTCGAGGACCAGGCCCGCACGCGCGGCCGAGCCCAGGTTCAGGCGGCCGCCGCCAATCTCGATGGGACCGGGTGCGGTCCCGTCCGTGCGGGTGATGGCGACTCCCGTCATCTGCAGGGCCGATTGGACCTCGGCCGGAGTCCATCCGGGATGGAGGTCCATGAGGAGAGCCGCGGCCCCTGAGGCATGGGCCGCCGCCATCGAAGTTCCGCTCAGGACCTTGTAGCCGGAGGAGAGATGCGCCGCAAGGATGTCCTGGCCGGGGGCGACCACGTCGGGCTTGAGGACGTCCTGGCTTTCGTAATAGGAGGAGCCGTCGGGGCTGTAAATCCACAGCCGGTCCGCACGGGAGGGATCGATGTCGACCGTCGTGCCCGCGATCCGCGCCGTGTGACCGGAGCCGGTCTCGAGCCAGTTCCAGAGCTGATAGCTGGCCGTGCTCGGCAGGCGCACAAAGGGCAGAACGCTTGTGCCCGGCTGCTGGGGGGAGTAGCTGTAGTAGTCCGCGAGGACGACTCCTCCGGCTCCCCCGGCGAGGACGTTCTGGCCGATCTGGACCTCCGAGTCATAGTAGGAGGTGTCGCAGACCACGATCTTGCCGCCGAAGGTGCCGGCCGGGAAGGGAGAGTCGCAGGAGTAGTCCCCGTAGTCTCCGGCGGAAACGATGGACACCGGGCCATACGAGTTGCTCAGACTCGTCCCCTGGAGGGTGGGGGGTGGAGTGGCGCCGCCGCCGACGCCGACCAGGGAGCTGACGAAGCGCCGGCTGTGGCTCGAAGCGCCCACCGCGAGAACCCAGGGGGCGCGGCCAGGGCTTCCGATCTGGTAGTCGTCATCGAGAGCAGATGCCACGAAGATCCCGGCGTCCCGCGCTCCGAGCAGTGCGAGGTCCACGGAGTTGGACCAGGGTGAGCCCTCGTAGTCCGAGATCGAGAAGTTGATCACGTCCACCCCGTCGGCCACGGCCTGGTCGATGGCAGCGATCAGGGTCGAGTCGTAGCAATACCCATAGCTGCTGCAGGTGTCGTAGGAGATCAGGTTGGCGTGGGGAGCGACCCCGGAGATCTGGCGCGTCAGGCTGGTTCCCGCAAGGGAGGCCGTCACCTGATTGCCGGCGGCGATGCTGGCGGTGTGGGTGCCGTGACCATTGTCGTCCCGGGGATTGCTGCCGGAGTCCAGATAGCTCCAGACGCCGATCACCTTGTCGTTGCAGGCCAGGGTCGGGTCGTAGTTGGGATTCGACGGGCTGCACCAGCCCACGTAATTACCGGAGCCCCGGGGATTGACGTGATTGTAGCCATCCCCTCCGACGTCGGCGAAGGAGGGATGGCCGAGGGAGATCCCGGTGTCGATGACGCCGATGACCATCCCCTCGCCCTTGGTGCCGGGCAGCCCACCGGTCGTGGTGCCGTTCCAGACCCCCGGCGCTCCGGTGAGAGCGGGACTGACGTCGGAGGAGATGTGATACCGGCGGCTGGGCTGGACCCGCATCACACCCGGTACTTTGGCGACGGAGGCTGCCTCTTTTTCGGTCAGATCCAACGCCACGCCATGGAACGCGATGGAGTAGCGCTGCAGCGGCTCAACGTCCCGGCCCAGGGCACCGGCGACGGCGTCGAGGGTCTCCTCCTCTTGCCCCCGCAGCCGCTCGAGGGAACGCAAGCTTTCGACGCTCTCGAGGTCGAGCTTGCGCCGGCTCTCGGCGGATGCGCCCGCTGCGGCCGAGCGGGCCAGCGGATCGCCCGCGAGCTGCACGATGTAGACGGATTTTTTCGATTCCGCTGGCGTTGCCGCGAGAGCGGCGGCCAGGGACAGGGGAGTCAGACACAAGAAGACCGCGAGCACTCGAAAGAGCTTCATTACGTTGCTTCCCTCCTGAGGCGGACCTGCTCATTCTACCAGGAGGTGGTAGCTCTTCAAATAGTGTTTCGGGCCGATCGGGCTATTCGGGCAGCTCGAACCTCCGCTGCTCGGGGTCGGAGTGCTCCCGGTACAGGATGAGGATGTGTCCGATGAGCCCGACGGTCTCGGCGCCGAGCTCTTCTTCGATCTTTCGCGTCAGCTCCTGTTTTTCTTCCTTGGGAGCCACGGCCTGAACCTTGATGAGCTCGTGAGAGTCGAGCGCGAAGTCGATTTCGCGCCGCGTCCCCTCCGACAGGCCGTTGCGTCCGATCTGCACCACGGGTTTCAGGCTGTGGGCCTGCCCCCGGAGCCATTTGCGTTGCGATCCCTTGAGCTTTGCCATGGCGAGATCGTATCGTTGAGACAAGATGGCGTCGAGGTCTCATGGGCGGCTGTGGGTCTGCGTCCTCCTCGGATGGACGCTGCTCGGGCTGTCCTTCACGCTCAACTACTATCTCTTTGCCGGCCATTACGTCGCCATCTTCAAGCAGCCGCCGACCCTCCCCGAGATGCTCGTCTGGGAGCTTCCCTACTGGTTGCTGTGGGCGCTCCTCACTCCGGTCGTCTTCCGGCTCACGCGGCGCTTCCCTCTGGAGCGCAGGCGGCTGCCGCAGAACGCGCTCGTCCATCTGGCTGCCTGCCTCGGGCTCGCGCTCGCGCACCGGGCGGCCTATCTGATGATCGGGTGGATCCTCCACGTCGCCGTCTACCGGCGCCTCGCCTCGCTCTCGGAGGTCTACGCGAGCAACTTCTTCTTCAACCTGCCGAACGGCTTCATGAGCTATGGGACCATCCTGCTCGTCGGCTCCGTGGTCGAGTACTTCCGCCACCAGTCCCGGCTCGAAACGGAGCTGGCGCAGGCGCAGCTCCAGGCGCTGAAGATGCAGCTCCAGCCCCACTTCCTGTTCAACACGCTCCACTCGATCTCCACCCTCCTCGACGATGATCCGGAGGCCGCCGACGAGATGCTCGCGCGCCTCGGCGACTTCCTCCGCCTGACGCTCGAAAACTCCGGCGCGCAGGAGGTCACCCTCCAGGAGGAGCTGGAGCTGCTGCGCTGCTATCTGGAGATCGAGCGCGTGCGTTTCGAGGACCGCCTCGACGTGGCGCTGGAGGTCGAGCCCGAGACGCTCGACGCGCGGGTGCCGAACCTCATCCTCCAGCCGATCATCGAGAACGCGATCCGCCACGGCATCGTCCCGCGGACGGGCTGCGGCACCATCCAGGTCCGCGCGTCCCGCGAGGGCGGCACGCTCCGCCTGCAGGTGCGCGACAACGGACCGGGTTTCCGCGCGGCCGGCGGCTCCGAGCCGGCTCCGGACCCTCCGAATCATCTGGGACATGGGCTCGGATTCACGCTCACGCGGGCGCGCCTCGAACGCCTCTACGCGGCACGCCACAGCTTCCGTCTGGCGGACGCGCCGGGCGGGGGGCTGGAGGTCACGCTGGAGATCCCGTTCCTGGCGGCGAAGGCGGGCGCGGCCTGATGGACGGACGGCGGATCCGCGCGCTGGTGGTCGACGACGAGCCGCTCGCGCGCCAACGCATCCGCCGGCTGCTGGAGAGGGACCCGGAGGTGGAGACGGTGGGCGACTGCGGCGACGGCTCCGCAGCCGTGGCCGCCATCGCCGAGCACGCGCCGGACCTGGTCTTCCTCGACGTGCAGATGCCCGGGCTCGACGGCTTCGCGGTGCTGGAGCGGCTGCCGGCCGGGCGCACGCCGCTCGTCGTCTTCGTCACGGCGTACGACCAGTACGCGTTGCGCGCCTTCGAGGTCTCGGCCGTCGACTACCTGCTCAAGCCGTTCGACCGGCGCCGCTTCGCGAAGGCGCTCCAGCGCGCCAAGGCGCGGCTCGCGGCCGAGGCGGACAACGGCCTCGGCCAGCGCACGCTCGCCCTCCTCGAAGAGCTGCGCGCCCGGTCGAGCCACCTCGACCGGCTCGTCGTCAAGGCGGGAGGCCGCGCCTTTTTCCTGAAGACCGAGGAGATCGACTGGATCGAAGCCGAGGGCAAGTACGTCCGCCTGCACGTCGGCCGCGAGTCGCACCTCCTCCGCGAGCCGATCAGCACCCTCGAAGCCCAGCTCGACCCGCGGCGCTTCCTGCGCATCCATCGCTCCACGATCGTCAACATCGACCGCATCCGCGAGCTGCAGCCCTGGTTCCATAACGAGGTGCGCGTAATCCTCCGCGACGGCACGGAGCTGATGCTCAGCCGGGGGTGCAGGAAGAAGCTGGCGGAGGTGTTGAAGGTTCCGCTGTAGCGCGTTCGTGCCCCCCACACGCCCGCTCATACCCCGATTCCGCCCGTTCGGGCCGAATGCGTTGCCCGGCCCCCGCTCGCCTTGCGAAGCTGGCTCGCAGGAGGCAAGAACCATGGCAAATCCGCTTTTTGCACGGAAGTCGCTCCGGATGCTTCTCGCCGAGGCGGCGGGGGAGCAGCGCCTGCGACGGGTGCTCGGGCCGGTGCAGCTCACGAGCCTCGGGGTGGGGGCGATCATCGGCACCGGGATCTTCGTCCTGACCGGCGTCGCCGCCCATGAGCGCGCGGGGCCGGCTCTCATCCTGTCGTTCGTCGTGTCCGGCATCGCCTGCGCTCTGGCCGCGCTCTGCTATGCGGAGCTCGCCTCGATGGTGCCGGTCGCGGGCTCGGCCTACACCTATGCCTATGCGACGCTCGGTGAGCTCCTGGCGTGGATCATCGGGTGGGACCTCGTGATCGAATACGCGGTCACGGCCGGGGCGGTCGCCCATGGCGCGTCGCACTATTTCCAGGACCTGATCGGCATCTTCGGTCTCCACCTGCCCGAGGCGTTGACCGATGCGCCGTTCGACTACAACCCGGCGCTCGGAGAGCTCGTCGGGACGGGGAAAGTCCTCGACCTGCCGGCGCTCCTCATCGTAGCCGCGGTGACGGTCGTCCTCGTGCGCGGCATCCGGGAGAGCGCGAGCTTCAACGCCGCCATGGTCATCCTCAAGGTCGCCATCGTCCTCTTCGTCATCGCGGTCGGCGCGTTCTACGTCAACCCGGACAACTGGACCCCCTTCGCGCCCTACGGGTACACGGGCATCAATTTCTTTGGCAAGACGCTCTTCGGGCAGGAAGATGCGGGCGGGCAGCCCCTGGGGATGCTCGCCGGGGCGGCGATCATCTTCTTCGCCTACATCGGGTTCGATTCGGTCTCCACGCACTCGGAGGAGGCGCGCCGGCCCGAGCGCGACGTGCCGGTCGGCATCATCGCGTCGCTCCTCCTCTGCACGGTGCTCTACATGGGCGTCGGCGCGGTGCTGACGGGCATGGTGCCCTACGACCGGATCAGCATCGACGCGCCGGTCTCGGATGCCTTCCGCCAGGTCGGTCTGACCTGGGCGCAGGGAGTGATCTCGTTCGGCGCCATCATCGGCATCACCTCGGTCGTCCTGGTGACGATGCTCAGCCAGGCGCGCATCCTGCTCGCCATGGCGCGCGACGGGTTGCTCCCGGCCGGGTTCTTCGGGGACGTGCACCCGCGCTTCCGCACGCCCTGGAAATCGACGATCGTCACGGGCGTCTTCGCCGGACTCCTGTCGTCGCTGCTCCCGCTGCGGATCCTCTCCGACCTGGTCAACATCGGGACGCTCCTGGCGTTCGTGATCGTCTGCGCGGCGGTGCTCATCCTGCGGAGGACGAACCCCGAGGCCGCGCGGCCCTTCCGCACGCCGTTCGTGCCGCTCGTCCCGATCCTGGGCATCGGCATCTGCCTGCTGCTCATGTTCTCGCTGCCGGCAGAGAACTGGCTGCGGCTCGGCGTGTGGCTCCTCCTCGGCTTCGTCCTCTATTTCGGATACGGCCGGCGCCACAGCGTGCTGCGGAGGTGAGAGAGGCCCCGGGGGATGCCGCTCCCCCGGGGCTCGGCCCTACGATGCTGCGGCGTCGAGGGCGCGCTCCAACGCGATCTTGCCCGCGTGGTCGAGCGCCAGACCGCCGGCGCCGTCGATCATCCAGGCGAGATCGCGGGGCATGGAGACGAGAGCGTCGACGACGTTCAGGGCGGCGACCAGGCTCTCGTCGAAAAAGCGCAGGTGGCCGGCCACCCGGTTGTCATCGAAGAGGGGGAAGCCCTGGGCCTCCGCGTCCTTGCCGAGCCGGTAGCGCAGCCGCCGGCCCGTGCCCGGGAGCACGGCGGCGGTCAGGCGCGCGGCGTCTTTCTTCTGGAAGAGCGCCGTGGGCGTGCTCCCCTTGTCCAGGCTTTCCCCCTGGCGCAGCACGGCCCACCCCTGCGGGTGCGGCTCCAGATGCCAGGGTCCGGCGGCGTCCGCCTCGGCCGCTGTCACCGGCTCGTCGCGCTGCGACAGCAGCTCCAGATACTCCTCGGTGAATGCGTTGGCGGGGACGGCGGCGGAAGCGGGGGTGCTACCATTCAAACGGGTGCGCATAGGACTCATCTCCTTGCGTGCCTAGGGTCCGGGCGGGTCCCAACCTCGCTCGGGCCCGCTTGATCGTTCCGGGACTCGGATACGCTCCGAAACCCGGGTACTGCCGCGACGACATCCGCAAGAGAAGATTAGGCGTAAGCGGAGCGTAAAGTCAACCCCCCGGATGCCACTCCGGACGATTTCGTGCGACGAAGGAGACCTTCGCATGTCCGAGCGCAAGTACCGCCAGAGCGGTTACCAGAATGACGCCCCCCGCGAGAGCCGGGCGCCGCAGGGGCCGCGGGAGAAGAAGGAGGGACCGCGGGGCCGCGGCCTGGGCGGGCCGACGGAGACGGTCTTCCGCTGCGCCCGGTGCGGCGAGCAGCGGGCGATCGCCGATCCCGTCGAGCACGACACGGCCTGCGGCAAGTGCCACACCGATCTCCACACCTGCTCGAACTGCGTCCACTTCGACACCTCGGTCCGCTGGGAGTGCCGGAAGTTCGAGGCGATCCCGGCGCGCATCGTCAAGAAGAGCACGCGCAACGAGTGCACCTTCTTCACCCCCAAGGAGGCCCAGGAAGTCGGCCGCCAGCACGAGCGCGAGACCCCGAAGGACGCCCGCTCCGCCTTCGACGCGCTGTTCAAGCTCTGACTCTTCCTCGACCCGCGGCGGCCCGGGCGAGAAGCCTGGAAAGGACCTAAAGGACCTAAGGGACTCAAAGGACAAGGGATTTTTTTTCTTGAAGTCCTTTGAGTCCTTTTCGTCCTTTAGGTCCTTGGCCCTGCCGCGTTCCTGAGGAGCTGCACCAGAAACCGCACGGCACCGGCGTAGCTCTCGATGCTCACCCGCTCGTTGGTGCCGTGGATGCGGGCCAGGTCCTCTTTCTGGATGCGGACCGGCACGAAGCGGTAGACGTTCGGAGTAAGGTCTTTGTAGTGCTTCGTGTCGGTCCCGCCGCCGAGCAGGTTGGGGGAGACCAGGGTGCCGGGGAAGACCTGGCCGATCGTGGTCTGGATCATCCGGAAGACCGGCGAATCCACGTCCGACTCAGGCGATGGCTCGGTGGCCGTCGCCTGCCGGGCGGACACCTGGACCTCGGGCCCGGCCTGGCCGCGCACGTGCTCCAGGACATCCGCGACCGAGTCGCCGGGCAGGATGCGGAAGTTCACCACGGCCCGCGCCTCGTGCGGGAGGACGTTCTCCTTGATCCCGGCGTGCACGATGGTCGCCGCCGTCGTGGTGCGGATGCGCGAGTTGGCCGCCGGGTCCTCGGAGAGGGACCGCCGGGCGAGCGGGCCGAAGAGCCAGAGGTTGCTCAGGAACAGCCGCGGCCCGAACGGCATCTCCGGCGCCAGGTACTCGAACGACCTCTTCGTGGCCCCGGCGATCCGCGCCGGCATCTGGTTTTCCTCCAGCCCATGGATGACCGTGGCCAGTTGTCCGATGGCCGTGTGCCGCGGTGGCATGGAGGAGTGTCCGCCCTCCACCTTGGCGACCAGGTCGACGCTCACATACCCCTTCTCGGCCGTGCCGACCAGGGCGACCGGCGCGTCGATCCCCGGGATCATCCCCTCCGCGATGACGCCTCCCTCGTCGAGGATGAATTCGGGCTTGACTCCCCGCTGCCGGAGGAGCGCGGCGACGTTGCGCGCTCCATTCACCCCGCTGACCTCTTCGTCATGCCCGAAGGCGAGGAGGACGGTGCGCTCCGGCTGGAAGCCCTTGGACAGCAGGGACTCGACCGCTTCGAGGATGCCGAGCACGCCCGCCTTATCGTCCAGAGCACCCCGCCCCCAGACGAACCCGTCCGCGACGGCACCCGAGAATGGGGGCCGGGTCCACGCGCGCTCCGTCCCCGGCTCGACCGGGACCACGTCCTGGTGGGACAGGAGAAGGATCGGCGCGGCGTTCGGATTCCGCCCCTTCCAGGTATAGAGCAGGCTGTAGCCCGCCACCACCTCGCGGGAGAGGTGCGAGTGCACGAGGGGGAAGGTCCGCGCCAGGTACTCATGCAGCCCGAGGAACGCCGCGCGCTCCACCCGGCCGCTCTCGTCATGCGAGATCGTGGGGAAGCGGATCGCGCCGGCGAGGTGCTCGGCCGCCGCACGGGCATCAATCGAGATATCGGTGGCCGGTTCCGCCGCGATCTGATGGGACCGGACCAGCGCGGTCCGGAGGAGCAGGACGGCGATCAGAACGAGCAGGACGAGGCCGAGGACGGCGAGCACTTTCTTCATGATCCCTCCGGAGGACGGCGGAGGGATTATTTCACTTCGGTGGCTTGGAGCAAGGTTAGAATGCACGCGCGAAGGGAAGATTCCTCGGCACCCACTCAAGGGAGGACTCATGAAGAAGCAGTTGAAAAAGCTGAATCTCCATAAAGAGACGCTCCGTGCACTCGAGAACCCCGACCTTAAGCACCTTGCAGGCGGTGCACCGACCGACGCGTGCACGACCTTCGCTCCCTCCTGCGCCACGGAGTGTCCGAAGTGCAATACGGACTTCTGCTGACGGCAACCTGAGCCGCGCCTATCGTCGCACCTTTCCGAACACCCGGAACAGGTAGACGAACGAGGGGACGAGGAGCACCACACCGGCCGCGAGGGCTCCAAGGAGGAGCTTCAACGTGATCGGCGGGGCCGCCGCGTCCGCCAGGTTCAGATCCGGCTTGATCAGGTGTGGGTACTGGGAGAACGCCCATCCCCAGATGATCAGCGAGACCTGGAGCACTGCTCCGATGCGCGCCCACTGGTCGTGGCGGCGCCACAGGGCGAAGAGGGTCCCCAAAGCCGCCACCGCGGTCAGGGCGTGGAGCCCCCAGGACCAGGGAGTCCGCGTCAGGTCCGTCAGGATCTCCGGGACCCGCAGGCCGGCCACCGCGAGGACCGCTGCCGCCAGGACGCCCAAGAGGATCCCGGAGCCGAGCGCCCGCCGCCGGAAGTCCTCCCGCAGGTCCTCGTCCTCGGCCTCGACCGTCAGATAGACCGCGGCGAGGAACGCGAACAGGCCCAGCGCATAGAGGCCCACGGAGAGAGGGAAGAGCCCCCACCAGGAAGTAAAGAAAACCGCCGTCGACTGCGCCTCCGCCGGCACCGTGCCGGCCGCGATGGCGCCGAGGATCGTCCCGAGGAGCAGCGGAGTGACCAGGCTGGAGACCGCGAACAACCGTCCCCAACTCCTCTGCGTCTCCCCGCGCGGGCTGCCGTACGAGCGGAAGCTGAACGCGGCGCCGCGCGCCACGATGCCCAGGAGCATCAGGAAGAGAGGCACGTGGAGGATCGTGGTGATCCGGGCATAGGCCGGCGGGAACCCCGTGAAGAGCACCACGATCGCCAGGATCAACCAGACGTGGTTTGCCTCCCAGATCGGCCCGATCGCATGCGCGATGAGCTCCCTCTGCCGCTCCGCGCGCGGCCCGCGAGCGAAGAGATCCCAGACGCCGCCGCCGTAGTCGGCGCCCCCTGAGACCGCATAGAGATTGAGCGCGGCGACGATCACCAGCGCGGCGGTGAAGGCCAGCGCGTCCATCAGGCCGGGACCTCGAAAGGGACGGTCGAGATCACATGCCGGCGGAGCAGGACGATCACGATCATACCCAGGACCATGTAGACCAGCGTGATCGTCACCAGAGGGAGCGTGAGCCCCGGCATGGGAGTCAGCGCATCGCGCGTGCGCATCACTCCCTGGATGATCCATGGCTGCCGTCCAAGCTCGGTGACGAACCATCCGGCCTCGAGGGCGAGCACGCCGAGCGGCGAGGCCAGGACCAGCGCGCGGAGGAACCAGCGGGGAGCCGGCAGTTTTTCCGGAAGATGGCGCCGCCGCCACGCCAGGAAGCCGGCCACTACGGCCAACAGGGCCATGACCGTGCCGCAGCCGACCATGATCTGGAAGGAGATGTGAACGATGACCGTGTTCGGCCAGTTCTCCCGCGGGATGTCGTTCAACCCGACAATCGTGGCCTGCGGATCGTGGTGGGCAAGGAGGCTGAGCCCATAGGGCACCTCGATCGCCCAGCGAGTGGTGCCGCGTGCCGGATCGGGCAGGCCGCCGATGCGCAGCGGCGCGCCGGCTTCCGTCTCGAACTGCCCCTCCATGGCCGCGAGCTTCGCCGGCTGCGTGTCGGCAACCATCTGGGCGAGGAGGTCGCCGGAGACCGGCTGGAGCAGGGCCGCCGGCCCGCCGAGGAGGAGCGCGATGGAAAGCGCCGCGCGGTGGAACGGATCGCCCGGATGGCGCAGCAGCACGAACGCATGAATGCCGGCCACCGCGAAGCCCACGGCGGCATAGGCCGCCAGAAGCATGTGGAGCGCCTCCGGCAGCGCCGCCGGGCTCAGCATGGCCGCCACCGGATCGATGTTGGTCATCTGTCCGTCGACCAGATCAAAGCCGGCCGGCGTGTTCATCCAGGCGTTGGCGGTCACCACGAAGACGGCCGAGAGCCCGCCGCTCACCGCCACCACGACCCCCGCCCACCAGTGCGCCCGCGGCGGCACCCGGTCCCAGCCATAGAGATAGATGCCGAGGAAAATGGCCTCCGTGAAGAAGGCGAATCCTTCGAGGGAGAACGGCATGCCGATGATCGCCCCGGCATGCTCCATGAACTTCGGCCAGAGGAGGCCGAGCTCGAACGACAGCACGGTCCCCGATACCGCGCCGACCGCGAACAGAATCGCCGTCCCCTTGGCCCACCGCCGCGTGAGATCGAGATAGAGCGCCCGCCCCGTCCGCAACCAGAGCGCCTCCGAGACGACCATGAGCACCGGCATGGCCATGCCCGCGATGGCGAACAGGATGTGGAACATCAGCGAGATCGCCATCTGCGACCGCGCGGCCAGCAGGTCGTCCATGAAGCGCCCCCTCTCGGGGGGATTCTAGAACCAAGGACACCAAGGACTCCAAGGACGTCAACGATGCCGGCGAATGAGTCCCCGTCTTTCGTCCTTGAAGCCCTTGATGTCCTTGCCGCCCTTGATTCCTAGACGGCGAGCTCCCGCAGCCGCCGCTTCAAAACCTCCACCTCCGCCACCATCGGTTCCGCCACAATCGGCCGGTCCACCAGCTCTGCCAACACGGGCGGCAGAGGAATCTCCCGTCCCAGGACCGGCTCCAGGATCTCCTGGAACTTGGCGGGGTGCGCGGTCGCGAGGAAGATCCCGGTTTCCTTCCGCTGGAGGCGCCGCCGCAGGACGGCCCAGGCCACCGCGGTGTGCGGGTCGGCCGAATACCCCAGGGCGTCGAGGGCGCGGATCGACGCGCGCGTCTCGTCGTCGTCCAGGCTCCCCCAGCGCAGGGCGGCGCGCAGGGCCTGCCAGTCGCGGCCGAAGAGGTGGGTGATCCGGTCCCAATTGCTCGGGTCTCCCACGTCCATCGCGTTGGAGAGAGTCGCGATGCTCGGGCGCGGTGAGTACTCGCCGCTCTCCAGGTACTCCGGGACAGCCTTGTTCGCGTTCGTCGCCGCGATGAAGGTGCGCGCCGGCAGCCCCATCTTCCAGGCATAGAGGCCGGCGCAGAGATTGCCGAAGTTGCCGCTCGGCACGGCGACGACAGGCGAGGCCTTCACTCCGAGCCGGCCCAGGGCCGCCACGGCCTCGAAGTAGTAGAGGATCTGCGCGGTCAGGCGCGCGATGTTGATCGAGTTCGCCGAGGTGAGCCCGAGCTCCGCCGACAGCTTGCGATCGGCGAAGCAGGCTTTCGCCAGCGCCTGGCAGTGATCGAAGCTGCCCTCCACCGCCAGAGCCAGCACGTTGTTCCCCAGTGCGGCGAACTGCCGTTCCTGGAGCGGGGAGACCCGGCCGCGCGGATAAAGGACCACAACCCGTGTTCCGGGCTGACGCCAGAAGGCCTGGGCCACGGCCGCTCCGGTGTCGCCGCTCGTGGCGGTCAATACGGTGAGCGGCCCCTTCGCACCCTGCCGCTCCCGCTCCAGCCGGAGCATGCGGGCGAGGAAGCGGGCGCCGAAGTCCTTGAAGGCCAGCGAGGGGCCGTGGAAAAGCTCCAGCGCGTAGACGGTGTCGCTCACCTGGACGAGAGGGACCGGAAAGTCGAACGCGTCCCGCGCCACAGCGGCGATCTCGGCCTCCCCGTACTCATCGCCGAGAAAGCGTTGGAGGATCGCGATCGAGCGCTCCATCCAGGGGAGAGCCAGGAGCTGGTCCACATCCTCGAAGACCGGCAGCGTTACCGGAATGTAGAGCCCACCCCCAGGCGCGAGGTTCTGCGTCATGGCTTCGCCGAAGCGGGCGCGGGTGCGGGGATCGCGAGTGCTGGTGAGGATCATGGCTCTCCTTCGAGGATGCGGGCGCCGCGGGAATCGAGCCGGCAGATGCGCACCGTGGACTCGATCCCCTCGCTCCGAAACCCGCCGGTCAGGGCGCTCGCCACGGCCGCGGTGTCATTCGTCCCAGCCACGGCAAAGACCGCGGGGCCGGCGCCAGACAGGCTCGCTCCGAGCGCTCCGGCCTCCAACGCCCCCTGTTGCGCGGCGCGGAAGCCGGGCACGAGGCTGGCCCGCCAGGGCTCGGCGACGAGGTCGCGGAGCGTAGCACGCAAGAGCACGAGGTCCTCCTCATGCAGCGCATGGACGAAGGAGGCCAGGTTCTGCGCGTGCTCGATCGCCAGCGCGAGCGGCACCTCCCGCGGCAGCACCCGCCGCGCCTCCCGGGTCGCCAGCGAGAGCGCCGGGCTCGCCACCACGATCCGCAGGTCCGCGGGGAAGGGAAGGGAACGCGGCGATCCCATCGGAGGGATCAGGAGAAGCCCGCCCAGCAGGCACGGAGCCACGTTGTCCAGGTGAACGGCGCCGGAAGTCAGGCCTTCCGCCCGTCCCGCCAGAGTCAGGAGCTCATCCGGAGAGAAGGGATCGCCGCACCACGCGTTGAGCGCCCGTGCCGTGGCGGCTACGCTCGCTGCGCTGGAACCGAGGCCGCTGCACACCGGAAGCCCCTTGTGCAGGGTGAGCTGGAGCGGTGGGAGGGGACGGCCGAGGGCCTCCTCGAACAGGTCCCGCAGGCGCAGCACGAGGTTCTCGGACGGATCGGCCGGTAGCCGGTCCGCGAACGGGCCTGTGCAGATCAGCTCCGTTCCGGCCCCCTCGCGGACCTCCACCTGATCGCCCCAGAGGCTCCCGTCCTCCGGCGCCACAGCCGCTCCGAGCACGTCAAAGCCGGCGGCGAAATTGCCGACGCCGGCCGGCGCGAAGGCGCGCACGCGTTTCACAACACTCCCCGCGTGGCGATCTTCAGGATGTCGGCGAGCACGCCGGCCGCCGTGACCTCCGGCCCCGCGCCGTACCCCTGGACGACCAGCGGCCGCGGCTGGTAATGCTCGGTGAGGAAGCTGTATGCGTTCTCGCCGCCGCGGATCGGCCGCAGGGGGTGATCCGGCCCCACGGCTTGCACCCGGGCATGGCAGACCCCCTCCTCGATCGAGCCGACGAAGCGGAGCACCTGCCCTTGCGCGGCCAGCTCGCGGACGCGGTCGGCGTACCAATCATCCAGATCCGGGAGCCGGCCGAGGAACGCCGCCACGTCCCCGGACGCGTCGAAGTCCGGCGGCAAGGCCCCCTCCACGACCACGTCGGACGGCTCGGCCGCGCCGCCGAATTCGCGCTGGAGGATGAGGACCTTCCGCGCCACGTCCACCCCGGAGAGATCGTCGCGCGGATCGGGCTCCGTGAACCCCCGTTCGCGCGCGATCCCGACGGCCTGGCTGAAGGGGATCTCCTCTTCCAACAGGCCGAAGATGAACGAGAGCGAGCCTGACAGAATCCCTTCGAAGAGAACCAGGTGATCGCCGCCGGACCTCAGGTTGCGCACCGTGTCGATCACCGGCAGGCCGCCGCCGACGTTGGTCTCGTAGCGGAAGCGCCGGCGGTGCCGCGAGGCCGCGGCGCGGATCGCGCCATAGAGATCGAGCGGACCGCTGTTGGCCTTTTTGCTGGCGGTCACGACGTGGAACCCCCCGGCGAGGAGCCGCGGATAGGCCGCGGCGAGATCGTCGGACGACGTGCAATCCACCAGCACCGGCTGCGTCGGCCGGCGGCTGCGCAGAAGCCCGAGGAGGCGCTCGAGGTGGGTCGGCTCGACGCCCTGATCGTGCGCGAGAGCTTCCAACGCCCGTCCGGGAGCGAGCCCTTCCGGCGTGAGGAGCATCCGCCGCGAGCTCGCCACGCCGCAGAGCCGCAGCTCCAGGCCCTGCCGGCGGAGCGCCGCGTCCTGCCGCTCCATCTGGAGCAGGAGCTGCCGGCCCACCGTGCCCACGCCGAGCAAGTAGATCTCCAGCACCTCGGGCGTCTCGAAAAAGCAGTGGTGGACGTGGTGCAATGCCCGCCGCGCATCTCCCGCGGAGATCACCGCCGAGATCGTCCGCTCACTCGAACCCTGGGCGATCGCCACCACGTTGCTCTGCACGGCGGCGAGCGCGCCGAAAAACGTTCCGGCCGCGCCGATCCGCTGCTGCAGGCTGTCGCCCACGACGCTCAACGCGGCCAGACCGCGCCGCACCTCGACCGCATCGACCCGGCCGCTCGCGATCTCGGCATCGAACGCGCGATGAAGCGCATCCACCGCCGTCTCGGCGTCCCGCTCGCGGACGCAGAGGGTGATCGCGCACTCGCTGGACGCCTGGCTGATCAGGACGACCGAGACGTCGCGCGCCGCCAGGGCTCCGAAGACTCGGGCCGCGACCCCCGGCACGCCGGGCATGCCCGGTCCGGTGATGTTGAGCAGGGCGAGATCGCTGAGGAACGAAATGCCGCGCACCCCATGGAGAGGCGCTTCCGCCCGGGCGCGGATGAACGTCCCGGGCCGTTCGGGGTGAAAGGAGTCGCAGACCCGCACCGGGATGCCGCGCTCGCGCGCCGGAGAGATCGACTTGGGATGCAGCACCTTGGCCCCGAAGTGCGACAGCTCCATCGCCTCCTCGAAGCTCATCTCCGGCACCGTCAGCGCCTCCGGGACCACCCGCGGATCGGCCGTATAGACGCCGTCCACGTCGGTCCAGATCTCCAGGAGCCGGGCATCGACCGCCGCCGCGGCGAGAGCCGCCGAGTAGTCGGAGCCGCCCCGTCCCAGAGACAGCGTCTTGCCCCGATGGTCGCCGCCGAAAAAGCCCGGGAGGAGGGCGAGAGGAGCAGACCCTTCGCGGAACGGACGGAACCGCTCACGGATCTCCTCCGGCAACGGAGTCGCTTCCAGGGGATTGCCGGTGCAGGCGATCACCTCGCGAGCGTCGAGATCCACCACGGGCCAGCCGGAGGACCGGAAGAACCCGGAGAGGATGGCGCAGGAGGCCCGCTCGCCGAGGCCCGACAGATGCGCCAGGACGGACGGTGAGCACTCGCGGAGCAGCGCCACGCCCTGGAGAAGATTGTCGAGCTCCGTGGCGAGATCCTTCAGAGCGCGGCCCACCCCCTCCCGGATGATCGGAACAAGATCGTCCCCGAGCTCACGAAAGACGGTCTCATGGACCCTGCGGAAGCGTTCGGCCGCCGCCTCGGTCTCCCCGGCGTCGGCCGCCGCCTGCGCCCCCTCGACCAGCAGACTGGTGACCCCCGCGACCGCCGAAGCCACAACCACCACGCGGCTCTCGGCGAGCGCCGCCCCTACCAGGCGCACCACCCCCCGCATACGCTCCGCGCTGCCGACCGAGGTGCCGCCGAACTTCATTACCAGCATGAGGGTCCCCCCGGAAAAGGGAGGGTATTGTACTCCCTCGGCTCGCCAAACCCCTTCTCCCGCACCCCCTCTAGCAGAGACCCTTTTTTTCTCTTCGAGGAGGTCATTCCGATGCTGAAGCGCGTCTATGCCGTCCTGTTCCTGGCTCTCTCCACTTTCATCCCCTGCCTGGCCGCGCAGGAGGAGCCGGAGCCGCGTCTGGTCGTCTCCGTCCTCGGCGACCGGGAGCCCGGGGAGATCCGTCTCCGCATGACGGAAGCCCAGCTGGAGGACGTGGGGATTCCGGAGATCGCCTACACCGAGGAGGACCGCGTCGTGGCCGACCTTGCCGAAGTGGGGCTGCACCTCCGGGATCTCGGAGCGGGCGTGGAGGGGGACGTCAAGACGGCCCTCGGCCGTGTGACGTTCCGCAGCCTCCGGCAGCCGGACGGCCGCGTGCGCGTCGAGCTCGGCCTGACCGGCAAGCGCGGTACGCTCGTCCTCCTGGTCGATCGGGGAGCGCGGACGGCCGAGGTGAGCCCTCCCAAGAACGTCCAGATCACCCACATCGACCGTTTCGTCTTCCGCACCCTCGCCGTGGCGCTGGCCCGGCAGCTCAGCAACGGCTCTCCCGAGACCGACCTCCTGCTGCGCGCGGCGCGCCTGTGGGGCGACCATCCGCTGCAGAACGTGCGGCTGGAGCGCATCACCGCGCCGATCGAGAAGAGCTGGACCAACCTCTGCGGCATCACGTCGAGATCCCTGGCGCACGACGGCACCAATCACGGTCTGATCAGCGAGACGCTCGCCGTCGGCCCCAACGCCTACAACTGCCGCTCGCGCTGCGGCGCCGGCTGCGACGCCATCCTGGGCACCAGCGCCTGGACCGTGGACTGCGGCGAGCACGACCGGTGTGAGCAGCACCACAGCTGCTGCACCTCCTGCCAGGACGAGTTCAACTCGGCCTCGGACGACTACCTTTTCGCCTCGAACTGCCGCTTGGCGGGCTGGTAGAGCTGAACGCCGCTCACCACCCCATGAGGTCGATCGAGTAGGGAAGCATCTTCAGCCACCAGGGCCAGTCGTGGGCCACGTCGTGCCCCCAGAGCTCGAGGAAATGGGGGATGCCCTTGATGTGGAGAACGTCCGAGAGCTGGTGGGAGGCGTGGGGCGCCTCGTAGGCCCCCTGGCCGGTCAGGATGTGGATCTTGCACGCGTTCCGCAGCAGATGGAGGTTGTGCCCCTCCAGGTTGGACAGATACCAGACCGGGTTGTTGAAGTAGACGTTGTCGTCCGTGTAGCCGTGGAGGTAGTCCGACGACAGGTCATAGAAGCCGCTCATGGCGATGACCGCGTCGAATAGATCGGGGCGGCGGAACAGCGTGTTGGCGGCATGGAACGCGCCGAAGCTGGCTCCCGCCGTGGCGATACGGATGTCGCCGCTCTGGCAGGCCGTGCGGATGTAGGGGACGACCTCGTCCTCGATGTAGCGGTTGTAGAGAGCCTGGCGGCGGGCCTTCTCGGGGACGGGGAGGCCGTCGTCCATCCACGACTGGTTATTGATGCTGTTGATCGAGAAGATGCGGACGCGCCCGTCGTTGATCATGGGCGCGACGGAGTCGATGAGGTGGAACCGCTCGTTCTCCAGGAAGTCCGCCGCGGCGGTGGGGAAGAGCAGGATCGGATGTCCCCAGTGCCCATAGGACACGATCGGCATGTCTTGCCCGAGACTCGGGCTGTGCCATCCATCGATGATGCGGCGGTTCAGGTCCATGGCCTCTTCCCTCCGTCGAGCGGTTCGTTCGACTGCAGAGCCGGGAGAATAGCGGAGGGGTGGACGGTGGGCAAGTGAAGGCCGGCGTCGGCGCTCCCGTCCTGGATGATGCTGTGGAGTCTCCGCAGGAGATCGGGGGTGATGGCGAGGTCCGAGGCACTGGTGTGGATCAGGTCCAGGGCCAGACGGTAGCCGCGGATCTCTTTCTCCGGACGATCGCGGGGGCGGCATCTCCCACGGCCAGAGGGACGAGACGGCATCTCTCAAGCGAAGGGGTTGACGATCTCCAGTCCCTCGATCTTGCGTCCCGACTGGAGATCCTCCGAGAAGAGGACGGAGCAGCCGGAGCGAAGAGCAGCCCGCAGGATCAAGCAATCCCAGAAGTGGAACTGATGGAGGCGATGGAGATCGATCGCGGCCAGGATGTCGTCGGTGTCGATCCGGACCAGCTCGAAACGGGAGAAGATCTCCACCTTCCGCCGCGCGACCGTCGGGGAGACTCCCAGCTTGCGAACGGTCGAGACGAAATACTCCTGCAGGACCTGGGTGGAGAGAACGCCCCTCTGGCTGAGCCTCGCTCTCTCGATCAGGTGCAGTGCGATGCGCTGCTTTTCCGGCTCGTCCTGATCATCCGTATAGACCAGCAGGTTGGAGTCGAAGAAGCTACGCTCGTTCATGAATCTCCTGGCGGTCGAACTTCCAGCCCCTGGACCGCCCTTGGCCGTCGAGCGACAGCCGGCGGAGCTCCTCCATCTCCCCTGCCGCTGTTGCAGGGGAGGCGAGCTCCTCGAGATACTCCCGGATGACCTGGTTGAGGCTCTTGCCCCGGCTCTCTGCGACCTTCCGGGCTTGCTCGACGAGCCGCTCATCCACAGCAAGGGTCAGGTTCATTGGTCTCACCTCCTTTCCACATAATACGTGTGCACGGGAGCAGGGAGCAAGCTTGCGGTGCCACGACGACGCGTACGCGGCACCGGACGGCCGGACCTCTCGCAAGACTGCTCGACGTGCCACTCCCTACTGAGCATGGGAGAGGAAGACCCCGAGATCCTGCGATGATCAACCCCCAGCCATCTCCCGCACCCACGCGCTCTCGAGCTCGAAATACCCCGGTACGTAGCGCGTGTAGACCCGCTCGCCGTCTTTCTCCTCGAACTCGACGATCCCGTGATCGGCCGTGGGATAGATCTTGAGATCGATCGGTTTTCCGGCGGCCCGCAGGCGCTCGAGCTCGGCGATGGTGACGTCGTTGGGCGCTTCGATGTCCTGGCCGCCGAGCACCCAGAGCATGGGAATGTTCAGCTTTTCCATGGTCTGAAAGGAGTCGTAATACCAGGAGATCTCGCTGAGCTTCTTCCGCCCATAGATCTTCATGAGCCAGTGCGGATAGCGAAGGACGGGTCCGGCGATATGGTTGCGCAGCACGCCGAACCATGGCTCGTTGCGGTATTTCCTCTCCAGCGCGTCGAGATCCTTCCATCCCTCGGTCAGATCGCTCCGGATGATCCGGTCCACGGCGTCGACGATCTCGGTCGCCTTCCGGACCTCCGCGTCCCCGAAGCCGCGCGCCCGCACGGAGCTCAGGGTTTCCAGGGTTTCTTCCCGCGCCGGGGACTCCAGCATGCCGTAGCCCACGACGACGAACTTGATCCGTGGATCGCGCGAGGCGGCGAGCGGCGCGATCCAGCCACCCTGGCTGTAGCCGGCGAGGCCGATCCGTTCCGGATCGATCTTCGGATGGCTGCGGAGCCGGCTCACCGCGGCCAGCGCGTCGCCGGCCAGCACGTCGAACAGCGTGGTGAACTTTCCACCGGACCGCCCCGTGCCCCGCTTGTCGTAGACGAAGGTCGCGACACCTTCGAGCGGAAACTGATGCTGCCGGTGGTAGGTGAAGGTGGCCGCTTCGCGTCCCGAGCCATGGACCAGAACGACCAGGGGAAACGGCCCGTCGCCTTCCGCGGGAAGCACCAGCTTGCCGTAGAGGTCCACGTCCCCATTGCGGAAGCGGATCTCCTCCTCGCGGAGAGGCACCCGCGTGGCCTGGATCGCCGCCTCGCCCTGGGGTTTCCAGTCGAGGCCGCCGATCCGCTCCCCGTCCTGGCGAAAAAAGACGTTCAGGACCACCGGTTTCTCGACGGCCCAGCCGGCGCCGGAGTGGTAGGCGAGCCCGCCGGAGGGATAGAGGCGGCCGGTGGCTCCGGACTCCAAGTCCCGGTAGCGGAAGGAGGCCTCCTGATCGCTCTGGGTCACCGTCATCAGGCGGCCGTCGTCGAAGCGATAAGCGCCCGCGATCGGAGAGGGCTTGGGCGTGCTGGCGCAGGCGGTGGCCGAGAGGACGAGGAGAGCCGCGGGCAGGACCCGCGGCCATCGCCCGAGGATGGAGATGGGGTGGGGCATGGGGTCTCCTTGCAGGGGTTGCACGTCTCCCCTTACGGAGAGAGGCCCCGCCAGGTTCCAGGCCCGTGGGTGAGGGCCAAGCCTCAGGGCTGGATGGACAGGAAGAAGCTGTTCAGATCGTCCACCAGGTTCTGGCGGGTCTGCGGGTAATAAATCAGGCCCTTGCCGTTGGTCGCAAGGCCTTTCAGCAGGGCGTCCGCATTGGGCTGGACTCCGACGGCGACCACGGAGGTCTTCAGGTTCCATTTGGCATGGAGGGCCGCCACGTCCGCATTGGGGTTGGAGCCGGCGCAGGTGTCACCGCCGTCGCTGATCACCAGGAGGTACTTCGGCCGGCAACCAAAGAGCGGATCTTCCATCATGGCGGTCGTCACCCAGTTGGGAATGTTGCAGGGCGTGCAGTCGTCGAACCACCGCCGGAAGGAGGTCACCGCCTTTGCGATCGAGGTGGGACCGATCGCTACCAGAGGGCGGGTTTCTTCGGCTCTCAGCCGGAGGAAGAGCTCGCCTCCCTGCCGGCTGTCCTGGAAATACGTGGCCGTCCGGAAATCGGGCGGGGCGAGAGGGTCCAAGGCCTGGTTCGGGGCAAGGCGCGCGAGGACGTCGTCCCGGTGGTCATCCAGCCAGTCCAGGGGAATGACGTCTCCCAGGGTGAAGGCGGCCCCGCGCGGGTCCGAGCTGTCCGTGGGCCAGCGCAGGTTGTAGCCGTTCGCCGGGTCCGCGAGGCTGTCGGTGTTGGGATCCCATCCCTGGCCCGTCGAGGACGTGCACTGCGGGTAGGTGGCCGACGCATCCGCCGCGGTGCTCTGGGGGAACCAGGTTGCGGGCTCCGTCCGGCTCGGGGTCGACGTGGCGTTGTCGAACGAGAGGAAATCGCCCACAGGCGTCCAGGAGACGACCTGTGAGCCGACGAGGGTGGTCGTCGCGCAGCCGCTGCTCGTGCATCGCAAAGTCGTGACCGTCGTCTGGAGCGGCCCGCCGAGCACACCCCCGGGAATGGGCTGATAGGTGATCCGATAGGTGTAGGGTCCCGAGCGGACGTAAACCTGCACCGGTTCGCTGAAATTGATTCCCCCCTTGGGCAGGTGCCGCACGCGGGAGAGCTCCCAGGCATCGGGCACGTCGGCGGGCGCCGAGGCGGAGCAACCGACGCCGGAGTCGCCGGTGCCCGAGCCGCAGCTCCAGAGGAGACCGAACGTCTCCCGGGCGCCGACCGCCGGATAAGAGACCCCTCCGTACAGGCCGGGGCCGGCGCTGGCCGCCTCGTACAGCCAGTGCTTGGCGCGGACGGACAGCATGTCCTGGTTCAGGCTGGCGAAGCCGAAGCGGACGTCGTAGAGCCCGCTCAGCACCTCGTGGAGCGCCTGGCGGGTCTGGTAGATCTTCGAGCCCGGGTGATCGCCCGCGCTCGGCGTGCTGCATTCGAGGCCGGAGCAGACGAGCCCGCACTCGCCCGCGTCGAATTGGGCCTGGCTGCACGGGGCGCTTCGGTTCATGGTCTCCGAGGTGTCGAGCAGGATGAACACGTAGGGCTCGACCTCCTCGCACCCGATGATCTGCGCCACCGCGGGATTCGACCCGATGCCGAGGAGAGCGAGAGCGGCCAGGGCCGGCGTGAGCCTGCGAAAGCTTCGGGACATGCAAATCCTCCTGCAAGAGAAACAGCGGGGATGGTTCTCCAAAAGACTGCGTCTGGAGGGGTTCTACTGCCTAGTGTCGTGGGGCGCTCGAAACGTTACACCCTCTGGCACGCTCCTTGGATCAGGAAGATGATCATGAAACTCGAAGGCAAAGTGGCATTGGTGACACCCATCTCAAGAAGCGGGGCGGCTCGGTCATCGTGACCTCCTCGGTCAACGGCACACGGATCCTCCGGGAGATCCAGACCGCCTTCAGCGGCGACCCGAAGCTCCTCCTCCCCGCCGTGGGCACCATGTTCGTGCTCAAGTACAAGGCGCAGGAGTTGGTCAAGATTCCGCTGCCGGACCACCCGGGGCAGAACGCGGGGCCGACGTTCGAGTATCTCGCGGAGTGATGACGGCCGAGCGAGCTACGGTGTCCCCCCACTGTAGAGACGCCCCGTGGGGCGTCTCCTGCGGCGGCGGCGTTCATTCCCAAGGATGATCCCTGCGGCGCCACGGGCACCTCGGAAGGAGACGCCCCACGGGGCGTCTCTACAGTGGGAAGGATCTCCATTGGAGAGAAGAGCGTTTTGGGGCCAGCGTTAGCGCGAATGGGCCAACCCACTCAGCCTTCGGACGTGTAGATCCGGCTTTCAAGCCAGCACCTCCAGCTTCTCAGTCAAGGGATCAGGCTCAGAAGCTGGACGATCCAGCCTTCAGGCTGAGCTCTCCAGCCTTCGAGCCGGAGAGCTCAGCCTTTTTTCCAACCCATCCAGCTTCTGAGCCGAGTCCTTCAGCCTTCGAGCCAGACGACTCAGCCAAAGGCTGAATCGTTCAGCCTCTTAGCTGAGCCATCTAGCCTTTTGGCTGAGCCGCCCAGCCTCTTGACTGAACCATCCAGCCTGTTGGCTGAATCATTCAGCCTGTTGGCCGAACTGTCTAGCCTTCGAGCCGAGCGGTTCAGTCTTTGGGCCGGATGGTCTAGCTTCTTGGCCAAGGCATCCAGCCTCTGAGCCAGATCATCCAGCCTTTTAGCCAAATGATTTAGCCTCTCAGCCGAGTGGCTCAGCTTCTGAGCCGACTGGCTCAGCCTTTTGGCTGGATGATCTAGCCTCTGAGCCAGACGACCCAGTCTTTGGGACGGGAGATCTAGCCGCAGGGTCTGGACGTTCAGCTCCTCTCCGCCGTACCATAGGAGGAAATCGCTGTAGCAGAGCCAATGGAGTCATCCGGTGCCGAGGTGCCGGAGCTCGCAGAGCAAGGAGGGGAGGTCATGCCCAATCCCAAGTCGCAGGCCGACATCATCACCGACATCACGGGCTTGCTGGACGCCGTGGAAAGGAGCCCGGAAATCTACGCACTCGTGGAGACGGAGCGCCTGGCTCTGTCGGACTCACTGAAGCTGATCACGAGCCTCAAGGCGCGGCAGGAGGAGCTGACCGCGCTACGCCAGGAGGTGACGCAAAAGCTCGGCGTCGCCCTGGGGGAAGGCAAGGAGCGCGCCATGATCTTCCGCTCGGTCGTCCGAGGGAAGATCGGCCCCCGCAACGAGCGCCTGGTCCACTTCAAGGTGGCTCCGCTCCGCAAGCGCCCCCGCAAGCGGGTGCCGGCGGAGAAGGTGGTGGTGGAGGAGGCGGCCGGGTAGCGCATCGCTGTTCGTGATGAGCTGGCGCCTGGGGCGGTGAGGGGAAGCCGCGTGCCGCGCCGTTTCTCGGAGGTCGCCGGCCACCTGAAGGTCAGCCAGGAGAAGACGCCATGAAACTTCAAAGCTCCGCGCGCCCGCTTTCGATACGCATTGTGAACCACAACCAGACGGTGGTCCGCACCCCGAATGTCAAGCCACAGCACAATCAGACCCTTATTCGCGTCGCGGACGTCTGGCCGCAGCACAATCAGACGATCGTCCGTGCCCCGCACGTCAATCCGCAGCATAACCAGACGCTGATCCGCCGCTGAACCGGCGCTTCCGCAAACCTCTCGATCCCTCTCCCCGTCGCTACACCAGGGAGAGGGGTGGTCACGGCCTCCCTGAGACGCCCGTTCACCTCGCTGAAGCGCTCTGCCAGCCACCAAACCGTGCCGCGATCGGCCGGCCCGACGAGGCCCCGCGAAGAATGGCAGGCCCGACGCAAGCCCTGCGACAAGTGATTCTGTAAGGTGGGATGCTTACGACAACGTATCCGCCCGGCGACTATCCCCAAGAACGCCAGTCAGGCCGGCGCCTATGCGCCCCGGGTAATATGATTGACGCGCCTTAGCAATTGGTCTAATGTCGAAGCAACCGGCTGATACGAAAGGACATGGAGGCAATTCGCCGACGTGCCCTCAGACACCTACAAGCCAGAATACAACCAGCCGGACCGGGCTCAGGTTGGGATCCATTACCCGACGCAGTCAGAGGACAGAGGTGAGGGCGAGGAGGTTTCGGTTAATCCACTGAGTTGACGTGTAAAGGGTTGGGGATTGTACGTCATGGTTGAGGCAGAGGTTCGGCGAAGCCGTAGGGAATCTCGTTGGCAGAGAAATTTAAAGGCTCAAAGGAGTCTGGTGCTATGCGACTAATAAAGTGCCCCGAGTGCGATGCATCTGTTTCAATCAAGGCGAAGGGATGCCCCCACTGCGGGGCTCCTCTCGTTGTGCCACCAGTAGCTCTTGAAAGCCTAGATACTCTGATTATGGTGCCGGGGCATGCCATCTATGTCGGAACCGATCCGACACACTCTCGATCAATTGCCCACTGGCGCGGTATCTTTCCGGGGTATCAGGACAATGATGAGGCCGAGCTGTACTGGGATCACATTCGGACTGGGGTTCTTGTTGGCGCACGCAGGAGAGAAAAGGGAGGCGTCAAAGAGTTGACCTCCCTTCTCGTCTTTTCCGGTGGCGAAACGCGCCCGAAAGCGGGACCATATGCTGAAGCTCAAAGCTACTGGTTCTTAGCGTATCAAAATAACTGGTTTGGTTACCCAGAAATAGAGTCAGTTGCCACGACCGAAGAATTCGCGCGCGATTCATTTGAGAACCTCTTGTTTTCGATCCACCGCTTTCATCAGCTAGTTCATAGCCTACCTCGGTTCGTAATAGTATGCGGATTCTCCTTCAAGGCCCGGCGATATCAATTCCACTGGGAGACCATTTCCGGAAATCCTGCTGACCCTCGCATCAAGCTTGAAGGGCTAAAATCTGAGTTCTACTATATTGGGGTCAATGATCCCCCAGCCTATCTTCTTAAGGGACCTGGCGGTTCCGAAGAGGGCGAAGCCGAAACGTACAAGCTTTTCCAGGACGACCCCTTAGCAGAGAGGTCACCACTCGTGGACAAGGAACGCGAGCGCGACCGATTCCTCAGGCATCACCCCTACCCAGTCCCAAGAACTTAGCGGTCCCAGAAACTGAATACCAAGGATGAACTACAACACAATCGAGTACCAAGGAGAAGCTTGGTACTAAAGCGCCGAACCCGCGGCTCCAGCGGACGGCTGGCGCCGCGCACTGAGCTGCCACAGCGTTGCTGCCGACAGATGGGAGGCGATAAGCGTGTCAGACCAGTACAAGTGGCTCCTTGACATTCTCGCTATCATCTCAGGTCTCCACACTTTGGTTGTAATCGGAGGCCACCTTCGGAAGCGATTCTGGCGTACGGATGCTGGAGAGAAGGTGCGTTCTCGATCGGACTACGCACTCGGCAGTTTCCTGGCACTGCTGTGTGGCTTCCTCTGGAGTCTCTCATACGTATCTCTCAAATACACCAGCCATCGACTTCATGCCATCGATATCAGTGCAGCGGTTCTTGGATGGGCAGTTTTCTTTCTTATCCTTGCACGGATAGTTGCATTAGCCATTGAGCGGCGACGCGGCCAAGGCCAAGAACCGCTTCCCGATTGGAGCAATCGCAAAACTGCGCTTCTAGCCTTAGCAAACATCGGAAACTTTGGCTTGTCAATTTACGCACTCTACTTCATCTCGGCAACTCAAGCGATGACCCTCAACAATATGTCGCCTTTGTTCTTGGTTGCCATCTTGTTGTTCCGTCGCAAGCTTCGACCTTCGGCAGGAACCTTTTCTTCCATAGTAATCGTACTTCTTGGGGCATGGATCATGACTGTCGGTCGAGATTTCAGCGTCGCCTCTACTCAGGGAATGATTGGTTCCCTAATCGCCATGGGTGCTGGCTTGTCGTTTGCGATTTGGGCTGACTTGATAGATGACGTAGAAGGCGAGATTAGACTTCTTTCAACAAGATTCGGTTTTTTGGCCACCATCTTCTTCGCTTCTTTTGCACTCGCAGTCACAGCGGCTTGGTTGCTGGCGCCTACCCCGCCCTTTAGTTGGCTCGACGGTGCAATTCTTGCAGCGAACGGACTGCGCGTCGCTTTAGTTTATGTTTCATTCCAGCTGGCGGTGAGATTTGGCGGCCCCTTGCTTGCAGTAGTTGTCGCGGTTTCCCAGGTTCCTCTTACTTTGGTGTGGGAAGCGGCTCTATTGGACTTGACGATCGATTCACAAATTATTATCGGTGTTGGGGCCATAGTTGCGGGGGCAGTGGCGCTTCTAATTGACCGAACGCAGGCTGTTCCGGGAACACCTGCTCCGAACCCAGCGGCCTAACATGGTTTAAGGCGGAGAGACGCAAGTCCAATAGCCCGTCGGAGAAACGCCGGCCAACCCTGCCGCTCGAGCGGACTGCTGACGCAGCCACTCAGCGGCAACACCGTTGAACGCCAAGACAATCTGGAGAACCGGAGTACATGGAAGAGCGTAGAGGAAGAGGCTTTGGAAACCATCCTTTTGCAGGCACCTTACGCCAGCAGGCGCCCCCGATCATCGACTCGCCTGCGAGCGGAGGACGGACGCAATGGACGCCGGGTCGTTGGCCTCGCCCTGCTCTGGGTGATCATAATGGCGGTGCTCAAGGCGCTGATCGTCCCGCTCTCCGTGGTCGGCCTGGGGACCCTCCTGCGTTGGCAGATCCTCGCCTCTCGCGCTCCGCGGGTGGCCTGGGGCGCCGCATAGAGCTGCCACCATGGTCAAGCCGACGATGGCGTAGAGCGCGCGGTAACGTGCTTGCAGGCGGCGGATGCTCGCGTAGGTGAGGCCCTCGGCCAGAGTCTCGAGAGACCAGTACAGGTGAAGGGGGTAGAGAGCGGCGAGGGCTGCCAGGAGACGGGGGAGGGTGCCCTGGAGGGCGAGGAGGAGAAGGAGGGCGTGGGCCAGGGTGAAGAGGGCCAGGCTGGCGGCGAAGGTGCGGCGCTGGCCGAAGGCGACCGCGTTGGTTCTGATGGCGTTGAGAACGTCGCCTTGATGGTCGCGGAGCTCTTGGGTCAGGTGGCCGGCGGCGAAGATCAGGGCAAAGAAGGCGGCGATGGCGAGGCCGCGACCGTCGATGGCGCTCCCCAGCGAGTAACCCAGGAGGAAGTGGAGGACGCCACCGGCCAGGTGGGCCGCGGAGCTCAGGAGCGGTCTGCCTTTCCAATTGAAGCGAGGCAGGGAGTAGAGGGCGCTCAGGGTGGCGATGGCCAGGGACAGGCAGAGGGTGCTCGGGCCGAGGCAGCTGAAAAGGAGGAGACTCAGGACCAGCAGGCCGGCCGTCAGACCGCCGATCTCATGACGGCCGACACCTCGGGCCGTGAAGACGCCGGCGGCCTTGTTGGGGTCGGCGAGGTCGGTGGTCAGGCCGGACCAGTCGTTGAGCATGAAGATGTGCGCCACCAGGAGGACGTTGGCGATCGTGAGGATCGCCAGCGGCCCCACGTCCGCCGCCGTTGGGTGGCGGATCGCGAAGAGGGCGCCGAGCAGGGGCGAGCCCTGGAGAACCAGGATCTCTTGCAGGCGCAGGCAGGACAGGTAGCGCACCGCGGAAGCTTTAGCCGCCGAGAGGGGCGCCGGGATGGGAATACTCAGGGTGCGCATGTTCGTGATAGAGCCTGAGCCAGAGCGCGTAGCCGGCGTCCTCCGACCAATAGTATCTGGGGACCGTTGCAGTGAGATCGTTGTGGTAGAGGAGCGGCGGACTCTTTCGCAACAGGGCGAAGTCGTCCTTGGCAAGCTGGCGCAGCACCGTCGTGATCTGTGCCGCGTCGGCCGCGTCGGCGGATACCCCTCCGGGAGTCCGCGCACGCCCCAACAGCCGGACGACAGATACCCAGATCTCCTGGCCTGGCACCGCCGTCCGCATCCGTGACTCGGGCATCTCCAGCGCGCAGCCGGCGCGCTGGAGGTCGGGCAGGCGCAGGATCGGGACCAGCGGCGCCATTCGATAGTAGACCCAGACCCGATCCTGGTCGACCACCGGGCGGAGAGCCTCGCAGAGCGCACGGCCGGCCGGCGGCTGCACCTCGGCCAGCAGCAGCAGCAGGTGCATCTGGATGGCAATGTCGGCAGGGTTCGGATCGCCGCCCGGGTCGAGGCACTGGTAGGCCTCCCGCGGCGCGAGCCAGGTGCGGTAGAGACCCTCGCGGGTACGATATTGGTGGATGGTCGCCAGAGCGGCCGGCAGCCGCCGGCGGTCGTGGTCGGGAGCGAGCCTCCAGACGAGCGCCGTGTCGTCGGTATCCGGCGTGATCGCACATCCCAGGGTGCCGATGCCGGGAGCGTCTGGCAGGCCGTGGTAGCGCACCAGTCCGCCGGCCTCGATCTGGCCAGTGAGGTGCTGGCGGGCGCGCTGCACGCTGTCGCCGAGACCTCCGGTGGCCGCCAGCGGATCGAGCAGGTCGAGCAGGAAAGCGGTCAGGAAGGTGTTCATCTCCTGGCGCGGCTCCTCGAAGCGCGGCGCGGTCGTGTAGGCGGTGAGCCAGTACCCCGGCCCCTGCTGGTGCGCACGAAGCCGCGCCGCTGCCGTCCTGAAGCCGTCGTCGAGGTCCTCGCCGGCGGCCGGCTTTGCTTCTCCTGCCGCCCGCACGGTTAGCGTGCGCTCCGCCAGGTAATGCCCCTCTCCCTTCTCGGAGGCCCAGGCGAAGGCGGTCAGATGGTGCTCGCCAGGAGCGAGGCCGGCCGTGCTGAGCGGGATGCGCCAGCCGGCGGGGCTCGCCTCGTGCAGCGTATCGCGGACGTCAGGCCGGTCGAAGAAGGTGTGGGAGGCGACGGTCTGCCGGCCGTCGACGACGACGGCCACCTGCCAGGGCGTTGCGTGGCCGGCCAGCGCCCAGCCGATGGCGACGACCTCCTGGCCGGCGGTGACTTCGGAGGTCGCGCGGCCATTGGCCTCGATGGCGTCGAAATTGCCGCGCATCCGCACGATCAGCTTGCGCTCCCCCAGGTAGGAACCCTCTCCCTTCTCGGAGGCCCAGGCGAAGGCGGTCAGACGGTGCTCGCCGGGAGCGAGGCCGGCCGTGTCGAGCGGGATGCGCCAGCCGGCGAGGCCCGCCTCGTGCAGCATGCCGCGGACGTCGGGCCGGTCGAAGAAGATGCGGGTGGCGACGGGCTGCAGGCCGTCGACGAAGACGGCCACCTGCCAGGGCGTCGCGTGGCCGGCCAGCGCCCAGCCGGTGGCGACGACTTCCTCGCCGGCGGTGACGGCGGAGGTCGCACGGCCGCCGGTCTCGATGGCGTCGAGATTGCCGCGCATCTCGAGCATCAGCTCCGCCGGCGCGAGGCCCTGCTGGAGAGAAGCGACGAAGGGTGCATTCCGCCACTCCCACGCGGCCCGCATCTGGTGGGGACCGCTGGCTACGGCGAAGATCGCGCTGTCGCTCGCGCCGGTGTACCAGAAGGCGCCGATGGCCTCGATGGCAACCGCAACGCCGACCGCGACCAGGAAGCACAGCCGGCCGAGGCCGCGCAACGAGGCGACCACCGGCACCAGCATCCACAGGAGCAGCGGCAGGAGGTCGGTCATGTAGCGCGGCCCCCAGGAGATGCCGGCCCGCCAGTCGGCCTTGGCATAGAGCAGGATCTGGAGGACGACGCCGGCGCTCAACACCAGGGTGAGGCCACGCTCGCCGCGGTCGCGCGGCAGGTGCCGCCAGGCCAGGCCGAGAAAGAGCAGGAAGGGGGAGAAGACGAACAGCCCCCGCGTCGGGCTGAACAGCAATCCGCCGAGGCCGGAAAGCAGGTCGTACTGGAAGAACTCGGCCTTGCCCATCAGCCCATAACCGCCGGCGAAGTGGCCGGCCACGCCGAGGTTGTAGAGCAGCACCAGGCCCACCGGCAGCGCCGCCGCCGCCACGAGCAGCGCCGCCCGGCGGCCGGCCCAGAACAGTCCGTAAGCGCCCAGCACCGCCGCGAGGACGACGTCCGGAGGGCGGTTGCCGGCGATGAGCCCGCACAGCAACCCCGCCGCCAGCGCACGCGGCGTGGTGCACGGCCCGGTGAGGAGCAGCAGGGCGCCGATCACCAGGAGCTCAGCCATCCCGTGCTGCCACAGAGCCTGGCTGCTGATCACCCAGGTGGTGGTGCCGAAGGCATACGCCAAGGTGAGCAGCAGTGCGATCGGCGCCGCCGCCCGGCGCCGCAGCAGCAGATAGAGGAGCGACGCGGAAAGCGCTGCCACGAGCGAGGCGGAGAGCTTCTCCATGACCCGCGCCACATGGTCCAGCCGCGCGTCCGTCCAACCCCGCCAATGCAGGTAACCGACCGCGGGGAGGTAGAGAGGCGCGATGAGCACCGGCAGCACCACGGGATACAGAGAGATGGTGTGGCCGCCGGGCACAGGCACCATCCAGAACGCCGTATCGCCTCGCCCCTGGGCGGTGAGCGGCGCGATCGGATCGAGAAGGATGGTGTGGTACTGCCAGATCGCGAACGGCAGGTAGCGCGCCGGGTAGGTGTCGCCGGCGCTGATCGCCCGCCGGTTGGCGTTGTAGACCAGCAGGCAGCAGAGCCCGATGAGCAGGCTCGCCCGCAGCTCGCGCCGGCCGCCGAAGACCGGGGTCATGGTTTCATGCTCACTTGCGCTGACTTCCCCAGGGGTCCTGGCTCCACTACCACTACAAGGTTGACGGGAGGCGAGGGCCGGAAGCTACCACAAGGCGAAGCCAGCGCCAAGCCCCGCGTGGGAATGAGGCCGGCGACTGCCGGCCCGGCCACCCACCTGGCTGCCGCTTACTGATGGATCTAGCGTAGTGCGTCAGAAGTGTGCAGCCGCTGGCGCCGCTTTTGCTGGGAGCGCCGGCTTCCAGCCGGCCCTCGAGCCGCCAAGATGGCGGCGCTCCCAGCGAAGAGGAATGCGCCTCGTTGGCCACGTAAAGAATCGAACTTCAGACCCACTACACTATATAGCGGCCCCTTCGGATCAGCTCTTTCGCAGGCTCGCGGACAACAACAGGATCCGGTATCAACTTCTTTTGGGCCTGGCTCCGTGACGTCCTTCTGGCGGAGGCGTCGACCGGGTCCGGGTCTGGATCCGGGACTCGGGAGGGAGCCGCCTGATCTTCGACAACCAGCCGGGCCGATCGGTCTACGAGCCACCTGTGACCGCGCTCGGATGAGGCTCGATCCAGATCCAGAGCAAGGGCAAGGGATAGCCAGGAGAGGGGGTGGTCACGCCTCCTCCCTGAAGCGCTCTGCCGGCCTCGAGCCGAGCTGTAATCGGCCGGCCGGGCGAGGCCCCGCGAAGAATGGCAGGTCGACGCAAGCCCCGCGACAAATGATTCTGTCAGGTGGATGCTTACCGGCAACGTACCTGCCCGGCGTCTGTCCCCAAGAACGCCAGCCGGACCGGCGCCTATACGCCACTGACAATATCGTTGACGCGCTTTAGTAACGCGTCTAATCTCGAAGCAACTGTATAAAGGATCGGGGATTATATGTCGTGGTTGAGGCAGAGGTGGGGCGTGCAAATTAGGTGAGGTCGATTGACAATGGATAGCGGGCTTGCGGCTGTCGTTGCAGCGCTTATTGCCTTGGTGGCAGGCTTGGCAGGTGGATTCCTTGCTGGAAAGCAGCAGTCGTCACTCGAGTATCAGAAGTGGCAGAGGAGCAGAGCCGACGATCTTGCAAAAGAAGCTCGGCTAGCAGTCGCGGAGTTGACGAAGAGCCTTGGAGCTGCGACTCACACTATGGCATGGCTGACTTGGATGGCTCGCAACAGACCAAAGCATCTGACGAAGCAGAGCATCCTAAGCTATGATGAAGAGATGCATAAACTGTTCCCCGGTCTCTCAGGCTCATTGTCATTGGTTTCAGCATTGAGTGAGCCGCTCTATCGACAGATGGAACCATTGGTTGAGAAGGTTTATAGGCTTGACGAGCAAATTGCACTTGCCGCGACTGAGTGTATAGAAGAGTCTGAAGATGGGACAGAACTCCTTGGCAGGTACCACGAGGAGGTCTCCTCGTACACGGAGAACCTCAATCGTGAGGTTGCAGATATTTTCTATGGGAAAGGGGCTGGCGAGAGGTCAATTTCGCCCAACCCAAGCGCTCCACCGGACGGTCAGCGCACTCACGTGCGCTGACCGTCCGGTGAGCTTCTAACGTTAGGCGGCAGTCGGACCGTCTGTGAACAGCGGGCATCGCCCCAAGCCAAGTTTCCAATGCGAACCCTCCTTGACGAACCCACAGTAAGCCACCACCATGGCCGACGAGACACTTGACCAATCCTGGCTGAAGAAGCTACGCAATCGCCCATGGATTGCCGCAATTGTCGCTGTCGGCGTTGTCCTAGGCGGTATCAGCAGCGCGACCAATGCAATTCGTGACCTCGTCTCTCTATTCACACCGAAAGGTGAGGACAAAGCCCACGACGCGGCCGCTAAGACTGACCCAGAGGAACAGCCGCAAGCTACACAGGATGCCAATGACATTCTCGGGTCGTGGCACTGGGCCACCTATCCAGATGGTCGTACCATGTGGGTTACCGTCCACTCCGACGGCACCCTAGACAGCACAATTCACACAACCCATCCCGATGGCACACGCTCCGAGGAAGTCAACAACACGGGCCGATGGAGCGTGGCTGGGAGGTCTCCCTTGCGATTCGAACTGCACTGGAACTCAACCCCCGGCAACTACGTGGTCACCAACTTTGTCACGCTCTCACCAGACGGCCGCGAGCTCCTCGAGAACGACAAGGGACAGGAGATCATTCGCGGAATGCGCGCCAGCCGGTGAAAAAACTGCCAGTATCCCCTCGTTGCAAAGGACAACACCCGCGCGTTCTCGCACGGGTGTTGCCGCTGAACTCATACGCCGCTCGGCCGCACCACGCATGCTGCCGCTTTCATCATCGCTACTTTTCTGACTTGTATTCTTTGCCTGCTAGCTTTGGTCAGCATCGTTGGCGGCACAGTGCTCTTTTTGGGTTCCTCGCCTTCGCTTCCTCGCATCATGGATTTTGTTCGTGCCGAGTCTCGCAGCATTGGGGTGCGGCAGGTGGCGCATGGGGTTGCGGCTACGTCGGTGTCCAGGTGGACGGCATGTCCGCGCTTCCGTTCTGGGCCTGGATCGGAGGTTTGCTCGCTGGCAGTGTGCTTGGCGCAGTTGTCGGAACTCTTTTGGCCTGGCTCTTCAGACGGAGGCCACATGCGGCTTAACCTCGCTGCCAGGCCTGCTTCCGCCCCGCTGGGGCGGAGGGAGGAAATCGGGGACCTCTCACCCGGGGTCGCCGCGCCTCTGGCGCTTTGACCCCGGGCTACATTCTGGAGCCTCTCCGAGGCTCTTCTCGAGCTGCTGCTCTTCTTCCAGAGAGGCTTCGACCTCTCTGCGATGAGCACGGCAAAACGCCAGCGTCTCCTGGCGCGATCAGTCTTTCCTCTCGGCGTGCTCTGCGACCGCCGCAGGATTGCGGCAGGTCTTGATTTGGAAGTTCATGGTCATCGTGTAGTAGACGGGGACGGGCTTCTTCCGAAAGACGGCGGGCTTGAACCGCCAGGTCCGCAGCGCTTCCATGGTCGCGAGGGTCAGGATAGGACTGGGACTGGACGTCAGAGCGGGAGACACGACATATCCTTCCCGATCGACGATGCTTTCGAGGACGACGACGCCCTGGAGGCAAGCTGTTTTCAGGGCGTGCGGATAGCCGGGTGGTTCTCCTTTGACCTTCACCGGACGGTTGACGCGCTCCCCGCTCTCCGGGTTGATCCCCGCGCGGGTAACGCGATCTGACCCGTTGGAGCGTTCCTCCTTCTCGACGGCTCTCAGGAGCGCCTCGCCCACCTCCCCGTAGGCGGGCAGGTCGGCGTTCGTGAGCTTGGGATCCAGCACGCGGGCTGCGTGCCAATCCCACAGGGCGTCCCGCGTCTTGTCGTGGCCTGCGAGGCCGAGGGCGCGAAGCAGGAGCGTCTCTCCCAGAATCGGACCGGCACCCGGACCGCTCTCGATGGTGTGCAGCATTTCTAGCACGAGACCCTCGGATATGTTCTGTGTCTTCTTGAAGTCGCCCGCACGGAGCCGCTCTTCGGCGAGCGCGATCCGCTGCTCCCAATCCTGGTCCGTCGCCGGTCGCTCCTGGCCCACGATCTGCGGCTTCTGGCTCCAGGCCCTTCCAGCGAGGAGAGCCAGGACTGCACCGATGGTGATGTGACGGAGAAGTTTGTTGGAGTTTTTCATCACTTTGTAGTGCGCGGTCGGCTCGAAACGTTTCGCAGACGGTCCGTGATCACCCCGGAATCACCGGCAACTCGATAAACGACCCCCGCCCCGCCTCCCGCCACACCGTCAGCTTCGGAGGCGGGTTCTGCTCGGGTGTGCGGGCGTTGGCCTTGTCGGCGCCGGTGATCGTCACCCGCAGGCGGTGGCCGGGCTGGAACAGGGTCGAGGTGGGGAAGAGGTCGATGACCAGCTCCACCGGCTGACCCGGGGTCAGATCCGATCGATCGGATTTGAGCCCGCGGTGGTAGGGGAGACCCATCAAATCGTAGCCGGGATCGGCGGTTGCGCGGTTCGAGGCGCGGAGCATGCCTTCGGTGACGTAGTGCGAGGTGCCTTTCTCGTCCACGTTTTCCAGATAGACGAAGAGGTCTGCGTCCGGCGCCGAGGAGGAGAGCCAGAGGTGGACGACGGGGTGGCCGGTAACTTCCAGCGGGGCGGTCAGCGGCGGGGTGGTGTAGGTGAGCCCTTTAGTGTCGTTGGCGGACAGGTCGGGGAACTCGCGCTCGATGTTCCAGCGCGGATCGGGGTCGATGGCGGCGGTGTAGTCGACGGTGAATTCGTCCTTCGCTCCTTTGGCTTGCGGTGCGTCGGTGCCGAGGCTGCCGTCGTTGCCGAACCGGTAGGCCGTCCGTCTTTCCTGCGGGAGAGGCCAGGTTTTCGCCGAGCGCCAGGCCGAGCTCTCCGGGGCACCCATCACGTAGTAGTGCACCGGGTCTCCCCGCATCACTCCGTTGTCGATCCCCTTGAGCCAGTAGTCCCACCAGCGCAGGTGCTCGGCGGCGAAGTCGAAGTGGTCGCGCTGCGTGTGGGTCCAGGGACCGATCGAGATGCGCTGCGGGTTTTGGCTTGAAGGACCCGTCAGGTTTCGGTAGGCGATGAGCTGGTCGCGCACGTAGCGGTCGTACCAGCCGGCGAGATAATAGATCGCCACCTTGGAGTCGCGGATCTCTTTGAAGTACGTGATGGGCGTCCAGTCGCGAAAGGGCATGGCTCCGCTCTCGCGATCGACGCTGTCGCGGTAGGAGAGGGCGGCGTAGATGTCCGCGGCGGGGCGGTTCGTCTTGTGCTGCTCCACAGCGGCCTTGAGAAGCGAGCCGTCGCGGTCCTCATCCACCGGCGGCGATGGGTTGTCCACGTCCATCTGCCGGACCAGGTTGGTCCACATTTCGATGAAGGGGCCGTGATAGATGCCGCCCTTGTAGAGCAGCTCGTACATGTCGGTCCCGGCGACCTCGGGGAAGATGGCTTTGAGATGCGGAGGCTTCTGGCCGGCGGCCATGTATTGGGTCATGGCGAGATACGAGCGGCCGTACATGCCGACATTGCCGTTCGACCAACTCTGGGTGCCCAGCCACTCGGTGATGTCGTAGGAATCCTGCGTCTCCTTCGAGCTGAACATCCCCTCGAACCGGCCGAAGGACGCGCCGCTCCCGCGGGCATCGACGCAGGCCACGACGTAGCCATGGCGCAGCACGTCCTGCAGCCACTCGAAGCTGTCGAGGATCGTGTAGGTCGTCCCCTCCTCGTTGAAGGCGCAGCGATAGCGGTTGTGCGTCCACACCACCGGCAGCTTCTCTGCCGCCACTTTCCCCGCGCGCGTCGGACGAAAGATGTCCACCGCGAGACGGGTCCCATCGCGGACGGCCACGTACCGCGAGCTGCGCACCCAGCTGTCGTAGGCCGGCTCGGAATACCCCTCGTAGCGCCCGAACGACGAAATCTTCTCTTGGACGACCGGGGCCGCGGTCTGCGCCGTCGCCGGGACGGAGGCCGCGAGGCAGCCGGCGGCGAGGATCGTGGTGAGCAGCCAGGATGGACGGATCGAGGACGGGCGGAGCATCGGCACCTCCTGTGCGAGTGGCGCGTGTCAGGGTAGCTTACGGGGGGGATGGGGGGGTGGGTTTCCGGCGTGGCTCGTCCCCCACTGTAGAGACGCCCCGTGGGGCGTCTCCTTCCGAGGTGTCCGCGGCACCGCAGGGATTCCAGGGAACGAACGCCGCCGCCGCGGGAGACGCCCCACGGGGCGTCTCTACAATGGGAAGGATCTTCATCGGGCATAGCGCGTTTCGTGGGTGGGCTCAACCGATCTCGCGAAACTTCCCCCACGTGACCCAGAAATAAGGGAGCTCCAGCACCTCGACGTTCTCGCCAATCGGTTCCAGCTCGCGCCGGAGCTCTTCCGCGGAGGGGAAGTTCTTCACGATCTCGTACACCGTGCCGTTGCGCAGGGTCCTCTCCTGGTAGGTGTTGCCCTGGGCGTCTTCCAGGGAGAGCGGGATGCTGCTGCCGGGGACGTACCGGTTGTCGGCGAAGACGAAGCGGGCTCCGACGGGAAGGGCGCGCTGGAGGCCGGTGAGGAAGCTTGCGAGGCGCTCGCGCGGGACGTGGGACCAGAAGAAGCCGGCGAAGAGGGCGTCGATCTCCGGGGCGACGGGTCCCAGGTTGTAGGCGTCGAGCCAGCGGAAAGCCACCCGGCCGGGAGGCAAGGTTTTGGCCTGGGCCTGGACCAGCATCTCGGGGCTCGCGTCCGTGGCGAGGACCGAGGCGGCGGCCGGGGCGATCCATTGGGTCCACCAGCCGCTGCCGCAGGCGAGCTCGAGGACGTGGCGGCCGGCCAGCAGCTCCGGGATCTTCGTCTTCAGGACGGCGAGGTCGTCCTGCCGCTCGGGCTTGGCATAGACCTCGTCGTATTCGGGGGCGCGATGCGGATAGTAGAGGGCCGGATCTTCGGTCATGGGATGCGAGTGTAAGCTGTATCCAGGATGCATCTCATCCGGCACGTACGCTCCTGGGGCAAGCGGCTCATCGCGGGAGCTCTCTGTCTCGCGGCGCTCTATCTCCTCGCGGCGAATCTCTTTCTGCTCCCGTCGGTCGGCCCGTCGCTGATCAGCCGGCGGCCGGAGAGGTTCCGTATCGGCTGGCGTTCTGCGTGGAGCCTCTGGCCAGGGGAGGTGCGCTTTGCAGGCTTGGAGCTGCGCGGACATCAACCCAGGGTGCGGTGGTGGATCACGGCGGCGCAGGGGACGGCGCGGATCGATCTCGGTGCTCTGCTGCGGCGGGAGGTGCGCGTCGAGCACCTGCGGGCCCAGGGGGTGCGCTCGCGGACGGACCGCGTGCTGCCGCCGACGGGTGTGGCGCCGGCCTCCGCGCCAGCTTCCCGGCGCGGGCCGTGGACGATCCGGCTGGAGCAGGTCGAGCTGACCGGCGTGCGCGAGCTGGGGTATGGACCGCTCCTCCTGGAGGGGGACGGGCGGATCGCCGGGAGCTTCCGGATCGTGATGCGCCGGGAGGTGGAGCTGGGGGCCACGATCCTGACGATGCCGAGAGGCCGGCTCAGCGTCGATGGCAACGAGGTGGCGCGGGAAGCCGGCGTGCGGGCCGAGCTGCGCCTGAGTCCCTACTCTCCGCGCCTGCACCGGGGGATCGCCGGGTTCGACTTCCTGACCGGACGTTTGATGGTGAACGGCAAGGTCCTCACCACTGTAGAGACGCCCCGTGGGGCGTCTCCTTCCGAGGTGCCCGCGGTACCGCAGAGATTCCTGGGCATGAATGGCGCCGCCGCGGGAGACGCCCCACGGGGCGTCTCTACAGTGGGGGACGTGGGCCTCGGGGCTCTTGCCCTGGACCTGCGGCTGGACCAGGGGACGCTGGTCTCCGGCAGCCGGCTTCGCTTTTCTTCAGAACAAGACGCGCCGTGGGCATCGCGGCTCGCGGTCTCCGGTGAGGTCACCGATCGGCTGGTGCTCGCCGCGGACGCGGCCAATATCACCCTGCGGCGGCGCGACGGCTCTCCCTTTCTGGCGGCGGAGACGGCGCGGCTCACTGCTGCCAGCCCCGAGCTGCGCCTGAGCCGCCTGATCGTCGGCGTTCGGACGCGGCAGGTGCTGCCGCTGCGCGGTGACGTCGAGGCCACGGGCTTGCGGCTGCGGGCCGCGGGCCGGACGATGGCAGCCGAGATCACGGCGGAGCAGGGGAGCGGACAGATCGGTCTCGCGGCGCTCCTCCATCATCGAGTGGTGCTGGACGGCCTCCGCGCCGCCGGGGTCGCGGTGCGGATCGAACGCGGCGCGCGGCTTCCGCAGGCGCCGGCCGGCGCGCAACAGGCTTGGCATCTGGAGATGGCGGACGCCCGTATTGAGCGGCTCCGCGAGGTCCGCATGGACTCTCTCCGGATGACGGGGTCCGGCCGGCTCGCGGGAAGCCTCGCCTGGAACGGGAGCGAGCTGGTGGTGCGCGATGGCTCTCTGGAGGTGCGCGGGGGCCGGGTCTGGCGCGGTCCGGAGGAGATCGCCCGCGGCGTCGACGCGCGGCTCGCCGGGGGGCTCGCTCCGTGCGCCCTGCGGCAACATCCTGGTCTTGCGGCGCTCGACTGCGCCTCTCTCGGCCTGCGCGCGGCAGCCGAGGTGCCCCGCCTTCAGGCCCTGGTGGCGATCGGTGGGAGCGGGCCGTTGCGTGCAGACGTGCGGATCGAGCGGGGGAGCGTCCGGCCGGGGAGCTTCCTGGAGATGGGCTCCGGGACGGTGATCGCCACGGTCGAAGGGGGCGAGGAGCCGCGGCTGGCGGCCGAGATCCGCGGCCTGGCGCTCGGCGGTGGTCCGGGCCGGCCCCCGGTGCTGCGCGCCGCCGCGGCGCGGGCGAGCGTGCCGGCGGAAGATCTCCGGGTGGGGCGCTTCCTCGCCGCGATCGATCGGCTCGATCAGGGGGGCGAGGGCGTGCCGGCGGTGGCAGATCTAGAGATGTCGGGGCTGCGGATGGGGGCGACCGGCGAGCGGGTGGTCTGGAGTCTCGCGCTCGACCGGGCGCAGGGGAAGCTCGATCTCGGCGCTCTGGCGCGCCACGAGGCTGTGCTCTCGGTCGTGCGTGCGGCCGGGGCGCGTCTGGAGGCCCGCAAGAGCGCACCCGGGGAGGTGCCCGCCGCCTCGCCCGGAACGCAGCCGTGGCTTGTGCGGATCGCCGACGCCCGGATCACCGGCGTGCGCGAGGCGGCGTTCGGTCCGAACCGCCTGCTCGGGAACGGCCAGATCGAGGGAAGCCTGGAGGCGGCGTTCGGAGGCGGAGCCCGGACCTGCCGGCTCGACCGTCTCTCCCTCTCGTTCGGCTCCGCCTGGATCGAGTCCGGTGGGAAGCCGGTGGCGCGCGGCGTGTCCTTCCTCTCGGATCTCCGCATCGCGCCGTTCACCCCGGGCGAGTTGCGCGGCGCGCGCCTGTTCCGGCTGATCTCCGGGAGCTTGGCGGTGGATGGGGACGTCGCGTCCCTCGGCTTCCTCCGGCCGTATTTCCGCAAAGCGCTGGCTCTGGACGGCCGCGGCCATCTCTCGGCGGACATTCGTCTGGGGGATGGATTCCTCCTGCCGGGGACCCGGATCACCGTCGATCCAGCCGAGGTCGAGGCCGAGTATCTGCTGAGCCGGGCCGTGGGCTCGGCCATCGTGGAGGGTCTGGTGGTGCCCGGGCCGGAGCCGCACCTGGTCCTGGGCGTCAACTTCGGCCGCTTCCAGCTCGCGGCGCGCGACCGCGACGACGCGCCGCCGCACGTGGTGGGAGAGGGGCTGCAGCTCAGCCTGACCTCCTCGGACCTCGATCTGGCCACGCGGGGCAAGAACGCGCTGGCGCGGATCGTCCTGCCGGAGGCCGACGTGCGCGATCTCGCGTTCTACAACGGCTATCTGCCCCCGGGTACCGGCGTCTCGATCCTCGGGGGTACGGGCCGGTTGGGATTCGATCTCCGGCTGCAAACGGAGAATCAGACCGCGCAAGGCGAGCTGACCCTGCGCTCCGACGCCGTGCGGGTGCGGGTCGAGGATCTGGAGCTCGCCGGAGCCCTGGATCTGCGCGCCCGGCTCACCAGCGCGGACCTGCGGACGCGCCGCTTCGCGCTGGATGGGACCAGCCTTTCCCTGGAGCAGGTCGAGCTGCGCCACGTCGGCCCGGACGCGGGCCCTCCGCGCGGGAGGAGGAGAGAGGCGTCCTGGTGGGCGCGCGTGGATCTGGACCGCGGATCGATGGAGTGGACGCGGCCGCTCGCCTTGAGCAGCTCGATCCGGCTGGAGGTGAAAGAGGCCGGGTTCCTGTTCAATCTGCTCTCTCGCCGGAAGCCCTATCTCGCCTGGTTTGGCAACCGGCTGCGCCAGACGCCGCTAGTGGCGCGGGGAGAGCTGCGGCTGGCGCAGGGAGCCATCGAGGTCGAGCCGCTCGAGGTGCTGGGAGGCCACTTCGACATTCGTTCGCGGCTCCGGCTCTCCCGAGAGAGGCGGCATGGGCACCTCTTCGTCCGCTGGAGGCGGCTGGCGCTCGGGGTCGATCTCGAAGGGCGCGAGCGGCGGTATCGGTTGATTCGGCCGCTGGAGTGGTTTCAGCAGGGGAGTCTCAGCGCTCCGCCGCCGGATAAGCCCGCCGCAGCCGCGCCCCCATCTGAACCACCAGATCCGCGGGCTTCGCCACGGGCACCTGCAGGCTCTCGGTCCACAGCTCGCGGCCATCCTGGGCATTCAGGCGGTGGAGGACCACCTGGCAGACCTGAGGACCGCAATAGGCGCTGGCGGTGAGCTCCTCCTGCGCGGTCTGCGGCCCGTCGGCAACACGGACGCGGTCGATCTCCCGCAATGCCTGCCGCAGCGCCTGCCCCAGATCCGAGGTCATCCGGACCATCTCCCCGGGCGGAAGGCCCTGGACCTCCGGCTCGCGCACCTTCACCCGGATCGGTCCGGTGCTCCCCTGGGTGAGCCGGTGCATCACCGCGAAGACGAAGACGAGGAGGATTCCCGCGGCGAGGAGCAGCCAGACGCGCAGCCCTTCGGCCTCGCGGTCCGGCCGCGGATGGGGCTCGGTCAGCAGCGCGGCGGACCGCAGCTCGTCCACGATCTCGCCGGCGGTCGCATAGCGCTCCTTCGGGTCCTTCCGCAGGCAGCGCTCGATGATCCGGGCCAGAACGTCCGGCGTGTCGGGGCGCGATTCGCGGAGCGGCGGCGGCTCGCTCTCCAGGATCGCCTGCATCTGCTCCTGGAGAGAGCTGTGGATGCCCCGAACGAAGGGGGGGCGTCCGGCCAGCATCTCGTAAAGCACCGTGCCGAAGGACCAGAGATCGGCCCGGGCGTCGACCTCTTCGCCGCGGAGCTGCTCGGGGGCCATGTAGGCCAGGGTGCCCACGGCCCGGCCCGTGTCGGTGAGCCGGCTGGATCCTTCCCAGAGCGCGAGGCCGAAGTCGAGCAGCTTCAGCCGCCCACCGCGGGTGAGCATCAGGTTGGCCGGCTTGAGGTCGCGATGCACGATCCCGGCGGTATGGGCCGTCTCCAGGGCCGAGGCGAGCTGCGCGGCGATCGAGACGATCTCCGCGAGCGGCATGGGCGCGACCTCGTCCGCCCGGTCGAGCCGCTTCTTGAGGGTCTCCCCCTCGTAGAGAGGCATGGCGAGGAAGAGATGTCCCTGGTGCTCGCCGATCTCCAGGACTTTCGCGATGTTCGGATGATCGAGGGATGCCGCGGCCCGCGCCTCGCGCCGGAAGCGGTCGCCGTCGCCCTGCACCCGGTCCGCGGCGAGGAGCTTGAGCGCCACCTCCTGGCCGGTCTGCCCGTCGCGGGCCCGGTAGACGACGCCCATCCCACCGCGTCCGAGCAGGCCGAGGACCCGGTAGTGAGACACGGTGCTGTCCAGCCCAGGGGCGCCGCCGCCCGGATCCCAGGCCGGCTGGCCCCCTTCGGCTTCCGCGCGGCGGTCGCGCATGAGCACTCCCCGATCGATGACAACGGTTTCCAGTGTGGATGAAGTCTAAACGAGAGCGCACAAAAAGTCTGCCTCGCCCGGACAGCGAGCCAACGCAAAGCCGCGCTTCAGCAGCTGTCGTGGACCGGGCTTTTTCTTACGGCGGAGCGAGCCGAAAGCCCTTGACACGGTAACGTTGTTGTCATACGGTTCGTCATACAGGAGGGCGGCGAGATGGCAGTACGCACCGTGCGGCTGGACGACGACAGCGAGAGGATTCTCAAGGACCTGATGATGGAAACGGGAATGTCGATCTCGGCGCTTCTCAAGGAAGGACTGGTGGTCCTGCGGGAACGGCGGGCTCAGTCGGCTCCCCGGCGGACGGGCTGGGAGATCTACGAAGAGCTCGACCTCGGACCGGGGGGCTACGCCATCGCCCCGTCCACGGAAGTCCGCCGGGGAGTGCAGGAGGCGATCCGGAGGAAGCTGGGCCGGTGATTCTCGTCCATGATCTTGGTTGATACCGGCCCGCTGGTAGCGCTCTTTGATCCGCGCGACGGCCAGCACCGGCGTTGCCGCGAGGCGTTGCGTGACCTCCAAGCTCCGCTCTTTACGACCATCCCCGTCTTGACCGAGGCCTTTCACATGCTCGCGCCGGGCAGCCGGGGGGCGGCCGGTCTGCGCGACTTCCTCCGGCGCCGTGGCCTCTGGGTCTGGTTCATGAGCGACGACGACCTGCAGCGGGCTCACGAGCTCATGGAGCGCTACGCCGACCACCCGATGGATCTGGCGGACGCCTCCCTGGTCGTCGCCGCCGAGGTGAACGACGCGCGCCGCATCTTCACCCTCGACCGCAATGATTTTTCGACCTACCGCATCGACCGCGGCCACTACCAGGCCGCGTTCGACCTCGTGTTGTAGCGGCCATCGTTCCTGGGCCCACACAGCGCGACGGAGGAGCGGCAGCCGCGCGAGGCGGTCTGTCCGTGTAACGTTTCATCCTCTTCCTGCGCCAAAGTCCTGGCAGGTCCCTTTCAAGAGGAAGCGCCCATGTACGCTGTCGCGAATCCCAGCCGGACAACCCGGACGGCTGACAGTCCCCAGATGTCCCTGGCCAATCCTCGCTCGGGCCGGCTCGCCGTCAGCAGGCCGGGCGATCCCTGCGAGCAGGAAGCCGATCGCGTCGCCGGCCAGGTGATGCGGGTGTCGGAGGAACAGAAAATCCTGCGGAAGGCGGAGGGCTCATCCGCGGGCGTTGCGGTGCCTCCCGGGTTCGGCGCGGCGCTCGGTCCGGGTCGTCCTCTGGAGCCTTCCGTGCGCGGCTTCTTCGAGCCCCGCTTCGGCCACAGCCTGAGCCATGTCCGCATCCACACCGACGGAGAGGCGGCGAGCTCCGCGGAGTCGATCGGAGCGCAGGCATATACCCTCGGAAGGCATATCGCCTTTGCGGCGGGGGAGTTTTCTCCGTCGACCCCCGCAGGGCAACGGCTGATCGCGCACGAGCTCGCCCATGTAGCCCAGCGGGGCGAGCCGGCAACGATCCGGCGCAAGATCAAAGTCGATCCGACAGCCTCGCTCGATGGTTATTTCAAGAAGCACGCCCTCGAAGGCGTCACGGTTGCGGATGGCACGTACGACCATGCGAAGGGTGGCGAACTGGATTTCGAGCAGGAGATCCTGATCGGTCTGTTGAGCTCTCCGCGGGTCTTCCACGTCGATGGCGAGACGGCGGAGAGCGCCGCGAGGAACCTGGATCGCCACCTCCGGGCGCGCAAGGGGATTGTGACCTTTGCCGCCAACAAGAAATACAACTTTGCCGCGGGGTCCAGCAACTTCAAGATGAATGAGAAGTACTATGATCTGGACCGCTCCAAGGGGAAGTGGAAGGTCAAGGCTGACGTCGACAGGCAAGAAGCCTGGAATGATCTCAATGAGAACCCTGAGCTCTACGCGATCGCCTGCGACGCGGCGACGCGCATCACCATGTCCGGAGGGAGCGGCGGCGCAAACATCATCGATAAGCCGAGTGGTGACAAAGATGATTGGGTGCCGGGAGATTCCGGGTACATCCAGAACACGAAACACGACGGTCGCGCCGGGTACGAAGGCGAGAACATCATCTACACGGGCGGCGGCTTGTTCTGGGGACATCTCTCGTCGGCTGTCACCTACGACTCGCTCGCCGGCTGGGGGAAAGTGGTTTTCAGTTGGAACAAGGGCGTCCGGCTCGATCCCAAACGCGAGCTTCCCGCCACGGGATTGCTGGACAAATAGGCTGATCAGTCGCCGTCCGCGAGAAGCGCGCGGATCTCGTCGTCCTTGCCGGTCAGCTGCCAGCGGATCAACGACACCGGGATGACCCCGGCGGCATCGACCTCGGCGAAGAAGTCGGCGAGCTTGAACTTGTCGCCGAGCTGGTGGCTGCGCTCGGCCAGCAGGCGCTCGATCTGGTACTTGCCCGTGATGTAGCTGCTGCCGTAGGTTGGCTGGCACAGGTAGAGCTGCTGCTCGAAGCCAAGGAGGTCGAGGTCTTTCCGCATCCAGCCGCGGGGAGTCCACTCGACGTGGAAATCGCGCCCCTGCTGGAGGGTGAAGTCGTTGGCGTGGACGTAGAGGGAGCCGAGCCCGCGGGCGGCGCGCTGGGCCAGCATGATCCAGACGATCTCGCGCGCCCGCGGGTTGTCGTCGTAAAGGCCGGCGTGCATCATCATCTCCTCCACCCCTGTGGCGAGTCCCTCGGAGCGGGCGGCGAAGATGTTGTACAGCAGGGGGCCGCGGCGGATCGGGCTGGGGTTCGGCTCCTCCCGCATGCGCGCGATGTCCCACCAGTGGTAGAAGTGGGTATAGAGCGCCATGGGCTCGTAGTGGGTGACGATCTGGAAGAAGTTGCGCGACTCGAGCGGCACGAAGGCGCCGAGATGGGCGCGCAGCGCCGGATCCATGGAGCCGCGGATCGGCATGATCTCGTTCCGCTTCAGGAAGGCGAGGTACTTGCTCACCGCCTCGTTGGCCCGCCGCGCGTACTCCTCGGGAGTGGCGATCGCGACGAGGGGCGGCAGATTCCGGTTGCGCTGTTCTTCGAGGTGGAGGGAGGCGTGGGCGCGATCGAGCTCCCGCCGCAGCAACCGGACCTCGTCGTCCCAGGTCATCGGAATCAGGTGGACGTTGCGCAGCGCCCAGTTGTAGTTCTCCTTGCCGATCCCCGACGGGCCGGTCTTCGAAGGCGCCTGCTCCTCGAGCCAGGCGACGAAGCCCTGGGTCTCCTGCAGGGCCGCGGTGATGGAGCCGGTGAGGGCCTCGCCGGCCCCGGCGGTCCGCTTTTGCAGGTCTTCGAGCGCCGCCACCTGGCCGCGCATCGTCCCGATGCCCGTCAGCCAGAGCTCGCGGGCATTGCCCACCAGGTTCTGCCGCGCCTGCCGAAGGAGGGGAGGGATGGTCCGCAGCTCGGCGGCCAGCTTCGCCTCGTCCGCCGCCGTCAGCGGGAAGGGATAGGTCCACAGGTCGATGACGGCGTGGTGGGTCGGTCCCTCATGGGCCGGCGTGTCGCTCTGCTCGGTCCACACCGAAAGGTAGAAGGCGGGGTCGCGCGCCCAGGGGCGGAGCACCCGGTGGTTGAAGTCGAGCCCGTTCATCTCGGCCCGCACGAGGTGGTAATCGACCTGCTGCGCGATGGGCCAGCCGCTCGGATCGATCGCCCGCAACCGCGCCTGGAGAGCCCGCAGCCCCTCGTGCTGCGCCGTCATGGCCGCCGTCCCGTAGTCGGGCGCTCCGTCGCGCAAAGGCGGCTTTTCGAAGGCCCTCCACTGCTCGAAGAGGGCGACCAACGCATCGTAGCCCGCCGGCGCCTCCTGCGAGCGCACGATGGGCGGCAGCAGCAGCGTGAGCATCGCGACCAGCAGCCCGAGGGTCAGGGCGCGGCTTGCGGAGAGGCGGCGGGGAGCTTCAGAACCCATGGCAGATTCCTTTCTCGTCCCGCAATCTTGTCACGGCTGCCCGGCGTTACCGCAGCCCCTTGCCGCCGGAAAGAGGCCAATGAGTATCTCCCCGCGTGGAGAGATCGAGTAGGCGATGGCGGGGGGGAAGTCCAGCGGACGCAACTCGGGCCTGCCGGTGCGGGTGGTGAAGATCTGGAGAGGCTCCCCGTCCCATGCCGTGGAATGGATGATCGTCTGACCATCCGGAGCGAAGCCGACCGAGAGGATTCGGCCATCGCGGAAGGTCAGATGCTCGAAGCGCGGCGGCTCGCTCCGGTCCCATGGCCGGAGAGCGAAGAGGCCGACGAGAAGAGCCGCCGCGAGGACCAGGCCTGCCGCGGCGGTGCGGAGGAGACCATGGCGGCGGACCTGTGGGACCGCCGGCACCTCGGCGAGGGCCTCCAGGTGGAACGCCAGGTCGCTCGCCGACTGGAAGCGGCGGGCCGGCTCCTTGTCGAGACAGCGGTGGACGAGCCGCACCAGTTGCGGGTTGGCCGCCGGGCATAGCGTCCCGAGCGGGACCGGATCCGTCTCGATGACGGCGAGGATCGCTGCGTGCCGCGTGTTCCCAGGGAACGCCGGTCTTCCGGCGAGCATCTCGTACAGCACGGCGCCGAACGAGAAGATGTCCGAGCGGTGGTCGCAACCCTCGCCCCGGGCCTGTTCGGGCGACATGTATCGGGCCGTGCCGATCGCGGTGTTCTCCGCGGTCAGGTGCAGAGGCGCCGAGCCCGGGCCGGGTCGGGGTCGGGGCGCCGTGAACGTCGCGATGCCGAAGTCGAGGATCTTCACCGGCCCGCCGGAGGTCAGGAACAGGTTTTCAGGCTTCAGGTCCCGATGGACGATCCCCTCGGCGTGCGCGACCGCCAGACCGCGGGCCACCTGCGCGGCGACCTCGACCGCGGTCGAGACCGGCAGCTTGCCGCGATGGAGGCGCTGCCTCAGGGTCGCGCCGGTCAGCAGCTCCGTGACGGCGAAGGCCGTGCCATCGGTTCGGCCGACGTCGAAGATCGTCAGGGTATTGGGGTGCGATAGGGCGGCGAGAGCCTTGGTTTCGCGCTCGAAACGCAGCAGCGCGGAGGCATCCCGGCTCAGGCGCGCGGGCAGCACCTTGATTGCTACGAACCGCTCGAGCCGGTTGTCGAACGCCTGATAGACCTCGCCCATGCCGCCTTCGGCGAGCTTCTTCTCGATCTTGTAGGGCCCGAGGACCTCGCCTGCGGCCATGGGCGGACCCGGGAGCCACGGCTCGCCGGCGAGGAAACCGTTGCCCGCCGCGGCGAGGAAGGTCTCGGCGTCGCGTCCCTCTTCGAGAGTCATCCCGCCGGCCCTCCGCGTCAACTCAGCGCACAGCGAGCCTGCCATGGTCTGGTCCTCCATTTCGTCCGTCCAATGGAAGACTGACGCGAGGCCCCGGTTTATCTCACCTCACCTCCGAGCACCGCCGAACGCCCGGATGGCGCCGCCGCCGTTTCATCGCAATCTGGCGTGTCTCGTTCATCCTCCCTCTGCGCACCGTACTTGGTATAGCCGGTCTTGGATGAGGCGATTCGAGGGCTCCTGTAATAGGGCAGAGGCCTTTTGCAAGCAAGGGAGATTTTATGCGGAAGCGGATTTTCTGGGCCATGGCCCTGGCCTGTTTGATGGCGGCAGGAAGCTCTCCGGCGATGGGTGGCTCGTTCGGCAGCGTTGCGCTCGTGCCCCATCTGTCGATGGAGAAGACGGAGCTCACCACGGCGGACGGCGTCAACGTGCGCTTCACGCTCACCAACCAGGGCGCGGACGACCTTCTCGTCCTGAAGTGGAAGACCCCGCTTTCCGGCATCACCGGTGATCTCTTTGCCGTCGAGCGCGACGGGGAGCGCGTCGCGTACACGGGCCGCCTGGCCAAGCGTCCGGCGCCGAGGGCTTCGGACTATGTCCGCATTCCGGCGGGCGAAAGCCTGTCGGTGACCTTCGACCTGTCGGCGGTCTATGACATGCGGCAGCCCGGCAACTATACGGTGCGCTACGCAGCTTCCGGCATCGGCGTCGTCCGCGAGGACTTCGTCCGCGGCCAGACGGTCCTCGGCGTCCTGGACGCCCTGGAGTCCGACACCCTGGCCATGACCCTCGCCGGCCGGGATCTCCGCGGTGAGGTGGAGCTCGAAGCGTCCGCGGCGGGCCCGATCGACAGCGTCGTCGGCAAGGCCCTGACCCCGACCTACCTCAATTGCTCGAACAGCCACATCACGTCGATCGGCAGCGCGCTCACCAACGCCCAGAACTACGCGACCGAATCCTACAACTTCCTGGTCAATCTGCCGTCGGGATCGCGCTCGACCGATGCCCGCTTCACGACCTGGTTCGGCGCCTACACCAGCTCGCGCTATGCGACCGTCCAGTCCCACTACAACAACCTCAAGAATGCTTTCGCGGGCCAGACCTTCCAGCTCGACTGCGACTGCGCGTCCGACAACTCCTACTATGCGTTCGTGTACGCCAACCAGCCGTACCACGTGCATCTGTGCGGCGCCTTCTTTGCCGCGCCGGCGACCGGGACCGATTCCAAGGCGGGCACGCTGGTTCACGAGACGAGCCACTTCACCGTAGTCGCGGGCACCAACGACTACGCCTACGGCCAGACCGCCTGCAAGAAGCTGGCAACCAAGACCCCGAACAAGGCGGTCGCCAACGCCGACAGCCACGAATACTTCGCCGAGAACACGCCCTTCCTCAATTGAGGCGTGGTTCGGAGAGGGCGGCCGCGGCGTCCAGGAGCGCGGCTGCCCGTGAGCCGTGAGAATGCCCGGTGTCAGCGCAGGTCGACGGTCAGCACCGCGTCGGTGCCGTTGGGCACATCCGGCAGGATGAGCACGGTGACGGTGCCGCGCGCCTTGCGGTAGGAGCCAGTTCCGCCGGTGATCGCGAAGTCGACCGGTTGGTTCGTGAAGAAGGGAAAGGTGTTCACGATGCCCTGGAACGTGATCTGGCTGTCCTCGACGGTGAATGCCGCCCAGCAAAGCATCTCGGCTTCGCTTGAGAAGGTGCACTGGGCCGCCGACCGCCCGACCAGCGTGCCACCCTGATGGTTGTAAACGTCGCCGCCGATGACGAGCTGATCGCCCACGCTCGGACCCGGCTCACCGAGGTCGATGCTCTGCCGTGTCGTGTCGTGCTGCAACAGGCTGAAGCGCCCCCGGTATGCGCCGCCGTCCTCCTGGCCAGAGGCCGGGAGCGCGGCCATCCCCAACCCGATCACCAACGCCAGACCGATGGCCTGCAGGGCCGTCCGGGCGCGTCGACGGCGCGTGACCGTCGATAACGATTCGTTGTGGTTGGTGCTCACCCAGGGCCCCAATCCCGCCTTCACGTTGCTGCGCACCACCAGGCTCTCGTTGTGGTTGAAGCCGATTCCAGCGGCCTTCACATTGGTCTTGATTGTCATTGCCGTCTCTCCTTGTTTGGTTGAGCTTCATCGCCCGTCAATCAGGAGAACGGAAACGGCGTGGATTCTGGCTCACAGCTTCAGACGCCGCAGGAGGCCCCGCGCCGCCACGACCTTGGGGTGGCCCGCGGGCAGCAGCGTCTCGAAGGTCCGCACGGCGGCCGAGGAGAGCGCCCGCGCTTCCTTCACCCGTCCCTCCGCGGCGAGGAAGTCCGCGAGGTTGTGCTGGGTGAGGGCTGTATCGGGGTGCTCGGCCCCGAGGAGCTTCTCCTTCATCGCAAGCGTCCGCCGGTAGAGGCTCTCCGCCTCGGCGGCGCGCCCTTCCGCGGCGGCGAGGCCCGCCAGGTTGTTGAGCGTGACGGCCACCTCGTAGTGCTCGTCCCCGTAGGTCCTCGTGAAGACCGCCAGGGCGCGCTCGTAGAGCGGGCGCGACTCGGCGAAGCGGCCGAGACCATCGAGCACGCCTGCCAGGGCGGCGGCTTCGGCCGCCACGCGCGGGTGGTCGGGACCTGCGGCGGCCTGCCACATCTCATAGGCTCGCCTCGCCGGCGTTTCGCCAGCCGCGTAGTCGCCGCGGGCGTGCGCCAGACCACCCAGGTTGTGGAGAATGGTCGCGCCATCGAGGTGACCCGGTCCGAGCGCACGGTCGAGGATCACGAGGGCGCGGCGGTAGGCGGCCTCCCCTTCGTCGAAAGAGCCGTCGTACTTGCACAGCATGCCGAGCGCGTTGAGCGCCCAGGCGGTCTGCTCGGCCTCCTGGCCGATCCGCTCCTCCGACTCGCGGAGCGCCCGCTCGAGGATGGGGCGGGCCTCGGCGTATCTCCCCGCGGTGCGGAGCAGGTTCCCCAGTGCGACGAGCGACTGGACGAGTAGCAGGTGGACGGCCGGATGGTCGACGGAGATCGCCTCCATCGCCGCGACGGCGCGCCGGAACGCCGTCTCTGCACCCCCGAGGCCACCGCGCATTTCGAGCGTCGAGGCGAGGGTCAGAAGGGCGGCGACGTGATCCGGATGTCCCTCGCCGACCTCGCGCGCCATCACGGCGACGGCGCGCCGCGCGAGCCGCTCCGCGCGCGGCAGGTCCGCCGCGGCGAGCGCCTTCTGGGCGCGCTCGTTCATCAAGCAGGCGGCGTCGACCGGATCACGGCGCGGCTTGTCACTCATCGGCTTTCCATCCTTGAAAGAGAGCCCTCTTCTCCCGGAAGGGCGGAGAAGAGGGGGTTGGGGTGATGACGGCTTGGCATCCTAGCGGCGGAACGACTCGTTGTGCTGAAAGGTGATACCTCCCGCTTTCACGTTGCTGCGCACCGCCAGGGTCTCGTTGTGGTTGGGGAGAAGTCCCCCCGCCTTGACGTTGCTGCGGATCGCCAGCGTCTCATTGTGGTTGGGGAAGATTCCACCGGCCTTCACGTTGGTCTTGATCGTCATTGCCGTCTCTCCTTATTTGGGTCGGGCTTCATCGCCCGCCAACCAGGAGAACGGAAACGCCGCGAATTTCGGCTCATGGCTTTCCACCCGTCTCGCCGGCCGGGAGGTGTTACCGCAGTCCCTCGGTCAGATAGAGCGTGGAAACCAGGTTCCGCGAGCTGTAGACATAGGCCTCGCCGTTCGACGTCATCCTGAAGAAACCGATCCTGGCACCGGCGGGATCGGCCGCGCGCAGCTCCTTCCATCGCGCGCGCCTGCCCGTCGCGAGGTCGACCTCGTCGATCAAGTAGCGGTCGTTGAGGGTCCTCCGGCCCAGGTAGAGGGCGCGCCCGTCTGCGCGCCACTGGATCGGCCACTCTCCCATCGGGGATACGCCTGGAGGGATGGATGGCTCGCCACCGGCGAGAGAGTAGATCTTCGCTCCTTCGACGAAGCTCCACGTGGCAAACCTGGAGCCATCAGGGGACGACGCCAACAACAGGGCCATTGCCTCGGTCGGAGTCAAGGGATGTGCCGTCTTCGCCCCGATGTTCAGGAGGTAGACCCGTAACCCCTTCCCCGGCTCGGAGCCGCCGAACAGGAGCTGCTTGCCGCCGGGCAGCCACAACACGTCCAACACGGTCATGGGTAAAGGTGGCAACGCCCGTGGCTCGCCGGCTCCGGTCGGCAGGAGGAACAGGCGATTGGCCTCGGTTGCGCTTCGTGCCAGGGCCCACCGTCCGTCGGGCGAGATCGCAAGGGCGACCCCGTCGCCCAGCCGCACCGCGGGCGAGCCATCGGTGCCGCGGAGGTAGACGGACGCGCGCTCGCCGCCTCCTTCCTCCCCTTCAGTGAAGAGGAGCCAGCGCCCGTCGACCGAGAGGACCGGCAGGATGGAGCCTTCGAACCATGCGAGGTCCCGCTCTTCCCTCTCTCCTGGTGCCCGCACCATGAGCGCGTTTCGCCAGTGGACTTGGGCGAGGAGCGCGCGGCCATCGCGGGCGACGTCAAGCAGCAGCAGCGCTTGCCCTCCCGGGACACGCAGGAGCGGCCGGACCTCGCCGTCGCGGGTGAGGGCATAGAGTCCAGACTCCCCTCCCGGGCGGGTGGCGGCGAACCAGACCTCCTTGCCGTCCGGTGCCCATGCGATGCACCCGCGAGGGCTCTGCTGGGTGGACATTATCGGCAGATCTCCCCAGCCGCCGGACCGCGCCAGGACCTTGCCGGCGCGATCCAGAATGACGATGGTTTGAACACGCCCCGGCAGAGAGCAGACGGCCAGCGCATCCCCGGCGGGCGCCACTCGCAGGTCCCAGGCGTAGTCGTCCGAGCGCCAGATCACCTTGCCGCGCGGGTACTCGATCCGAAACTGGCCCTTGTCGATCTGCAGCAGCGCGAGGCTTTCGCCGTCTGGCGTCCAATCCACCCAGCGCGGTTGGTATGCCTCCAAGATCGGGCGCGGCGCACCACCGGCCAACGGCACCCGAGCGAGCGTGTCTCCGACAGAGGTGCCATCCCTCTCTCGGATGAGACTGATCAGCATCTCGCCCCGTTGCGAGATCGCTTGAAGAGTGGCGGGGGGGAGGCCCAGCGAACGCGACTCGGGGCTATCGATGCGGGTGGTGAAGAGTTCGTACGGCTTCCCGTTCCAGGCCGCGCTGTAGACGATCGTCTGGCCGTCGGGAGTGAACCGTGCGCTATGGACATAGCCGCGGCGGAAGGTCAGCCGCTGAAAGCGCGGCGGCTCGCTCTGCCCCAGGCGCTGGTGAGCGAAGATACCGGCGAGAAAGGCCAGTGCGAGGAGCAGGCCGGCCACGGCGCCGGTGCGGAGAAGACCGCGGCGGCGTCCCGTCGGGGCGGCGGGGGCTGCCAGGGTCGCTGGCGCCTCGGCGAGTGTCTCCAAATCAAAGGCGAGATCGCTTGCCGATTGGAAGCGGCGGGCCGGGTCCTTGTCGAGGCAGCGATGGACGATCCGCGCCAGGTGCGGGCTGGCCGCCGGGCACAGCGTGCCGAGCGGGACCGGATCGAGCTCGACGATGGCGTGGAGCGCTGCCAGCGGCGTGTCGCCCGGAAACGCCGGGCGGCCGGCGAGCATCTCGTAGAGCACGGCACCCAGCGAGAAGATGTCCGAGCGGTGGTCGCAGCTCTCGCCCCGCGCCTGCTCGGGCGACATGTAGCGGGCCGTGCCGATGACGGTGTTTTCCGCGGTCAGGCGCAACGGAACCGCGCTCAGGCCGGCACGCGGCACGGTGAACGCGATGCCGAAGTCGAGGATCTTCACCGGGCCGCCGGCGGTCAGGAACAGGTTCTCGGGCTTCAAGTCCCGATGGACGATCCCCTCCCCGTGCGCGACCGCGAGGCCGCGGGCCGTCTGCGCGGCGACGTCGACCGCGGTCCCGACCGGCAGCTTGCCGCGATCGAGGCGTTGTCTCAGGGTCGCGCCGGTCAGCAACTCCGTGACGGCGAAGGCCGTGCCGCCGTGTCGCCCGACGTCGAAGATCGTCAGGATGTTGGGATGGGGCAGCGCCGCGAGCGCCTTCGCCTCGCGCTCGAAACGGAGCAGAGCGGAGGCGTCCCGGCTCAGGCGCGGGGGCAGCACTTTGATCGCCACGCGGCGCTCGAGCCGGTCGTCGAACGCCTGATAAACCTCGCCCATGCCGCCTTCAGCGAGCTTCTTCTCGATCTTGTAGGGCCCCAGGAACTCTCCCACGGCAATGGCGGGGCCGGGAAGCCGCGGCTCGCTGTCGAGGAAACCATCGCTGTCGGAGGCGCTGAGGAGGGCCTCGAGCTCATGCCGCAAGGCCGGGTCGTCGCCGCACCGGGAATCGAGAAGGGCGGCCCTGCGGTCGGCCGGCAGCTCCAGGGCCTCGGCGAGGAGATCCTTGGCCGCGCGCCACTCCTCGGGAGTCAACCTGCCGGCCCCCCGTCGCCCAGCTTCCGATCCACATCGTCGAGGAGCGGCAACAGCACTTTCTTCGCCCGAGCATCGCCCGTGCCCGGCGCTGGAGCAGCCGCGTCACGTCGTCAGAGCTGGCCATCAATCAATTGAGTATAACCCAACGGACGCCGCGAGCCGTGCAGGAAAATGCCCGGCCTCGCGACCGGGCTCTCCGCGGCTCCTTGAAGACTGCCAGGGCGCGCTCATAGAGCGGGAGAGGGAGGTTAGGGTGATGAGGACCTGGCATCCTAGCGGCGAAGCGACTCGTTGTGGTTGAGGGAAATTGACCCCGCCTTCAGGTCGCTGCGCACCGCCAGGGTCTCGCTGTGGTTGTAGTAGCCGCAAGTGGAGCAGATGCCGCCGGCTTTCACGTTGGTCTTGATCGTCATGGCCGTCTCTCCTTGATTTGGTTGGGCTTCATCGCCCGCACAACCAGGAGAACGGAAACGCCGTGGATTTTGGCTCACGACTCTTCGCGATTCTCCAGGAGACGCCGCAGGAGGCCCCGCGCCGCTACGACCTTGGGGTGTCCCGCGGGCAGCAGCGTCTCGAAGGCCCGCACGGCTGCCGAGGAGAGCGCCTGCGCTTCCTTCACCCGGCTCTCCGCCGCGAGGAAGTCCGCGAGGTTGTGCTGGGTGAGGGCCGTGTCGGGGTGCTCGGCTCTCGGCCCGCGGCAGGTTCGCCGCGGCGAGCGCCTCCTGGGCCCGCTCGTTCATCAGGCAGGCTGCGTCGATCGGATCGCGACGCGGCTAGTCGCTCATCGGTCCATCATCCTTGAAAGAAAGCCCCTCTTCCCCTAGAAGGGTGGATGTGAGGTTGGGAGAAGAGGGGCTGGGGTGAAGAGAGCCTGGCATCCTAGCGGCGGAACGATTCGTTGTGGTTGATCGGAAGTCCACCGGCCTTCACGTCGCTGCGGATCGCCAGCGTCTCGTTGTGGTTGAGAGGAAGCCCCCCTGCCTTGACGTTGCTGCGCACCGCCAGCGTCTCGTTGTGGTTGTAATAGGTGCAAGTGGAGCAGAGTGCACCGGCCTTCACATTGGTCTTGATCGTCATTGTCGTTTCTCCTCAATTGGGTTGGGCTTCATCGCCCGCCAACCAGGAGAACGGAAACGGCGCGGATTCTGGCTCATCCGTTACCGCAGCCCCTCGGCCAGATAGAGCGTGGAGAGCCGGTTCCACGAGTTGTAGGCATAGGCCTCGCCATTCGGCGTCATCCTGACGGCATCGATCCCGGCACCGGCGGGGTCGGCCACGCGCAGCTCCTTCCATCGCATGCGCTTGCCCGTTGCGAGGCCGACCTCGTCGATCACATAGCGGCCGTCGCGAGACCACCGGCCCAGGTAGAGGGCACGCCCGTCCGCGCGCCACTGGATCGGCAACTCTCCCATCGGGAGTACGCCTGGAATGATGTGGGGCTCGCCACCGGCGAGAGGGTAGACCTTCACTCCATCCGCATAGCTCCGCGTGGCAAACCTGGAGCCATCAGGGGACGGCGCGGTCAACCAGGCCGCTGCCTCTGTCGGAGTCAAGGGGCGTGCCGTCTTCGCCCCGATTTCCAAGGCGTAGACCCGCAGGCCCTTCCCCGGCTCGGTGCCGTTGACCAGGAGCTGCTTGCCGCTGGGCAGCCACTGCGCTATGAACACGGCCATGGGTACCGGCGGCAACGCCCGCGGCTCGCCGGCTCCTGTCGGCAGGAGGACCAGGCGATTGGCCTCAGTCACGCTTCGTGTCAGGGCCCACCGTCCGTCGGGCGAGATCGCCAGGGCCACTCCGTCGCCCAGCCGCACCGCGGGTGAGCCGTCGGTGCCGCGGAGATAGACGGACGCTCGCGCGCCGCCGCCTTCGCCCACTTCGGTGAAGAGGAGCCAGCGCCCGTCGGCCGAGAGGTCCGGCAGCAGGGAGCCTTCGAACCACGCGAGGTCCCGTTCTTCCTTCTCTCCCGGTGCCCGCACCATGAGCGAGCTCCGCTCGTTGACCTGGGCGAGGAGCGCGCGGCCATCGCGGGCGACGTCGAGCAGCAGCAGCGCTTCCGCTCCCGGGACGCGCAGGAGCGGCCGGACCTCGCCGTCGCGGGTGAGGGCATAGAGTCCGGACTCCCCTCCCGGGCGGGTGGCGGCGAACCAGACCTCCTTGCCGTCCGGTGCCCATGCCATGCACCCTCGAGGGCTCTCCTCGGGAGACATCACCGGGGGCGATCTCCAGCCGCCGGACTGCGCCATGACCTTGCCGGCGCGATCCAGAATGACGACGGTGTGGACACCCCCCGGCCAATGGCAGAAGGCCAGCGCATCCCCGGCAGGCGCCACTCGCAGGTCCCAGGTGTAGTCGTCCGAGCGCCAGATCACCTTGCCGCGCGGGTACTCGATCCGAAACTCTCGCTTGTCGACCTGCAGAAGCGCGAGGCTCTCACCGTCTGGCGCCCAGTCCACCCAGCGCGGTCGGTAGGCCTCCAGGATCGGGCGCGGCGCACCGCCGGCCAACGGCACCCGGGCGAGCGTGTACCCGACTGGGGTGCCATCCTTCTCCCGGATGAGGCTGACCAGCATCTCCCCCCGCGGCGAGATCGTGTGGAGGAAGGCGGGGGGCAGACCCAGCGGACGCGACTCGGGGCTGTCGATACGGGTCGTGAAGAGCTCGTACGGCTTGCCGTCCCAGGCCGCGCTGTAGACGATCGTCTGACCGTCGGGAGCGAACCGAGCACTATGGACATGGCCGCGGCGGAAGGTCAGCCGCTGGAACCGCGGCGGCTCGCTCTGGCCCCAATGCCGTTGAGCGAGGATCCCGACGAGGGAGCCTGCCGCGAGAAGTAGACCGGCGACAGCCGCAGTCCGGAGAAGGCCGCGGCGGCGACCCACCGGAGCGGCGGGGGCCGTCACGGCCGCCGGCGCCTCGGCGAGACTCTCCAGATGGAAGGCGAGATCGCTCGCCGATTGGAAGCGGCGGGCCGGGTCCTTGTCGAGGCAGCGATGGATGAGCCGGACCAGTTGCGGGCTGGCCTCGGGGCACAGCGTGCCGAGCGGCACCGGATCGAGCTCGACGATGGCGTGGAGCGCTGCGAGCGGCGTGTCGCCCGGGAATGCGGGACTGCCGGTGAGCATCTCGTACAGCACGGCGCCCAGCGAGAAGATGTCCGAGCGGTGGTCGCAGCTCTCGCCCCGGGCCTGCTCGGGCGACATGTATCGGGCTGTGCCGATCACAGTGTTCTCCGCGGTCAGACGCAACGTCACCGCGCCCGGGCCGGCCCACGGCGCAGTGAATGCCGCGATGCCGAAGTCGAGGACCTTCACCGGCCCGCCGGCGGTCAGGAACAGGTTCTCGGGCTTCAGGTCCCGATGGACGATCCCCGCCGCGTGCGCGACCGCGAGGCCGCGGGCCACCTGCGCGGCGAGGTCAACCGCGGTCGCGATCGGCAGCTTGCCGCGATCGAGGCGCTGCCTCAGGGTCATACCGGTCAGCAGCTCCGTGACGGCGAAGGCCGTGCCGCCGGTGCGCCCAACGTCGAAGATCGTCAGGATGTTGGGATGGGACAGCGCCGCGAGCGCCTTGGCCTCGCGCTCGAAACGGATCAGCGCGGCGGCATCCCGGCTGAGGCGCGCGGGCAGCACCTTGATCGCCACGCGGCGCTCGAGCCGGTCGTCGAACGCCTGGTAGACCTCACCCATCCCGCCTTCAGCGAGCTTCTTCTCGATCTTGTAGGGACCGAGGACCTCGCCCACGGCAAGGGCCGGGCCCGGGAGCCGCGGCTCGCCGTCAAGGAAGCCGTCGTCGTCGGAGGCGGAGAGAAGAGACTCGATCTCACGCCGCAAAGCCGGATCGGCGCCGCACCGGAGATCGAGCAAGGCGGCCCTCTGGTCGGGCGGCAGCTCCAGAGCCTCGGCGAGGACGGCCTTGGCCTCGCGCCACTCCTCGGGAGTCAACCCGCCGTCCTCCGGCCGGAACGCCAGGCCGTGGCCGCGCCCTCGACCGGGGCGGCCGCAAGGTCGCCCAAGGACCGGACGGCCGCCAGCGTGCAGTCCTGGAGCATATCCCCATCATAAGGGATGGCCGGCCGCCGAGTCCAAGGACGCCGCCGGGCCGCTCAACCGGGGAACGGGGCGGCGCGAGCGCCACCAGCGGGCCCCTAGCGGCGAAACGACTCGTTGTGGTTGAGGTCCAGGCCTCCCGCCTTGACGTCGCTGCGGACCGCCAGGGTCTCGTTGTGATTGGTGCCAATTCCACCGGCCTTCACGTCGCTGCGGATTGCCAGCGTCTCGTTGTGGTTGAGGTCCAGGCCTCCCGCCTTGACGTCGCTGCGGACCGCCAGGGTCTCGTTGTGATTGGTGCCAATTCCACCGGCCTTCACGTCGCTGCGGACCGCCAGGGTTTCGTTGTGGTTGTAGTTGGACCAGCCGCCGCCGATCCCGGCCTTCACGTTGCTGCGGACCGCCAAGGTCTCGTTGTGGTTGAAACCAATCCCACCGGCCTTCACGTTGGTCTTGATCGTCATTGCCGTCTCTCCTTGCTTGGGTTGGGCTTCATCGCCCGCCAACCAGGAGAACGGAAACGCCGCGGATTTTGGCTCACGGCTTCAGACGCCGCAGGAGTCCCTGTGCCGCCGGAGCGCCCGCTCGAGGACGGGGCGGGCTTCGGCGTAGCGCCCGCGACGCGCAGCAGGTTCCCGAGCGCGATGAGCGACTGGACGAGCAGCAGGTGGACGGCCGGATGGTCGACGGCAATCGCCTCCATGGCCGCGGCGGCGCGCCGGAACGCCTCCTCCGCGACCGCGAGGTCGCCGCGCATTTCGAGTGTCGAGGCGAGGGTCAGGAGGGCGGCGACGTGGTCGGAATGCCTCTCGCCGACGTCGCGCGCCATCACGGCGACGGCGCGCCGCGCCAGCCTCTCGGCCCGCGGCAGGTTCGCAGCGGCGAGCGCCTCCCGGGCCCGCTCGTTCATCAGGCAGGCGGCGTCGACCGGATCGCGGCGCGGCTTGTCGCTCATCAGTTTCCATCCTTGAAAGAAAGCCCCTCTTCTCCCGGAAGGATGGGAGAAGAGGGGTTGGGTGACGAGGGCCTGGCATCCTACCGGCGGCGAAATGACTCGTTGTGGTTGATGGGAAGTCCACCGGCCTTCACGTAGCTGCGGACCGCCAGCGTCTCATTGTGGTTGGGGAAGATTCCACCGGCTTTCACATTGGTCTTGATCGTCATTGCCGTCTCTCCTTATTTTGGTCGGGCTTCATCGCCCGCCAACCAGGAGAACGGAAACGCCGCGAATTTCGGCTCACGGCTTGCCACCCGCCTCGCCGGCCGTGAGGCGTTACCGCAGCCCCTTCACCAGATAGAGCGTAGAGAGCATGTTCCACGAGTTGTAGGCATAGGCCTCGCCGTTCGGCGTCATCCGGACGTAACCGATCTCGGCACCGGCGGGATCGGCCACGCGGAGCTCCTTCCATCGCGTGCGCCTGCCGGTCGCGAGGTCGACTTCGTCAATCAAGTAGCGACCGCCGCGGGACGCCCGGCCCATGTAGAGGACGCGCCCGTCCGCTCGCCACTGGATCGGCCACTCTTCGAAGCGTACTCCTGGAATGCTGCGGGGCTCGCCGCCGGCGAGAGGATAGATCTTCACTCCATCGACGTAGCTCCACGTGGCAAACCTGGAGCCGTCAGGGGATGTCGCGTACACCAGGGCTGCTGCCTCTGACGAAGTCACGGGGCGTGCCGTCTTTGCCCCGATGTCCAAAGCGTAAACCCGCAGGCCTTTCCCCGGCTCGGTGCCGTTGACCAGGAGCTGCTTGCCGCCGGCCAGCCACCGCGCTCTGCCAATGGCTATGGGTAGCGGCGGCAAGGGTCGCGGCTCGCCGGCTCCGGTGGGCAGGAGAGACAGTCGCCCGGGGTCGGCGACGCTGCGCGCCAGGGCCCAGCGCCCATCCGGCGAGATCTCCAGGGCCAGCCCATCGCCCAGTCGCACCGCGGGTGAGCCGTCGGTGCCGCGGAGATAGATCGACATCCGCTCGCCGCCTCCTTCGCCCCCTTCGGTGAAGAGGAGCCAGCACCCGTCGGCCGAGAGGAACGGGAACTCAGAGCCTTCGAACCACGCGAGGTCCCGCTCTTCCCTCTCTCCCGGTGCCCGCACCATGAGCGAATTCCGTGAGCTCACCTGGGCGAGGAGCGCACTGCCCTCGCGGCTGACGTCGAACAGCAGCAGCGCTTGCGCTCCCGGAACGCGCAGGAGCGGCCGGACCTCGCCGTCGCGAGTGAGGGCATAGAGTCCGGACTCCCCTCCCGGGCGGGTACCGGCGAACCAGACCTCCTTGCCGTCCGGTGCCCAGGCAAGACACCCGCGAGGGCTATCCTCGCCGGTCATGGATATCATCGGGGGTGCTCCCCAGCCGCCGGACTGCGCCATGACCTTGCCGGCGCGATCCAGAATGACGACTTTGTGGTCTCCCCCCGGCGATTGGCAGAAGGCCAGCGCATCCCCGGCGGGCGCCACTCGCAGGTCCCAGGTGTAGTCGTCCGAACGCCAGATCATCTTGCCGCGCGGGTACTCGATCCGAAACTCGCGCTTTTCGACCTGCAGGAGCGCGAGGCTTTCACCGCCTGGCACCCAATCCACCCAGCGCGGTCGGTATGCCTCCAGGATCGGGCGCGGCGCACCGCCGGCCAACGGCACCCAGGCAAGCGTGTGCCCGACTCGGGTGCCATCCCTCTCCCGGATGAGGCTGACCAGCATCTGCCCCCGTAGCGAGATCGCTTGGAGATAGGCAGGGGGCAGACCCAGCGGACGCGACTCGGGGCTGTCGACGCGGGTGGTGAAGAGCTCGTAGGGTCTTCCGTCCCAGGCTGCGCTATAGACGATCGTCTGGCCGTCGGGAGTGAGCCGTGCGCTATGGATATGGCCGCGGCGGAAGGTCAGCCGCTGGAAAGTCGGTGGCTCGCTCTGCCCCCAATACCGCTGTGCGAGGGTTCCGACGAGAGCGCCCGCCGCGAGGAGCAGGCCGGCGACAGCCGCGGCACGGAGAAGGCCGCGGCGGCGTTTCGTCGGGGCTGTCGAGGTCGCCACGGCCGGCGGCGCCTCGGCGAGACTTTCCAGATTGAAAGCGAGATCGCTCGCTGACTGGAAGCGGCGGTCCGGCTCCTTGTCGAGGCAGCGATGGACGAGCCGGACCAGTTGCGGGCTGGCCGCGGGGCACAGCGTGGCGAGCGGGACCGGATCCAGCTCGCTGATGGCGTGGAGCGCTGCGAGCGGCGTGTCGCCCGGGAACGCCGGACTGCCGGTGAGCATCTCGTACAGCACGGCGCCCAGCGAAAAGATGTCCGAGCGGTGGTCGCAGCTCTCACCCCGGGCCTGCTCGGGAGACATGTAGCGGGCCGTGCCGATGACAGTGTTCTCCGCGGTCAGGCGCAACGGCACCGCGTCCAGGCCGGTCCGCGGCACGGTGAACGCGATGCCGAAGTCGAGGATCTTGATGATCCCACCGGCGGGCCCGCCAGCGGTCAGAAACAGGTTTTCGGGCTTCAGGTCCCGATGGACGATTCCCGCCGCGTGCGCGACCGCGAGACCGCGAGCCACCTGCGCGGCGACGTCGACCGCGGTCGCGACCGGCAGCTTGCCGCGATCGAGCCGCTGCCTCAGGGTCACGCCGGACAGCAGCTCCGTGACGGCGAAGGCCGTGCCGCCGGTGCGCCCGATGTCGAAGATCGTCAGGATGTTGGGATGGGACAGCGCCGCGAGCGCCTTGGTCTCGCGCTCGAAACGGATCAGAGCGGAGGCATCCCGGCTCAGGCGCGCGGGCAGCACCTTGATCGCCACGCGGCGTCCGAGCCGGTCGTCGAACGCCTGATAGACTTCGCCCATGCCGCCTTCGGCGAGCTTCTTCTCGATTTTGTAGGGCCCCAGGACCTCGCCCGCGGCAAGGGCCGGGCCCGGGAGCCGCGGCTCGCCGTCAAGGAAGCCGTCGTCGTCGGAGGCGCTGAGAAGGGCCTCGAGCTCATGCCGCAAGGCCGGGTCGTCGCCGCATCGGGAATCGAGAAAGGCGGCCCTCTGATCGGCGGGCAGCTCCAGAGCCTCGGCAAGGACGGCCTTGGCCTCCCGCCACTCCTCGGGAGTCAACCTGCCGTCCTCCGGCCGGAGCGCCAGGCCGTTGCCCGTTCCTCGACTGTGGCGGCCGCCAGGTCGTCCGAGGACCTGATGACCGCCAGCTTGCAGCCCTGGAGCATATCCCCATCATAAGGGACGGCCGGCCGGCGAGTCCAAGGACGCTGCCGGGCCGCTCAACCGGGGGACGGAGCGGCACCACCACCACTAGCGGCGAAACGATTCGTTGTGGTTGAGGCCCGTTCCACCGGCCTTGACGTCGCTGCGCACCGCCAGTGTCTCGTTGTGGTTGTAATAGGTGCAACTGGTGCAGACTGCACCGACCTTCACGTTGGTCTTGATCGTCATTGCCGTTTCTCCTTGATTGGGTTGGGCTTCATCGCCCGCCAACCAGGAGAACGGAAACGCCGTGGATTTTGGCTCAAGGGGCGGCCACATGGGGCCGCCCCTACAATCCGTCAACAGCCTGACAGCGCACTAGCGGCAAATTGTGATTCATGTAAATCCTCCCGGCCTCACCGGCCTTGACGTCGCTGCGCACCGCGAGGGTTTCGTTGTGCTGACCGTCGATTCCACCGGCCTTCACGTTGGTCTTGATCGTCATTGTCGTCTCTCCTTTGATTGGTTGGGCTTCATCGCCCTCCAATCAGAAGAACGGCAGCGCTGCGGATTTATTCTCATAAAAGAAATCTCAAATCATCAAAGAAATCTCAAATCCGCGAGCGCGACCATCTGATCGCGCGCTGCGTAGCGACCCGCGGCGCGGCTTGTGGCTCATCGGTTCCCCATCTCTCTCGTCGTCCTTTTCTATTCACGGATGCGCGACGAGGATGAGGCTCTCGACCCGCCGCGCCAAGCAGTCGAGCACCGTGGCCAGGGTCTCGGGATCGAGGGCGCCGAGGCTCTCGTCGAGGATGACGAAACGGGCACCCTGGAGCAGGGCCCGGGCCACGTAGACGCGGCTCCTCTCGCCGTGCGAGAGCTGCCAGCCGGTCTCGCCCACCATCTGTTCGAGGCCGCCGGGCATGCGGGCGAGGAGCGGCCCGAGGCCCAGCTCCTCGCAGACCGCGACGGCGTCCTCCCGAGCGCGCGGGGACGCGGGATCGGGGTGGCCCATCAGCAGATTGAACGCCAGGGGACCGGTCAGGACGTGGTTCTGGTGGAACTGCGGGACCCAGGCCACACGACGCCGGAAGCCGTCGGCGCCGAGGGTGGAGAAGTCGAGACCCGAGGCGAGGAGCAGGCCGGACTGCGGCCGCCGCGCGCCCGCGAGGAGGGCGGCGAGCGTCGACTTGCCGCCTCCAGAGGGTCCCGAGAGGAGGAGCCGCTCGCCGCGCCGGACCTCGACGCTGGCGTGCGTGAGCACCGGGACCTCCGTGCCGGGGTAGACGAAGCGCAGCTCGCGGGCCGAGAGCACGAGGTCGCCCGAGGGTGGCGTCAAGGCGTGGACGGGCGAGCCCTGCGGCTCCGGCGTGGCCGCCGCCTGGAGCAGGGGACCCGCCTGGTAGATTGCCACGCGCGCGTCGGCGAGCTGCCAGAAGGCCGAGGCGGCGCGCCGCAGCGCGTTCTGTGCGAGGAGGCACGCGCCGAGCCCGCCGGCGAGGGCCGGGGTCGCCACGGCGTCTCCGAGAAACGCCGGCGCGAGGACGAGGAGCGCCGCGAGCAGGAATCCTTGCGGAAGCAGCGTGATGAGCGCCCGCTCCACGCGGTCGCAGCGCAGGGAGAGCTGGTGGTACAGGGAGAGCTCCTGGTCTTCGGTCTCGTGCCAGCGCTCGCGGGGGAGCTGCGCGAGACGCGTCCGGTGTCCCACCATCCGCTCGACCAGGCTGTTCGTCATGGCGAGGCGGTGCCCGGTCGACGCGGAGAGACGCGCCAGCGCGATGGCGAAGAGGACCGCCGCGAGCGCTCCCCAGACGAGGAGGAGCCCCGCCGCCAGCGGCAGGCCCGCGAGGAGGAGGACGCTCATCGCGCCCAGCAGCTCGACGGCCGATACCAGCCCGGTGAGGCCGCCCGCGAGCACGGCCGCCTCCAGCGCCTCGGCTTCGAGGACGCGGCCCAGCAGGCTCCCGGCCCCCTCGGTGAGGAGAGTCTCGGGGGACAGGCGCAAGGCGCCGGCGAGCAGCCGCTCCTTCAAGAGGAAGCCGGCGCGCACCGCCAGCGACGCTTCGAGCCGCCGGGAGACGCGGTGGAGCGGCACGAGCGTCAGCAGGAGAAGGGCCCAGGCCAGAAGCCAGCCGGGCGCGACACGGCCGGCGAGCAGCGAGCCGCCGAGGACGCGCCAGGAGAGCAGGAAGAGGGCGAGCGCCAGGGCGTCCAGGAGCACCAGCCGGACGGCTCCCGAGAGCAGGCCGGCCGAGCGGACCAGCGTCAGAGCCGGAGCCGTGGACGGCAGGCGAGCTTCGAGGACCGGCACGGTGACGCCGGCGAGCTCTTCGTCGAGGAGCGCCTCGGCCGCGGCGTGCCGCGCCCGGCCGTCGAGCGCCGCGGCCGCCAGCACCGGCGCGAGCCGCTCGCGCGCCGCCGTTTCGACCGGCCCGCACGCCGCTTCGACGAGGGCGCGGGGCGCACAGCGGATCAGGCTGCCGTCCGGCGCGAGGACCCGGCCGCGCACCACGACGAGGAGCCGTCCCTCGGCCGGCACGAGAGCCAGGTGGGCGCGGCGCAGGACGTTCCCGAGATCGCCGTGCGGGACGTCGTGGCGCGCCGCTTCGAGGCCGAGGAGCCCGGCCAGCGCCGACACCCAGGCCTCGGGGGAGGCGAGCGCGGCAGCGGTCGGGCGCGGCAGGACGCCACCGGCCGGCGCCACCGGCAACCCGGCGCGCCGCGCAGCCAGGAGGAGCGCATCGCCCGCCAGCTCGCCCGGCCAGGTCATCTCGCCGGTCATCCCGCCGCCTCCTCGACCAGCCCGCCGTTCTCGACGCGCAGCCGGCGCCAGCCTTCCTCGCGCGCCAGACGCTCACGGACCTCCTCCTCGCGGTCGACCAAGGAGCGGAAGCGCCCTTCCCCGTGCGCGAGTAGATCGTCCGGCGCGCTGTCCTCCACGATGCGGCCACCGTCGACCACGAGCACGCGCGGGAACGCGCGGGCCTGCGCCACGTCGTGGGAAACGAAGAGCAGCGTCGCGCCGCGGTAGACCTCCCGGAGGCGCGCGAGAAGGAGGTCGCGGGTCGCGCGGGGCAGTCCGCGGAAGGGCTCGTCGAGGAGAACGAGACGAGCCTGGCGCTTCAGGAGAGCCCGCCCGATCCGGACCCGCTGCCCCTCACCGCCCGAGACGCGCGCGCCGCCCTCGCCGAGCGGCGTTCCGAGGCCGTCGGGGAGCTTCTCCACGACAGGCGCGAGCTCGGCTTCGGCGAGGATCCGTCCCAGCTCGGGAAGGGCGCCGTCCGGCGCGCCATAGGCCAGGTTGTCGAGGCATGAGGCGTTCCAGAGCTGCACTTCCGGATCGATCCACGCCGTGGCCGCGCGCAGCGCCGCGAGCCGGACCGGGTCGAGCGGCTCGCCGTCGACGAGCACCTGCCCTGCTGCGGGGCGGTGCCAGCCGAGCAGGAGCCCGAGCAGGCTCGACTTGCCCGCTCCCGACGGCCCCACCACTGCCACGTGCGCACCGGCCGGCAGGTCGAGGTTGATCCCGTCGAGCACGGTGTGGCCTCCGGCCCGTACGGTGACGCCGGAGAAGCGGAGGGCGACTGAGGCCGGCCCCCCGCCCGACCCCCCGGCGCCCCTCTCCCATCGCCCCCTCTTCCCCCGGGAGAGGGGGGAGCTTGTCGGCTCGAGCTCGAGAGGGTCGGGAGGGGGCGCCCCTCTCCCGGTTGGTGGGGGGGCGATGGGAGAGGGGTCGGGGGTGAGGTCGGGCGGGGGAGCGCTCGCAGGAGAAGGTGCATCGCCCGCCGGCTCCTCCAGCGCGCCGAGCGGCTCGAGGAGGCGCAGCGTCACGCTCCGCGCGGCGGGCACCTGCCAGACCGCGCGCGCCAGATCGAGGGCGAGCGATGGCAGCAGGAGCGACCAGAAGACGAGGAGGAGCGTGCCGGTCCCCACGCCGCCCCGGCTGACGTGCGCGAGGACCAGCCAGACGGCGAGGCCGTGCAGCAGGGCCATCTGGACGACCTCGACGCGGATGGCGGTCGCTTCGAGGCGCCAGGCGGCGCCCGCCCACTCTCCGAGGAGCTGGCGGTGGGCGCCCCGGACCGCGCCGGCGGCGCCGTGCGCGCGGATCGCGTGCATGCCGAGCAATGCGTCGAGGGTGAAGCGGGTCAGCGCGCCGGCGTGGCTGCGGAGCTTCAGGTCCTGCTCGCACAATGCGGGCTGGACCAGGAGAGGGAAAGCGAAAGCCACCAGGATGGCGAGCGCGGCGGGGAGCACCGTCATCCCGTCGAGCCAGACGATCCCGGCGGCCGTCGCGACAAGCCCGAGGGCAGCCCGCAGAAAGCGGCTCACCAGGTCCGGCAGGCGGCGGATCCGGACCAGCGTGTGCGCCCGTTCCGCCATATCCGAGCGGGGGCGGCTGCGGAAGTAGAGGTCGGCGAGGCGAGGAAGCTTGTCGAGGAAGCGCAGCCGCAGGCGGAGCTCCAGCCCGCGCGCGGCCCGGAGCACCGCGGCGGCGGCCGGCGCCTCGACGAGGAGGAGACCGGCGACGAGCGTGACTGCGGCGACGAGCGCGAGGAGCCGCTGGCCGGCCAGCGGCAGCTCGCCGCGCACGTCGCACAGCCCACGCAGGGCAAGGCCGAGAGCGAGCGCGCCGGCGGCCGAGACGACCGCGGCGCAGGCGATCACGAGCGCCGGGACCGGGCCGTCCGCGCGCACCAGGTCCCACAAGAGCCGCGCCGGGCGCGCCGGCGGCTCCGCCAGAGCGGCGAGCAGCTCGGGCGGCAGCCCCTCGGCGGCGCCGGTCACCCGCGGGCCCACCACCTTCAGGAAGACGGCGCCGCGCAGGCGCACCGCCGGCTCGCCGTCGAGCGTGCCGGCGTCCACCACGGTGAAGAGGCGGTCCGGGATGCGCGCCGGGTCCGCGAGGAGCGCGGCCACGAGCGCCCGGGCGTCCTCGCCCTTGCCCAACGCGCCGCGTGCGGCAAGAAGCCCGGCGAGCCGCGTTGCCGCATCGAGCGCGGCGAACGTCCGCCACGACGCGTCGCGGCGCGCGGTATCCAACAGGGGCTCCAGAGCGGCGGGCGAGAGGCCGAGGGCTCTGAGGCGGGCGCCAAGGACCGCGGCGGATCCGTCGGAGCCGAGCCAGCCGCGCACCGCCGCCGCGGGGAGGAGCTGCTCGTGCCGGAAGACCTCGCGCTCGAAGTCCGCGGCGCGGACCCAGCGGCCGCCGGTCGCGGGATCCATGAGCTGCAGCCATGGCCCATGCCGCCGCCAGACGACGAGGAAGTGCGTCGCACCGCCCGGCACGCGGACCACCAGGAGACAGGGCAGGGCCTCTGCCGCGGGGAGGAACAGCCAGTCGGCGGGAAGCATCGTCTGGCTGACCTCGAGGCCGAGCGCGCCGACGATGTCTTCCAGGGTGTTGATCGACGTCCCGTCGACGTCCGTCTGGCAGGCCTCGCGCAGGCGCCCGTAGCTCGCCGCGATGCCGAAGCCGTTGAGCAGGCATTTGAGCGCGGCCGGGCCGCAGTCCATCGCGGAGGTCTGGATCACCTCCGGCGCGAAGAGCTTGCGCGGCGCCGTCATGGCGCGCTCCCCGAGCGCCCGGCGCGCGGCGCGTCGAGCGCCGAGCCGGCGAGGCGCAGGAGAAGCGCCGCGGGCGACAGCCGCTCGACCTCGATCTCCACCTCGGCCGGCAGCCCGTGGCGGAGCGGCACCCGCGAGCGCTCGGGCGCATCGAGCACCAGCTCGACGCGGATCGTTCCCTCGCGCACCTCCCCGGAGACGCGCGCGACGTGGGCGGCGAGGGTGCCGTACTGGGCCGCCGGAAAGCCGGTGAGCCGCAGCCGCGCGGGCTGCCCGGCCGCGACCCGTCCCAGCGCCGCGGGCGGCAGCCGTGCCACCAGGACGAGCCGCCCGTCCGGAACGACCACGCCGAGGCTCTGCCCGGCGGAGACGAACGCCCCGGGACGCAGCTCCGCGGCCTCGGCCACGATGCCGGCGATGGGAGCGCGGACGAGGCGCCGGTCCACTTCGAGCTCGAGGCGGCCGAGCGACTCGCGCACCGCGCCGATCTCCCCGTCGAGCCGCTCGAGATCGGCGAGCAGGCGCTGCCGCTCTGCGCCCCTCTCCCTCTCCTTCACGCTTTCGTCGCGCCCGAGCTGCTCGACGGCCGCCCGCGCGCTCGCCGCCGCCGCGGTCTGGCGCTCGGCCTCGGACGCTCCGCGCATCGCGTCGCGCGGGGCGACGAGCCCCTGGTCCGAAAGCTGGGTCAGCCGCCCGGCCTCATCGCGCAGATAGCTCGCCGGCGCCTCGGACTCGCGCAGTCGGGCTCGCGCGGCGTCGAGCGCGGCCTGCGCCGCGGCGCGCTCCTCGGCCGCCGCGCTCTCCAGGAGCGCGACTTCTGCGCTCCGGGCGCGCGCCTCGCGCTCGAGGGCGTTGAGGCGCGTCTCGGCTTCGCGTTTCGTCGCCCTTTGCGTCTCGGCCTCGATGCGGACGAGGATGTCGTTCGCATCGACGCGGCGGCCCGGCTCGAGGACGCTCTCGACCAGCTGCCCGTCGATCGGAGCTTGCAAGGGGTGCGGCGCCCGCGCGGCCTCCAGCCGTGCCGACGCCGAGACTTCGTAAAGTGGCACCCGCGCGAAGACCAACCATGCGGCCCAGGCGGCGAGCACGGCCACGGCCAGGGCCAGGGAGACGACCGCCTCCCGCGAGCGGTCGGCGGAGAGGGCGGCGGCGGTTCGGCCGAAGGTTGTGTGCATGACGACTCCTGTGCTCCTGCCCCGAGAGAACGAAATCGGGACGGCGATCGGATCAATCGAGCCTGCCCTCGCTCGCTGACCGCAGGGTCGTCAGCGCCTCACTGAGCCGGCCGGGAGACGTTACCGCAACCCCTTGACCAGGTAGAGGGCGGACGGGGAGCTCCATACGTCGTAGGCATACGCCTCGCCATCTGGGGTCATCCTGAAGTTCCGAATCGCGGACGTGAGGTCGGGGTAGGCCACCTCCTTCCAGAGCAGACGCCTGCCGGTCGCCAGGTCGATCTCGTAGACCCGATAGCGATCGGGCAGGACCCGCCCGACGTAGATGGCGCGCCCGTCCGCACGCCACTGGAGCGGCCATTCTCCCCGCGGAAGCATGCCTGATACGCGGCGGGGCTCGCCGCCGTCGATCGGGTAAATGTCCGTCCCCTCAAGGCTCCACGCGATGACTCTGGAGCCGTCGGGGGAAGGCTCGAACAACGAGACCCCTGCCCGGGTGACGGGGCGCGCTTGCTTCGCCTCGACATCCATGATGTAGAGCCGGACAGCCTTGCCGGGCTCGCTGCCGCTGACCAGGAGCTCCTTGCCACCGGGATGCCAACGCGCTCTGTCGATGTCGAAGGCGACCGCCGGCAGCGCCCGCGGCTCGCCGACGCCCGTCGGCAAGAGAAACAGGCGCCTGGGGTCGGTGGCGCTGCGTGCCAGGGCCCAACGCCCATCCGGCGAGAGCGCCAGGGCCCTTCCGTCTCCCAGCCGCACCGCGGGCGAGCCGTCGGTGCGACGGAGATAGACGGACAACCGCTCACCTCCTCCCTGGCCGGATTCGGTCAGCAGAATCCAGCGCCCGTCCCGCGAGAGGTCCGCGAGCTCGGAGCTCTCGAACCAGGAAAGATCCCGGTCCTCCGTCCCTCCCCGTGTCCGCGCCAGGAGCGTGATCCGCCGGCTGACCTGGGAGAGGAGCACTCGGCCATCGGGTGCGATGTCGTGCAAAGCCAACTCACTTGGGGCGTGCAGGAGCGGCCGGACGTCGCCGTTGCGGGCCAGGGCGTAGAGGCCGGACCTTCCCGGGCGAGTGGCGGCAAACCAGACCTCCTGGCCGTCAGGCGCCCACGCAACACATCCGCGAGGCGAGTTCCGTTCAACGGGCGGGGGCAGGTTCCAGTCGCCGGACCGCGCCATGACCTTGCCGGCGCGGTCGATCATCACGATCACCTGCTTGAAGCTCCCACGGCCCTCGCAGAAGGCCAGAGCATCCCCTGCCGGGGCCAGCCGCAGGTCCCAGGCGAAGTTCTCTGAACGCCAGATCGATGTGCCGCGCGGATACTCGATCCGAGATCCCTCCAGGACATTCTGCAAGATCGCGAACGTCTCGGCATCCGGCGCCCAATCGACCGAGTGAGGCGAGGTCGTCTCCAGCAGTGGGCGTGGCGCACCGCCCGCCAGCGGCACGCGCGCGAGCGTTTCCCCGGCCAGGGCGCCGTCCCTGATCTGGCGGAGGCCGACCAGCATCTCGCCTCGTGCCGAGATCGAGTGCACGACGGCTGGGAGCAGCCCGAACGAACGCGACTCGGGGCTGTCGGTCCGGGTGATGAAGATCTCCTCCACTCCTCCCCCCCAGTCGGCGGAGTACACGATCGTCTGACCGTCGGGAGCGAAATGCGCACTCTTGATGAAGCCGCGGCGGAAGGTCAGTCGCTGGAACTGTGGTGGATCGCTGTGGCCCTCACGCTGCTGAACGAGGATGCCGGCGAGTAATGCCAACGCGAGGAGCAGGCCGACGACAACCGCAGCCCGGAGAATGCCGCTGCGGCGTCCCGCCGGGGCGATGAGGGCCGCCACGGTCGCCGGCGCCTCGGCGAGAGTTTCCAGATCAAAGGCGAGATCGCTCGCCGACTGGAAGCGGCGGGCCGGCTCCTTGTCGAGGCAGCGATGGACGATCCGGACCAGCTGCGGGCTGGCCGCCGGGCACAGCGTGCCGAGCGGGACAGGATCGAGCTCGACGATGGCGTGGAGCGCAGCGAGCGGCGTGTCGCCCGGAAACGCCGGGCTGCCGGTGAGCATCTCGTACAGCACGGTGCCCAGCGAGAAGATATCCGAGCGGTGATCGCAGCTCTCGCCCCGGGCCTGCTCGGGCGACATGTAGCGGGCCGTGCCGATCACGGAGTCCTTCGCGGTCAAGCGCACCGCGTCCGGGCCGGCGCGCGGCGTCGTGAACGCCGCGATGCCGAAGTCGAGGATCTTCACCGGCCCGCTGGAGGTCAGGAACAGGTTCTCGGGTTTCAGGTCCCGATGGACGATCCCCTCCGCATGCGCCACCGCGAGGCCGCGGGCTACCTGTGCAGCGATCTCGACCGCGGTCGCGACCGGCAGCTTGCCGCGATCGAGGCGCTGTCTCAGGGTCGCGCCGGTCAGCAGCTCCGTGACGGCGAAGGCCGTGCCGTCGTGTCGCCCAACGTCGAAGATCGCCAGG
>Ga0190274_10000052_pt1 | contig 101604 bp, 107 predicted proteins | sample Popmic531T_FD_133002 | JGI IMG/M metagenome (GOLD analysis project Ga0190274, IMG submission 133002) | Populus adjacent soil microbial communities from riparian zone of Yellowstone River, Montana, USA - 531 T | ecosystem: Environmental > Terrestrial > Soil > Riparian zone | place: USA...
GAATGTCCGCGAAGCGCGCGATATGCAATCTGTCTTTTGCGCCCCTTAGGGGCGCAGCATCTCCGGGAGCAGCACCCGAAGGGTGCGCGACAAATTCGCCCGGCGGGTGACCAGACCCCTCCCCCGGCGACCCCCCTCAGGCAGCGAGTTTCTCGAGCACGTCCTCAGGGATGTCGAAGTTGGCGAATACTTCGTCGACGTCGTCCTGCTCGTCGAGCGCGTCGAGCAGCTTGAGCAGCCGCTCGGCGTCGTGGCCCTTGACCTCGATCGTGCTCTTCGGTTCCGTCGCCAGGCCGGCGGACTCGATCTCCACCCCGGAGGCCTCCAGCGCCTCGCGCACCGCGGTCAGGTCGCCCGGGTCGGAGAGGACGCGCAGCTGCTCGCCGTCCTCGCGCACGTCCTCGGCACCGGCGTCGATCGCGCCGATCAGGTCGTCCTCGCCGTAGCGGCTGCCGTCGACGACGATCGCGCCCTTTTTCTCGAAGATCCAGGCGACCGAGCCGGGCTCCCCGAGGCTGCCCCCGTGTTTGGTGAAGGCGTGGCGGATCTCGGCGCTGGCGCGATTGCGGTTGTCGGTCAGCGCCTCGACCATCACTGCGACTCCGGCCGGGCCGTAGCCCTCGTAGACGATCCGTTCGATCGCCGCTCCGTCGGAGCCGGCGCCGGTGCCCCGGTCGATCGCCCGCTGGATGTTTTCCTTGGGCATCGAGGCGTCTTTCGCCTTCTGGACGGCGGTCGCGAGGGTCGGGTTGTTGTCGGGATCCCCGCCCCCGTCCCGCGCCGCGACGATGATCGCGCGGGCGAGCTTGCTGAAGAGCTTGCCGCGTTTGGCGTCAGCGGCGCCCTTCTTGTGTTTGATCGACGACCACTTGGAGTGTCCGGACATACCCGTGTCATTCTATGAAGCAGGGAGATGGTCGCGAATCCGCACAGCCACAACCCGGGCCGCGCGCTCGTCGCCGGGCTCGTGTTCCTGGCCATGCTGCTGGCCGCCTTCTCCCTCTGGACGGCGATCCCGCTGAGCTGGCTGTGGATCGGCTCCAAGGTCTCGGAGACCCAGTTCCCGAGCGGCGGCCCCTACGCCGTCGTGGCGGTGGGGATCATCGTCTCGATCCTCTTCATCGCCTGGCTGATCGGCCGTCTCAACGAACTCTACGTCCGCATCACCGGCACCAACCGCCTGGCGCCGATGCGGCCGGCCTGGCTGAAGAGCATGCGCGACACGGCGCCGGTCCAGGGCAACGTCACGGTAGTCGAGGCGGTGCTGATGGCGTCGGTGATGCTCGCGGCCCTCGCCCTGACGATCTGGTTCTTCCTGCTGGCCGGATCGCCGCTGCCGAACCAGTAGGTAGGCGGCGTCACGCTTTCGCGGGTAAGACACGACGCAACTTTTGCGTTTCGCTGACAACACGTTACTTCTCCTCTTCTAAGCTGGCATGATGGAAGCCGTGAGAGAGCAATGGACCGATGCTCGCCTCGATGACCTCAACCAGCGGGTCGATTCAGGCTTCAACGAGGTGAGTCGCGAATTCCAGGCGCTGAGGCTCGAGATGAGGACCGAATTCGTCGCCGTGCGATCCGAGATCTCGAGTGTGCGATCCGAGATATCGAGCGAGTCCCAAGCGGTCCGGGCTGAAATCGCGGCGAATCAGCGAACGCTCGTCCAGCTGGCAGCCGGGATCTGGGTGACTTCTCTCGTCGGCTTCATCGGAGTCGTCGCCACCATCGTCTCCCAGGCCTGAGCTCGCCTCAGACCACGAAGCGGCCGTCTTCCTGCATCACGGTTCCGTCGACTTCCAGCTTGCCGCCGAGGCGGAGGTCGCAGACCAGATCGGTGTGGACGGCGGACTCGTTTTCTCCACCGGACTCGGGATAGCTGGTCCCGACCGCCATGTGGACGGTGCCGCCGATCTTCTCGTCGAGCAGGACCTCGCGGGTGCCGCGGTCGATCCCGTAGTTGGTGCCGATCCCCAGCTCGCCGAGCCGGCGGGCGCCCTCGTCGGTGTCGAGCAGCTTCAGCAGGTACTCCTCGCCGCGGTCGGCGCTCGCCTCGACAACTTTTCCACCCTCGAAGCGGAGGCGCACCCCGGAGACCTCGCGGCCGCCGATCACGGCCGGCAGGTGGAAGGTCACCACTCCCTCGACCGAGTCCTCGACCGGCCCGGTGAAGAACTCGCCGTCGGGCATGTTGTTGTCGCCGACGCAGGGGATGAAACTGCGGCCGGCGACGCCGAGCCTGATGTCCGTGCCGGGCGCGGTCACCCGGACCTCCTCGTGGCCCTCGATCCACGCCGCCAGCCGCCGCGTCTCCTCCGAAGCGCGTTTCCACGCGGTCAGCGGCTCGGGGTCGGTCGCCAGGCAGGCGCCGAAGTAGAAGTCTTCGTAGTCGGCGAGGCTCATCTCCGCCTCCGACGCGTAGGCGCTGGTCGGGAAGAGCGTGTAGCACCAGCGGAAGTCGCCCGCGGCGCTGCGCTTCATCGCCCGCGCCATCAGGTCCCCGGTCACCGACTGGCGCAGGGTCTGGCGCTCCGGCGGCACCCCTGAGAGCTCGCGCGTGTTGGTGCTGGCCCCGACCGCGATCCGCACGTCGGCGTGGTCGACCATCCACTCGGCGAAGGGGGAGATCCATTCCAGCTGGGCGTCGGACGCGTGCTTGAAGTAGGCGGCGATCTGCCCGTCGAGGGCGACGTTCAGCACCGGGTGCGCGCCGGCCTTCAGCACCTCCTCGTAGACCGCCAGCAGCAGTGGCGCCGCCGCCGTCTCGCCGTCGATCGAGACGACCTCGCCCTCCTTCACCTCGGTCGAGTAGCCGACCAGGATCTTCGCCAGCGCGCCGACCCGCGGGTCCCTCATCTCGCCGCCTCCTCTCCCGCCCGCTCGCGGGCGCCGCTGACCATCGCCATGAAGAGCGCGTGGAAGCGCGGGTCGTCGGTCAGCTCGGGATGGAAGGCCGAGGCGAGGACGGTGCCCTCGCGCACCGCCACCGGGTGCCCGTCGTGGCTCGCGAGCACCTCCACCCCGGCTCCGTGGCGCTCGATCCAGGGAGCCCGGATGAAGACGGCGCGCAGGGGCTCGTCGCCGATCCCCTCGACCGCCAGGTCGGCCTCGAAGCTCTGCAGCTGGCGCCCGAAGGCGTTGCGCCTCGCGGTCGCGTCGAGGAAGCCGAGGTGACCGGCGTCGCAGACGATCATCCCCGCGCAGGTGCCGAGGATGGGACGACCGGCCCCGTGATGGGCCCGCAGCGCCGCCTCCAGACCGCCCGACTCGATGCCCTTGGAGATCGTCGTGCTCTCACCGCCCGGGATTACCAGGCCGTCGAGGCCCTCGAGATCGCCGGGGGCACGAACCTCGCTCACCTCGGCGCCGAGCTGGCGCAGGGTGCGGGCGTGCGCTTCGAAATCGCCCTGGATCGCTAGGACGCCGACGCGCAGCTCAGACTCCGCGGTTCTGCAGGAGGGCGTCCGCGGCGGCCAGGTCGGCGATCTCCAGGCCCGGCATCGCCTCGCCGAGCCCGATCGAGGCCGCCGCGACCCGCTCGGGGTCTTCGAAGTGCGTCGTGGCCTCGACGATCGCCCGGGCGCGGCGCTCGGGGTCGGAGCTCTTGAAGATGCCGGAGCCGACGAAGTTGCCCTCGGCGCCGAGCTGCATCATCAGCGCCGCGTCGGCCGGGGTGGCGATCCCGCCGGCGCAGAAGAGGGGTACGGGCAGGCGGCCGGCTTGCGCGACCTCCTGGACGACTTCGAGCGGGGCCCGGTGCTCTTTCGCCGCGCCGGCGAGCTCCTCCGGCCGCAGCTGCGCCAGCTGCTTGATGCCGGAGGTGATCTCACGCATGTGGCGCACCGCCTCGACGACGTTGCCGGTCCCGGCCTCGCCCTTGGAGCGGATCATCGCCGCGCCCTCGCCGACCCGCCGCAGCGCCTCGCCGAGGTTGGTGGCGCCGCAGACGAAGGGGACCTCGAAGGCGAGCTTGTCGATGTGGTGGCGCTCGTCGGCCGGCGTTAGAACCTCCGACTCGTCGATGTAGTCGACCTCGAGCGCCTGCAGGACCTGCGCCTCGGCGAAATGGCCGATCCGGGCCTTGGCCATCACCGGGATCGTCACCGCCTCCTGGATCGCTTTGATCATCGCCGGATCCGACATGCGGGCGACGCCGCCGTCGCGTCGGATGTCCGCCGGCACCCGCTCCAAGGCCATCACCGCGCAGGCCCCCGCCCGCTCGGCGACCTTCGCCTCCTCCGGGGTGACCACATCCATGATCACCCCGCCCTTCAGCATCTCCGCCAGGCCGGTCTTCAGTCGAAAAGTCGCGCGTTCAGCCATCGCGCCCCATATTACGGGGAGCGGGTTACTTCAGTTTGTAGGCGCGGATGCGGTCTTTGTGAGTCGCTTCGTCGCGCGCGTACAAACCGTGCGCCAAGGCCTGGACCAGCGCCATCAGGGCCGTGTTGGAGCGCGCGAACGAGGGGCTGTTGGAGGAGAAGTAGAGGGTCAGCTCGGCGTGCTCCCCGACCTCCGACATCGTCGCGTCGGAGATCGCCAGGGTGCGGGCGCCGCGGTGCAGGGCGAGCTTCATCGCCCGCAGCAGCAGCGGGTGGGCGCGCCCGGCGGAGAGGGTGATCACGAGCGTTTCGTCGTCGATCCGCCCCAGCCGCTGCAGCGACTCGCCGCCGGTGCTGGCGACGATCTCGGCACGGATGTCCAAGAGGCTGAGCGTGTGACGCAGGTAGCTCGCGAAGAAGGCCATCTGGTCGACGCCGACGATGACGATGCGCTGGGCGGTGGCAAGCGCCGCGACCGAGGCGTCGACCTGCTCGGGGGTCAGCTTGCGCGCGGTTTCCTCCAGGTTGGCGTAGTCGGCGCTGAGCGAGCCCTCCAGCTCGGAGTGGTCGAAGGAGAAGAGCGCCCCACCTGCGGTGCTGCTGGCGGCGATCGACGTGCGGTACTCCTCGATCGCCGCCTGCTGCAACTCCGGGTAACCCTCGAAGCCGAGGGCCTGGGAGAAGCGCACCACCGTCGAGGACGAGGTGCTCGCTCTCCGGGCCAGCTCCTCGGCGGTGAGGAAGGCTGCCTCGTCGAGGTGATCGACGATGTAGCGCGCTACGTCTTTCTGGGAGCGCGAGAACTCGTCGAAGCGCTCCTGGATGTAGTCGGAAAGGCTTTTGAGTTGTGGGGACTTCGTCGCGGTCTTGGTCACGGCGGTCCATTTCGCCGAGCCCCCCGCTTTCCCTTCCGGCAACCTCACACTCGCTCGGCGATCTGGTTGGATTGACGTCAGTCATGACCCCCGAACAGGCGCTGCGCCTCACCAACCGCAACATGATCGCCTTCGACCTGCTGCTCGGAAGCGCGGCCATCCTCGCGCCGGCCGCGACCCTGAAGGTGCTTGGTCATGACGAGCCCTCGCCCGACGCCAAGCACCTGTTTCGGCGCTGCGGGCCGATCTGGCTGACCTTCGCCGCCGCCCACGCGGTCGCCGAGCGTCGCGGCAACCCCGGCGACTGGCAGGCGCTCGCCTGGCTGCGCGGGACCGAGATCGCGACCGACGCGCTCTGGGCGCAGTCGCCGGCGGTCGGCAGGCCCGGAGCGAAGCTCGGTCTCTACATGGCCGGTGCGGCGAACTTGGCGATGGCCGCCGGTTTCGCCTGGATGTCGAGGCGCTGACCCATGGGGCAGTTCGACGGCCAGCCGAGCATGCGCTGGAGTCTCCGCGGGCTGAACGAAGAGGGCGACGAGGTCTGGCTGATTCGCGGCATCGCCCGCAAGCTCTACCGCTGCCCCGGCTGCCACGGCGAGATCGAAGTCGGCGACGAGCACACCGTCGTCCAATTCGTCCGCCGCATCGGCGGCACCGACCACCACCACTGGCACCGCGGTTGCGCCGAAGAGCTGCTGATTCCCGAGCTCACCAACCTGAGGCGCGTGCCGAGCGCCGAGTCGAGCCAGTCGCGCCTCGAGGCCCGCGGCCGCACCAAGCCGGGCCGGCGGCGCAACTGACCATGGGTTTCCTGCGCCGTGTCGCCTCGATCTACGCGAGGATCGGCCGCACCTACTGGTCGTGGGCGCCGTCGCTGCTCCTGCTCGCGGTGATCGTCTTCCTCCCGCTCGGCCTGATCGACGCGCTGAGCACGACGCTCGACGTCGATGCGCTCGACCTCGACAGCGGCATCGAGATTGCCGCCCTCGTCGCGGCGGTCAGCGCCCTGACCGCGACCAGCCTGATCGGCGAGGTCTTCTACAGCGGCGCGATCGCGATCTCGCTGACCCACCCGGAGGGCGAGCGGCCGCCGCCGCTCCGCGAGATCGCCCGCCGGATCGACTACGGGCGGCTGATCGCCGTCGACCTCGCCTACGTCGCGATCGTCGTGGTCGGGATGCTGCTCCTCTTCGTCCCCGGTGCGGCCGCCTTCGTCTTCCTCGGCCTCGCCGGGCCGGTGGTCGAGATCGAGCGGCGCGGCGTCCACGCCGCCCTCGCCCGCAGCTTTCACCTCGTCCGCGGCCGCTTCTGGACCGTGTTCGCGGTGCTGGTGCCGATCGAGATCGTCGGCGACTCGATCGGCGAGTCCGCGGGGCACCTCGTCCACGACCTGCTCGGCGACACGTTCCTCGCCACCTGGCTGGCCGAGTCGGTCGCCAACTTCCTCTTCAGCCCGATCTTCGCCGTCGCCGCCGTCCTGCTGACCCTCGACCTGATCGCCGAGAAGGACGGCGCGGCGCCACGGCTCAAGCCCCGGCCCGAGCCCGCGCCGGCATCCGCATGAGCACCGCCTCGATCCTCACGGAGTTCTGGGACCGGATCGTCGACCACGAGCAGCAGGGCCTCTTCCTCGTCCTGCTCGGCTTCATCCTCTCCTTCGGCTTCATCCGGATGAGCACCCGGCTGATGCGCAGCCCCAAGGTCCCCTGGTGGCCGGGCAGCGTGGTCAGCGACAGCGGCGTCCACCTGCACCACCTCGTGTTCGGGATCGTCACGATGATGGCCGCCGGCACGCTCGGCTTCCTCGCCTACGGCAACAGCCCCTACGCCGAGCTCTGCGCCTTCGCCTTCGGGATCGGGGTCGGCCTGACGATCGACGAGTTCGCGCTCTGGGTCTACCTCGACGACGTCTACTGGGCCGAGGAGGGGCGCAGCTCGATCGACGCCACGGTGATCGCCGCCGCCGGGATGGGGCTGATCCTGCTCGGCTTCACCCCCTTCACGATCGAATCCGGATCGGTCGGCGCGGTGGTCGGCAGCATCCTCAGCGCCGGCTTCGTCTTCGGCTTGGTCGCGATCTGCTTCGCCAAACAGCGGGTGCTGCACGGAACGGTCGGCTTCTTCATCTTCCCGATCGCCCTCTACGGCGCCTGCCGGCTCGGCAAGCCCGGCTCGGCCTGGGGACGGCGCCGCTATGCCGAGCGGAACCCCGACAAACAGGGGCGGGCGGAAGCGCGGTTCCCGCCCGGCCGCCGCACCGAGCGCTTCAAGAACGCCTTCCGCGACATCGTCGGCGGCAAGCCGAGCGAGGGCGTTGCGGCGGCGCGCGAGGAGGCCGCGGCGGCGACCCGCGAAGCGGTCGAGGAGGTGCGCCAGCGCGCCGACCGCGTCACCCACCCCGGCGGCCACGACAAGAATTGACGGATCGGCCCGGAAAGGTGGGTCGGCTCTCAGGCCGCCCGGGCGAGGCGACGTTCGAGGTTGACGCGCACCTCGGGCCACTCGGAGTCGATCACGCTGTAGAAGGCCGAGTCGCGCTGGCCGACGTCGGGGACGATCATGTGGTTGCGGAGGACGCCCTCGAAGCGGGCGGGGATCGCCGCCATCGCGGCGCGCGAGCGCTCGTTGCGGGCATCGGTCTTCAGTTCCACCCGAACGCAACCGAGCTCCTCGAAGGCGTGCACGAGCAGCAGCAGTTTGACCTCGACGTTGATCCCGGTGCGCCAGACGGCCGGGTCGAACCAGGTCCAGCCGATCTCGAGCGCGCAGTCGGCGGGGCGAACCGCCAAGTAGCGGGTGCTGCCGACCAACCGGCCGGAGTCGCGGGCACGGACCGCGAACACCCCCTCCCGCCCATCGCGATGAGCGGTGAGTGAGATCTCCATCCAGCGGTCGAAGGACTCGCGACCGCTGCCGATCCGGGCCAGCCACCGCCAGATCTCGGGTGCCTGCGCCGCTTCCCAGAGGCCGTCGGCGTGCCCCGCCTCGAGCGGCTCCAGCGCTACGAGGTCGCCCTCGAGCGGAGCCGCGAGGCGCCCCTCCCAGCCGCCCGCCCCGGTCACCCGCCCATCGCCTTGATCACCACCCGCTTGGGCCGCCGCCCGTCGAACTCGCAGTAGAAGACCTGCTGCCAGGGGCCGAGGTCGAGGCGGCCGGCCGTCACCGGGACGATCGCCTGGTGGTGGACGAGCAGGTTCTTGAGGTGGGCGTCGCCGTTGTCCTCGCCGCCGCGGTGGTGGCGGTAATCGCCGCCCCCGGGCAGGAGCGCCTCGGCAACCTCGTTCACCGGGGGAGCCCAACTCGGCGGTGCGACTTTGTCGAGCCACTCCAGCGTGTCCTCGTGCAGGCCCGGCTCGTCGTCGTTGACCCAGATCCCGGCAATGATGTGCATCGCCGAGGCGAGCACCATGCCCTCCTCGATCCCGGCCTCCTCGACGGTCGCCTGCACGTCCTCGGTGATCCGAATCAGCTCCCGCCGCTCGGCGGTCTCGAAGGTCAGGTACCTGGTGGCGAACTTCATCGGTCCTCCTCGGTCATTGGGGAGTGCTGCAGACCTCGAACCCGATCTCCCGGGCCAGGTTTTCGCGCCTCGCGTCCTCGTCGTCGCGGCGGGCGCGCGCCGCTTCGACTCCGGCATAGTCGCCTTCCCGTGCAGCCGCAAGCGCCTCCTTGTCGGTCTCCAGGACCCGTTCCTGCGCTTTCACGTACTCGCCGTAGGGGCCGGCCAGGGACGGCGGCGGCGTCAGCCGCCGCAGCCCGCCGATGCGCGGCCGGGCGATCCGCACGAGCGCTTCGGCGTAGGGGACGTCGACCGAGAACTCGCTTGCCGGATCGCGAATTTCTTCGTAGCGGTCTTTGCTCTCCGCGCAGACCCGATCGGCCTGCGCGATCAGCTGTGACCGGTTCAGCGCTTCAGGTTTCGGTTCGTCCTTCGGCGGCGCCTCTTTCCTCTCCGTGGTCGCCGCGGTGGCCCCGCCGTCACCGTCCCCTCCCCCGCCCGCGGCGGCCAGCGCGATTGCCGCGATGAGGATCGCCGCGGCGACCGCCGCACCACCGACCAGCAGGAGGCGGCGCCTGCCCCGGGACCCCGAGTCGGGCGCCAGTCGGCCGGTCGGCTCCGTCGGGCGGGCGGATCGGCCGGCTTCAGCCGCTTCGGTCGCCGCGGCGCCGGTCGCCACGGTCCGCTCCGGAACCGCCACCGTGTCGCCGCTGAGCGCCGCCAGCGCGGCGCGGCCGAGGTCGCCCGCCGACGGATAGCGGTCCCCGGGCTGCTTCGACATCGCCCGGGCAACGACGTCGTCGAGTGCCATCGGGACCCCGGGCGCGTACAGCGAGGGGGCCGGCGGCGGGTCGTTGAGATGCGCGTAGAGCCGCGCCGCCTCGCCCTCGCGCGGAAACGGCACCTCGCCGGTCAGCAACTTGAACAACAGGCAGCCGAGGGCGTAGACGTCCACCCGGGCGTCTGCCGTCCCGCCCGCGATCTGCTCCGGCGCGACGTAGTCGAGCGTGCCGACGAAGCGCCCGGTCTGGGTCAGGCCGGACTCGGTGGCGAGGTTACGGGCGACGCCGAAGTCGGTGAGGTAGGCATGCTCGGACCCCTGCTCGCCGCTGAGCAGGACGTTGGCCGGCTTGACGTCGCGGTGCACGAGGCCGGCGGCGTGGATCGCGTCGAGCCCCTCGGCGACCTGGGCGATCAGCGCCGCGGCGCGCCGCGGCTCCAGCCGGCCGTCGTCCGCGATCCGCCGGCTCAGGTCGGACCCCGAGACGTAGCGCATCGCGATGTAGGGGACGCCCCGCTCCTCGCCCGCAGCGTAGATCGGCACCACGTTGGGATGCTCGATCGAGGCGGCGATCCGCGACTCCTCGGCGAAACGCCGGGCGAAGACCTCCTCGGCGGCGGCCTCGGGCGCGATCAGCTTCAGCGCCACCCGCCGGTCGAGGCCGGGCTCGACCGCGAGGTAGAGGATCCCCATGCCGCCGCGACCGAGCCGGCGCTCGATCCGGTAGCCGGCGAACTCGTCTCCCGCGGACAGCTCGCTCCAGCCGTGCTCCTCAACCATCGCTCAACCCTAGCCGCAGAATCCGCTGCCTAGACTGCTTCCGTGACCATGCTCAGGCGCCTCGCCCTGCCCGTCTCGATCGTCCTCGCGGTCGTCCTCGCCGCCGGCCCCGCCCAGGGTGAGCTGAGTCAGTCCGGCAACCTGCGGATCTCCTTCAGCGGCGGCTTCTCCCCCCACACGCTCCCCCGCGATCGGCCCGCACCGATCAGCGTCCACGTCAGGGGCGCGATCGGGACCACCGATGGCAGCCATCCGCCCCCCGTGCGCGAGGTCGAGGTCGCCCTCAACCGCAACGGCAGGCTGACGACCGTGGGCCTCCCCTCCTGCCCCGGCGCCCGGCTGCAGTCGACCAGCAGCGAGACGGCCCTCGCGCGCTGCCGTCCCGCCCTGGTCGGCCGTGGCAACTTCGGCGCCGAAGTCGAATTCCCCGGCGTCGAGCCGTTCCCGGCGACGGGCCGGGCGCTCGCCTTCTTCGGCAGTCGCGGCAGCCACCCGGCCCTCCTCGTCCACCTCTACATCACGGCTCCGGTCCAGGCCACCCTGGTCATCGCGCTGAAGATCTCCCGCCGTGAGGAGGGCCGGTTCGGCACCGTGCTGACGGCCCGGATCCCCTCCCTCGCGGGCGGCCTCGGCTCGGTCACCGAGATCGACCTGACGATCGGCCGCACCTACCGCTTCCGCGGCGAGCGCCACAGCTTCCTCAGCGCCAGCTGCGCCGCGCCGGCCGGGTTCACCGGGGGCATCTTCCCGCTGGCCCGTGGCAGCTTCTTCTTCGCCGACGGCAGAACCATCCGCACGACGCTGGTCCGAAACTGCCGGGTCCGTTAGCCGAGGCCCAGACCGCCGACCCCGCCCTCGTCCCAGCCGAGGTGGTGGGCGAGCTCGTGGCGCAGCGTGCGCTCGACTTGGCGCGCCAGCAGCGCCCGATCGTGGCCGAAGTCCCGTTCGAGGGTGTCGCGGTAGATGACGATCCGGTCCTCGAAGCCCTGGCGGGCGATGCCGTCGCCGAAGTACTCGCCGTAGGCCCGGTGCTCGGTGCCGAGGTCCGAGACGACCACCGGGACCGCCTCGAGCAGCCGCTGGAATTCCTCCGGCAGCGCGTCGATCGCGTCGGCGACGAGGTCTTCGAACTCCCCGATCCGCGCGTTTTCCGTCATCGCGCCAACGGTAGAGTCATCGACAACGAGAATCCACCCCGGGGAGATCCATGAGAGATGCAGAGCAAGGCAGCACCGGACTTCGCGCGTTGACCGTCGTTCTCGCCGCCCTCGCGATCTTCGCGGGCGGCGTCGTCTGGTCGGGCTGCGGAGACGACGAGACGACCGAAACGACCAATCAGGCGAAGGAAGAAGTCCAGGAAGGCGTCGAGCAGGCCGAAGAAGGGCTGAAGGAAGGCACCCAGGAAGCCGAAAAGGGCCTCGAAGAAGGGGTCAAGAAGGCCGAAAAGGGCGTCGAAGAAGGCAAGGCCCAGGCCGAAAAGGGAATCGAAGAAGCGAAGGAAGAGGCGGAAAAGTACCTGCCCTAACCGGCCTTCCTGTGGCTCTCGACGAAGATCTCGAACTGCTTGGCGGTCGGCTCGCGGACCTTGCCGGTGCCGTGGAAGACGCGGACGAGCTCCATCCCGACCGATGACATGATTTCCGTCAGCTCCTCGACCGTGTAGAGGCGCTGGCGGAATTCGATCGGCTTCAGCTCGTCGAGGACCTCGCCGAACCGAATCGGGATCATCGCCCCTTCCATGTAGCGATCGCCCTTGTTCCAGCGGTGCTCGACGAGTTCGATCATCGAGGAGCCGGAGATCCACGATTTCTGCGGCAGGTGCTCGCGAGCGTAAAGGACGTTCGGGAGCTGCATCAGGTGTTTCCCGCCTGGCTTCAACGCGCGTGAGATCACCTCGAAGGTGCGGAGATTCTCCTGATCGGTCTCCAGGTAGCCGATCGCGCCGTCGTTGAGGCTGAGCACGATGTCGAACTCGGCGTCGAACTCGAGATCGCGCAGGTCCGCCTCGACGAAGCCGGCCTCGAGCTTCTCCTGCTCGGCGTCGCGCCGGGCGATCTCCAGCAGCTCGGGTGAGATGTCCGCGCCGACCACCTCGAAGCCCTGGCGCCTCAGCTCCAGCGAGTGCCGGCCCGACCCGCAGGCGAGGTCGAGCACCCGCTCGCCGCCCTGCGGCTTCAGCATCCGCATCGCCCGCTCGACTTCCTTCTCGGTCCGGTCCGTCCAGGCCATGTCGGCCGTCTCGGCAAAAGCCGTCTGGTACCAGTCCTGCGGAATCTCCTTCGCCAGAACGCTCATCTCCGCCTCCCCGGCCGCCCATCAACAGCCGTCAATCACTCAACAAAGCTGTACTGGCGAGACGATAGCGGACCTTACTTCGGGTCGGCACAGCGAATGGGGCGGGCTGGACTCGAACCAGCGACCAAGGGATTATGAGTCCCGTGCTCTGACCAACTGAGCTACCGCCCCCGGAAGGGCGAGCGTAGCGCGGGTGGCGGGGTTCAGGCGCTGAAGAGCTGGGCGAGGGAGCGACCGACGTCGGGTGGCTCTTCTTCGCCTTTGGCCGCGGCGGCGGCGCCCTCGGCGAGGGCCTTGGCGGCGTCGGCGATCTGGTGCGAGCGGCCGCCGCGGATCACGCCGGTCGTCTTCGCTTCCGCCAGGTCGGACTCCATCAGGCCGGCCAGCTCGGCGAGGCGGCGCAGCCCGACCACGCCGGCGGTCCCGCGCAGCGCATGTGCTTCCGCGCGCATCGTCTCGAAGTCGACCGACTCGGTGGCGAGGCCGGCGGCGATCACGTCGCAGCGGCGGCGTGCCTCCTCGGCGAAGCTCGCCAGCAGCTCCTGGGAAACGGCGTCGCCGTCGGATGCGGTTTTGTCGCTCATTCCATTACCGCCTTCTTCACCGCGGCGGTCAGCGCTTCGGGCCCGAAGGCGCCCTGGAGGGTGGAGCTGACCCGTCCGTCCCGACCGACCACGAACAGCCACGGCTCGCTGGGCAGGTTGAAAGCGCTCACCTGAGGCCGCACTTTCGTGCCCGGCTGGTTGTCTTGCCAGATCTCCATGTGGATGAAGGCCGCCTCGTCTCCGTACTCCTGCTTCACCTGCTCGGCCACGTCGACGACGGGGCCGCATACCCGACTTTCGCAGAACTGCGGGGTCGCGAACAAGAGCACAATCGGTTCCTTGCCGTACGCATCGGAGTAGTCGACCTGGTGCTGGGTGTCCGGTGGAATCCGGGTGTCGATCTGCGCGAGATCGCCACCGACGTCGTCCGCGGTGGGAGTATGGATTTTCGGGGCCGGCTGGCCGGGGCGGGGAACGCCGTCGAATTCGCCGATCACGGCACTCGGCAGCAGCGTTCCTTTGATTTCCCCGCCTTCCTTGATCAGCGCGGCGATCCGCCACTCGCCGTTGCTCGGGAAGTTCAGCTCGGTCGAGTAGGCGACCGTGGCGGCGTCGGGATCGTCGCTGGTCGTTTTCGCCCGAAAAGCCGGCTCGGTGACGAGGCTTTCGATCGCGGCCGGAAAGGGCCCGACCGCCGGCTCGTCGAGCGCCTGGGCAGTCGCTTCCGCGGCCGCCCCTTTGTTGCCGGATTCGACCCGGCCGCTCGATCTCGGGGCCGGGACCTTGGCGATGTAGAGGGCGACTTCCGCGCCGGGGACCGGAGTCCGATCGCGTTCGAAGACGCCGAACGGGTAGCGGTTCTCGCCCCTGTAAAAGGCCAGGCCGGCCGGCGAGACGACCAGCTCGGATGGCGCGTCCGCCGCTTTCAGCAGCTCCCGGAGCGTCCTCCCGTCAGGGGCGGGAAAAGCGCTTTTGGGCGGCGCCGGCCTGCTCTCGACGCCTGCCGAGCCTGAGGAATCGGAATCGGAGTCGCCGCCGCAGCCGCCCGCCGACAACGCGAGGGCGAGCGAGCAGGCGAGGGCCAGAACGATCCGTGGGGCGGCACGCATCGGCGGCATGTTATTGAGACGGGGAATTGGACTGGTGTGCCGCGAGCGCACCCGACCGGCCGGTAGGGTGCGCGGCGGCGTCGAACGGAGAAGGGAGCGAGATGGCGGAGCGTGCTGCACTGATAACCGGGGCCTCGAGCGGGATCGGGTTGGCGATCGCTCGCACCCTCGGCGAAGAGGGACACGCGGTGACGATCTCCGCCCGTCGCCCGGAGAAGCTCGATCGGGCCGCCGAGGGCCTGCGCTCGGAGGGCTTCGAGGTCACCTCGGTCGCCGCCAACATGACCGATGAGGACGATGTGCTCGGTGTCTTCGCCGCCCACAAGGACGCCTACGGCCGGCTCGACGTGCTGGTCAACAACGCCGGGGTGGGGATCGGGGCGCCGATGGAGGAGATCCAGACCAAGCACCTCGACATGCAGCTCGCCGTCAACCTGCGGGCGCTGATCCTCGGGACCCGCGAGGGTCTGCCGTTGCTGCGCGAGGCCGGGGCCGAGCACGGCAAGGCGCTGATCGTCAACACCGCCTCGATCGCCGGCAAGGGCGGCCAGGCCTGGCTCTCGATCTACGCCGCGACCAAGGCCGCGGTTATCAACTTCACCCAGTCGACCCACCGCGAGGCGGGCGGCGCCGGCATCCAGTGCACGGCCCTCGCCCCCGGCTTCGTCGAGACCCCGATGACCGAGTTCGTCCAGGGCCAGATCCCGCCCGAGCAGATGATCCGACCCTCCGACCTCGGCGAGGCGGTCCGCTTCCTGCTCCGCACCTCTTCGAACTGCCACGTGCCCGATATCGTGTTCACGCGCCCCGGCGAGGGACTCGACACGCCTTGAGGATTCTGGTCGCCGCTTTCGGCGACGCGGGGCACGCGTTTCCGGCGATCGCGCTCGGACGGGCGCTCGTGGGGCGCGGCCACGAGGTCGTGGTCGAGACCTGGGAGGAGCGGCGAGCGGCGGTCGAGGGCGCCGGACTCGGCTTCGCAGCGGCCGAGGAATACCGGATGTTCCCGCCGCCGCAGCCCGACTCCGAGGACGGACAGCACGCCGCCGAGGCGGCGCGGGCGTTGCTGCCGCTGCTGGAGGAACTGCGGCCCCACGCCGTGGTCAGCGACATCCTCACGCTCGCCCCCTCGCTGGCGGCGGAGCGAGCCGGGGTACCGCTGGCGACCCTGATCCCCCACATCTACCCCGTCGTCGAGCCGGGCCGGCCCTTCTTCGCGATCGGGCTGCGCCCGCCGCGGACGCCGCTCGGGCGGACGGTCTGGCGAGCCGGCCAGCGCGCGCTCGACGTCGGGCTCGAGCACGGCCGCCGCGACCTCAACCTGCAGCGGGAGCGGCTCGGCCTGCCCCCGATCGACCGCTTCCACGGCGGCATCAGCCCCGAGCTCGCCCTCGTCGCCACCTACCCGCAGCTGGAGTACCCGCGGCGCTGGCCGGCGGGAGTGAAGGTGACCGGGCCGATGACCTTCGAGGTCCCCCACCCCGAGATCGAGCTGCCGCCGGGCGAGCGGCCACTGGTCCTGGTCGCACCCAGCACCGCCCACGACTCCGGCAACCACCTCGTCCGCACGGCGCTGGCGGCGCTCGCGAGCGAGCCGGTGCGAGTCGTGGCGACGACCAACCGCGTCGCGCCCCAGCGGCCGATCGAGATCCCGCCGAACGCCGTCCTCGTCGACTGGCTGAGCTACAGCCAGCTGATGCCCGCCGCCGCGCTGGTCGTCTCCCACGGTGGGCACGGCACCGTCGCCCGCGCCCTCGGCGCCGGCACGCCCGTGCTGATCTCCCCGATCATCGGCGACATGAGCGAGACCGCGATGCGGGTCAGCTGGGCCGAGGCCGGGCTCTCCCTGCCGTGGCGCCTCTGCCGGCCGGGACCGCTGCGCTGGGCCACGCGGCGCATCCTCGGGGATCCGTCCTTTGCCGCGCGCGCCGAGGCGATAGCCGCCTGGGGACGCGAGAACGACGGCGCCGAGCGGGGAGCGGAGCTGGTCGAGCGCCTCGCCCTACGGCGGGCCGCCGCCAGCGGCGCCTGAGAAGTTGAGCTCCGGGGGTGGGACTCGAACCCACAACCCTTCGGTTAACAGCCGAATGCTCTGCCGATTGAGCTACCCCGGAACGCTGTCGGTCGGGATTTCCCGACCCATCCCGGAATTTACCGATCGAACCCGGGATCAGCTCTCGACCCGCTGCGTGTGGGCGATCCGTTCGACCAGCGCGGCGCGTTCACGGCTGAGGGCGGCGCGCCGCTCGTAGTCGTCGCGTTCGCCGGCGGCGGCGATCTCCCCCTCGATCCGGCGCTGCTCCAGCAGGAGGTAGTTGAGCTCCATCGACTCGCGCGACGCCGGCTCGTCATGGGCCAGCATCACCAGCTCGCTGATCAGCCCGGCCAGCTCGCCGTCGTCGTGCGGCAGGTTCGAGGCCGGATCCTCGGGGTGCTCTCGCAGCCAAGCCGCGACACGCAGGCCGGTCGGCGAGAGGTGGGCCTCGGTGAGGCGCGCCAGGTACTCCCGGCCCTCGTCAGGCAGGGCGATGCACATCGCCAGGAGCGCCCGCTCGCGGCGCTCGCGCGAGGTCAGCTCGGCGGCACGTCGTGGCTGCGCCGCAGCCGCGCCACCGCCGCCGGCCCTCGCCTGCTCCGGGCCGCCGCTGGCCGGGCGCGCCGCCACCAGCCGGCCCATCACCATCGCCGGCTCGAAGTCGAGCCGCTCCGCGACCCTGCGCACCAGGTCGTCGCGGCTCGCTCCCTCCCCCATCGCGGCCAGGACCGGCGCGACCTCGTCGAGCGCCCGGTCCCGCTCGGCCGGCGAGCCGACATCGGTGCGGTCGAGGACGAGCCCGACCTGGAAGGCCTCCAGCTCGACCGACGCGTCGACCAGCGCCCGGAAGCGCTCGGCGCCGCCGGGCTCGGCGATCATCTCGGCCGGGTCCTCACCGGCCGGCATCGCCGCCACCCGGAGGCGCATCTTGCGACCGGCCGCGACGCGCTGCGCGCGCAGCATCGCCTCCTGGCCGGCCGAGTCGGCGTCGAGGGCCAGTACCACCTCCTCGACCATTCCCGACAGCGTCGCCACCTGCTCGCCGGTGATAGCCGTGCCCATCACCCCGACCGCCTCCTCGATCCCGGCCTGGTACAGGGCCAGCACATCGGTGTAGCCCTCGACCACGACGGCGCGGCTCGCCTTGGCGATCGCCGCCTTCGCCATGTCCACTCCGTAGAGCAGCTGGCTCTTGTGGAAGAAGTCGGTCTCGGCCGTGTTGACGTACTTGGCGCCCTGGTCGGAGCGCATCGCGCGGCCCCCGAAGCCGAGAGTGCGGCCGCGACGGTCGCGGATCGGGAACATGATCCGGGAGCGGAAGCGGTCGTACTCCCCCCCGCCCCGCCCGCGCTGGACGAGCCCGACCGCCCGCAGCTCCTCGACCCTGAACCCGGCGCGCTGCCCGAGGACGAGGATCCTGTCCCAGGCGCTGGGCGCGTAGCCGACGCCGAAGCCGCGCAGCGCCTCCTCACCGAGGCCGCGCCCGGCCAGGTACTCGCGCGCCTTGGCGGCCTCCTCGGACTGCCAGAGGTAGTTGGCGTAGAAGGTCGCCGCCCGCTCCATCAGCTGCTCGAGGCGGCGGCGCTGCTGACGGCGCTGCTCGGCCCGCGGGTCCTCCTGCTCGCGCTCCAGCTCGACCCCGTAGCGGTCGGCGAGCAACTCGACCGCCTCGGCGAACCCCAGCCCCTCCTTCTCCTCGACGAACTTGATCACGTCGCCGCCGACCCCGCAGCCGAAGCAGTGGTAGAGCTTCTCCTGCGCGTCGACCGAGAACGAGGGGGTGCGCTCCTCGTGGAAGGGGCAGAGGCCGACCCAGCGGGCACCCTGGCGGCGGAGATCGGTGTGGGCGGAGACGACCTCGACGATGTCGGCCGTCTGCTTCAGCCGTTCGAGGCTGTCGGGGGAGATCAGCGCCACTAGAAGCGGGCCTCCTCAGGGACGGTCAGCTCGGTGAACTTGGCGATGCAGAAGCGGTCGGTCATGCCGGCGATGTAGTCGGTGACGCGCTGGACGTCGGCGGCGGTCGGGTCCCACTCCGGGACCTCCTGCGGGTGCTCCAGGTAGTGATCGAAGAGCCCCCGCATCGTCAGCGCGACCTTCTCGTGCTCGCGCGCGGTGTCGGGGCCCAGGTAGACGCGGTCGAACATGAACTTGCGCAACCGCAGCATCGCGCCGCCGATCTCCCGCCCCTGGGCGATCTCCCCGGCGCCCTCGGAGCGTTCGACGATGTCGCGCACCAGGGTGTCGATCCGTTGCGAGCCGGTCGGCCCCAGCAGCTCGATCTCCGCCGCCGGAAGATCGTCGGGCCGCAGGATGCCGGCGCGCAGGGCGTCGTCGATGTCGTGGTTGATGTAGGCGACGCGGTCGACCAGCTTCACGATCCGCCCCTCCGGCGTCGCCGGCCTCGCCGAGCCGGTGTGGTTGAGGATCCCGTCGCGCACCTGCTCGGTCAGGTTGAGGCCCTGGCCGTCGCGCTCCAGCACCTCGACCACCCGCAGCGAGTGCTCGTTGTGCTTGAAGCCGCTGCCGCAGCGCTCGCGCAGCGCCGCGTCGAGCGCCTGCTCGCCGGCGTGTCCGAAGGGCGGGTGCCCGAGGTCGTGGCCGAGCCCGATCGCCTCGGTCAGGTCCTCGTTGAGGCCGAGCGCCCGCGCCACGGTGCGGGCGATTCCACAGGCCTCCAGGGTGTGGGTGAGGCGGGTCCGGTAGTGGTCCCCCTCCGGGGAGACGAAGACCTGCGTCTTGTGCTTGAGCCGGCGGAAGGACTTGGAGTGGACGATGCGGTCGCGGTCGCGCTGGAACGGCGTCCGCAGCGGGCTGTCGGGCTCCTCGACCGCACGCCGCGCCGGATAGGACCGCGTCGCCTCCGCCGCCAAGAACCCCTCCTCCCAGGCGGACACCCGATCCTCGAAGCTTGCGGTAAGGGGCACCCGCCGATCATAAGGAGACGGGCCTTCAGGCCGCCGCCCTCAGCTGCACGTGCGCGTGGTGCTCAAGCGTCTCCCCCACCGCCCGCTCGACCTGGCGCAGGGCGAGCGGTTCGGCGGCCGGAGCCTCGGCGAGCGGCTGCGCCAGCGCCTCGACCATGAAGCGGTGCGCCTCCTCCGCGAGGGCGAAGGACCCCGCTTCGCAACCCCCGCAGACGACCCCGCCCGCCGCGCCGGAGAACCCGGCCAGGTGCCCGGCCTCGCCGCAACGGGCGCAGGAGGCGAGCTCCGGGGCGAACCCCGCGACCAAGGCCAGCTTCAACCGGAAGGAGAGCGCCGCCTCCAGCCCGGCGGCATCGGGCCGTGCGGAGTCGTCGAGCAGCGCGAGGTAGCTGCAGAGCAGGTTGTAGGCGGGCTGGTTGGGCTCCGCCGAGTCGAGCAGCCGCAGCACCGCGTCGCAGGCGCGGGCGCCGGCGCTCAGCGCCGGGCCGGAGGAACGGAGCCGCGGGTAACCGTCGAGGGTCGTCGCCCCGGTGACCGTCAGCAGGTCGCCGCGGCCTTCGTGCAGGATGAGGTCGAGCCGGAAGAACGGCTCCAGGCGTCCGCCGAAGCGGGACTTCGGTTTGCGTGCGCCCTTCGCGATCGCCCCGAAGCGGCCGCGGGTCTTCGAGTAGAGGTGGAGGATGCGGTCCGCCTCGCCGTAGCGGATGCTGCGCAGGACGACTGCCTCCGTCTTGACGGTCTTTCCGGCCACGTCACCAAGGGTGGCTGACGAAGCGGACGGCGAACGGCTACCTGCGAGGGGGGCGCGGGCGGCGGCGCAGCCGCACCTGGCAGCTCGGGCAGAAGTAGGTCGAGCGGCCGGCGACGACGATGCGGACGATCGCCGTTCCGCAGGAGGGGCAGGGCTTGCCCTCGCGGGTGTGGACGAGGAACTCGTCCTGCATCGTCCCTTTCTCGCCGCGACCGTCGCGGTAGTCGTCGATCGAGGAGCCGCCGCGGTCGATTCCGGCCTCCAGCGCGGCGACCACCGCGTCGCGCAGCGCCTCGAGGTGCTCGGGCTTCATCGATCCGGCCGGCGAGAGCGGGTGCAGGCGGGCGCGGAACAGCGCCTCGTCGGCGTAGATGTTGCCGACGCCGGCGACGCCGGACTGGTCGAGCAGGAACGACTTCAGCGGCGCGGTGCGCCCGGAGGCCATCGCGGCGAGGGCCTCCGGCGTGAAATCGGGCGAAAGCGGCTCGACCCCGACCCGGCCGGCGAAGCGCGCCTCGAGGGCGACGTCGTCGACCAGGGACGCCTCGCCGAAGCGGCGCGGGTCGGTGAACCAGAGCTCGCGGCCGTCGTCGAGGACGAAGCGGGCCCGCAGGTGCCGTTCCTCGGTCGAGCGCTCGCTCTCGTAGAGCCGCCGCCCCTCGGACGGGTCGAGCATCTCCTCGCCCTCGCGGAGGACCAGGTTGCCGGTCATCCGCAGGTGCATGACCAGCGTCCGGCTCCCGTCCAGCGCCAGCAGCAGGTACTTGCCGCGCCGCCCCAACCCCTCGATCGTCCGCCCGCTCACCGCCCCGCCCAGCTCGGCCGGCGGCACCGGCCGCGACCAGCGCCCGTCCAACACCTCCAACCGCTCGATCAGCCGCCCTTCCAACTCCGGCTCCAGCTGACGAACCACAGTCTCAACCTCAGGCAACTCCGGCACCAACCGGAGACTAAGGCCCGACCCCGATAGGGGTGAAGCGTCTTGTACTTTTTCGCCGCGACGGATCCTCGAATGGCCGCACGCGACCCTCGAAAAAGTTAAGCGAAACCCCTATCGGGGTCAGGCCTCACCCTTCATTGGCCCGAGGATGCGCCTGAAAGTAGACCTCCTTGAGCCGGTCGCCGGAGAGGTGCGTGTACATCTGGGTGGTCGAGATGTCGGCGTGGCCGAGCATCTCCTGCACAGCGCGCAGGTCGCAGCCCCCGGCGAGCAGGTGGGTGGCGAAGCTGTGGCGCAGGGTGTGCGGGCTCATGCGGCCGGAGAGACCCGCGTCGCGGGCGTGCTTCTGGACGATTTTGTAGAGGCCCTGCCGGGTCAGCGGCCCGCCGCGGAAGTTGACGAACAGCTTCGGCTCATGACGATCGCCGACCAGTTTCGGCCGGCCGCCCCGCAGGTAGGCGTTGATCGCCGCGATCGCCTGGCGCCCGAGGGGAACCAGCCGCTCCTTCGAACCCTTGCCGTGGGCGCGGAGGAAACCCTCGTGGGTGTCGACGTCGCTCAGCTCGAGCCCGATCGTCTCCGAGGCTCGCAGCCCGCACGCGTACATCACCTCCAGGAGCGCCCGGTCGCGCAGGGTGGTCGGCTCGCTCCCGCGCGGCGCCGCCAGCAACTTCTGCACCTCCGCGTAGTTGAGGACCTGCGGCAGCTTCCTGGCGCGGCGCGGAGCGTTGAGAGCGGCGGTGGGATCGTCGCCGATCAGCTCGTCGCGGCGCAGGTGCTTGTAGAAGGAACGCAGGCAGGCGGCCTTGCGGTGGATCGTCGCGGCCGAGCAGGCGGGTCGGCCCTCCCCGGTCGCAAGCTCCGCGAGAAAGTCGGCGACGTCGGCGGGGCGCGCCTTCAGCGCGTCGCGATCGTGTGCCGCGAGGTACTCGCCGTACTGGAGCAGGTCGGTCCGGTAGGCGTTGAGCGTGTTGCGGGAGAGGCCCCGCTCCAGCTCGAGGTAGGAGAGGAAGTCGAGGACGAGGCTCTGGAAGCGGGCGTCGGCACCCGGGCCGGCGGGCGCGGAGGGCACGTCGGGTTTGACGGCGACAGCCATGAGCGGGAAGTTCGGCCCGCCGCTGCGCAACCCTTGGCCCGCAAGGGACCGTGCGGCCTCAGCCGGCGAGGAGCCTGCCGGCAGCGAGCGGCGCCGCGAAGAACAGCGGGTCCTCCTCGAGCGAGCGGCCCATCGTGCGGGCCGGCAGCCCGGTCGTGGCATAGCCGTCGAGGTCGGCTGGCGCGGAGCGCAGCCGGTGTCTCCCCGGCGCCTCTTCCAGGGCGGCCGCGATCCCGTCCTCGCCGTCCGGGACCGCGACATCCACAGGGGCAAGGAGCAGTTCGAGCACGGTGTAGGTGTGATGGCTGACGTCGCGGTGGCGGTCGCGTGGGTCGCCCGAGGAGAGACGCGGGGACAGCAGGGTCGGCTGCTTCAGCGAAAGCGCCGCGTGGGCGCTGTCGAGCGCCGCCATCCCGCCGTGGCCGAACTCCGTCGCCGAACCGATGATCCCCGGTCCGGGACCGACCAGCACCGCGTCCCAGCCCAGCCGGTTGGCGGCCGCGTCCAGCGCGCCCACGGTGCTCAACGCGTCGTGCGCGCCACCGTAGGCGGGTGCGGCTGCGATGTCACCGCAGAGCAGCTCCCGCTCGCGCAGCTGCGCGAGGTCCCGCGAGAGGGACCCCGGCAGCGCTCCCCCGCCGGTCTGGACGTAACCGACGCGGATGCCCGGCGCGGCCTGCGCCGCGGCCCAGGCCGCCGGCGCGAGGTGGCCGTGCAGCGGCAGGACGAGAACGGGCACATGGGTCGAGGCCGCTCCGGACTCGGCGGCCTCCGCCGCTGCCCCCGACGCCTCCGATCCCTCGACCGGCTCGACCGGATGCTGGAGCGAGGTGTAGTTGAGCTTGATCACGTGCTCCTCGCCGTCGGGCCCCCCGGCGAGGCCGCGGGTCAGGTTGACGTGGACGACGTCGAAGCCGCCGGAGCCGAGTCCGAGGTCGAGCGCGGCGACGTTGACGACGACCTCATCGCCCTCGCGCATCTCGCCGAGCAGCGTTTCGTCGGCCCAGGCCCGCCGCGCCTCGCCGCCGACCTCGACCGTGAGCGGGTCGGCGGAGACGACGACCCCGCGCCGCAGCTTCAGGCGCCCGCTCACGCCGCGCCCGCGTCGGCCGGCTCCCCGGCGGCCACGGCGGTGACGATCCCCTCGCAGACCTCGAGCATCTTCTCCAGAGCCGCCACCGATACATGCTCGTCGGAGGTGTGCACCGCATTGGTGCCGTTGGCCAGCAGCACCGAGTCGAAGCCGTCGCGGCGAAAGGCGTTGGCGTCGCTGCCGCCGCCGATCGCGGCACGGACCGGCTCGACCCTGGCGCTCCGCAGCCCGACTTCCGCCAGCCCCAGGGCCGGCGAGGACGAGGGCACCTCGTAGCCGCGGAACAGCTCCTCGATCCGCACGTCGACGTCGCATCCGTGCTCGCTCGCTCCCCAGGCGCAGGCGTCGGAGATCTGACCGGCGACCTCGGCGGCTCGGCCGGGGTCGAGGCTGCGAGCCTCCGCCTGGATCCAGCAGTGGCCCGGCACGACGTTGCCCGAGGTCCCCCCTTCGATCATGCCGACGTTGGCGGTAGTCCCCTCGTCGAGCCGCCCCAGCTCCATCCGGCCGATCGCCCCCGCGGCGGCGGCGATCGCGCTGCTGCCGTCCTCGGGCTTGATCCCCGCGTGCGCCTCGGTGCCGGTGAAGTCGGCGACGATCTTCTGCTGGGTCGGCGTGGCGACGATCACCTCGCCAACCGGGCCGGCGTGGTCGAGGACGAACCCGACCCCGGAGCGCAGCGCGGAGGCGTCGAATGCCTTTGCTCCGCGCAGCCCCTGCTCCTCGGCGACCGTCAGGACCAGCTCGATCCCGACCGGCGGCGGCTCGGCGGCGTGCCGCGCAACCAGCTCCATGAAGACGGCGACCGCCGCCTTGTTGTCGGCGCCGAGAATGGTGTCGCCGCGGCTGCGGAAGACGCCTTCCTCCTCGGTCACCTCGACCTGCCCCCGGTGCGGCACGGTGTCGAGGTGGGCGCAGAACATCACCCACTCGTCGGTGCGCCCGGGCAGCCGCGCCAAGAGATTGCCCGCGCCTGCTTCGGCCGGGCCGGCGGCATCGTCCTCGCCCACCTCAAGCCCGAGCGCCCGCAGCTCGGCGGCGACCGTGTCGGCGACCTCGCGCTCCTCCCCGGTCGGAGAGCGGATCTCACACAGTCGGACGAACGTCTCCTCCAAGCGCCTCACGCCGACAGGCTAACCGCAGAACTCAGGCCGAGCGGCGGACGCCGACGTCGCTCGGCTCGGCGTCCTCGACCGGCTCCAGCTCCGCCCCGTTCGCGGGCTTTTCGCCGGCGTGCGTGGCGGCGGCGCCGACGAACTCGCGGAACAGCGGCTCGGGGCGGTTGGGCCGGGAGTTGAACTCCGGGTGGTACTGGGAAGCGACGAAGAATGGGTGGCCGGGCAGCTCGACCATCTCGACGAGACGCTCGTCGGGTGAGGTGCCGCCGCAGACAAGGCCCTCGTCTTCGAGGCGGCGGCGCAGCTGGTTGTTGACCTCGTAACGGTGGCGGTGGCGCTTGTAGATGACCGCCTCGCCGAAGATCTCGCGCGCTTTCGTCCCCTCGTGCAGCTTCACCGGGTCGGCGCCGAGCCGCATCGTGCCGCCCATGTCGGAGACCTCCTTCTGCTCCGGCAGCAGGTCGACGACCGGGAACGGCGTCTCGGGGTCGAACTCGGCCGAGTTGGCGCCGTCCATCCCGGCAATGCTGCGGGCGAACTCGACCACGGCGATCTGCATCCCGAGGCAGATTCCCAGGTAGGGGATCGAGCGTTCGCGGGCGATCCGCGCCGCCTGGATCTTGCCCTCGATCCCGCGCTCGCCGAAGCCGCCCGGGATCAGGATCCCGTCCATGCCCTCAAGCTCCTCGGGGTCGAGGTTCTCGGAATCGACCAGCTCGACTTTGACGCCGACCCCGTGGTGGAAGCCGCCGTGCTCGATCGCCTCGATCACCGACTTGTAGGCGTCGGCGAGTTGCACGTACTTGCCGACCACGGCGATCCGCACCTCGCCGCTGGCGGAGTCGGCGCGGCGCACCATCTCCTCCCACTCGGCCAGGTCCGGAGACGGCGCCTCCATCCCGAAGTGGTCGAGGACGAGGTCGTCGACACCCTCGGCGCGGAAGACGAGCGGCACCTTGTAGATGTTGTCGACGTCGTGCGCCGAGATCACGCCGTCGACGGGAAGGCTGGCAAAGAGGGCGATCTTGCTGCGGATCTCGCGGTCGAGCCGTCCCTCGGAACGGCAGACCAGCGCGTGCGGCTGGATCCCGATCCGCCGCAGCTCGTTGACCGAGTGCTGGGTCGGCTTCGTCTTCAGCTCGCCGGCGTGCCCGACGTAGGGCACCAAGGTCAGGTGGACGAACATCGCCCGCTTCGGCCCAAGGTCGGTGTACAGCTGGCGGATCGACTCGAGGAACGGCAGCGACTCGATGTCCCCGACCGTGCCGCCGATCTCGGTGATCACGAAGTCGACCGCCTGCGACTCGGCGACGATCAGGATGCGCTGCTTGATCTCGTTGGTGATATGCGGGATCACCTGCACGGTCGCGCCGAGATAGTCGCCACGGCGCTCGCGCCGGATCACCGAGTTGTAGACGGCGCCGGCGGTGACGTTGGAGGCGCGCGAGGTGTTCTCGTCGGTGAAGCGCTCGTAGTGACCGAGGTCGAGGTCGGTCTCCGCCCCGTCCTCGGTGACGAAGACCTCGCCGTGCTGGAAGGGGCTCATCGTCCCCGGGTCGACGTTGATGTAGGGGTCGAACTTCTGCATCTGGACCCGGTAGCCGCGGGAGGCGAGAAGGCGGCCGATCGAGGCGGCAGCGATCCCCTTGCCGAGCGCCGACACGACTCCCCCCGTGACGAAAATGAACCTGGTGTCGCCTTTGTGGGAGGGATTCATGCTCTGCCGAGCGAGTCTAGCCAGCGCAGTGGCGGAACCGATTCGATCGTCGCCGAAATAGACCGCAACTCGCCGTAAACGGTCAATGCCACGACGGCCGCCAGCGCCACCAGGCGCGCGTCGCCGCCGAGGACGGTCAACAGCCAGACCCCCGCGATCGCCCCGATCAGGTTCGAACCGGTGTCCCCGAGCATCGCCTGCTCGCGCAGGGTCAGCCAGGCACCGACCAGGACCGGCCCGACGAAGATCCCCAGCAGCTCCATTGGCGCGAGGGTCCAGGCGCCGAGGCAGAGCCCGCCCCCGAGCAGCGCCAGCCCCTTCTCGGCGCGCCCCGGCCTCAGGTCCAGCAGGTTGAAGAGGTTGGTGGCGAGGACGAGGAGCGCCACATCGCCGACGTAGCGCCACGACTCCAGGCCGCGGCCCGAGACCACGTAGGCGGCAAGCGCCAGCGCCCCGATCGCCTTGATCGCGCCGGTCGAGAGGCGGCCTTCGCGCAGTGCCCCCCAGTGCCCGCGCCAGCCGCGCGGCGTCGCGACCGCGGTCCCCTGGCCGAGCGCGTCGTCGAGGAAGCCGAGGAAGGCGATCCCGAGCAGGTACGGGAGCCAGCGGCGCAGTTCGGGGTCGAGCAGGTCGAGATCGCCGCGGTCGTCGAGGAAGGCGAGTGGCGCCAGCGCGACCAGCGCCGCCGTCGCCAGCACCGCCCCGAGCGGGAAGGCGAGCGCCCGGCCGCGGTAGTTCTGCCGGACCAGACCGGCATCGCGCAGCCCGCGCGCGCCGGCGGGCACCAGCCACAGGGAGATCGCCATCGCCAGCGGCAACCCGACCCAGTACACCTCAGCTGCCCTGCGTCAAAAGGTCCGGCAGCAGCCGGTCGGCGCTGCTCTTGATCCCGAAGCTGCCCTCCGCTCCGAGCAGCGAGAAGACCAGCGCCAGCTGCCCGGCGGTCAGGTCGATGTCGTCGACGCTGGCGAGGTCGCTGGCCTGGAAGGAGGAGATCGATGACGGCTCGGCGGTCGAGCTCTCGACCCCCACCGCGGGCACCCGCGTCGCGGTCATCCCGCTCATCAGGCCGTTTTCCAGCGTCCCGGCCGTGGTCCGCTGGACCGGCCCCATGTCCTGCGGCTGGTTGCGGACGACGATCACCCCGTCGAGGGCGCCGAAGTTCCCGCTGGCCCGCGAGAAGAGGGGGTCACGGACGACCTCCGGCAAGGTGCCGCCGAGTACGATCTGGCGCCCCAGGCCCACGCCGAGCGCGGCCAGCGAGTCGGGGTTGGTGCGCAGGTCCGCGAACCTGGTCTTCGCGAGATCGGCGGCCAGGCCGTTGAGGTCGACCGGCTCGCGCACCACCCCGACGCCGACCAGGCTCGCGCCGGTCGGCACCAGCGCCTCCTCGATCGCGTCGCTGTCCTCGCTGGGCAGGCCGCCGAGGGCGACGATCGCGATCCGTCTGCCCTCGAGGCGGTCGCGGGTCAGCACCGGGTAGACCCGGTCGGCGAACTCGTTCGCCTCGCCGAGCTGAGAGCTGAGGTCGTCGCTGCGGGAGCGCGCGTCCTGCAGGTTGCCGACCAGGCTGCTCTCGAGGTCGCGTCGCGTATCGGTGAGAGCGTCGCCGCCGAACTCGGCGCCGACCAGGATGCCGACCGCGAGGGCGAGGAAGACCGCGATCAAAGAGGTGGCGTGGTAGCGCGCGCTGTAACCCATCAGCGGCCGAAGGCTAGATGGTCGCCCCCGCCCCCGCCACGGCCATCGCCTACAGGCCCAGCCAGATGCGCACCTTCAGCCAGACGAGCTCGAAGAGATCGTTGAGCGCCGGCGAGGTGATCACGAGGATCGCCAGCACGATCGCGAAGGCGACCAGGATGAAGGTGATCGGCGCCAGGGTCGAGCTCGGGTTGTAGAGCCGGCTCACTCCCTTCGCGTCGACCAGCCGCTCGCCGATCCGCAACCGGGTGAGGAAGGTGGAGGACATGCCGCCGCGCTTGCGGTCGAGGAACTCGATCAGGTTGAAGTGGGCGCCGACGCTGACGATCAGCGCCGCTCCCTTCTCGAAGGCCATCAGCATCGCCACGTCCTCGCTGGTCCCGGCGGCGGGGACGACCGAGTGCGGGAGGCCGGCCTCGACGAGCCGCTCGCAGCCGGGGGCGTTGCCGTCGGGGTAGGCGTGCACGACCAGCTCCGCCCCGCAGGCGAGCGCGGCGTCGCTGGCCGAGTCCATGTCGCCGAGGATCACATTCGGCTTCAGCCCCGCTTCCAGCACCCCGTCGGCGCCGCCATCCACCGCGACGATCAACGGCCGCACGTCGCGGATGTAGGCGCGCAGCGCCTTCAGGTCGCGCCGGTGACGGTCGCCGCGGACGACGATCAGGACGTGGCGGTCGCGGAACGAGGCCTTGGTGTGCGGGAACTCGACGGTGCCGGTCAGCAGGTCGGTCTCCTGGCGCACGTGGGCGACGGTGTTCTCGGCGAACTCGGCAAGCGCCTCGTCGATCCGCTCGCGCTGCTCCTCGAGCTGGCGTTCCAGCTCGGCCGTGCCGAGCACCCGGCCGCGCAGCACCTCCTGGTCGCCGACCAGCACCGTGCCGCCGTCGATCCGCAGGCGATCGCCGTCCTTCAGCAGCTCGAAGAGCCCGTCGCCGGGGACGTCGATCAGCCGGACCCCGGCGTGGGTCAGCATCAGCGGACCTGAGTTCGGGTAGCGCCCATCGCTCGACGGCGAAGCGTTGAGGACCGCCGCGACGCCGGCTTCGATCAGCTCCTCGGCGGCGATCCTGTCGATGTTGAGGTGGTCGATCACGGCGACCTCGCCGGGCCGCAGCCGTTTGACCAGGTGCTTGGTCCGCTCCCCCAGCCGCGCCGCGCCTTCGATCGGCGCTTCCGGACGCACGCCGTTGCGACGCCCGAGCAGAGCGGGAAACCGGCGGCGACTGGCGGTGGCCACCGACCCAGGTTAGGCGACGGGACGGGGGTTCGACAAGCTACCCGTCTGCAGTTACCCCTCCTATGCGGGGGCTGGAGCAGACGCGTGTCAGGCGGCGGCCAACAACTCGCGCGCGTGGCGGGTGGCGGCTTCGTCGGTCTCCTCGCCGCCGAGCATGCGACGGATCTCCTCGACCACGCCTCGCCGTCGAGCCGCTCAACCGTGGCGATCGCCTCCCCGCCGTCGATTTGCTTCTCGAGCCGGAAGTGGGTGCCGGCGAGCGAGGCGACCTGTGGCAGGTGGGTGATGCAGACGACCTGGCGGCCCTCGCCCAGCGCTTTCAGCCGCTCGCCCACGGCCCGCGCCGTGTGGCCGCCAACCCCGGCGTCGATCTCGTCGAAGACGAGCGTCCCGGCGCTCGCGCCCTGCCCGAGGCCGCTCAGCGCCAGCATCACCCGCGAGAGCTCGCCGCCGGAGGCCGCGTCGCGCAGTGGCGCCGCCTCGATGCCCGGGTTGGGAGCGACCCGGAGCTCGACCGTCTCGCGTCCGTTGGCGCCGTAGCCGTCAGGGTGGGCCTCGAGCGCGACCTCGAGCGTCGCCCCGGCCATCGCGAGCCGCTCCAGCTCGGCCGCCACCTTCTCTTCCAGCGGTCCGGCGGACTCCGCGCGCCCACCGCTGAGCCGCTCCCCCAGCTCCGCCCGGCGCGCCTCGGCCGCCGCCAGAGCCGTCTCGGCCTCGGCGCCCCGCACCTCGGCGCCCTCGAGCCGCGCGATCTCCGTGCGGCAGCGCTCGGCGTGCGCCAGCACCGCCTCGACGTTGCCGCCGTGCTTGCGCTCCAGCCGGTCTATTGCCTCCAGTCGCTCCTCGATCGCCTGCAGCGCCCCCGGGTCGGCCTCAAGGCCCTCCGCGTAGTCGCGCAGCTCTCCGCCGACATCGCCCAGCTCGACCGCCAGCGCCGCGACCCGCTCGGCGAGCGCATCGAGCCGCGAGTCGAGTCCGGCCGAGCCCTGCAGCAGCGATTCGGCACCGGCCAGCGCCGCCGCGGCGCCGCCCCCGTCCTCATCGGCTCCGACGAGCCCGGCGTGAGCGCCCGCGGCCGCCCCGCGCAGGCTCTCGGCGTGGCGCAACCGCTCGCGCTCGGTGGCGATCGACTCCCGCTCGGCGGGGTCCGGCGCCACCGCCTCGATCTCCGAGAGCTCGTAGCGATAGAGGTCGAGGTCACGCTCGCGCGACCCTTCGGCCTCGCGCAGCTCGGCCAGCTCGGCCGCCAGCCGGCCGCACTCGCGGTGCGCCTCGCCGTAGAGCCGCCGCGTCTCCAGGTGCTCGGCGCCGGCGAACCCGTCGAGGATCTCGAGCTGCGCCGCGGCGATCGTCAGCCGGCGGTGCTCGTGCTGGCCGTAGAAGGCGAGCAACCGCCCGCCCAGCAGCCGCAGGTCCGCCGCCGTCGCGGCGCGGCCCGCGACGAAGGCGCTCGTCCACCCTCCGGCCGAGACCCGCCGTCCCAGCACCACCTCGTCGGCGCCCTCGGGAAATCGCTCCGCCAGCTCGGCGAACTCCGGCTCGGCGAGCAGGCCCGCGGGCAGGTCGAAGACCCCCTCGACCCAGGCCTCCTCTGCCCCGGGCCGGACGATCTGCGCTTTCGCCTTCCCACCCATGAGGAGATCGAGCGAGTGGGCCAACACGGTCTTCCCCGCCCCGGTCTCCCCGGTGATCGCGTTCAGCCCCGCGCCGAGCCGCAGTTCGGCCCTCTCGATCAACAGCAGGTTCTCGATCCGCAGTTCGCGCAGCATCGATGCTGTGTAGCAACGAGCGCGGACAAAGGAGGAGCGGGGATGGGGTTCCGCTTAACTTTTTCGACGGAGGATGCGGACTTCCGAATTTGGAGGTGGCGAAAAAGTACAAGACGCTCCACCCTATCCCCGCTCCTCCTCTACGGCCCTCCCGTCGGCTGCACGAAGTCCTGAGATCTCACGAGCAGAAAGCCCAGGATGGCACCGGCGAACGAGACGATGGCGGCGATCAGGATGATCTCGTTGAACCCGGCGACGAAGGCTTCGTTCGACGCCTGGATCAGACGCTCGTGCGTGCCCGGAGGAACCGCGGCGGCGACGGCCTGCGAACCGCCGGAGGACACGAGTTCGCCGAGCCCGTCCGGCGCAGCCGGCAGCAGCTCCGCCAGCTTCGCGTCGACCCGCGCCTGGAAGACCGCGCCGAGCGCGGCGACGCCGGTGGCGATGCCGACCTGGCGGAAGGTCGTGTTGATCCCCGAGCCCATCCCCGATCTCTCGACCGGCACGACGGCGATCGCCGCCTGGCCGATCCCCGGGTTGGTGATGCCGATGCCGATCCCGGCCAGCAGGAAACCGGCCAGCAGCGCCGTCCACCCCGAATCGGCGCTGACGCCGTGCATCAACAGCAGGCCGATACCGACCGTCCCCAGGCCGACCCCGAGCAGGACGCGGATCGGGATCCGGTGCGAGAGCGAGCCGGCGATCGGCGAGGCGAAGAAGGAGAGGACGGTCAGCGGCAGGAAGCGCAGTCCGGTCTCCAGCGGCGAGAAGCCGAGGACCCCCTGCATATAGATGGTCAGGTAGAGGAACATCGCGAACATCCCCGCCGAAAGCCCGAAGGCGACGGCGGAGACGCCGTTGAAGGCGGGCTTGCGGAACAGGCCGAGGTCGAGCATCGGATGCTCGCCGCGCGCCTCGATCGCGATGAACGCCGCCAGCAGCGCCGCCGCGCCGCCCAGGCAGACGAGGATCAGCGGACTGCCCCAGCCCTCGGGGTTTCCCCGGATCAAGCCGAAGATCAGCAGGAAGAGGGCACCCGAGAAGGTCACCACGCCGGGCAGGTCGATCGGCTCCGGATCCGCCGCGACGACGTTGGCGATCTTGCGCTCGGTGAGGAAGATCGCCGCCAGGCCGATCGGGATGTTGACGAAGAAGATCCACTCCCAGCCGAGGTGCTCGGTGATCACGCCGCCGACCAGCGGCCCGATCGCGACCGCGCCGCCGACCGTCGCCCCCCAGACCCCGAACGCCGTCGCCCGCTCCTTGCCGTGGAACTCCTGGCCGATCAGGGCCAGAGAGGTGGCGAACATCGCGGCGCCGCCGATTCCCTGCAGGCCGCGCGCCAGGTTGAGCAGGGTCGGGTCGCCGGCGATCCCGCAGAGGAACGAGGCGAAGGTGAAGAGGGCGAAGCCGAGCGTGAAGACGCGCCGGCGCCCCAGCCTGTCGCCCAGCGACCCCGCCGTGAGCAGGAAGGCGGCGAGGGTGAGCGAGTAGGCGTCGACCACCCACTGCAGGCTGGAGAGGCTCGCGTCGAGTTCCCGCTGGATGTCGGGCAGGGCGACGTTGACGACCGTGATGTCCAGCAGCAGCATGAACGTCGCGACCGAGATCAGGACGAGCGTCCACCACTTGCGCTCCATGGCGGATCAGACTAGCTGGGCGCTGAGGTCGGCTTAGACGGCCAAATGGCCGAACTTCTCGCGTATGCGCTGGTAGAAGCTGGTCCCGGGCAGCTGCGCCAGACAGCTCACCGAGTCGGCGAAGCGGACCTCGAGCGCCGCACCGGCGGCGAGGTCGGTCAGGTGCACACCGTCGACCGCGACTTCGACCGGCTCGCGGCCGGCCGCGTTGCCGACGTGCAAGACGTCGCTGGGAGCGACGACGAGGGCGCGGGCGGTCAGCGAGTGCGGGGAGATGTAGCTGACCGCGTAGCCCTTGACGCCCCAGGCGAGAATCGGTCCCTGGTTCGCGAGGTTGTAGCCGGTCGAACCGACCGGCGTCGCAGCGACCAGGCCGTCGCAGCGCACGTGGCCCACCTCCTCGCCGGCGATCCGGTAGCTGAGCTCCGCGACCCGGTCGTGGGGGCGGCGGGCCAGGGTGATGTCGTTGAGGCCTGTCGCGGCGGTCCCGCCGATCGTCACTTCGAGTCCGGGCAGCTCGAGCCGCTCGACTTCGCCCCCGAGGGCACGGCGGATCCCCTCCTCGGCCTCGTCGCGCTCGACCGCCGCGAGGAAGCCGACGGTCCCGAAGTTGACGCCGAAGACCGGCACGCCGCTCCCCGCGAAGCGGCGCAGCGCGTGCAGCAGCGAGCCGTCGCCGCCAAGCACGAGACACAGGTCGGCCTGCTGCTCCCCGTCCGGCACGACCTCGACCCCCTCGGCCGCGCTGCCGTGCTTGGCGAGCTCCTCCTCGCTGGCGACGACGCGCCAGCCCATCTCCCGGGCGACCCGCACCACGACGGCGACCGCCTCGGTGGCCGCGGGCGGGTGCGAGTGGGTGACCAGTGTCGCGGTCTTCACCTGCCGCCCTCCGCGTCGCGGAGCGCCGCCTCGAGGTCCTCGACGGAGGGGCCGTCGCCGCCGCACCAGACGAAGGTCTCGCGGTTGCCCTTCGGGCCGGGCAGCCCGGACGGGGCGAAGCCGCGCACCGGCAGACCGAGGTCGCCCGCCGCCCCGGCGACCGCGAGGATCGCCTCGTGGCGGTCGGCGTCGTCGCGGACCACGCCGCGTCCGACCCGCTCCCGCCCCAACTCGAACTGCGGCTTGACCATCGCCAGCACTTCGCCGCCGGGCTCCAGGCACGCCTTCACCGCGGGCAGCACCTTGGTCAGCGAGATGAAGGAGACGTCGACCGTCGCCAGCCAGGGCCGGAAAGGCAGGTGACCCGGCGACAGCTCACGCGCGTTGAGGCGCTCGACCACGGTCACCCTTGGGTCCTCGCGCAGGCCCGCGTCGATCTGGCCGTAGGCGACGTCCACCGCCGCGACCCGCGCGGCGCCGCGCTGCAGCAGGCAGTCGGTGAAGCCGCCGGTCGAAGCGCCGACGTCGAGGCAGTCGCGGCCGGTGACGTCGATCCCGAGCGCCTCCAGGGCGTTCTCGAGCTTGGTGCCGCCGCGCGAGACGTAGCGCGGTCCCGCGTCGACGATCAACGTCGCTTCCGGCTCGACCAGCTGGCTGGGCCGCAGCGCGACCGGCCCGTCCGGCCCGACCCGGACTTCGCCGGCCCGCACCGCCCCCGCCGCCGCGGTGCGCGAGGGAAAGAGCCCCTGCTCCGCCAAAACCGCGTCTATCCGGGCTTTCTTCACGCCCGAAACGCTACAGCGGGAATTCAAATTCGCCCGTTTGCCGGCCCGCCATGCGGGTATCCGCCCGGCGACGGGAAGCGGGAGACGATCGATCAAGGTCTCTGTGATCGGCCTCACACACAAATCGCACGTATGTTCGTACGCTGCTCAAGGATTCAGTTGGAGGTGCCGACGTAAGCAGCACCAAGACTTTTAGGTCGAGTCCCGCGCCGTCATATGGCCCCGATGCTTCCCACATCGGCGCCCGCGGCACAAACAGGACTCACCCACCTCCCACCGATCCACATATATAGAGATACATATCTCTCCTCCCTGTAGTAACCCCAGAAGCGCCCCTCCTCCCCGGAGGGGCGTTTTCTGTTGTGGGGGGCTCTGGCAAGCGCAATTCGGCCGTCAGCAGTGTTCGACCCGACCCGCCGATCCGCCTCGATGGCGCGGTACCGCAGTTGGTGCCACAGTCATGCGGCCTTTGTGGGCAGGCATGCCGCGCCGTTGCTGGAGAACCCGACGACTAGCGCCGCCGGGCGGGGTACCATCGGGGCATGGCTCAGGCCACCAAGCTCACCGATTCTGAGATAGAGCGACGCCGCGCGGCGGCTTCGCGGCTGCGTGGCTTGTTCGCCGACGTGGCCCCGGGCGAGAGCTTGGTTGACGAGCTGATCGCGGATCGGCGCGCGGAAGCGCGGGCTGAAGGTCGCGAGGGCAAGGCCGTCAGGCGTGCCCGAAACTGAAGTCGCGGCGGTTCTCGACGCCTCAGCGTTGATGGCCGTCCTACACGATGAGGACGGGGCCGATGCGGCTGCGGAGGCAATCGCGAACGGCGCAGCGATCTCCGTCGCTAACTGCGCAGAGGTCCTGACCAAGCTGGCCGAACGAGGCCGCGATCCCGAGCAGGCAGCAACCGAAGCCCGCAAAGCCGAGGGGTCCAGGCGAGCGCTGTCGATTGAGCCTATGACGGCGGCGGACTGCATCGCGATCGCTCGTCTGCGACTGACGACCAAAGCCCAGGGACTTTCGCTGGCAGACCGAGCCTGCCTGGCGCTGGCGGAACGCGCGTCCGCGGGACCGGATCACCAGCCGTCGTGCCACAGTCAGACGGCTAGCAGCCGCGCGGAAGGCCCCTGAAAAGCACCGCGATCTGGAGCAATGCCGGGCAAGGCTGGTTGACCGTGGGTTCGCAGGTCGTCACGGCGGTCGAGATGTATATGGACTTGGCGCAGCGGGTTTCCGGTCGGACCCGGATCGACCCGCGCAGCGTGACGTTCCCATCCGACCCCCGCAACTCGCAACCGATAGCTTCCTCCCCCCGGCTACAGTGGCCGTAGGAGCTAAGAGCCCCCGGGCCACTGATCGTCGGATGTCGGTCGAAACCGCGGATGCCAGGGTGGCGAGTTTCGCCGTTCGAGTTCAACCGAGTGACGGCAAAGCCAAGTTCACCGCCTCGGCGGGGAGCCCAGCAATCAGCGCGAAAGTCGATCCGAGACTCGTTGGGGGCAAGCACAGCAACCGCATCCGTGCAATTGGCATATCGCTTCTTGGTAGCTGAACTGCCCATTGACGCAATAGCCAAGTTCAAGCAAAGAACAGCAAGCAGCACCGCTCCAAGCTTTGCGATCCATCTCGAACGTCGCCTTTTTCCCCCGAAGCCGTGAAGGTTCCTCGCAGCACCCCTGCCGTTCATGCCCTACAAGATAAACGTTGAGGTTTAGCGAGCGCTGCGCAGATAGGCGTCCATGCCAGAGCGGAGGAGTGAGTGATCGAGACCAGCTACAAGCTCTCTCCTACGCTCCAGCCAGGCGAAGCAGAGGACTACTCAGCCGGATCGAGTTTGGCTCTAAGCAGTCGTTTTCCGCATTGCCATGCGGCTGATCGCAGTTCTTTCCTCCCTGTAGTAACCCCAGAAGCGCCCCGCCTCCCCGGCGGGGCGTTTTCTGTTGTGGAGCGCTCCTAGCAAGCGGAATACATAGCCCCGCCAGCAACGGGCTCGATCCGTGCCCTAAGTGCGATCCTCAAACTGGTCAGCTGCCCACTCGCCGATTTGCTTTACCAGCGTGACGGTGCTCTCACGATTGAGCGGCTCGGTATCCAAGATTTCGTCGTAGCGCAATGGCACCGCGTGCTCGGTTAGTGCAACCACCTCGGGGATATCGAATGGAAACTCCTCTGCGGCCGCCATGACCTCTGAGATCAACCGATGCAAATCGTGGGTGTACTCGAATTCGATTCCCCGAGAACCCAGCACGGCCTTGAGCCACTTCTCGACTGCGAGCAGCTGCATCGCCTTCGCGTCGTTCTCTGCCTTGCGAGCGAGAACTACGGCTTCGGCCTTCGGTTCACGCTCCGACAAGGACACGACCCTGGTGCAACGCCTCGTTGACCATGCTTCCGCGAACCCGAGCCCGCTGGTTCGCGTACTCGGCACTGAGGACTATGAGGTCGATCGGTACACCGAGATCGCCGAGAGCTTGGCGTAGGCGCACGAACTCCGCTCGGCGGCTCTTCAACTCAGGCTCGATGACAAGCAAATCCAAGTCGCTGTCGGACCGACCCTCGCCTCGGGCACGGGAGCCGAACAGGATCACCTTGGCGTCGGGAGCGGCTGCCGCGAGGCGACTGGCAGCCTCGGCGATTAGGGCCTCATCGGTCATTGGCGCTCACAGCGGAAGCGTAGCCGCCACTCGCGACGCCTCGCGTCCACGTCGCTCCTCAAACGAGGCACGACGTCAGGCCTCCGCGACCAGGTGCGCTGCGGCTTCGGCGAAGCCCGTGACGCTGATCGTCGGATCGATCCGGGCGAGCAACTCGAGGTTGTCCCAGCGGCCGATCGCGTCGATTGCCCGCTCCCCGCGCAGCTTGAAGCGTCCGATCCCGGTCCAGTGGAGCGGGTGGCCGGCCAGGGTGCCGCTCATCTCGTACTCGACGAAAACGACATCGCCCCTGGCCGCCCAGTTCGCGACCTCGAGCCTGATATCCGGCATCAACGCCTTGATCGCGCGCACATAGTCGGCCTCCTCGGTACCCCTGATGGGGCGCTCCATGCCGGAGTGGTGGATGGTCGCCTCGGGGTCGATCGCCTCGTCGAGCCGGTCGGCGTCGAAGCTCGGCCACACCTCCATGTAGTGCTGCATGAACCGCTCGGCGTCCGTCATCTCGTTCCTTCCGGTAGTGGTCGGAGGTTGCAACGAGCGGCGTACGGAGAACGTGAGGTCGCCTCGAACCAGGGCGAGCGCGGCCCGCGTCGAGTGCTCCGCATTGAGCAATTCGGACGGTGGATGCGCGATGATGCGCGCGTGACGCGGCGGCGGGGACTGATCGCATCGGCGATCGCGACGGTGTTGTTGCTGCTGGCGATGGCGCCCGCGGATCAGCGGATGCAGGACACCGGGGGGCCGGGGATCGTGCCTTTCGAGCTCGCCGGGAGTCAGGAGCGGGCGGACGAGATCCTCGGTGAATGGGGCGAGAAGGGTCAGGACGCGGCGCGGGAGTCGTTGTGGATCGACTTCGGGTTCCTGCTCGCCTACGGGACGTTTCTGACCCTGGCCGCGGCGGCGACCCGGGATATGGCGGGGACCCGGGGATGGAGGCGCCTCGCCGGGATCGGGGCCTTCGTCGTTCCGTTCGGCGCGCTGGTCGCCGCCTTCGACGCGCTCGAGAACATCTGCCTCCTGCTGACTCTCGACGGCGCCGGTACCGCCTTCCCCCTCCTGGCGACGATCTTCGCGGGTTGCAAGTTCATCCTCCTCGCCGTGGTTATCGCCTATCTGCTCGCCGGCTTGGCGATGCGGCTGCAGGACCGCAGTCCTGATTCAATGCCGTCGGAGAGATGATGAGCACTCAGGACGAATCCTCGGGCGGGCAACTCGACCTCTCGGCCCGTGAGACCTACGACGCGTTCGCCTCGGCCTATGACGTCTTCAACCAGGCCTACCAGTACGAGTCCTGGACCGGGAAGCTGCTCGGGGAGGCCGAAAAGGCCGGCCTGAAGGGCGACCGGCTGCTCGACGTCGGCTGCGGCACCGGGCTCAGCTTCGTCGCGCTGCTCGACCGCGGCTGGAAGGTCACGGCGTGCGACATCTCGTCGGGGATGATCGAGATCGCCCGCCGGCGGGTCGGCGATCGCGCCGAGCTGCTGATCGCCGACATGCGGACGCTGCCCGCGCTGGGCGAGTTCGACCTCGTGTGGGCGGTGAACGACGCCGCCAACTACGTGCTCAGCGACGAGGAACTCCTCGCCGCCCTGACCTCGATGGTTCGCAACCTCGCCCCGGACGGGGTCGTGCTCTTCGACCTCAACACGCTGTTCACGTTCAAGACCTTCTTCTGCGAGACGCACGAGCGCGAGGTGGACGGTCAGCACTTCGTCTGGCGCGGCGAAATGGACGTGGACGAGATCGGCCCCGGATCGATCGCCGAGGCGCATTTCCAAGCCGAGGGCCAAGCGATCGACCACGTCCACCGGCAGCGGCATTTCCCCGAATCCGACGTGCTCGCCGCGCTCGAGGCCGCCGGCCTCGAGCCCCGGGCCGTCCTCGGCGAGCTCGACGGGGTCCTCTCCCCCGGCCTGGACGAAACGGTCCACACCAAGGCCGTCTACGTAGCGGCCGCTAAACCTTCCTAGGGCAGGCTCTCGGCCTGGTCCAGCGGGTGAAGCTCGCCCTTGGTCAGTGCCTCGGTGCGCAGGTGGGCGATCGCCTGGTACTCGGGCGATCCGATCATCTCGAGGAAGGCCCCGCGGCTCGGGTACTCGACCAGGGCGACGAGGTCCCAGCCGCCCTCCCCGATCAGGGCCGGCGAGGCGGCGCCGGCGAAGACGATGCGCCCGCCGGCCTTCTCCAGCAGCGGCGCCACGGCCGCCCCGTACTCCATGTAGCGCTCCTCGCCCCCCTGCGGCTCGAAGGCGAGGAGGTTCAGCATTACGACCGGGGCGCCGTCGTCAGCGCTCTCCGCGAAGGCGGCGAAGCCCGCTTCGTTGACCCGCTCGGGCTGAGCTTTCGCATCCATCGCGACGACAGTACCTTGAAGGCATGACCGGGATCCTCGAGGACCTTCTGAAACCCGGACTCCAGGTGGTCTTCTGCGGCACCGCGGCGGGCACCGCCTCGGCCCGGGCCAAGGCCTACTACGCGGGTCCGGGCAACGCGTTCTGGAGGACGCTCTACGCCACCGGGCTGACGCCGACCCAGCTCGCCCCCTCCGAATACAAACGCCTCCTGGGCTTCGGAATCGGGCTGACCGACATCTGCAAGGTCCGGCACGGCTCCGACGCGGAGGTCGGGACGATGGAGTTCGACGTGGACGGACTGCGCGCCCGGATCGCCGCCGTGGAACCGGTGTACCTCGCCTTCAACGGGAAAAACGCGGCCCGGGGCGCGCTCGAACGGGAGGTCGAGCTCGGCCCCCAGGAGGAGCGGATCGGCGGCGCGGCGGTCTGGGTCCTGCCGTCCACCTCGGGAGCGGCCCGCGGCTACTGGGACATCGAGCAGTGGGAGGAGCTGGCCCGGATCTGCACCGGCACCAAGGAAAGCTCGGCCTAGGCGTCTTCCCGGGCGGGATCGTCGCCCGGCCAGGCACCGGTGAGCGCGGCGAAGCCCTTGCGGGCGCCGCGGTCGGTGAGGCCTTTGACGAGGCGGAATACCGCCCCCTCGATCGCCAGCGCCACCAAAAGCTTCACGACCGGCGCTTCGCGGTTGTCGGGCTCCGGCGGCTCCTCGTCGTCGACCACCGCCCAGAGGCGCTCGAAGATCTTCTGGGCGACGAAGCCGGCGAGCAGGCCGGCGCCGATGCTGATCGGGGCGAAGAGGATCTTCATCTCGGCCTACGCTACCCCTCAGGGCAGCTTCGCAACCCGGGCCGGCGGCAGCAGGCCGGAGAGATCGCCGCGATCCCGCATCGCCTCGGCGGCGGCCGCCATCGATTCGTACGCGGTCCAGGCGAGGCCGCTGCCGACGCTGACCCGCTGCGCCCCCGCCGCGATCATCTCCGCCAGATCGAGCCCCGCGAACGCGAGGACGTTCAACGGCAGGCCGGTGGCCTCGCGGACCGCGCGGACCTGCTCCCCGCCGGTGAGGCCGGGCGCGTAGAGCACGTCGGCGCCGGCGGCCTCGTAGGCCTGCAGACGGGCGATCGTGTCGTCGAGGTCCGGGTTACCGCGAATGTGGTTCTCGGCGCGGGCGGTGAACGTGAACTCGAAGTCGAGGCGGCGGGCGACCTCGGCGGCGGCGGCGACGCGCTCGACGGCATGGCCGACGTCGTAGATCCTCCCCGCCGGGTCGTAGTCCTCGATCGAGCCGCCGACCGCACCGGCCTCCGCCGCGCGCTCGACAGCCAGCGCCGCGTCCTCGGGCTCGGGTCCGTAGCCGTTCTCGAGGTCGACCGAGAGGGGCAGGTCAGTCGCCCGGTCGACAGCGCCCGCGTGCTCGACCACCTCGTCGAGGGTCGCATCGCCGTCCTTGCCGCCATGGCTGAAGGCGAGCGCGGCGCTGCTGCTGGCCAGCGCCTCGAACCCCAGCGACTCGATCAGCCGGGCCGACCCGACGTCCCAGGGGTTCGGGATCAGGAACGGCTCACCCTCGTGCAGCGCCCGGAAGCGGCTCCCCTTCTCGCTCTGCCTCTCGCTCACCGCGACAAGATAACCCGGCTCGCAAGCAACGGTCGGCGGGCATTCGCGCTCACGCGAAACCGACCGCACTGGGCGGCCGGTCGCGAGTGGCCCGATTCCCCCGACGGGCCGACACATATAGAGATACGCATCTCTCCTCCCTATGGTGATCCCCAGAAGCGAAGCCAGATGGCTAAGCGACTTCCACCGTCACCGGAGAGACTCGGGCCAATCTAGACGATTGCGACGATTGGATCAATCGTCATTATTCGTTAGATACGCGATTGTTCCTGATCAAAGCGACGGAGCCGCTTTTCAACCCAGAACCGGCTGTGCCGAGGGCAGCGCGGCGAGCACCCGCTCGGCGACCGACTCGCCGGTCAGGCCCACCTCGGCCCGCAGCAGCGCCGGCTTTCCGTGGGTGACGTAGCGATCCGGAAGGCCGATGCGAAGCACGCGTGCCCGCTCCTCGGCCCCCTCGGCGAAGGCGTCCTCCAGGTGCTCGAGCACGGCGGAGCCGAAACCGCCGGGCAGGACGTTCTCCTCGATCGTCACCACCAGATCGTGCTCGCGGGCCAGCCGCTCGGCCAGCTCGGCGTCGATCGGCTTGGCGAAGCGGCCGTCGGCCACGGTCGCGTTCAACCCGTGCTCGGCGAGGATCTCCGCCGCGTCCCGCGCGACGGTGACGCCGTACCCGTAGCCGAGCAGCGCCACCTTCTCCCCCTCGGCCAGCACCTCGCCCGTCCCGACCGCAATGAGCTTCGGCTTCGCGGGCAGCTTCGCGCCCTCCGCCGCGCCGCGCGGGTAACGCAGCGCCACCGGCCCGTCGTGGGCGATCGCGGTGTGCAGCATGTGGACGAGCATCGCCTCGTCGCGCGGGGCCATCACCACCACGTTGGGCAGCGGCCGGAAGTAGGAGACGTCGAAAGCGCCGTGGTGGGTCGGCCCGTCGTCACCCACCAGGCCGGCCCGGTCCATCGCGAAGGTGACGTCGAGCTCCTGCAGGCAGACGTCGTGGACGATCTGGTCGAAGGCGCGCTGCAGGAAGGTCGAGTAGATCGCGCAGACCGGCTTCGCGCCCTGCAGCGCCAGACCCGAGGCGAGCAGCACCGCGTTCTGCTCGGCGATGCCGACGTCGTAGTACCGCTCGGGCCGCTCGTCGGCGAGCCTCTGCAGGCCCGTCCCCCCCGCCATCGCCGCGGTTATCCCGATCACCCGCTCATCGCGCTCCGCCTCCGCCACCATCGCGTCGGCGAAGACCTGCGTGTACTGCGGCGGCGAGCCGGCGGCGGGCGGCTTCTCCAGCCGCTCAATCCCCTCCGGCGAGTCGGTTTCGGTCACCGGCACCGGCTTCGCGGCGGCCGGCCTGCCGTTGACGATCGAGTTGGGCTTGGCGGCGTGCCATTTCTCCATCGTCTCCAGGCCGCCCTCTTCGGCCGGGCTGAAGCCCTTGCCCTTGACCGTGTGGATGTGGACTACCACCGGGCGGTCCGCCTCGAAGGCCTCTCCGAGCGCTTCGCGCAGTGCGTGCACGTCGTGACCGTCGATCACGCCCATGTAGGCGAGGTCGAGCTCCTCGAAGAAGAGGCCGGGCGCCCAGTAGGCCTTGATCGCCGACTTGATCTCGGGGCCGAGCCGCTCGATCCGCCGCCCCAGGCCCAGGGGCAGTCTGGTCAGCCGGTCCTCGACCTCCTCGCGGGCGTGGAAGAGGCGCGGGTTGAGGCGGATCCGGTTGAAGTACCGGGAAAGCGCGCCGACGTTCGGGGAGATCGACATCCCGTTGTCGTTGAGGACGATCACGATCGGGGTTTGCAGCCCGCCGGCGGCGTGCAGAGCCTCGTAGGCGACGCCGCCGGTCAGGGCGCCGTCGCCGATCACCGCGGCGACACGGCCGTCCTCGCCGATCCCCTTGCGCATCGCCTCCTTGAGGCCGACCGCGTAACCGATCGAGGTCGAGGCGTGGCCGGCGCCCATGATGTCGTGCTCGGACTCGGCGATCGAGCAGAACGGCGCGAGGCCCTCGTACTGGCGGATCGTCGGCAGCTCCTCGCGGCGGCCGGTCAGCACCTTGTGCGGGTAGGCCTGGTGGCCGACGTCCCAGAGCACCTTGTCGCGGGGCGAGTCGAGCAGGCTGTGCAGGGCGACGGCGAGCTCGCAGGTGCCGAGGTTGGCGCCGAAGTGGCCGCCGATCTCGCCGATCGTGTCGATTATGTATGTGCGCATCTCCTGCGCGACCCGGGCCAGCTGCTCGTCGTCGAGCTCGTGCAGGTCGGCCGGTCCGTCGATCCGGGTCAGCAGCGCCTCGGTGTTGTCGTCTTCGATGCCCTGGGTGGGGGGCTCTTCGCTCATTCGTTCCTCGTGAAGATGTAGTCGGCCACGCGCCTCAGATCCTCCGTCTCGCCGGCGGCCTCCGCCAACGCCGCGGTCGCCTTGGCGTGGGACTCGGCGGCCAGCTCGCGGGCCCGCTCGAGCCCGAAAAGGCTGACATAGGTGAGTTTGCCATGTCGCTCGTCGCTTCCTTTTGGCTTGCCGAGCTGCTCGTCGCTCTCGGTCACGTCGAGGATGTCGTCGACGATCTGGAAGAGCACGCCCAGCTCGTCGGCGAAACGGCGATAGGGCATTGTCTCACTTTCGCCGAGTCCCTCGAGGAGCAGTACGACCCCGACGCTGGCGGCGATCAACCGGCCGGTCTTCAGGGCGTGCAGGGCGCGCAGCCCGGCGGCGTCGTCCTCGGCGCCGACCACGTCGACGTACTGGCCGCCGACCATGCCGCCGACGCCCGTCGCACCGGCCAGCTCGCGCAGCGCCGCCAGCACCCGGGCCGGATCTCCCGGTTGGGCGCAGAACAGCCGCACCGCCTCGGCGAAGAGGCCGTCGCCGGCGAGGATCGCCACGCCCTCCCCGTACCTGACGTGGGAGGTCGGCTGACCGCGGCGCAGCTCGTCGTCGTCCATCACCGGCAGGTCGTCGTGGATCAACGAGTAGGTGTGGATCAGCTCGATCGCGCAGGCGACCGGCAGGAAGCGCTCGGGGTCGGCGCCGAGCGCCCGCGCCGTCGCCAGCGTCAGCACCGGCCGCACCCGCTTGCCCCCGGCCAGCAGCGAGTAGCGCATCGCCTCCTCGAGGCCGGCGGTCGGCTCCGCCTCGGAGAACCGGAGGCGGTCGAGCGCGCCCTCCACCCGGACGCGCAGATCCTCCGGGTAGCTCACTCGGCGCTCGCCTCGCGCGCCTGGCGGTTCGCCTCCTCGACCGCCTCGGCGGAGAGATCGGCCGCCTCGGTCGCCAGCAGGGCGGCGCGGTCGTCGCTCGTCTCCTCGCTCTCCAGCTCGGCCGAGATCACCCGCAGGCGCTCGGCGATCTCCCGCAGGCGGCTCATCGGGCCGTCTCCCGCTCGCGCACGATCGCGCCGAGGATGCCGTTGATGAACTTGGGCGCGTCGGCGCCCGAATACTCCTTGGCGATCTCGACCGCCTCGTCGATCGCCACCTCGTGCGGCACGCCGTGCTCGATCTCATAAAGCGCCACCCGCATCACGTTGAGGTCGAGCGGCGCGATGCGGTCGACCGTCCAGCCCTTGGCGTATTCGGCAATCGTCTCGTCGAGTTCTTCGCGCTCCTCCTCGACGCCCTCGGCGAGCTCGCGGGTCATCGGCCGCGCGCCGGCGATCAGCTCCTCGAGCGGGCGTCCCGTGACGTCCCGCTGGTAGCTGGCGAAGACGGCATCGCGGCGTTGGTCGGAGCGGCGCATTTGGTCATTCTCGCGAATCCGTCGTACGGATCAGCGCAGGATCAAGCGCGCGAGACGTACTCGCCGCTGCGCGTGTCGACCCGCACCGTCTCGCCCTCCTCGATGAAGAGCGGGACCTGGACGACCACCCCGGACTCGAGAGTCGCCGGCTTGTTGCCCCCACCGGATGCGGTGTCGCCTCTGAGGCCGGGGTCGGTCTGGCTCACCTTCATGTCGATCGCGCTGGGCAGCTGGAGGTCGCTCGGCTGCTCGTCGACGAAGAGGATCTCGACCTCGGCGTTGGGCAGGACCCACCGCATCGAGTCGCCGAGCGCCTCGGTGGGGATTTCGATCTGCTCGTAGTCGCGGCTGTTCATGAAGACCGCCGCGTCGCCGGAGTCGTAGAGGTACTGCATCTTCTTCGCTTCGGTCCGCACCGGCCGGAACTTCTCGCCCGCCCGGAAGGTTTTGTCGATCACCGAACCGTCTTCGATGCGGCGCAGTTTGGTCCGCACGAAGGCGCCGCCCTTGCCCGGCTTGACGTGCTGGAACTCGAGGATCTTCCAGATCTTCCCGTCGATCTCGATGTGCGTGCCGTTCTTGAACTGGTTGGTGCTGATCACGGCGGCGAATCCTAGAGAGCCGCGAGCCGGAGCACGGCCTGCTCGGGGTCGATGAAGACCTCGCCGCGCACGAAGCACTCGCCGGAGAGATCCCAGATCCAGGCGATCGGCATGTCGCGGATCCCGAGTTCCCGGCTGCGGGCGTAGACGCGACCGCGGACCAGCACGGAGTCGCCGCGGCGCTCGACGACTTTCGGGGAGATCCGCAGCTCTTCCCAGACCTTTTCGACGTCTTCGAGGTACTCGTGCAGGCCCTCGGGCCCCACGTACGGAGCGGTGCGGCCGATCGCTTCGGCGGTACCCACCGGGAAGAAATCCATCCCGGGATCGCAGAGGGCCACGATCTCGTCTTCGTCACGCCAGTTGAAGGCCTCGAAGAGCCGCTCGACCAAGGCCACGTCCTCCGCGGATGCGGGCTCCTCCGCCACCGAGGCCGGGCCGACGGCGATGATCGCGGCGTCGTCGTCGAGCCTTCCCTCCGTGAACCCGTGCAGCGCTCCCTCCAGCTTCTGAGCGGCGATCGCCGGACTGGTCACGCCCGCGAGCTCCGCGCGCAGGCGGGCCTCACCGAACCGGCCTTCGCTGCCGGCCGCGTCGGTGACCCCGTCGGTGACGACGACGAGCTGCTGGCCCGGGCTGACCTCGGCCTGCTCCAGGCTCCAGGCACCCTCGCGGAAAGCCCCCAGCACCGGCGCCGAGGCGACGACCTCGACCACCGAGTCGCCGTCGACGAGCAGCGGTGCCGGGTGGCCGGCCACCGCAAGCCGCACCGGGCGCGAGGGGTCTTCGTCGACCGCCAGGGCGGCGACGCTGCAAAGCGTCGCGCCATGACGGGCCAGCAGCTCGCGGTTGAGCGTTTCGAGCGCGACGACCGGGTCGCCGGTCAGCGCCGCGGCGGTGCGCAACGTGTAGCGGGCGTGGGCGGTGACCGAGGCGGCCTTGGCGCCGCGGCCGGTGACGTCGCCGATCACGATCATCCAGCCGCCGGCGATGCGGAAGGCGTCGTAGAAGTCGCCGCCGATCTCGTTCTCCGCCCCCGCCGGCCGGTACATCGCGGAGACCGCCCAGCCGGGAATGTGCGGGAGGGGCGGAGGCAGCAGGCCGCGCTGCAGCGTCTCGGCGATCTCGGCGTGTTCGCGCTCGCTCCGCTCCAAGTCGGAGAAGAGACCGGCATTGTCGAGCGCCAGCGCGACGCGGCCGCCGAGGATGCCGGCGAAATCGGCGTCATCCTGGTGGAAGCGGCGTCGCGTTTGGCGGCTGCCGATGGTCAGCATTCCGGTCGCCCTCCCCCTGGCGCGTAACTCGACCACCACCGCGGAGCTGGCTTCGACGCCGCGCAGGAAATCGAAGTCCTCCTCCCCGGCGGCGAACCCGCGCAGATCGGCATCGGAGAGGCGTTCGAACAGACGGGGCTCCAACCGACCGCCCGAAGCGGCGCTTGCCATCTGCTCCTGCAGGAGCGGCGGCCGCGAAGACATTCCGGACTCCAGTTCGGCTGCGCGCGGCCCGGCGACGGCAACCGCGGCACGGCGGACTCCTTTGTCCTCGATCACGTCGATCATGCAGAAGTCGCCCAACTCGGGGACGACGATCTCGGTGATCGCGTTCAGGGTCTCGCTCAACGTGCCTCGCCCGTCGGCGACGCGGGCGATTTCGCCGAGGATCTGCAGGCGGCGGCGTGCTCTGCGCTCCCGCACTTTGAAGAAGCCGATCAGAGCGAACAGCGCGACGAAGGAGACCGCCAGCGTCGCGATCTCCATCGCGGTCATGGCTGGTCGCCCCCGGTGCTGGTCGTCAGGCTCTTGGCCGCGCCGCCGCCGAGCACGCGGCGCACCAGCCCGGGAGCGACGACTCGCAGAACCGCCGTCAGCCCGTAGGGGCGCGGCACGAAGCGCTCGGCTTTTCCACCGGGTCCCACCCCATAGATCGCCTCGGCGACCTTCTCCGGCTTGGAGACGATCCAGCGGGTCAGCGCTTTCTCGCGCAGCTCGGCGGCCGGGAAGCCCTCGGTCGCGACGAAGCCCGGCAGCACCATGCCGACGTGGACCCCGTGCGGGCGCTCCTCGAGGTGCAGCGAGTCGGTCCACCCGATCAGCGCGAACTTGCTGGCCGAGTAGGCGCCGCTGCCGGCCCGCGAGACGCGGCCGGCGGTGCTCGCGACGTTGACGATCGCGCTGGGAGCCGAGGCGCGCAGCAGCGGCAGCAGGGTCTCGGTGAGGCGGACGACCGCGTCGAAGTTGAGCTCCATGTGGCGCCGCACGTTGGCGTAGCCGGTCTCCGCGAAGCCGCCGCGCCAGGCGGCCCCGGCGTTGTTGACCAGCAGGTCGAGGCCCTCGTGGTTGGCTTCCAGGTGGGCGCGCACGTGCTCCGGCGCGCTCTCGTCGGTGACGTCGACCGCCAGGTAGGTCGCCTTGCAGGGGAGCGAGGTCGCGAGGTCGCGCAGCAGCTGCTCGCGGCGCGCTACCAGGACCAGCTCCATCCCGGGCTCGCGGGACAGTCTGGTCGCCGTCGCCGCGCCGATCCCGGTCGATGCTCCCGTAACCACCGCCACGCTCATTGCCGCAACCGTATTCGACCGCCGGCGCCGAGGCGAGTTGCAAGGATGACCGCGATGCCCGGTGTCGCCCAGCCACGAGCTCCCCGCCTCGCCGCGACGCGGCGCGAGGGCGAGCGGGTGACGCCGCTGGAGCTCTTCTTCGACCTCGTCTTCGTCCTCGCACTTACGCAGTGCACCGCCCTGATGGCCGACCACCCGAGCTGGTCGGGGCTGGCGCAGGGGCTGCTCGTGTTGGGGGTGCTCTGGTGGGCCTGGGTGGGATACGCCTGGCTGACCAGCGTCATCGACCCCGAGGAGGGCGCGGTGCGGCTGGTGATCTTCGCCGCGATGGCGGCGCTGTTGATCGTCGCCCTCTGCGTCCCCGAGGCGTTCGACGGGCTCGGCCTCGTCTTCGCGCTCGCCTACGGCGCCTTCCGCGTCTCCCACATCGCGCTCTTCATCCTCGCCAGCCCCGAGGACGACGCGCTGCGGCACTCGGTGCTCGGGCTGGCCGTCAGCACCGCGGTCGGGGTCAGCCTGCTCGCCACCGCCTCGCTGTTCGACGGGGTGGCGCAGGGCGCGCTCTGGGCGCTGGCGCTCTTCCTCGACATGGCCGGCCCCTACTTCTTCGGCAGCGAGGGCTGGCGCCTCGTCCCGGGGCATTTCGCCGAGCGCCACGGGCTGATCGTGATCATCGCCCTCGGCGAGTCGATCGTCGCGATCGGGATCGGCGCCGCCGGCGCCCTCGACCTCGGGATCGCGGTGGTGGCGGTGCTGGGGGTCGCCCTGGCGGCGGCGCAGTGGTGGATCTACTTCGACGTCGTCGCCTTGGTCTCGGCCCGCCGCCTCGCCGAAGCGGAGCCCGGCCGCATCCAGAACGAGCTCGCCCGCGACTCCTACTCCTACATCCACCTGGCGCTCGTGGCCGGAATCGTGCTCGTCGCCCTCGGCCTGAAGACCGCGATCGGCCACGCCGACGAACACCTGCACGCCGTCCCGGCCTTCGCCCTGTTCGGCGGGACCGCGACCTACCTGCTCGGGTTGGTCGCCTTCCGTTACCGCCAGGTCCACACGATCAACAGGCAGCGCCTTGGCCTGGCGATCGTGCTGGCGATCCTGGTCCCGGTCGCGACCGAGATCCCCGCCTGGACGAGCGTGGCGACCGTCGTCGTCCTGATCTGGGCGATGATCGCCTACGAGCACCGCGGTTACGGGGTGGGGCGGCAGGAACTGCGGCACGAAGCGGCGACGGCATGAGCGGCAGGACGGACGTGTATTCGACTCGGCATACTGCGACCCCTTGAGCGATACCCCCGCACTACTCGACGAGCTTCTCCGCGCCGGCGCCCCCTCCGGGTACGAGGGGCCGGCGGCCTCCGTCTGGCGCGAGGCCGCTTCCTTCGCCGAGCTGAGCGTCGACGGGATCGGCTCCTCGATCGCGCGGGTCGGCGACACGGCACCGCTGCTCGCCGTGGTCGGCCACATCGACGAGATCGGCCTCGTCGTCACCCACATCGACGAGAAGGGCTTCCTCTGGTTCCAGCCGGTCGGCGGCTGGGACCCGCAGATCCTGGTCGGCCAGCGGGTCCAGGTCCAGGGCAGGGACGGACCGGTGCCGGGCGTGGTCGGGCGCAAGCCGATCCACCTGCTGGAGCCCGAGCAGCGCAAGAAGGTCGTCGAGCTGAAGGGCCTCCACATCGACATCGGGGCCGGCGACCGCGACGAGGCCGCGGAGCTGGTCCGGGTCGGCGACCCGGTGGTGATCGCCGCCGAGCCGGTCTCGCTGGTCGGCGACCGGGTGGTCTCGCGGGCGATGGACAACCGGCTCGGCGCCTACGTGGCGCTCGAGAGCCTGCGCCGTGCCCACGAGCGCGGCGGGCTGGCCGGCTCCTTCGCCGCAGTCGCGGCCGTCCAGGAGGAGATCGGCCTGTTCGGCGCCCGCACCGCCGCCTTCCAGGTACGGCCCGACATCGCGGTCGCCGTCGACGTCACCCACGCCACCGACGCGCCGGGGGTCGACGAGAAGGAGATCGGCACCCACCCGCTCGGCTCCGGCCCGGCGATCGGGCGCGGCTCCACCCTCTCCCCCAAGGTCTTCGAGCTGCTGATCGAGACCGCCGAGGCGGAGGGCATCGAGCACTCGATCAGCGCCAGTGGCCGCGGCACCAGCACCGATGCGGACGTGCTGCAGATCTCGCGCTCCGGAATCCCCACCGGCGTCGTCTCGATCCCGCTCCGCTACATGCACTCGCCGGTCGAGATGGTCGACCTGCGCGACGTCGAGGCGACGGTGGAGCTGCTCACTGCGTTTGCGCTGCGGCTGACGGCCGACGTCGACCTGAGTCGCTGAGACGGCTTTCAGCTGTCGACGTAGACCGCGTTGCGGCCGCCGGCCTTGGCGGCGTAGAGCGCGGCGTCGGCGCGGGCGATGAGGTCCTCGGCGTCGACGAAGTCGGGTTCCGAGACGGCGACGCCGATGCTGACGGTCACCTGGACCCCGACCGGGCGGCGGTCGTGGACCTCGCGGCAGAGGCGCTCGGCGATCTCGATCGCGTCCTCGCGCCCGGCCCCCGGGAGGATCACGAGGATCTCCTCGCCGCCGACCCGGTAAATCGTGTCGCCGGCCTGCAGCGCCGCCCGCATCGTGTACGCGACGTCCTGCAGCACCGCGTCGCCGGCGGCGTGACCCAGCCGGTCGTTGACGCTCTTGAAATGGTCGAGATCGCAGAGGAGCAGCGCGTGCGAGAGACCCTCTTCGTGATCGCAGGGCTGGCCGTTCAGCTCGGCGAGGCGCTGCTCGAGCGCGTTGCGGTTGAAGAGCCCGGTCAACGGGTCGAGGGTCGAGCGGCGGCGGTGCGCCCGGTCCGACTCGACCAGCGCCCCCGAAAGGATCACGGTGCTGAGGATCAGCGCCGCGGCGGCGATCAGCGTCTGGCGGTGCTCCAGCGCGGCGCCGGGGTCCGGCACGACGGCGCAGGCGACGAACATCAGGAGGATGTAGGCGGTGCCGATCACCATGCCGCGCGGCTCGAAGCGGAAGCCGAGCGTGACGGCCGGCAGCGCGAACCAGACCAGGACCGGGCTCCTCGCGCCTCCGGTCAGCAGCACCGCCGCGGCGAGCAGCGCCGGCAGCGCGGCCCAGGCGCCGGCCACCCAGGCGGCCGGGTGACTGCTCGCCCGCATGAAGCGGTCGGCGACTGCGAAACCCGCGAGACCGGCGGCCAGCGGCGCCACCCACCACCAGCCGACCTCAGAGGAGCCGCCGAGCGCGATCGAGACGGCGAGGATCGCGAAGCAGGCGGTGCGGTAGCGGCGGACCCGCGTCTCCATGTCGAGCAGGCGCTCGCGGCGGGCCTCCTCGTGAATCGAGACCAGGGTCTCGGCCGCCGGGCGGGGCCGAGCCCGAAACGGGCGCGCGGTCAGGGTTTGAGCGGGCCAGCCCATGTCCGCACATCGACGGCCGCGACGCGCCGCTTGAATCTGCACGCCGCGACTCAGTGTGTCTACGGGTACGGGCTAGTCGACGATTTGGAGATCTTTCGGCAACCCACTCAGGTTGCGAAGACCGTCCGCGCTCACCACGACCAGGTCCTCGATCCTGACGCCGAGCTCTCCGGGAAGGTAGACGCCGGGCTCCACGGTGACGACCTCGCCGGGCTCGAGCACGTCGTCGGAGCGCTGCGCCAGCCTCGGCTCCTCGTGCACCTCGAGCCCGACGCCGTGGCCGAGCGCGTGGCCGAAGCGCTCCCCGTGTCCGGCCTCCTCGATGACCTTGCGGGCGACCGAGTCGACCGCCTCGCCCGTGGCCCCGGCCTCGATCGCGCCGAGCGCCGCCGCCTGCGCGACGCGCACCACCTCGTAGACCTCGCGGGCGCTCTCCCCCGGCTCGCCGGTCGCGAAGGTGCGCGTGCCGTCGGAGCAGTAGCCGTCGAGCTTGGCGCCCATGTCGAAGACGACCAGCTCCCCCCGGCCGATCTGCCGCTCGCCCGGCTCCGCGTGCGGCAGGGCGCCGTTCGGACCGGCGGCGACGATCGCCGGAAAGGAGGGGTCGCCGCCGAGCTCGCGGATCCGCGCTTCGGCGGCGCGGGCGACCTCGCGCTCCCGGCGCCCGACCAGGCCCTGCTCGAGCGTCCAGCGCCAGACCTCGTCGGCGAGCTCCGCGGCGGCCCCGATCGCCGCCAGCTCCTCGTCGTCCTTGACCCGGCGCAGGCGCTGGACCAGCCCCCCCGCCGCAACCGGCTCCGCGCCCTCCCCGAGTTTCTCCTTCAGTTTCGCGAGCGCCCGCACCGACATCTGGTCGTCCTCGAAGCCGAACCGGCCCTCGAGCCGCTCGGCGATCCCGCCCAGCCAGTCCTTCGGCGCCGTCGCGACCTCCCAGCCCTCGACCTCGGCGGCGGCCCGCTCGGTGTAACGGAAGTCGGTGAGGAAGAGGCGCAACCCGGGGCCGCAGACGCAGGCCCCGTTCGTGCCGGTGAAGCCGGTCAGGTAGCGGACGTTGACGAGGTCGGTGACCAGCAGCCGCTCCAGCTCGCGCTCGCCGAGCAGCCGCTCGAGGCGGTCTCCGCGGCCGCGCATCAGGACTCGACGCCGAGCTCGCCGGCGAGCAGCTCCAGCGCCTCGCGGTACCCGTCCGGGCCCTTCCCGGAGATCTTCGCCAGGACGAGGCCGTCGAAGACCGAGTCGCGCCGCCAGTCGTCGCGGTTCTCGACGTCGGAGAGGTGAACCTCGACCGCCGGCAGGCGGGCGACGTCGAGCGCGTCGGCGATCGCCCGGCTGTAGTGGGTCCAGGCGCCGGCGTTGATCAGGGCCGAGTCGGCGACGTCGGGGAGCCGGTGCAGGTACTCGACGAACTCGCCCTCGTGGTTGGTCTGGAAGAAGATCGCTTCGAGGCCCAGCTCGCGCGCCCAGCCGGAGATCCGCTGCTCGAGCTGGCTCAGCGAGAGGCCGCCGTAGACCCCGGCGTCGCGGCGCTCGAGGATGTCGAAGTTGACCCCGTGCAGGACGGCGACGCGGTTGCGGGTGGCGGTCACGGGTACAACTCTTCCACGGCGGCGCGGACCTCGGCGGCGTCGACCAGCTGGCCGACGCGTGGCTCGCCGGGCTCGGCGAGGAGGACGAAGCCGACGCCCTCGGCGGTGCGCTTCTTGTCGCGCCGCAGCGCGTCGATCACCGCGTTGACCTCCACCCCCGGGTCGAGGTCGGACGGAAGGCCATGACGGGCGAGGATCGAGGCCACCTCGTCCCGTAACCCGGGTGCCCCGGAGAGACGCAGGGCGGCGAGCAGGCCGAGGCCGATCGCCTCACCGTGACGGTAGCGCCGGTACCCGGTCGCCGCCTCGATCGCGTGGCCGACCGTGTGGCCGAGGTTGAGCGCCTGGCGCAGACCGGCGTCGCGCTCGTCCGCGGCAACCACGCCGCACTTGTAACGGGCGCAGGCGAAGACGATGTCGTCGAGGTCGGCCGGGTCGAGCGCCTCGATCGCGCGCACCCGCTCCCACAGCGCTCCACCGGCGAGCAGGCCGGTCTTCAGAACCTCGACGAAGCCGGCGGCGAGCTCCTCGGACGGCAGGGTCCCGAGCGTCCCGGTATCCGAGATCACGGCGGCGGGCAGGTGGTAGGCGCCAGCGTAGTTCTTCCCCTCCGGGAGGTCGACGCCGGTCTTGCCGCCGTAGGCGGAGTCGACCTGGGCGACGAGCGTGGTCGGTACGTGCACCACCGGGACCCCGCGCTGGTAGAGATGCGCGCAGAGGCCGGCGAGGTCGCCCACCACGCCGCCGCCGAGCGCGACCACGTGGTCCTCGCGGGTCATCCCCGCGCGGGCGAGCTCACGCAGGACCCGCTCGGCCTCGGCCATCGTCTTCGACTCCTCGCCGGGATCGACTTCGACCCGCTCGGCCAACGGATCGATCGCGTTGCCGTACCGGCCACACACCTCCCGGTCCGAAACGCAGAAGCGACGGCCCCCAAGGGGCCACCAGTCGCGCCCCAGCAGGTCACGGCCGACCAGCACCGGGTACTCGCCCGAGGCGCTGGTCGCCCAGAGCAGCTTCGTGCTCTCAGGGAAGCCCGCGAGCGCCTGGATTGCCGGCAGCGCCCGGCGCACGACGGCTTGATCGCCGGGCATCATCACCGCGTCCGCCAACTCCTCGTAGAGCGGTTGGCGCTCCGCCAGCAGCCGCTCGACGTCCTCCCGGCTCCTCGCCAGGGGCCGGTCGGTGCCCTCGATCCGCCGCCAGGCCTCCGCCGCATCGATCTCCAGTAGGACGACGACGTGGCGGTCGAGCGCGGCGCGGACCCGTTCGGAGAGCACGCTGCCCCCGCCGAGCGCGATCGCGCCGCCGTCGGCGTTCTCCAAGAGCGATCCCACCACCTCGGCCTCGCGCTCGCGGAACGCCTCCTCCCCGTCGCGTTCGAAGGCCTCGCGGATCGGCATCCCAAGCTCGCGCTCCATCAGATCGTCGATCTCGGTCGTCTCCAGGCCCGCCTCGCGCGCGGCATCGAGCGCCGTGCTCTTGCCCGCGCCCATGAAGCCGATGAAGACGATCGCCGGCCTGCTCACCGGCTCAACCCCTGAAGTCGATGCGCTGCTTGTAGGCGCCGAGCGCGCCGAGCACGTCGTCGATGTGATCGCCGCCGAACTTCTCGCGGTAGCAGCGGGCCAGGGTCAGCGCGACCATCGCCTCGCCGACCACCGCACCGGCCGGCACCACGGTCGAGTCGGTGCGCTCGCGCAGCGCCTGGGCCGGCTGCTTGGTCTCGGTGTCGACCGAGCGCAGCGGCTTGGTCAGGGTCGAGATCGGCTTGATCGCGGCCCGCACCGAGAGCGGCTGGCCGTTGGTCATCCCGCCCTCGAGGCCGCCCGCGTGGTTCGTTTCGCGGAAGTACCCGTCCTTCTCGGACCAGAAGATCTCGTCGTGCGCCTCGGAGCCGGGGCGGCCGGCGACATCCCAGGCCTCGCCGATCGAGACGCCCTTGACCGACTGGATCGAGGCGACCGCGCCGGCCAGACGGCCGTCGAGCCGGTCTTCCCAGGAGATGTGCGAGCCGAGCCCCGGCACGAGGCCGAAGACGCGCACCTCGAAGGTGCCGCCGAGGCTCTCGTTCGCCTTGCGCAGGCGGTTGATCTCCTCGACCATCGCCTTGCTGGCCTCGGGGTCCAGGCAGCGCACCGGATCGTCGTCGACGCCCTCGAAGTCGGCCGGCGTGAGGTTGTCGCGCTCGGTCGCCTTGACGGTCGAGATCTGGGTGACGTGGCTGTGGATCTCGACGCCCAGCGCGGCGAGGAAGCCGCGGGCGATCGTGCCGGCGGCGACCCGGGCAGCGGTCTCGCGGGCGCTGGCCCGCTCCAACACATTGCGGATGTCCGCGTGGCCGTATTTCTGGGACCCGTCCAGGTCGGCGTGCCCCGGCCGCGGCAGGTGCACCTCGTCGGCCTCGAACCCCTCGACCGGCCAGGGGTTCATCCGCTCCTCCCAGTTGGCGTAGTCGCGGTTGGCGACGAGGATCGCGATCGGGCTGCCGAGCGTGCGGCCGTGCCGGACGCCGGAGCGGATCTCGACGGTGTCGGTCTCGATCTTCATCCGCCCCCCGCGGCCGTGGCCGAGCTGGCGCCGCGCCATGTCGCGGTCGAGCGCCTCGCGGTCGAGCTCGAGCCCGGCCGGCATCCCCTCGACGATCGCCACGAGCCCGGGCCCGTGCGACTCCCCCGCGGTGGTGAATCGGAAGCCGGTCATGAGCCGCCAAGGCTATAGGCGGCGGTGCGCATCGCCTCGATCGGCGGCTCGCTGCCGGTCCAGATGCGCAGCGAGAGGGCGCCCTGCTGGACGAGCACCCCGATGCCGTCGACCGTCGTCGCCCCCGCCGCCCCGGCCGCGGCCAGCAGGGTCGAGGGCGAGTCCCCGTAGACCATGTCGACGACGACCTGCTCCGGTCCGAACCCGTCCCGCCTCAGCGGCAGGTGCTCGAACGGGTCCTCGCCGTGCAATCCGACCGCGGTCGTGTTGACGATCACCCCGTACTCACCCTGATCGATCTCGACCGGGCTTTCGGCGACTTGGATGCGAACCGACTGCCTCCCCATCTCGACCCTGACCTCCTGGGCCCGGGGGACGGTGCGGTTCCACACGCTCACCTCCGTCCCCACGGCGTTGAGCGCCCAGATCGCCGCCCGAGCGGCGCCTCCTGCACCCAGGACAAGTGCCCTTTCGCCCGTGGGGGAGCGCGGCAGCGCGGCGATCAGCCCCGGCGCATCCGTGTTGTGGGCCTGGACTCCCTCGCGGGCGAAGACCAGCGTGTTCGCGGCGCCGATCTCGCGCGCCATCTCGGTCGGCAGATCGGCCACCGCCAGCGCCGCCCCCTTGTGCGGGACGGTGACGTTGGCGCCGATGAAGCCTTCGCCGGGCATCGCCCGCACCCGCTGCTCGAATTCGGGCGGGGCGACGTCGATCGCCTCATACCGCCACTCGCCCCCCAGCCCCAGCTCCGCCAGCGCCGCGTTCTGCATCGCCGGCGAGCGCGAGTGCGCGACCGGGTGGCCGATGACCGCCAAGCGGAGCATCCCTACCCCCCGCAGGTGTCCGGCTCGTTGCCCCCGGCCGCCGCGCGGGCCGCGTTGTAACGGGCGACGTCGGCTTCGAATTCGGCGTTGGTCTTCGAGAAGGCGAGCTTGCCGCAGGTGCCGGGTTCGTTGACGTAGAAGAGGTAGTCGCTTTTCGCCGGGTGGGCGGCCGCCTCGATCGCCTCCAGCCCCGGGCTGTTGATCGGCCCCGGCGGCAGTCCGGCGTTGAGCCTCGTGTTGTAGGGCGAGTCGACCGCCAGCTCCGATTCGGTCAGCGGCTTCGTGTAGTTGCCCGTCGCGAAGCGGATCGTCGCGTCGATCCCGAGCGGGATCCCTTCCCGCAGGCGGTTGTAGACGACCGCCGCGACCTGCTTGCGCTGGCTGGGGATTCCCGCCTCGTCCTCGATCAGCGAGGCGATGATCAGCACGTCGTAGACCGTCAGGTTCTTCGAGCGGGCGTAGCCCATCTCGACGCCCTTGATCCGCCGCTTGAAGTCCTCCAGCTGCAGCTGGACCAGGTCGGCGGCGGGCGCATTCGGCTTCATCTCGAAGGTGTCCGGGAAGAGGAAGCCCTCGAGGTTGGCGGCGTCCTGGGCGCCGTATTTGGCCGGGTTGAGGAAGGGAGAGCGAATCGTCTCCTTCGTGTAGTCGCCTTTCAGCCCGATTTCCTCGGCCAGCTGCGCCGCTTGGGCGCGGCTGTAGCCCTCGGGAACGGTGACCGTGACCGTGCGCTTGACCGGCGGCTGGGAGAGGGCCTCGATCGCCGCCCCGTAGGACATCCCCTCGGCGAGCGTGTAGTGCCCGGGGTAGAGCTCGGAGCGCTTGCCGGCCAGGGTGACGCGGACCTGGAACAGGGTCGAGCTGTCGATCACGCCTTGCTCGCCGAGCAGGTCGCCGACCTCGCTGACGCTGGCGCCCTTGGGGATCGCCACCGCGACCTCGCCGGAGCCGTCCCCCTTGAAGGGCTGGAAGAGGACGAAGAGGAACCAGAGCACGAAGAGGGCCGCGATCGCGGCGAAGATCCGCAGCGGATGGCGGCGCAGGGCGCCGAACACGCCGCTGCCGCGACCGGGGCCGCCGGGCCCCGCGCCGTTGCCGCTGACCGCGACTGGCTCGCGGCCCTCCTCGGTTCCCACGGGGTCCGTGTCCTCGTCCCAGAACTCCCGCTCGTACGGGCGCGAGGGCGGCTTCGTGGCAGTCGGCTCGTACGGGGAGTCGGGGGGTGACTCGACGGAGCCTCCCCGCTGTTGCGACGGCGAGTCACCCCCCGACTCCCCGCCCGCACCCCCCTCCTTCGCCTGCCGTCCCTCGCGCTCCCGCCGCTTCTCTTCGCGTTCGCGCCGGCGCTCCTCGCGCTCGCGGGCAGCGGGATCGTCGGGGTCGGCGAACGGGTCCCCGCGCAGCCAGTCGTCACTCATCGCCGGGCTCCGCCGTCTTCGGGGTCGCTTCTTCGACCGCCGCCGCGCCCGCCAAGTAGGCCTCCAGGAGGTGCGCCGCGGCTAGCGAGTCGGGTGCGGAAATCGCGCCGGCGCGGCGGCTCATCTCTGCCATCCGGGTGGTCAGGCGCTCGTCGTAGGTCTCCACGGGAATCGACAGCATCGCTTCCAGTTCGGCGCCGAAGTTGCGGGCCAGAGCCGCCTGGCTTCCCTCCTCCCCGCTGAGGTGCAGCGGCAGCCCGATCACGACCCGCTCGACGCCGTGCTCCGCGACGATCTCCGCGACCAGCTTCGCCTCCGGCGGTTCGATCACCGGCAGCGGGGTCGCCAGGGTGCCGGTCGGGTCCGAGATCGCACAGCCGATCCGCGCGGTCCCGTGGTCGAGGGCGAGCACCCGCACGCCTAGCCGAGCTCCCGCTCGATCGCCGCCCGCGCGGCGGCCAGCGCCTCGTCCAGCTTCTCCGGATCGCGGCCGCCGGCCTGCGCCATGTCTTCGCGGCCGCCGCCGCCGCCGCCGACCACCGGCGCGGCCTCGCGGATCGTCGCCGCGGCGTCGAGCCCGCGCTCGACCGCGTCCTTGGAGAAGAGCGCCACGAGGCCGACCTTCTCGCCGTCGGTCCCGCCGAGGACGACGGCCGAGGGGCCGCCGACCTTGGACTGGACGCGGTTGGCGAGCTCGAGCAGCAGCCTGGTCTTGCCGGCCCCGGCCCTGCCCAGCACGAGGGCCACCTCGCCGGTCGCGAGCGGCTCGGCCGCGGCGGCGAGCTTGTCCGCCTCCTCGCCCAGTGCCTGCGCCTCCGCCTTTTCCGCGCCCTCGCCGGCCTCGCGCAGCTGCTCCGCCGCGCGGCGGGCGCCACCGACGGGATCCTGCGGGTTGCCGAGCAGCTCGGCCGCCTCGCGCAGCTGCTCCTCGCGCTCGCGGAACCAGTCGATCGCGGCGGGCCCGGTGATCGCCTCGACCCGGCGGACGTTGGCCGCGCTGGAACCCTCGGAGGTGATCTTGAAGATGCCGAGCGCCGCCGTGTTGGCGACGTGGGTGCCGCCGCAGAGCTCGCGCGAGACGCCGTCGACCTCGACCACCCGCACCCACTCGCCGTATTTCTCGCCGAACAGGGCCATCGCGCCGAGCCGCTCCGCCTCCTCCCGGTTCATGTTGAGCCAACGCACCGGGCGGCTCGCCTTCACCCACTCGTTGACGCGGTTCTCGATCTCGCGCAGCTCCCCGGGACCGAGCGCCTGACCGTGCGTGAAGTCGAAGCGCAGCTTGTCGGGGCGGACGGCCGAACCGGCCTGGCGCACGTGGGTGCCGAGCCGCTCGCGCAGGGCGGCGTGCAGGAGATGGGTCGCGGTGTGGTTGCGCATCGTCGCGTGGCGCGCCTCGTGGTCGACCTCGGCCTCGACCGCCATGTCGGCCTCGATCCCGGCGCTCGTCTCGACCTCCAGCGCCTGGTCTTCGCCGAGCCGGTAGACGTCGAGGACCCGGGCCTCCTCGCCACCCCAGCGCAGCACCCCGGAATCGGCGACCTGCCCGCCGCCTTCGGCGTAGAAGGGGCTCTCCTCGAGCTTCACCAGGGCGCGGCCGCCGTCGCGAGCGACGGCGGCGAGCCCGGTGGTGGCGCGCAGCGTCTCGTAGCCGACGAAGCGGGTCGGCGGCGCCTCGGCCGCGAAGGTGGCGACGCGCTCGTGGGTGTTCTCGGAGCCGTGCGCGGTGGCGGCGCCTACCCTGGCGCGCTGCCGCTGCTCCTCCATCAGCTCCTCGAATCCGGAGTCGTCGACCGCCAGCCCCTGCTCGGCCAGGAGCTCCTTGGTCAGGTCGTAGGGGAAGCCGTAGGTGTCATGGAGCTTGAAGGCGGCGGCGGCGTCGATCCAGGAGGTCCCGGCCCCCTGCGCCTCGGCGACCAGCCGCTCGAGGAGCTCGCTGCCGCGCTCCAGGGTGCGACCGAAGCTCTCCTCCTCGTCGCCGACCCAGCGGGCGATCGTCTCCCGCTCGTCCACCAGCTCCGGGTAGGTCCCCCCCATCAACTCGATCGTGCGCTCGGCGAAGCGGCCCAGCCAGGGTGCCTCGAGGCCGAGCGTTCGCCCCTGCTGGATCGCCCGCCGCATGATCCGGCGCAAAATGTAGCCGCGGTCCTCGTTGGAGGGGACGACGCCGTCGGCGATCAGGAAGGCGGCGCCGCGAGAGTGGTCGGCGACGATCCGCATCGCCCGCGTCACCGCGCCACCCTCGTCGTAGCGGCGGCCGGAGAGCTCCTCGGCGAGGTCGACCAGCGGCCGCACGTGGTCGGTCTCGAAGACCGAAGGCACGTCCTGGAGGATCGCCGCCATCCGGTCGAGGCCCATGCCGGTGTCGATGTTGCGCATCGGCAGCGCGGTGAGGGTGCCGTCCTCGGCCAGGTCGTAGCTCATGAAGACGTGGTTCCAGAACTCGAGGAAGCGGTCCGTGTCGTCGCCGGGGCGCTCGCCCTCGGCGCCGAACTCGACGCCGCGGTCGAGGTAGAGCTCGGAGCAGGGACCGCACGGCCCGCTCGGGCCGGCCTGCCAGAAGTTGTCCTCGCGGCCGAGCCGGACGATCCGCTCCTCGGGAAGGCCAATCGCGCCCCAGATTGCGATCGCCTCCTCGTCGGGGCCGAGCCCGAGCTCCGCGTCGCCACCGAAGACCGTCACCCAGATCCGCTCCGGGTCCATCCCGAAGCCCTGCGTCGAGAGCTCCCAGCCCCAGGGAATCGACTCGGCCTTGAAGTAGTCGCCGAAGCTCCAGTTGCCCAGCATCTCGAAGAAGGTCATGTGGCGGGCGGTCTTGCCGACCTCCTCGATGTCGGTGGTGCGGAAGCATTTCTGCACGTCGGCGAGGCGGCGCGCCGGCGGTTCCTCCCGGCCGAGGAAGTAGGGCTTGAAGGGCTGCATCCCGGCGGTGGTCAGGAGGACCGAGGGATCGTGCACGGGCGGGACCAGCGAGGCGGAGGGAACGACCTTGTGACCGCGCTCCTCGAAGAAGGAGAGGTAGGTGTCGCGGATCTGCTGCGCCTTCACCCGATGCAGCCTAGATATTCACGGGCGGAAAGGCCGTGGGATCAGGCGGCGCCGACGATGGTGCCGTGGCCGACGATCGCCTCCCCCTCCATGAGGACGGCCGTCTGGCCCGGGGACGCGCCGAGGAACTCCTCGCCCAGCTCGATCTCCAGCGCCTCGTGGCGGCCGGCCCCGGCGGCGCCGATCGAAGCCGGCAGCACACGCGAGTGGTAGCGGAGGCGAACCGAGTCGACCCGGGCGCCATCGCGGTGAAGGACGGCGTCGCGGACGTGGACGCGACGGGTTTCGAGGTCGGCGCGAGTACCGACGGTCACGGTGTTCGCGGCGGCGTCGGTGGCGAGCACGTAGAGCGGCTCCGGGGCGGAGACGCCGATGCCGCGGCGCTGACCGACCGTGAAGTTGTGGTGGCCGCGATGGCCGCCGACGGTCCGCCCGGCGTGGTCCAGAACGGCGCCGTCGCGGTCGCCGAGACCGCCGTGGCGGCGCAGGAAGCCGCGCTTGCCCTGGCCGGCGAGGAAGCAGAGGTCCTGGCTCTCGGCCTTGCGGGCGACCGGCAGGCCGTGGCGGGCGGCGATCTCCCGCACCTCCGGCTTGGTCAGTTCGGTGAGCGGGAAGGCGAGGCGAGCGAGCAGCTCGGTCGGCAGCGCGGCGAGCATGTAGCTCTGGTCCTTGGCCGCGTCGGCGGCGCCGGCCAGAAGCGGGCCGTCGGCGTCCTCGACGATGCGGGCGTAGTGGCCGGTGACGAGGCGGTCGGCGCCGAGCCGCTCCGCCAAGTCGACCATCGCCGCGATCCGCACCTCGCCGTTGCAGAGGACGCAGGGGTTGGGCGTCTTGCCGGCCGCGTAACCGTCGATGAAGCGGCCGACCACGCGGCGGCGGAATTCCTCCTCGAGGTCGAGCGTGAAGTGCGGGACGCCGAGCGAGTGGGCGAGCGCCCGAGCGCCGAGGACGGCCTCCGGCGAGCAGCAGGCCTTCGTGCCGTCAGTCTCGGGATCGGCCCAGAGCTTGACCGTGACGCCGACCACCTCCGCGCCGCGCTCGCGCTCCAGCAGCGCGGCGACCGCGCTGTCGACCCCGCCTGACATGGCGACGGCGACGCGCTGTGGTCCGCCCGGAGCGACCGCCAGCCGTGCGTCTGAGGCCGCGACCATGGCAAGCGCTCGATGCAGCGCATCCGCCGCCAAGACGGCCGCATGGCGCTTCGCCGGCGTCAGGCCGCCGATCGCGGCATCAACAGCGTCGACGTCGATCGCAGCCGCCTCGAGCACCGGTGCGCCATCGACCATCTCGGCGACCGCGGCCGTAGCGGCCTTGGTGGCGCCGCACCCCTCGGCATCGAACGTGACGGAGGCAATCCGCTCGTTGTCGATTGCAACCGAGATCCGAGAGAGATCGCCGCAGGCGGCTCCCCCGGCGGCACCGGTGAACGCGCCGTCGGGCGGCGCGCCGCGCCGGCTCTCGTCGGCGAGGAAATGCTCGAATAGCTCCCGCTCCATAGACCAAAGGGTAAAGCCCGTCCGTCGCAGAGCGTCACCCACGCCTACCTGCCGCGCGGGTGACGGCTCTGCGACCCCAGCGCCTCTCGTAAGTCCGTGGCAATCTCCTCCGGTTCGTCCCGCAGCTGCAGCCAGGTGATGCGCGTGGACCGCCAGCCCTCGGCGAGCAGGACCCGGTCCCGGAGCCGGTCGCCCTCGAAGGCCTGATCCGTCAGGTGCGCCGCCCGCCCGTCCAGCTCGGCGATCAGCCGCTGCTCCGGCCACATGCAGTCCGGGCGCAGCAGCCGGCCTCGGATCGGCAGCGTCGCGTTGAACCGCGGCCGGGGGATCCCGTGCAGATCGAGGAACGCCACGAACAGCTCCTCGAAATCGTTCTGGGTGATTCCCGCCGGCTCGCGGCTCGCGAGGATGCACCGCACGGTCGTGGCACCGCGACGGCCGGGATGACGAGACAGCAGCTGCGGCAGAGAGACCCGACTCGTCAGCCGATGCACTTCAGCCTCATGAAAGGCCCGTTCCACCTCCCGCCACGAGACCACCGCTGCCAGATCGAGGATCGTGCGGGAAACGGCGGTGACGGGAATGCCGTCGATCTCCTCCACTTCGTCGGATAGGAGCCGGGCCTGATGGAGAACGACCGCCCGGTGCTTAGTCCGGCCGGCAGCCGGCCGACTCACTTCGACCCGTTCCGGGTCGTACGGGAAGACATCCCAAAACCGAGCCGCCGAACGGTGGCTCAGCGCCGATCCGGGGCCACAGGCCAGGACAGCAGCCAGACGACGCCCATTTGGCGAAAGCGGCAAACCGCCAAGGACATAGACACCGGGATACGCCGCGTGCAGAAGTCCGTGCCCAAGCCTGCTCTCGACAACGTTCCGGCTCAAGCCGCAGGACAGCAGCTGCTTTCGCGTCACGACGCCGTGCTGTCGCCGCGCCAGCTCGACCAGAGCGTGATCCCACGAGACTCGAACTGAGCTTTTTACGGGCACAGCCCGTAAAAGGCGCGGTTCGACCGAACTCTCCCCCGTGGTGGCTGCCCGGAGTGGGAAAAAAGGCTCCAGCCCGCCGTTGCCGCCTCTGGCTTTGATCCCTTCAAGTGAAGGTGGGTGCCAGCTCCCGACCCCAAGGGGCCGGCAGACTTCGGCTCCCGCGCCGTTTGTGTTGGGTCAAACGGTGAGACGGCTCTCGCACGGGCTCGAGCCTCGGCTCAACCGTACCACCGGTGCGGCGCCTGTAAACACGGCGGGTCGTTTTCGGGCGACCGCTGGCGCGGCGCCGATCAGTAGGCGTCCTGGTCGAGGTTGGAGAGGTGGAGCTCCGCCTCGCTCCAGCGGTCGGCGGGGACCCGCAGCGCGATATCGCCGCGGCCGAAGCGGTCGAGCGGCCAATCGGCGGTGAGGGCCGCCTCGATGCCGACCTCAACCAGCGCTTGGTGCCAAGCGCGGGCGGTCCCCAGGTCGCCGAAGTCCCGCACGACCTCCCAGCTGTCGAAGCTCGGATCGTCGACGTGGACCGGCGTCTGCCCGGGACCGGGACCCGGACGCCACTTGCGTGGAAGCCAGTCCCGGAGCCCCATCTCAGTGTCCGGCGAGGTTTCGCTGCTGGACGGCGATGCCGAGATCTCGCAGCTGCAGGTCCTCGACCGGGGCCGGGGCTCCGGTCAGCAGATCGAAGCCGGAGGCCGTCTTCGGGAAGGCGATCACGTCGCGGATCGTCTCGGCGCCGCTGAGGCGCTGGACGATGCGGTCGACGCCGTAGGCGATCCCGCCGTGCGGCGGCGCCCCGTAGCGCAGCGCCTCGAGCAGGAACCCGAAGCGGGCCTCGGCCGTCTCGGCGTCGATGCCGAGCGCGGCGAACACCGCCGTCTGGACATCGGCGCGGTTGATGCGGATCGAACCGCCGCCCAGCTCCTGCCCGTTCCAGACGACGTCGTAGGCGACGGCCCGGGCGTCGCCCGGGTTGTCGGGGTCGAACTCGCCCTGCGGCGCGGTGAACGGATGGTGCAGCGGGTCCCAGCGCTTCTCCTCGGCGTTCCACTCCATCAGCGGCCAGTCGACGATCCAGGCGAGGCGGTGCTCGTTCTCGTCGATCAGGTCGAAGCGCGCGGCCAGATCGAGGCGCATCTGCCCCAGCACGGCGTCGGTGACCTTGCGCTCGTCCGCAACCAGGAGCAGGAGGTCGCCCTCCTCGGCGCCGAGCCGCCGGTTGAGGTCGGCGAGCTCGGCCTCGGTGAGGAACTTCGCGGTGGGCGAGCGCCAGCCGTCGCCCTCGCGGAAGGCCCAGACGAGCCCCTTCGCGCCGAGCTCCTGGGCGCGGGAGATCAACCCGTCGAGCTCGGAGCGCGGCAGCTCCCGACGCCCCGCGTTGATGCCGCGGATCGCGCCGCCACCGTCCAGCACCGAGCGGAAGACCTTGAACCCGGTCTCGCGCAGCGCCTCGCTCAGGTCGACCAGCTCGAGGCCGAAGCGGAGGTCGGGCCGGTCGGTCCCGAACCGACCCATCGCCTCGTCGTAACACATGCGCTGCATCGGCAGCTCGATCCGCGGGCCGCCGACCCGCTCGAAGACGTGCGCCAGCAGCCGTTCGTTCAGCTCAATCAGGTCCTCGCCGTCGACGAACGACATCTCGATGTCGAGCTGCGTGAACTCGGCCTGGCGGTCGGCCCGGGTCGCCTCGTCGCGAAAGCAGCGCGCCACCTGGTAATAGCGCTCCAAGCCGGCGACCATCAGCAGCTGCTTGAAGAGCTGCGGCGACTGCGGCAGCGCGTAGAAGGAGCCCTGCTGCTGGCGGCTCGGGACGAGGAAGTCGCGGGCGCCCTCCGGGGTCGAGCGGGTCAACACCGGCGTCTCGACGTCCACGAAGCCCTCGGCGTCGAGGAACTCGCGCATCGCCGCCGTGACCCGGTGGCGCAGCATCAACGCCTCCTGCATGGGGGGACGCCGCAGGTCGAGGTAGCGGTGGCGCAGCCGGGCGTCCTCGCCGACCTCGCCGGAGAAGCCCTCGATCTGGAAGGGCGGCGTCTCGGCGTCGGCGAGCAGCCGGGCGTCGTCCACGCGGAGCTCGACCTCCCCGGTCGGCAGCTCCGGGTTGACGGTCTCGGCCGAGCGCCGGACCACGGTCCCGGTCGCGGTCAGCACGTCCTCGGCGCGCAGCCTGTGGGCAAGCTCGAAGGACCCGCCGGAGGCGTCGGGGTTGAAGACGAGCTGGACGATCCCGGTGCGGTCGCGCAGGTCGATGAAGATCAGGCCGCCGTGGTCGCGGCGCCGGTGGACCCAGCCGGCGACCCGGGCTTCGGCGTCGACCCGCTCCGTCAGTACCTGGCCGCACCAGGTGTCGCGGTACTCGTTCGGCCTCAGCGACGGCGCTTCCGATCGGCCCGCATCGACGGTCTCCCGTGTCTCGCTCACGACTCTCCTCCGGTCATCTCGTCGACAAGGTTGGCGGGATCGACCGGCCGCTGCTCGCCGCTCGACATGTCGCGGAGCTGCGCCGACCCGTCGGCCTCGAGGATGAGAACGCGGCGGGCGCCGATCCGGTTGGCGTGTTTGAGCTGCCCCTTCAAGCCCCGCGCGGCGAGGTCGAGCTCGGTCGAGAGACCGGCGCGGCGCAGCTCCACCGCCAGCGCCATCGCCCGCTGTCGCTGCCCCTCGTCGGCGATCGCGATGAACGCGTCGCGGCCCGGCGCCTCCTCCCCTTCGCCCAGCGCCAGCATGATCCGCTCGATCCCCGCGGCCCAGCCGACCGCCGGAGTCGCCGGGCCCCCGAGCTGCTCGATCAGCCCGTCGTAGCGGCCGCCGCCGCCGACCTCCGACTGCGCCCCCAGCTGGTCGCAGACGAAGGAGAAGATCGTGCGGGTGTAGTAGTCGAGCCCGCGGACGAGGGTCGGGTCGACCTCGTAGGCGATCCCCGCGGCGTCGAGAAGAGCGCGGACCTCGGCGAAGTGCGCCGCGTCCTCGCCCTGCAGCGCACCGACGATCGTCGGTGCGCTCGCCATCACCCCCTGGGTCCCCTCGTCGTCGGAGTCGAAGGCACGCAGCGGGTTGACGTCGATCCGCTCGCGCACGTCCCGGGAGAGCTCCGCCTCGTGGGCGTGCAGGTGCGCCTTCAGCTCCTCCAGGTAGGCGCGGCGGGCATCGAGCGAGCCGAGGCTGCCGAGCCGCAGCTCCACGCCGGGCACCCCCAACTCGCCGAGCAGGTCGGAGAGCAGCAGGATCGCCTCCGCATCGGCCAGCGGCGAGTCGGTGCCGATGCACTCGACCCCGAGCTGGTGGAACTGACGGTAGCGGCCGGCCTGCGGCCGCTCGTGACGGAAGAACGGCCCGAGGTAGGAGAGCTTCACCGGCTGCGCGAGCTTGTGCATCCCGTGCTCGACGTAGGCGCGGCAGATCGGCGCCGTCCCCTCCGGCCGCAGGGTCAGGCTGCGCCCGCCCTTGTCCTCGAAGCTGAACATCTCCTTGCGGACGATGTCCGTGGACCTGCCGACCCCGCGTTCGAACAGCTCCGTGTCCTCGAAGGCCGGCGTCGCGATCGGCTCGTATCCGGACCGGGCGAAGATCGCCGCCGCGGCGCGCTCGACCCGCGCCCGCCCGCGCGCCTGCTCGGGCAGCACGTCGAAGGTCCCACGGGGTGCCTGGTACTTGCCGGCCATCGTGCAGCGACCTTAATCGGACCGGCCGCCGCGCGCTCTATCGGGCCAGCGGGGCGAGGAACGGGTTGGTGGCGCGCTCGGCCCCCAGCGTCGTGATCCCCATGTGACCGGGGTGGACGACGGTCTCGTCGGGGTGGGAATCGAGCAGACCGGCGATCGACGCCATCAGCGTCGGCCCGTCGCCGCCGGGCAGGTCGACGCGGCCGACCGATCCCTGGAAGAGGACGTCGCCGGAGAAGATCGCGTTCTCGCCCCGCACCGAGTAGGTGACGTGGCCGGGGCTGTGGCCGGGGGTGAAGATCACGTCGAGCTCGAGTCCGGCCAGCTCCAGGGTCTCGCCGCCCGCGACGGTCTCCTCGGCGTCGTAGCTCTCGTAGGGGCCGAATCCCTCCCAGGGGACGAACGCCATGATGTCGGCGAGGAGCGGGACCTCGATCTTCGGGCAGTAGACCGGCGCCCCGGTCGCCGCCGCCACCGGCGCCACGGCGCCGATGTGGTCGAAGTGGCAGTGGGTGACCAGGATCGCCTCGACCGTCCCCATCTCCCCCGCCGCCGCGAGGATCCGCTCCGCCTCCTCACCGGGATCGACGACGAGGACGCGGTCGGTATCCCGGCGGCGCACCAGAAAGCAGTTCTCGGCGATCGCGCCGACCGTGAGCATCTCGACGTCGAGGCCCACCGGCCGCCCCGCCTACTCTTCCCGGGCGCGGATCCGGGCTCGCTCGCGCCGCCGCCACATGAACGTGTCGATGAAGTAACCGGCGGGGACGTAAAAGGCCAGCATGAAGGCGCCGAGCGCGAGCGCGGCGCCGAGCGGGCGTTTGAAGATCAGGATCAGGAGAACGGCGAAGATGACCGCCGCGACGAGGCCGCGGACGATCGAGCTGCGCCAGGTCGGCGGCATGTCGCCGCGCTGGGCGGGGCGGCGTTTGGCCTGGGCGCGGGCTTTCGCCTCGGCGCGGTTACGGGGGCGGGAGCGACGTGGGTTCGGGTCGACCCGGCCGCCCTGCGTGCCGCGTTGCTTGCGACGGCGCTTCTTCCTGGTCTGGGCCATGCCCTGAATCTAGTCGGTCGGGTCCGCGAGCCGCCGCTCGATCACGTGCCTGCCCGGGTCGAAGCCGCGCAGTGGCACGTCCGCCGGGTAGTCGGCGAGGGCGGCGGCCGGCACGAGACCGACCAGCTCGGCCTCCAGCGGCCTGGCGCCGAGCGGTGCCGCCAGCTCGCGCACCCGTTCGACGATCGCCCCGAGCGGCACCGCGAGCGGGTCGTGGACGTTGGTCGACACCTGCCCGAGCCCGCTGGAGAGACGCAGCCCGATCGCCCGCACGCCCGGCAACCCGCCCCCCGACTCGCGCAGCCCCGCGGCGACCGCGCGGGCGACCTCGACGTCGCCGCTGTCGAGCTCGACGTTGAAGGCCGCGAGCGGCGGTCGCGCCGTGACCAGGGTGGCGCCGCCGCGCCGGTGGGGCAGGTCCGGGCCGAAGTCGGGACGCAGCTCCCCCGCCTCCATCCGCAGCCACAGCTCGGCCAGCCCGCCGTTACGGAAGTAGGCGCGCTCGGCGCGGCCCGGGTCGCGGGCCAGCTCCCCGTAGAGGAAGACGGGGACGCCGAGCCCGCCGATCTGCGTCGCGGCCGCCACCGCCTCCGCCCGGGCCCGCTCGCGGTCGGACGGATCGAGCCAGACCACGGGGCAGACGTCGAGGGCGCCGATCGCCGGGTGGGCGCCCTGGTAGCGCGCCATGTCGATCGTCTCCAGCGCCTCCTCGGCGCCCGCCGCCAGCGCTTCGGTCAGCGGCCCGGGTTCGCCCGCGAGGGTGAAGACGGTGCGGTCGTGGTCGGCGTCGGTGTGGCGGTCGAGCAGCGAAACGCCGCGCTCGAAGACGGCCTGCAGTTGCGCTAGCCGATCCCGATCGCGCCCCTCCGAGACGTTGGGGACGGCGAGCAGGGGTGGCATCGTCCTCGACCCCGGTCAGACCAGCAGGTCGCCGCCGGAGACGATCGTCTCGCCGTCGACTTCGACCGTCGGTTCGAGCACCACGCAGTCGAGGTGAACCGGGACCTGGACGGTCCCGCCGATCGCCGCGGAGGCGCCGAAGGCGACGTGACAGGTGCCGAGGATCTTCTCGTCCTCGAGGATGTTGCCGGTCAGCAGCGCCTCTTCGTTGGTGCCGATGCCGAGCTCGGCGACGTTGGTCCCGTCGGGCCCGTGGGCGCTGAGCAAGCCCATCAGCTTGGCGCCGTCGCTGCCCGTCGTGTCGGTCAGGTGGCCGGCGCGGACGGTCAGCGAGACCGGCGTGTCGAGCAGGCCGACCCCGGCGATCGAGCCGTCGACCACGAGCGTGCCCTCGGCGGTCCCCTCGACCGGCGCGATGAAGGCCTCACCACAGGGCAGGTTCCCGAAGGCGCCGCGGTTGCCCAATTCTCCGGCGTCGACGATCGAGAGCCGGTCCTCGAGGCCGAGCCGCAGGTCGCTGCCGTGGCGGCAGGTGATGCGCGCCTCCTTGGCGCCGTTGAGCAGGCCGCTGAGCGCCCAGCCGCGCCGCCGCACCTCCGAGAGGTCGCTGACCATCAGCCGCCCCAGCATGTCCTCGGTCACCCCAGGGAGGCTGCCGATCCGCACCCCCTCTTCGCTCGCCTTGCGCCGCGCCTCGGTGTGGGATATCGACTGGATCGTCGGCGCCAGCACCACGTCGGCCTCCTTCATCGCCGCGGCGACCACGTCCGGCGGCTCGGCGGCGGCAGATTCCCGCTCCGACATCACCGCGAGCGTCGCGCTGGCCCCGTCGCCCTGCGCCTCGATCCGCATCAGCGCCCCGATCTCTTCCGTCACGGGGTTGCAGACGATCAACACCTCCTCGCCCGGGGAGATGGCCATGCACTCGCGGACAACCGTCCGTACCGCCCTGTCCAACTCCTCGGTACTCACGCCCGCAACCCTAGCTTCCACCGCCCCCCGATGCGCCGTTTCCCCTGCAAGCACCGGCCGCTACCATCACCGTCCCCGCCGGAGTAGCTCAGCTGGTTAGAGCAGCGGAATCATAATCCGCGTGTCGGGGGTTCGAGTCCCTCCTCCGGCATCGCATTCTAGAGCCAAAAGCGCCGCCCACGAGGCGGCGTTTTTTGTTCCGGGTCAAGGCCTGGGTCAAGGAATGCAGGCGGAGTGCAGGCTGTACGCAGCTAAATGCCGTCCCAATGCCGCGAAGGGTGAGGAGAGTCCGAAGGCCAATTTAGGCTCCGCCCGTGAACCCGTTTCCGTCGATGAAAGCCAAGCGGCTGCTTGCCGTCTTGGAACGGAAGCCACTCGGCTACCGCGTAGCGCGTCAGTCCGGCTCGCATCGTCGGATGGAGTCGCCGGACTACCCGCCCTTGACCTTCGCTTTTCACGACAAGGCGACGATTCCCGCTGGTCTCGTGCGCAAGATCCTTGTCCGCGACGTGGGACTTGCCGAAGACGAGGCCCGGAAGCTACTCTGAATCGGAGAAATTATGGAGATCGTCCGCGTCATCTATCACCACGAAAGTGACGGCTGGTGGGCCGAGTCCCCCGATGTCGAGGGCTGGTCCGCTGCTGGCGACAGCTACGCAGAGGTCGTGAAGCTGGCCGAGGAGGGCATTCCATTCGCTCTAGGGCACGAGGCCACGCTGGAGAACTTTGTTCCCGCTGGCGAGCACGTCGCCGCCTGAGTAGTGAGGCGACAGGTTCGCTCTTGATGATTTGTTCGGCCCGATCCCGCTCGCCCGACGCAGAGCCGAACTAAGCGCTTTAGGCAGATTCCACGAATCTGCCTACTCCTCTCTTTATTCAGCTATCAAGCAAACCGAGGTTCCTCCGGTGGGGGGAAGTTCTCCCTCGTTCTCTCCGTGGTCCCATGCCGCGCAAGAAAGAAAAAGACATGTGGCCCTCCACAGACCGAAGCCGCCTCGCTTCCCTGGGCCTCCCCGCGCTCCTTGCATCTGACCCCGGTCGATCACATCGTGAGCGGGTGGGGTCAGATGCAAGGAGCGCCCTCATTTGGCCCAGGGAAGCGAGGCGGCTTCACACGCTGCAATCGCAGCCCTGTTCGTAGCCCTCTCGTCTTCAATTGCAACGGGGCCGAATCTGCCGGATTTTCCGACTCCTTAAGCTCGGAAAAGCATCGAGTGGCACGGCTATGGTTGTCCGATGGCGTACCCATTTGAAGATCTGGACAACTCGCAGTTCGAGCGGCTCGTTGTCCAATGCATGAGGAAGCTCTTCGGGCCAGGAGTCCAGGCCTTCGCAGCGGGTCGAGACGGAGGGCGTGACGCCCTGTTTGTAGGGACGGCTGAGCGATTTCCGAGCACTGCTGCGCCTTGGACGGGAACGACCGTCTGCCAGGCTAAGCACACGTTGGGCACTAATCGTCACTTCAGCGAACCCAGCTTCGGCGGGACCGCAGCCTCTTCCGTCATCTCGGAAGAGCTCCCTAGGATCAAGAGTCTCGCGGAGAATGGAGAACTCACGAATTACATCCTCTTCAGCAACCGCCGCCTTGGCGGGGTTTTCGGTCCAGAATTGACCGCCAGAATTGCTGAAGAAGCTGGCGTTGACAAGGATCGGATCTTCCTAGTCGGAACCGAGCACCTGGGTGACCTTCTGGCGGAGTACCCGGAGGTCGTTGAGCTAGCGAAGATCGATCCGGTTGATGGCCCCCTGCTGGTCTCGAGCGCAGATCTTGCCGAGTTGATCCTGGCTATAAGCAACGAGCTTGGAGACCCAAGTTCCTTCGCCGAGCCGGTGGATCGAGTCTCCTTTGAGACGAAGAACGCCATCAACTCGATGACTCCCGAGTTCGCGGATGACCTTTCTCGCCGATTCATGGGTCGTACGAAGCAGATCGAAGACTTCTTGGCAGACCCCGCAAATTCAGAGCACCTTGCCCGATACGAAGCTGCGGTAGAGGATTTCCAGTTAAAGATCATCGCCAAGCGAAAGGACCATCAGACCTTCGATGAGGTCTTCAACCACCTTGTGGAAGTTCTGGTCAAACGAGACGGGGTTCTTGCCAGAGAGCCTTCGCTGGTTCGCGCGATGCTCTTCTACATGTACTGGCACTGTGACATCGGGATGAGCGTCGATGCTGCTGCCGAGTAAGCACGCGCATCCTGACCGGACGGTTGTTGCCGTGGCCGTCATGGTGCTGAACGCGCTGCGGAAGCGGCGCATTTTGAGCTACGACGATCTCAAGGCACTCGTGGACAAGAAATCGGGACCGGCTTCAGAGGTCTTGTTCGCGCCCGCATTGTCGCTGCTGTTCCTCTTGGACCTGCTGGAGTACCAGGCGACCGTTGACGCCTTCGAGTACCGAGGTCAATGAAACTCACGCGCCTCTACAGCAACCGGCCGGAGATCTTCCAAGCGGTCAAGTTCAACGCTGGCGTATCTGCGGTCTTGGCCGAGATCCGGATCCCGGAGAACCGACAGCTCGACACGCACAATCTCGGCAAGTCGATCTTTGGTGAGTTGATCGACTTCTGCTTGCTGAAAGGCAAGGACCCGGACTACTTCCTGTATCGCCATGCTGAGCGATTCTCGGAGTTTGCCTTTCTCTTGGAGATAGAAGTTGGCGCAAACGATTTTCTGACGATCCGACGACCGGTCAATCCTGGTTCCAAAATTGATTTCAAGCGCAGCGAGGTTTCTTTGCCGGATGCGAATGATCTGGATGGCGAGGAATGGGACCACCTTGAATTGCCCTTCGAGAAAGCCAACCTGCTCTTGGATGGAATCCTCGAATTCACGGCGCTCCAGCCGTGGGGCATCAGAAAGCTGGTCGGTTATCTCATCCGGTCTCAGCAGGACTATCGGGACGTCTTTCAGCTCGGAAAGTTTGCAGGAAAGCACCGAGACTGGAAGCCTTTCGTTGCTCACCTGATGGGCATTCCTGCCCAACCTGTGATCGACCTTTACGAGAAGAAAGATGAAATAGATAAAGCGGGAGATCAGCTCCGCACTCTCAATCAAGAGTGGGGCGCCGACTACATCGATCCGTCGCTTCTGGACGGGTTGATCTCAGTGAAGGGTCGCGAGGTCGAGACGAAGAAAAGAGCGATGAACGCCTTCAACTTCGCCGAGGAGGATCGCGAGACGATCGCCAGACTGGCGGATGACATTGAGGTTCGGATCGTCGCTTTGAATGAGGAGGCCTATCGACTCGCCCAGCTCATGGCACGGCTCGACGCGTCACTGGAGGAGCACAAGGTTGTCTTCGCTCCAGACGCGGCCTCAAAACTCTTCGAGGAAGCCGGTGTGGCCTTTGACGGGCAGATCAAGAGGGACTTCGAGCAGCTCCTGTCCTTCAACCGCGCGATTACGAAAGAGCGACGTGAGGCGTTGATCAAGCAACGATCCGATGCCAGAAGCCGCGCCACTGAGGTCGAGGAGCAGCTAGGGGCATTAAACGAGGAGAGAAAGAAGTCGCTTGAGTTCATACGCGAGTCCGATGACCTGGCGAAGTACAAGGATCTGACGCAGGAGCTGGCGACCGCTCAAGCTGAGCTATCGACCTTAAAAGCGAAACGAGTAGCTGCGGCCCGGCTTGTTGAGCTGCGGCGCGATCTGCGTTCGCTTGACGAGGAGTTCGGACACCTGCAGACCACCGTTGAGGATCTCCTGGATGCCGCGAGTAAGGACGAGACGAGCCGTTTCGCCGAGATCCGCGGGTATTTCTCGGACATCGTCTCTGAGGTGGTTGGCGAGGGAGCAGTTCTCGCCATATCGATGAACTCAAAGGGCGGACTCGATTTCCGCGCCGAGTTTGTTGGCGAGTCTGGGGTCGCGACGAGTGAGGATCGAGGTACGTCCTACCGGAAGCTTTTGTGTATCGCGTTCGATCTGGCGGTGATTCGAGCCCACTCGGACGAGAAGTTCCCCCGGTTTGTTTATCTGGATGGGGCTCTTGAGCAGCTTGACCCGCGCAAGAAGGAAAAGTTGATCGGAGTATTTAGGGAGTACGCGGCGGCTGGCATGCAGCCAGTTCTGTCGTTGCTCGACAGCGATCTTCCGGCCCCGCTCGACAAGATTCCTCTGACTCTTTCCAAGGATGACATCGTGCTTTCGCTGCACGACGAAGGCGAAGACGGGCGACTTTTCAAGATGGCGAGCTGGTGAATAAAGCTATCTGTCGGATCGTGATGCGCGGCTCCGATTAGGCTCCCGCATCCATGCCCGCCGACTCCAAGAAGAAAACGCTCGCTGAAGCGAAGCGCGCCCAGCTTGACTACGAGCAAAATGTGAAGGCTGCGCGGGAGGCGAGGCGCAAGACCTTCGCCCAAGCGCAGAAGGCCGGATCGTCGCTGGCGGAAATCGGCGAGGCGGTCGGCTTGCATCGCTCCCGCGTCGGGGAAATCCTCCGAGGCCAATAGAACAACTGTAGGGAGAAGCCCTACAGTTCTGCTAGGCTGCTGGCCGCTCAGATAAAGCGGCCCCCGGCGGTGCGCAAACACCAACCGAGGGCCTGACCACAAGGAGATGGAACCTCCTCATGGCTAGAGACAACGATATGGGCGGCGGGTCGCTGATGCCTCTCGACCTTCCCCCGCAGCACATCCCGATCCTGCGCGAACGTCTAACTACCTGGCTAGACGGCGTTCGGGAGGATTTGGAAGCCGTCGACGAGGCACAGCGACCCGATCAGGCGTGGCAGGAAGCGCGGGCATTTGAGCGGCTGCTGACCGCCCTTGCGACGGGGAAGATTTGTCTTCCCGACGAAGCGGCAAGGACCGCGCTCGAGGCGTCGGCAGCTGCGCATGACAAGGAGAGCGACTACGCGGACGTAACCGCAATTCACAATGCGCTTCATGCCCTGCTTGACGCGCTGGGAGGTGGACGCGCTTGATTGCCACCGACCTGCGGATGCAACGGGTGGTGCTGGCACTCGTCCTCCGAGAACATCCGGCCGTCCTGACGCTGCCGGCGCTGGCAGGTCGGGTTCTCGCGGACCCCCGCACCCTCACCGGAAAGGTCGCGCTTGCCCGCGCCCTCCGCGACCTAGACAACGAGGGCTTGGTGTTCAGCGACGGCTTGCGAATGCAGCCGAGCCGACCGGCGATCTACGTCAAGCGTCTGCTGGGAGCGTGCTGATGCTGGTTCCGGGGCGGTTCAGCAGCGCCGCAATCAACATCGGCGAGGGTGAGTTGGAGGTGCGCCTGAGCGATGGCGGTAACTGGCGAGTTCAGGTGCGCCCCACCGACGGGGAGGACTGGCGGTTGCTCTGCCGGGGGCACATTGACGGGACCATCTTCGAGACTGCCGGGAACGACGATGAAGCGCCGATCACGGTCGGCCCGCTAAGGGTCGATCCTGCGGCCCGCCGCGTCGAAGTTCGCGGCGCTCCGGTGCGCTTGACGGCGCGGGAATATGAGTTGGTGGCGCTGCTTGCCACGGAACCCGGCCGCGTCTTCACCAAGGATGAGTTGCTGCGGGAAGTCTGGAAAAAGAGAGGTGGCGGAAGCCTCCGCACTCTCGACTCACATGCCAGCCGCGCCCGCTGCAAGCTGCGCGACGCCGGGGCCGAGGGGTACATCGTCAACTGCCACTCTCGCGGCTACATGCTTTGCGCAAATCGCTAGCTATTTGCAAGAGATATTCCCCTGTGGGTGGACCGTTTCTCCTTCGGGCATCGTCTTAGGGGTCGATGCTCGAAGGATCGAACGGATGCCCTCTGGACCGAACGAAATCTCTACGGACATTGCCGCCCAGCGGAGGCAATTTGCCGTACTCCTGGCGCAGCTTCGCGCAGCCGAGCCACGGTTCGCCGAAGCGTCGATCCTGCTGCCCAATGAGGTGGGCGAGTGGCATGCGGCCGTCTACCTGCTGACTGGCTGCGGGCCGGTCTGGGAGAGACTCGGACCCCCGATAGTTGCTCAGTGTTCGCTGTCGCCCGTCTGTGAAGAGATGGAAAGCGCTCGGCGTCGCTGGACCCAAGACCAGCGCGCAGCGATGGAGTGGGCGCTGCACTTCTGGAGGCCCGACAAATACGCGGCCAGCTTCCCGGTGGCGTTCAAGGGGTTCCTATTCACTCGTTGGATCGTCGCCGCGCACCTACAGAAGGGTCTCGTTCCGATGATTCGCATTGAACGGGGTTGAACCATGTACGTCACGCCTCGCCGACCTACCCAGCAAACAGCGCTGCGCCGCTCGGCAGTCAAGGGCGCTATGCGCCCGACCCCTTTAGGGGTTGACGGCCGAGCGGCGCTGCGCTTCGCTGGCAAGTAGGTCGGCCAGGTGAAAAGCATGGTTAACAGTCACAAACACAGCCCGGGTGCAAGCCACGACAAACGCCACCAGGGCGACGAGGGCGAGAACGGTAAGGATGTAGTTCTACGTCCTTGCGTCCCTTGCTGCGGCGTTGCGCGGCACATAGCGCTGCTGCGCTCGACTGTCAAGAAACCTCTTGAGAGTCGAGCGCGGCAGCGCTATGTGCCAGGTAGGTCGGCGGGTGGCCAATACCCCCTAGGAGAGCCGATACGACAGCGAGAAAGGCGAGGTCATTCTGCCTTCGGGCCAGGGCATGGGGTGAATAAAAAAACAGTTGGGATGGCGGGTCTCGTGCTTGCTGTTGTTGCATTTAGACGGTTATGTGTGATTAGTCTTGTAAACCTCTGTGCAATGTGATCTTCTTCTGCTATGGGAAAGTTGGAAAAACAACCCAAACAACTAGTAGGTGGAGTCAATCCACCCATCGCATCTCTTAAGGACTGTGAGTCTCCTGCCTCGCCGCCGCGTACCGACCGGCGGGGAAATCGCACCGACGCCGGAGGGCGAGCAGCTTTGCGTCGCCGCTCAGGCGACGGCGCGGTGAACGCGATCAGCTTCGTCGTCGGCGACGAGTTGGTCGAGCGGATCGCCCGACGCGCCGCCGAGCTTGTGGCCGAGCAATCGGGCAAGCCCGTCGCTGATGGCTGGCTGCGCGGTGCCGAGCGGATCGCCGCTTACATCGACGCACCACGCTCGCGCGTTTACGGGCTCGTCTCGGCGAAGCGAATTCCTGTCCACCATGACGGCTCGGCGTTGATCGCCCGTCGTTCGGAGTTGGACAAGTGGCTGCTGCGAGGAGGCGGGGTGCGGCCATGAAAGCTGGAGCAGCAGCAAGTCCAGGTGATCGGTCCGACTCTCGACCGAAGATGAACGCAACGAAAAGGGGCAGCTAATGACCAAGCTCACGAAAACGCGGAAACCGGGTCAGTTCCGACGCCACAAGAAAGGCTGCTCGCGGAAGGGACGCTGCGACTGTCCCTACGTGCTGGTCTGGGAACACCGAGGCAAGCAGTACACCGAGACCTTCCGCACCGCAGCAGAGGCCGACGAGGGCCAGGGCAAGCGCAAGGCCGGAGAGCGCCGCCCCGCCTCAAAGGTGCATTTCGGCGATTACTTCGGCGAGTGGATCGAGTCCTACGCCGGGAGGACGGCGCGCGGATTCTCGGAGACGACGCGGCCTGAGTATCGACGGCCGATTGAGGCCTACGCGATTCCCCGCTGGGCGACGTGGAAGCTCGCCGAGATCGAGCCCGCCGACGTGCGCGAGCTATTCGGTTCGATGCGGCGCGACGAGCAGACGACCGCCCAGATCAAAAAGCTGCGCGCCGCCCTGTCGGCGATGTTCGCGACCGCAGTTGACGATGGCTTGCTCAGATCCAACCCCTGCCAAGGGGTCCGCATTCCGGCAGGGCGAGGCAGCGAAAAGCCAGAGGATGATCGGGTCAAGGCCCTCAACCGCAAAGAGCTTGCGCTGTTGCTGGCTGCGCTGCCCGAGGACTGGCGACTGTTCTTCGAGTTCTTAGCCGCGACCGGCTTGCGGATCAGCGAGGCGGTGGGGCTGACGTGGGAACACACCGATCTTGGCGACCGTCCTCACGTCCAGGTCCGCGAGCAAATCTATGAAGGTCGGCGTAAGCGGCTCAAGAGCCATGCTGGGCGGCGGGACGTGCCGCTGTCCCAGGGAACGGCGGCTCGCCTTCTGGCCCATCGCCGCGACAACTACAAAGGGCCGAACGGGCCGGTCTTCGCGTCAAGAACGGGAACGCCGTTGTCGCCCGGAAACGTCTACGGCCGCGTCTTGGGTCCAGCCGCGATCAGCGTCGGCTTCGCCGAAGAGGTTGTCTCGAAGTCCGGCAAGGCCCGCTCGCGCTCGACGGTCTCCTTTCATACCTTCCGCCACACCTGCGCATCGCTCCTCTTCGAGGAAGGTCGCAACGTGAAGCAGGTAGCCGATTGGCTGGGTCACGCTGATCCTGGCTTCACGCTCCGCACCTACGTCCACCTGCTGGACGCCGGACTTGGCGGGGGCCTTGAAATCGACATCGGGGTCAAGCCCGGGTCAAGGCCGGGTCAAGGAATGACCCGAAAAGAGGCCGCAACGGATAACGCGGCCGAAGCCCAGAAACCGCTTGGGAAAGCGGAATACGGCGAACAGCCGCAAACAGCCGAAAGCGCTTGACCGGAATCATAATCCGCGTGTCGGGGGTTCGAGTCCCTCCTCCGGCATCGCCGCCTGCTCTCGAAACGCGCGATCAGGGTGAAACCAGGGCGTGGATCAGGGTCACGAGGCGCTCCGGCTCCTGAGCCATCAGGCCGTGGCCGCAGCCGGGGAAGAGGTGGACCTCGGCGCCGGGCCATCGCGCCTCGAGCGCCTTGGCGTTGGCCACCGGGATCACTTCGTCGAGCTCGCCGTGGGCGACCAGAGTCGGCGGGAGGTCGAGGACCTCCTCGCGCGCCGGCGGGTCGCGGTGCCAGGCGTCCATCGCGGCCTCCTGGGCACGCAGCGTCGCCGGCGAGAGCTTGGCGCGGGCCGCCGCGACGACCTCGCCGAACTCGCGGTCGATTTCCGCCGCCAGAGCGGGCGGGAAGAGCAGGGAGATCAGCCGGGACGCCTGCTCGCGGTCGCTGCCGGAGTGGTCGGTCAGCCGGGCCCAGGCCTCGGGGTCGGCCTCGGTCGCCCCAGGTGCGCCCGGGTCGGTGCCGAGCAGGGCGAGCGCGGCGACGCAGCCCGGGGCGCGGACGGCGAGGCGCTGGGCGACGAAGCCGCCCATCGACCAGCCGACCACCGGCAGGCGTTGCACTCCGACGGCGTCGAGCAGTGCCTCCAGATCGCCCGCCATCCCGTCGACGCTCAGCTCCACGTCGCCCAGCTCCGACCCGCCGAGACCGCGGTTGTCGGGGCAGATCACCTCGAAGTCCTGCGCCAGGCCGGCGAGAAAGGCGGGGTCCCAGTCCTCGCTGGTCGCCGCGTAGCCGTTGATCAGGAGCAGCGGCGGCCCCTCGCCGAGCGTCCGCCAGGCAAGGCGGCGGCCTTCCACCTCGATCGTCGTCACGGGCGCGGACCCCATCTCGCGAACCTACAACGCGGGGGCGCCGGCCTCGAGCATCAGCGTCACCGGCCCGTCGTTGACCAGCGCCACCCCCATGCAAGCCCCGAACACGCCTTTCCGGGCTCCGAGCCGCTCGCAGAAGCGGTCGTACAGCGGCTCCGCCAGCTCGGGCCGCGCGGCGGCCATGTAGCTGGGCCGGTGCCCCTTTCGGGTGTCGCCGTAGAGGGTGAGCTGGCTCACGCAGAGGACCTCGCGGTCGCCGAGCGGCTCGTTCATCCTCCCCTCGGCGTCGTCGAAGATCCGCAGGGCACGCACCTTGTCGGCGAGGCGGTCCACCTCCTCCTCCCCATCCCCTGCGCCCACCCCGAGCAGCACCAACATCCCGGGGCCGATCTGCGCGACCCTCTCCCCGTCGACGTCGACCGCCGCCTGGCTGACCCGCTGGACAAGGGCTCTCACGCGCCGAACCTAGCGCAGTGGTCGGGCTCAGCGACGGACTTTTCCGGTCGCGCCTCTGCCGCGGTGTTTGCCGTGCCGTTTGTGCTTGCGCACGCAGCGGACCTTGCCTTTGACCTTCTTCTTGTGGAAGCCTTTCCTGCACCTTTTCGGCTGTGGCTTCGGTCCAGGCGGTCGGGGGATGAGCGACACCTGGATCGCTTCGGGTTTCGGTTTCGGGAATCGCTCGGGTAGCTGACCGTCGATCCCGGCGCGCGTTTCCGGCGGGACAATTGCGATCGGGGTCGCCTCGGCGATCGTCGCGGCCCCCTGCCACCACTGACCGAAGATCTGCGCACCGGTGACCGGCGCGTATTCGACTCCGAACGAAACGAAATAGGTACCCGCCGGGAGACTGCGGATCGCGTAATTCCCAGCTGAGTCGGCAGAGTTGCACTCTTGGTATCCGCCCGGGGACCGATCCTCAGCGCAAATCCAGGTCCCTGGCAGCGGCACCCCCGTGCCGATTTCCGTTACGCGACCGAGGATCTGCGCGCCCGGGGTCAGTTTCGCGTCGATGCCCGAGGTCGTCCCCGGAGCGGTAACCGAAACGTCGGTTCCCGGCCCCAGGGGATCGGCGTCGTCGTAGGCCTCCCGGAGGTAGTTGACCCGGTTGCCACCTTCGTACTCGACCCGATAGTCGTCACTGGGGAGACCGTTTATCTGGTAGCCGCCGGCCGAATCGGTATTCACGCAGCGACCCGGGAACCCGCTGAAGACTTCCCCGCAGACGCGAATGCCGGCGATCGGCAGGTCAGTCGTCTCGTCGGTCACAGTGCCAGCGATCGAGCCACCTTCGGCCAGCTCCGCGTTCAGCCCTCCGAGGTTGTCGAGTGCGCCGAGCTGCAACAGATCGAGATCGAAGTAGGAAATCGCGTCGTTGTAGTACTCGCTGACGTATTTGAGGTTCGCGCGGTCAGCGTCGAACCTGATGACGTAATTGGCTCCGGGGAGGTTTTCCGCTTTGTACGCGCCGTCGTCGCCGGTCTGGGCGCAGATGGTTTCGAAGGCTTCCGGATCCGGGCGAAAGCAGACATCGACCCCCGGGATTCCGCCGCCCCCGACGGCGGTCACGGTCCCGGACACCGACCCCGCGGCGGCAAGCGACGGCACCGCCAACCCCAGCGCTGCGCAGAGCGCAACCGCGATCGTCGTCAAACGCACCCTTGACACAGCTTCTCCCCTCGTTGGACCGGTTTGCCGTACGAACCGGCACGAATTCAGTTAGTTGCGGTCCCGCCTTCGAGCGCCTCGACCAGCGAGGACGCGTCATAAGCGCCGTAGTGGCGCTGCCCGTTGACGAAGAAGGTCGGGGTCCCGGTGGCGCCGCTCTGCTCGGCCGAGCGCAGGTCCCGCTCGACCCGGGGTCGGTGGACATCCGAGTCGATCTCGCTCGCCATCCGAGCGGCGTCGAGGCCGAGCTCCTCGCCCACCGCCAGCATCGTCTCGCGCGAGAGCTTGGGCTGGGCCGCGAAGAGGGCGTCGTGGTACTCCCAGAACCTCCCCTGGGCCGCCGCCGCCTCGCTCGCCTCCGCCGCCAACGGCGCCAGCGGATGCCGCTCGGGGATCGGCAGGTGACGGAAGGCGAAGACGAGCCGGTCGCCGAGGCGCTCGTGGACGCGGCGCAGCACCGACTGGGCGCCGAGGCAGAAGGGGCACTGGAAGTCCCCGAACATGACCAGCTCCAGCGGCCCGCCCGGTTCACCGCGGATGTGGTCGGTCTCCTCGAGCGGCGGGGTGAGCGTGGCGTCCACTCGGCAGGATGTTAGGACCAGATGGAGCAGATCGAGTCGATCCTCATCCTGATGCTGGCGGCGACCCTGCTGGTCCGGGCCGCCGACTACGTCGACGTCCCGGCGCCGATCGTGCTCGTGCTCGGCGGCCTGGCGATCGCCTTCCTGCCCGGCCTGCCCGAGGTCGAGCTCGATCCCGACACGATCTTCCTCGTCTTCCTGCCGCCCCTGGTCTTCTCCGCCGGCTGGCGGACCTCGCCGCGGGAACTGCGCACGGTGCTGCGGCCGCTCGGGCTGCTCTCTGTCGGCCTGGTCTTCGTCACCGCGGCGGCGGTGGCCCTGGTCGCCCACGCCCTGATCCCGGAGCTGGGCTGGGCCGAAGCGGCGGTGCTCGGGGCGATCCTGGCGCCCACCGACGCCGTCGCCGCGATCGCGATCTTCCGCCGCCTCGGCGGCCCCGACCGGGTGCGCCTCCTGGTCGAAGGCGAGTCGATGATCAACGACGGGACCGCGCTGGTCCTCTACCGGATCGCGGTCGGCGTTGCCGCCGGCGGAGCCTTCGGGTTCGGCGACGCGGCCCTGGAATACCTCCTCGTCTCGGTCGGCGGGATCGCGGTCGGGCTGCTCGTCGGCGCCTTCTCGATCGTCGTGATCCGCCGCCAGGCCGACGCCAGCCTCGTCGTCCTGCTCACCGTGCTGACCGCTTACGGCGCCTACATCGGTGCTGAGGAGATCGGCGTCTCCGGCATCCTCGCCGCCGTCGTCGCCGGCCTCTACGGCGGCTACCAGGCGCCGCGCGCGATCGACGCCGACACCCGCCTCAACGCGGTCGGCTTCTGGAACGTGCTGATCTTCAGCCTCGAGACGCTCCTCTTCGTGCTGCTCGGAGTGCAGCTGCCGGAGGTGGTCGACGCGCTGGAAGCGAGCTCCTCGGGGATCGCCGAGCTGCTGGCACCGATCGCGGCGATCGCCGCGGCGTCGATCGTCGTCCGCCTCGCCTTCGTCTTCGCGATGCGCTCCGACGCCGGCGAAACCCTGGCCGAACGCTTCGCCGTCGGCTGGAGCGGGATGCGCGGCGCGGTCTCCCTCGCCGCAGCGCTGGCCGTCCCGCTCGGCGTCGACGGCCGTCCCCAGATCATCTTCGTCACCTTCGGGCTGATCCTCATCACCCTGGTCGGACAGGGCCTCTCGCTGCCCTACGTGATCCGCAGGCTGCACCTTGAGGAGCCGCGCCGCTGGAGCGACGAAGAGGCGGTGGCGCGGATGGAGGCGGCCCAGGCCGCCCTCGACCGGATCGACGAGATCGAGGCCGAGGGCCGCGCCTCGGAATCGCAGCTGCAGCGCCTGCGCGACCTCTACCGCTCCCGCTTTCGCATGTGCCAGCAGATCCTCGGCGGCGAGGACCCGGGCACGGTCGCCCGCCAGCAGCGCCTCGCCGACTACGGCGCCCTGCGCCGCGAGCTGATCGGCGTCGAGCGCGAGATCCTGCTCGACCTGTTCCGCGAGCAGCGCCTCCGCAACGCGACGATGCGCCAGGTCGAGCGCGACCTAGATCTCGAGGAGGCGCGAATCAGGGACTGAGGTGGCGGACGCCCTCGACCTCTGGAAGCGAACTCAAAGCGGCCCGGCTCGCGGCGACCGCTCAGGTGCGGCTGGCGACGCCGCCCTCGCGGAACTCGATCACGACTTCCTCCATCGTGGCCGCGTTGCAGGGCACACCTTCCGGCCAGGGTTTGACCGGCTGCTCGGAAAGCGTCTTCAGCCCGTTGCCGCTGATCACGATCACGACGACGTCGTCGGGATCGATCACGCCGCGCTGGGCGAGCTTCATCGTCGCCGCGACCGTGGTCCCGCCGGCCGGCTCGGTCAGCACTCCCTCCGATACCGCCAGCAGCTCCATGGCCTCGAGGATCTCGCCGTCGGGAACCGCGGCAGCCGAGCCACCGCGGCTGCGCACCGCCTCGACCACGAGAGCGCCGTCGCCGGGCGCGCCGATCGCCAGCGAGTGGGCCAGGGTCTCGGGCTGTTGGGGCACGATCTCCTCCGACCCCTCGACGATCGTCGTCGCGATCGGCGAGCAGCCGGTCGGCTGGCCGACGTGGAGCTTGGTCGCCGCGGTCTCGGCAAGGCCCAGCGTCTCGACCTCGAGCAGCCCCTTGTGGACCCGCGAGGAGAGGGTTCCCCCCGCCGCCGGCATCACGACGTGGTCGGGTGAGCGCCAGCCCAGGCCCTCGACGAGCTCGTAGGCAAGCGTCTTCGCCCCCTCCGCGTAGAACGGTCGCAGGCTGATGTTCGCGAACGGGATCCCGGTGTTTTCGGTCAGCTCGCGGCAGGCGCGGTTGGCCTCGTCGTAGTTCCCGTCGACCTGGCAGACCTGGGCGCCGAGGGCGCGGACGCCGCGGGCCTTGGCCCGCTCCAGGTTCGCCGGGTAGAAGACGTAGGGCTTGAGGCCCGCGGCGGCGGCAAGCGAAGCGGTCGCGGTCCCGACGTTGCCGGTCGAGACGCAACCGATCTCGCCGGCGCCCAGCTCGAGGGCGCGGGCGACGGCCATGCCGACGACCCGGTCCTTGTAGGAGAGGGAAGGCCGGTTGGTCGAGTCGTCCTTGACGTACAGGTTGCGCAGGCCGAGCTCGGCACCGAGCCGCTCCGCCCGGATCAGCGGCGTCTGCCCGGCGAACTGGGCGACCCGGTCGGCGGCCCGGCGGGATGCGATCGGCAGCAGCTCCTCGAAGCGCCAGACGTTCCAGGGCCGGTCGGTGAGCCCACGCGCGGCGATCGACGCCTTGGCGCGCTCGTAGTCGTACTCGACGTCGAGCCCCGCGTCGCAGGACGGACACCTGAACGCGGTGTCGCGCAGCGGCGCCCGAAAGCCGCAGTCACGGCAGACGAGTTCGGTCGCGCAGGAACTGGTCCGTGGCCCGCCGGCCTCCCCCAGATGCGCCTCTACCGCCTCGCTCATGACTCCTCCTTTACCGCCTTCAGGCAGGCTGCCGCCCCGATCCGGTCGGGCGCGGGTCCTTTATTCGCACGGGTATAACACATAGCCCACAATCGCTCAATGTCTGCTGCGTAAAGATTCAGAGTTCCGCTCGCGGGATCCCACCGCTGCAAGGTAGCGGACCGGCCGAACTTCGCTTGGTGGGGAACCCTTCTGTCTGTAAACTTCCTGTCTCTTTTCGCCCATGAAGGACGGACTTCCATGATTCCCCAAGAGCGTTTCGCCGCAAATCTCCGCCAGGCCCGCGTGAAAACCGGCATCTCCCAGGAGGAGCTCGGCAAGCGCTGCGACCTGCACCGCACGGAGATCTCCCTGCTCGAGCGGGCCGGCCGTGAGCCCCGCCTCGGGACGATCGTGAAGCTCGCCGGCGCGCTCGGAACGACCCCGGGCGACCTCTGCACCGGCATCGCCTGGAAGGCCGAGAAGCGCCGGTACGCCGTCAAGCGGCCACCTCGCTGAGCACTGGTCACTTCACAGGCAGGGTACCCGGTGGCGGTCACCGGCTAAGCCGGCACGGGCGCGTTGAAGGGAGGCGGGGCGGCGTCGAGTTATGGACGCCTCCAGGACGGTTGGGTCCTGGCTCACGATAGGTCCTTCCTTTGCCACCCCAAGGCGGTTCCCATGTCCTGAGATCCCCGCCTCCTTCACCGGTGATCGCCCGGCAGGCCATTCATAACATACGCCCGTGTAGCAATCAAGGGCTTTTGCCTATTCGGGCGAACTTTTGTAGAACAGGCGCTCAGGAAGGGAAGACGGGAGCCTCCGCCGCAACGGGGATCGGCGCCGAATCCGGCCACGGAGCCGGCAGCTCGGCCTCCTCGAAGCGACCGGTCGCGAGCAGCAGCTCCTCCGCCGCGTGCGGCGCAAAGGGGGCCAGGGCCTGGGCCAGCAGGGCGAGCGCGGCGAGCTGCGCGTCGGCGTCGGCGCGGTCGAGCTGTCCGCGGCGCTCGACCACCCGCTTCTCGAAGTCCTGGATCCGCTCGAAGAGGCGGGTGATGTTGCGGATCGCCTTGTGCATCTGCAGCGCGCCGACGTCGTCGGTGATCCGGCTGAGGCCGTTCTCGCACCATTTGCGCAGCCGGTCGCGCATGTGCTCGGTGTCGGCGGCGGCCTCGGGGTCGTGCCGGAGACCCTCGAGCGCGGCGACGCGATCGTGCGTGTAGGTCCAGAGATTGCGCAGGAAGCGGTTGGCGAAGCGCAGCGCCCCCTCGCTCCAGTTCAGGGTCTTGGCCGGGCCGGCGGCGTAGAGGACCGCGAGCCGGACCGTGTCGGCGCCGTGCTCGGCGACCAGCTCGTCGGGGTTCACGACGTTGCCCAGGTGCTTGCTCATCTTGCGCCCGTCGGCGATCACCATCTCGTGGAAGAGGCAGCCGGCGAAAGGCTCCCCGTCGCCCATGAACGCGAAGGGCCCGATGTCGCGCAGCGCCTTGGTGACGATCCGCTGGTCGAAGACGAAACCGCCGCTGTCGTTGCCGGCGACGAGGCGCTCGGCGGGCAGCCACTCCTGCAGCTCAGGATGGGTGAACATCCGCTCGGCGCGGTCCTCGGGCGGGACCGCGGCCGGCACCCAGAGCCAGAGGGCGTCGAAGTGGCAGTCGAGGGTGTCGGTCTCGCGCTTCGCGGCCGCGCCGCACCGGGGGCAGCCGACGTCGACGAAGTCGGGGCGCTCGGCCAGGGGGTTGCCTTCCCCGGTCGGGGCGATGTCCCGTGGCAGGACGACCGGCAGGTCCCCCTCGGGAACCGGCACCGGGCCGCACCGCTCGCAGTGCACGATCGGGATCGGGGTCCCCCAGGACCGCTGGCGTGAGATCGAGAAGTCGTTCGCGCGGTAGCGCTTCGCATCGCGCGCGGCGGGAACCGGCGGCGGCTCGTCCTCCCCCGGCTCCTCGTCGGCGACGGCGCGCTCCATGCGCCTGGCCAGCTCGCGGTCGGCCTCGTCGACCGCCGGGATGCCGAGCGCGGCGGTCGGCCCGTACCGCGCGTCGACCAAGGGTGAGACGAAGACTGGCAGCTCCCCGCCGGCCGGCCCCGCGATCGAGCCGCCGGTGTCGACGATCGGAACCGAACGGGCGTCGCGGGCGCTGCGCTCCCAGCCACCGGAGCGCATCCGCTCGAGCTGCTCCCGCACCTCCGGTGCATCCACCCAGGCCTCTACATCCGGGTGGCGGGGCGAGAGCAGGACGAAGCGGGCCAGCCCGAGCGCCCCCCGGTGTGGGCTGAAGACGATCAGCGATCGCCCGTCGGTCCCCTCGAGGTCGACCTCCACCCCATCGCTGCGGCCGAGGATGTAGCGCTGGGTGGCGAGCGAGAGCTCGTCCCAGCTCCGCAGCTGCTCGGTGTTGCGATCGTTCTCCTCCAGGTAGGGGGTGATCCGCAGGAACCAGGTCGGGCGGCGGATCAGCCGCACCTCGTTGTGGCAGCGCCAGCAGCGGCCGTCCTCGACCTGGATCGAGGCGAGGGTCGTCTGGCAGGTGTCGCACCAGTCGACCGTCGCGTCCTCGCTGTAGATCAGGCCGGCCTCCAAAAGAGTCAGGAAGAGCCACTGCGACCAGCGGTACTGCGCCTCGTCGGAGCTGTAGAAGACGCGGTCGTAGTCGAAGGAGAACCCGAGCCGCTTCATCTGCCCGAGCATCCGCTCCCCGCACTCCGCGACCCACTCGGCCGGCGGCTCCTGCCGCTCGATCGCCGCCAGCTCGGCCGGCAGGCCGAAGGCGTCGAAGCCGAAACCGAGCAGAACGGCGTCGCCGCGAGCACGCCGGAAGCGCGCGTAGGCATCGCCGATCGAGTAGTCGCGAACGTGACCCATGTGGAGATTGCCCGAGGTGAACGGGCTCGACGGCTTGACGTAGACACGGTCCTGGCCGCCGCGCGGGCGCGGCGCCTCGTAGTCGCCGCGCCTCTCCCAGACCGCCTGTCTGGCGGCCTCGATCCGCACCGCCTCGTAGCTCGGCTTCCGCTCGTTCATCTCGCGCTCAAGGCTAACTTAGCGATGGCGCCGCCCCCCGCCGGGATATCAGGAATATCTTTGTGAAGAATGGGTCGTACCCAAGCTGACCGGAACCGTCTATAAAGCTGGGTGGGTCAGATCTCATAGGAGGAGGTGCCAAGATGGCAGAAGGCAGAGAAACCCTGCTGGTCGTTTCCGACCAGTGCTACCCGGATGCGGTGGCAAGAGCGCTGGAGGCCGCCGACCACTCGCCCGAACCGATGAGGGCCGGCGTCGAAGCGGTGATCGAGATGGCCGAGCGGGACCCCGTGGCGGCACGCGCGGCGCTGTGGCAGCTGCAAACGGACTGGAGCACACTGCGACGCCTCGAGGAGCACGTCGGCGGCGACTCCGCCATGGCGACGCTGCGGATCGGCGCGGCGATCCACCTCGCCCGGGCCGAGCTCGCCTCGCCGAGCCCGCAGCTGCGCCGCCGCCTCCCCGAACTGATGGATTGGCTCGGCGATCCCGGCGGAAGGGGCTAGCGGGCGAACGTCCAGAGCTTGTTGCCGAGGAAGTTGAACGGCATAGCGACCGCGACGGCGACTGCCTGAGCGGCGAGGTCGCCGACCTCCCCGCCGGCGACGAGCAGCTCGAGGACGGCGAGGTTGAGGCAGAGAGCGCCGACGCTGACCGCGAAGAAGCGGGCCGCCTGGAAACCGGCGGAGCCGTCGCCGGGGCCGAAGGTCCAGTAGCGGTTCCAGAGGAAGTTGTTGCTGACCGCGACGCAGAAGGCGCCGAGCGCGGCCAGGGAATGGTGGACTTCGAGGTTGCCCGCAAGGGCAGCGAAGACGGCGAGGTTGATCAGGTAGCCCGAGCCGCCGACGATCCCGAACTTGAGCAGCTGCCACCAGCTGGCCGGGCGCCGGGCGGCAGCGCCGAGCCGGTAGGCGAATTCCGAGGCGCTCATCGCCGTGGAGACTAGCCAGCCGCGGCGACGGTGGGCCCGAGGCGCGGCGCGTAATGTTCCGCTGCGATGCGGACCCGAAAAGCGACTCTGGCGGCGGTGGCGCTGGCCGCGGCGGCCCTCGCGCTCGCCCTGATCTTCGGCGGCGGCTCCGGGTCCAAGCGCGCCGAGGCCGACGCGGACGCGGTGCCCGGCCGCCCCGGCATCGACATCGTCTCGCCCCGCAACGGCGCCCGGCAGACCAGCCACGCCGTCGTCGTCAAGGTAATCGTCGACAACTTCCGCCTCGCACCGGGGCGGTTCGGCCGCGACCCCCAACTCGGCGAGGGCCACATCCGCTTCAGCCTCAACCGCGTGCCCGATTGCGTCGACCCGGTCAAACTCGAACATGCGATCAACAGCCCGATCGGCAAAGGTCGCCTGACCGGCGCCTCCTTCGACTACCCCCGCTACTCCGGGCCCAACGGGGTCCTGGCCGAGCGGATCGGCACCGCCGGCAGCTACTCCCCGGCGACGCGGCCCGAGATCTTCTACCGCGACCTCCCCCCCGGCTTCTACCGGTTGATCGTCAACCTGGCGCAGAACAGCGGCGCGACGACGACGGTCCACGCCGTCACCAACTTCCAGATCCTCCCCCGCCCGGGCCACGGTCCGAAGCCGTGCGCCGACGGAAAAGTCCCCAGCGCCAAGGCCGCCGCCAGGCTGAGCGGCTGACCTGACCCCAATACTTCACTTTGTATAGTGGCTCGGATGCGGACGTACCGCCGTCTGATGGGCTTCCTGCGCCCCTACCGGCCCCAGCTCTGGGGCTCTCTGGCCTTCGCTTGGGCGGCGATGGGGATGACGGTGCTGATCCCCTGGCTGGTCGGGCGCGCCATCAACGCGATCGAGAGCGGCGACAAGGCGGACCTGCTGCCGCTGGCGCTGGCGATCTTCGGCGCCGCGATCCTGCGCCTCGGGTTGACGGTCGTCCGGCGGCTCGTCGCGGGGAAGGTCTCGCTGGCGGTCGAGTTCGACCTGCGGCAGACCTTCTACGCCCATCTGCAGCGGCTGGAGCTCGGCTTCTTCGACTCCCAGCAGACCGGCCAGCTGATGTCGCGGGCGACGGTCGACCTGCAATCGATCCGCTTCTTCCTCGGCTACGGGTTGATCTTCATCACCCAGAACCTCCTGACCGTCGTCCTCGCCAGCGCCGTGATGTTCGTGATCAGTCCCTGGCTGGCGCTGATCGCCCTGGCGCCGGCGCCGCTGATCGTCTACGTCGCGTCGCGCTACAACCGGGTCTCCCGGCCCGCCCTGCAGGAGGTCCAGCAGCGGATCGCCGAGCTGACCGCGGAAGCCGAGGAGAACGTCTCGGGCATCCGCATCGTGAAGGCGTTCGCGCGCGAGGAGTACCAGCTGCACCGCTTCCGCCGCGCCGTCTCCCGCGTCTTCGACCAGAGCATCTACTCCACCCGGCTGCAGGCGTTCTTCTCGCCGCTGATCGGGTTGCTGCCGCAGCTCGGCATCGCCCTGGTGCTGCTGATCGGCGGCCGCGAGGTGATCGCCGGCGACCTCAGCCTCGGCGACTTCACGGCCTTCTACACCTACCTGGTGATGCTGGCCGGGCCAATGCGGATGCTCGGCGTGACGATGGGGATGGCGCAGCGGGCGATCGCCTCCGGCAACCGGCTGTTCGAGATCCTCGACCGCGAGCCGCGGATCGAGAGCCCGCCCGGGGCGCCGCCGCTGCCCGCCGGCGGCGGCCGGGTCGAGCTGCGGGGGGTCGGGCTCCACTACGAGGGCGCCGAGGACGTGCCCGCGCTCAGCGACCTCGATCTCGAGGTCGAGGCCGGGCGCACCGTCGCCCTGGTCGGCCCCTCGGGGTCGGGGAAGACCAGCCTGGTCGCACTGGTGGCGCGCCTCTACGACCCCGGCGCCGGGACGGTCCTGGTCGACGGCGTCGACGTTCGCGAGGTCGACGTCGCCTCGCTGCGCTCCGAGATCGCCTTCGTCGCCGACGACAGCTTCCTGTTCACCGCCACGGTCGCCGAGAACATCGCCTACGCCGATCTGGGAGCGAGCCGCGAGGAGATCGAAGCGGCGGCCCGGCGCGCCGAGGCCGACGGGTTCATCCGCGAACTGCCCGACGGCTACGAGACGAGGGTCGGGGAGCGGGGCCTCACCCTCTCCGGCGGGCAGCGCCAGCGCGTGGCGATCGCCCGGGCGCTGCTCGCCGACCCGCGGGTCCTGATCCTCGACGACGCCACCTCCTCGGTCGACGCGACCACCGAGGCGGCGATCAAAGCCGGCCTGCGCGAGGCGATGGCGGGCCGCACCACCTTCATCATCGCCCACCGGCTTTCGACCGTCTCGCTGGCCGACGAAATCGTCGTCATGGACGGCGGCCGGATCGTCGACCGCGGCAGCCACGCGGAGCTGATGGAGGGCTGCGGCTTCTACCGGGAGATCGCCGAGCACGGCCTCGCCGACTCCGTCTTCCTGCAGCGCGACCTCGAGGAGCGGGAGGAGATGGCGCGCCTGTGAACGACGTGCGGAACATCGGGCGCCTCTTCGCCTCGCTCTGGCGGCTGATCCGCGGCGAAGACCAGCGCGGTCGCAAGGTCCGCTGGCTGGTCGCGCAGCTGCGCCCCTACCGCGGCCGCGTCGCGCTGATGTTCGTCGGGCTGCTGCTCGCGACCGCCGCCGGCCTCGCCCCTCCCTACCTGGCCGGGAAGGCGATCGACTCCGGCATCCTGGCCGACGACGTCGGCGCGCTCGACCTGATCGTCGTCGCCTTCGTCGCCGTCTCGATCCTCTACGCGGCGGCCACCTACCTGCAGACCTACATGGTCGGCTGGGTGGGGACGCGGGTTCTCCAGGATCTCCGCCAGCGCGTCTTCGCGCACCTGCAGTCGATGTCGATCGGGTTCTTCACCAAGCGCAGCCCCGGCGTCCTGATCTCGCGCATGACCAACGACATCGAGGCGCTCAACCAGCTGGTGACGAGTGGCGTGGTGACGATGTTCTCGAGCACGCTGACCCTGCTCGGGGTGGTCGTGATCATGCTGCTGCTCGACGTCCAGCTGGCCCTGATCGCCTTCCTCACCTTCCCGCTGCTCGCGATCGCCAGCGTCGTCTTCAGGATCGCCTCGCAGGGGGCCTACCGCGCCACCCGCGAGCGGATCGCGGCGATCACCGCCTACCTGCAGGAGTCGCTGAGCGGCGTGCGGGTGGTGCGCAGCTTCGGCCAGGAGCCGCGCCACCTCGACGCGATGACCGAGCTCAACGAGGAGAACCGCGCCGCCAACCTGAGGACGGTCTACCTCAACGCCTCCTACTTCCCGGCGGTCGAACTGCTGGCCGCCGTCGGCACCGCGGCGATCCTCCTCTACGGCGGCTCGCAGGCGATCGACGGGGAGATCCAGATCGGCGTGATCGTCGCCTTCGTCGGCTACCTCGCCACCTTCTTCGACCCGATCCAGCAGCTCTCCCAGCTCTACACGACCTACCAGCAGGGGATGGCGGCACTGGACAAGATCTTCGACCTGCTCGACACCGAGCCCGACATGGTCGACGCGCCCGACGCGATCGACCCGGGGACGCTGCGCGGCGAGATCGAGCTGGACGGCGTCTGGTTCTCCTATGCGGAAGGGGCCGAGCCCGGCGACTCCGCCTGGGCGCTGCGCGACGTCGATCTCCACGTGCCGCCGGGCCAGACGCTGGCCCTGGTCGGCGCGACGGGCGCCGGCAAGTCGACCTTCGCGAAGCTGGTCGCGCGCTTCTACGACCCCCAGCAGGGGCGGGTGCTGGTCGATGGCCACGACCTGCGCGGCATCCGCCAGGGAGCGCTGCGGCGCCAGCTCGGGATCGTGCCGCAGGAGGGCTTCCTCTTTTCGGGCAGCGTGCGGGAAAACATCGCCTTCGGCCGGCCGGAGGCGAGCGGGGAGGGGATCGAGGCGGCGATCGCCGCGGTCGGAGCGACCGAGTTCGTCGGCGCCCTCCCCGACGGAGTCGAGACCGAGGTCGGCGAGCGGGGCGTCCAGCTCTCGGCCGGCCAGCGCCAGCTAGTCGCCTTCGCCCGCGCCCTGCTGGCCGAGCCGCGGATCCTGATCCTCGACGAGGCGACCTCGAACGTCGACGTCCGCACCGAGAAGACGATCGAGAAAGGCCTCGAGCGCCTCCTGCGGGGCCGCACCGCGATCGTCATCGCCCACCGCCTCTCGACGATCCGCCGGGCCGGCAAGATCGTCGTCCTCGAAGCGGGCAAAATCGCCGAGCAGGGAACCCACGAGGAGCTGATCGCCGCCGGCGGGCCGTACTCGAAGCTCTACGGAGCGTGGTCCGACAGCGCTGCGTAGAGGGGGTCGGTCACTCCTCTGGTCGAATTCAGTCGCGCACCCTTCGGGTGCTGCTCCGGATGTTGGTGCGCGCCTATGGCGCGCAGGAATCGGATTGCATTTCCGCCGCCTTCGGCGACATTCGCCCAGAGGAGTGACCGACCCCCTCCCCACCCGCAGCTCGGCAGCGATCGACGCGCCGGAGCTTGCCCCCGGCAGGCGCGAGCCCGACCATGGTGCGGATCGGGTAGCCGGGTCGGCCCGTCCAGCGGGTAGCTCCGAGTTCCTCGACCAGCCGCCCGATCTCGGGCGAATCGAGGACTGATTTGAGCGCGGCGGAAGCCGCTCCACCTACTACGTTGGGTGATGCCAATCGAGCTTCTACCTCGGTGACCTGGCCCTCGGACGCGCCAACGTCGCGGGGGCTTTTTCTATGCATTTACCCGACTGAATTTAGGATTAGTCGGACGTAAAAGCGCTCTAGAATACGTAATTAGTGCCAAGGGCAGTCGTCTGCTGAAAAGAACCTCTGGCCCTTGACCGGGATGAAAACCAGGAGACTGTGAACCGTTCCACCCTTTTCAACCTCCACGAGCTGGAACAAGCCGCGCCACTGGTTCGTCGTGAACTCCATGACCTTTGCGCCCTTGGACACCTGGACGTAGCGGTGCGCGCTGTGAAACTTCTTCGTGAAGCGATGCCGTGGGTTCCGCTGTCCTGACGGGTTCTCGCAGACCCGCTCCACATCCTGCCGGAGCTTTTCGCCCGGCTTGCCCAGCGTCTCGCAGAGGTGATCTAACTCCTCGGCGCTCTCCGGATCGAGATCGGGCAACCTGCCCCTAAAGCGACTGTTTCCAGCCCTCGATGATCTTGTTCGCGTGGTCGAAACCCTCGGACACGCCGGGGGTCCTCAGAACATGCTGCTCGTAGATCCGCTCCGCAAATTCTTTCGGGATTTTCTTGACCGGCTTACGGCTGCCCGGTTCCATCACGGCAAGGCGATACGCGCCCCGCAGCGCCGAGCGCGCAGGTGTCTTCTGTGCCGATTCCGCCCAATGCAGGGCAGCAGTTTCCAATTGTTCAGACATCTGGCCCCTTTATTTTAAGCTCGGGTTTGGCGAGCCAGTTAAATCCGCTATCGGGAAGTATGGTCGCTACCTGTAACGGGCCGCCACAGGGCGAAAGCTGCATGGAAAACGTCGTGAAGCCGATGGTCGTGTTGAGGATGAAGACCGCGTAGTCAACGGCGTCCTGGACCGGCATTCCGTCGAAGACAACGTTGATCTTAAGGTCGTCCAGGAGGGCGCCGGCAACCTCTTCCGTCAGTCCACCTTCTTCGAGGCGCGTCCGGACGAGAAGTCCGTAGCCCATGCTGAGCCGCCAGAACGGAGCATGCACGCCCCTCCAGGTTGCCCCAAACTCTTCTTTCTCAATCGGGGTGCTCGGTTTGGAGGTTTCTGGCAGCGAGAACTCACGCTCCTCTGCGAAGACCTGCCCCGGCGAGTACCCGGCCAAGTAGAACCCCAAGGCGGGGAGTTCCTCGCCCTCCGGGAGGGCTTCGGCGTGCGCGTCGTACTCTTTTTTCATGAATTTGAAGAGCGCTTTGCCGACCGCGTCAACGGTTTTCTGTTCTTTTTTGAGTTTCCGGCCGAACTCGCGCATCAGGCTCTCGATGGACCGGTGGCCCACGTTTCCGAGGCCGTAGCTCATGACGCCCATCGGGAGATCGCGGACCTGGAAAAGCTTTGTCGCGTGTTCGAAGGAGCGCAGGAACTCGCCACCACGCTGAATGTGGGCCATGCTGTCCGTCCCGAGCACGAGGCCGTCGCGGACCTTCACGCAGGTCACGATGGTCATGGCGCGGAGCCTATTAGCTCGACCAGCGGTGGGGCAGCTTGCACGCGGAATCGAGGTATCCGTGATTCAACTACCCGAGCAAAGCGGGCTAACGAGTTTCGCGAGTTCCTCTAGTAGAAGGCGCTTGTGAGAGGGATGGGGACCTCCTCCGCCGGAATGTCCGCGAAGCGCGCGATATGCAATCTGATCCTTGCCCGCCATAGGCGGGCAGCAACATCGGGAGCGGCACCCGAAGGGTGCGCGACAAATTCCGCCGGAGGAGGTCCCCATCCCTTTCACGCACCGGCTTATGTCAGCCGGGTCCGACGCCGCCTGAGCCGCCGCCGGATTCGCCGCCGCCGGATTCCGGGGCCGCTTCTTCGATCCCGCCGCCGGCGCCGCCGGTTTCCGGCGCGACTTCTTCGGGGACGACTTCTTCGGGCACCACTTCTTCTTCGATTTCTTCGGGGGCGACTTCGACGCCGCCTTCTTCTCCCGCTTCTTCCCCCGAGCCCGTGCCGGCGGGGCTGGGTGCCGTCGGTTCTTCGCCGCACTCCTCGAAGCCGTACTGCGCCGCCTGGTCTTCGAACTCTTCGAGCGCCGGGACCGCCGCGCCGGAGGCCGCTTCGAGCGCAGCGGCGTCTTCCCGTTCGGCAGCCAGTTTCAGTTCGCCCTCGACTTTCGCAAGTTCGTCGGCAGCGGCGATGAATTCGGGATAGCCGGCTTCCTCGGCCGGAGCGCCGAGATTCCTGAGGCTGTCCACCATCCCGATGTAGAGGTCGGCCACCCGGGCCGTCTCGTCCGACGATTCGGAGGCAGCGACGGATCCCACCGCCGCGTTTACCTCGGCGCAGATCGCGTCGCCCCGCGAGATCAGGTCGGCTTTGCTCGGCGCCGCCGGCGCTTCGGCGGTGGCGGTCGACTCGGTGGTCTCGTCGTCGCCTCCGCCGCAACCGGCGAGCGCGAGCCCGCCCAGCGACAGCGCGATCAGGATCTTGGAGAGTCTCATCGAAATAACTGCGGCCCAGGGACTCGAACCCCGACTGCCTCTTCCAGAGAGAGGTGTGCTGCCATTACACCAGGCCGCAAGGCGTACTGGAAAGGATACCCAGCAGCGGAACCGTTGACTCTCAGCCGATCGTCGAGAGGTCGCTGCCCGGATCGGCGATGCGGTCGCGGGCCGTGGAGACATCGACGCCGTCGGCGAGCATGCGGCGAGCTTCGGCGAGGTCTTCGGAGCGCTCGACGCTGAGCGCTCCGGCAACGCGTCCCTCCTTCAGGTACCAGACCGAGAACTCGCCGGCGTCGCGGTCGCCCCGCCAGATCTCCTCGTCCCAGTCCTGGGCGGGGCCGACGTACTCGAGGCTCGCCCAGTCGGCGAGGTCGCTGAAGAAGTAGGGCACGACGTCGTAGTCGCGGTCGTCGCCGAGCATGTTGGCGGCGACGTGCATCCCCTGCTGCATCGCGACGTCCCAGTGCTCGACGTGGATGCGGCGACCGTGGACGACGCTGTCGTAGGAGCAGCAGTCGCCCGCCGCGTAGATCCCCTCGGCCGAGGTCCGCAGCTTCGAGTCGCAGAGGATCGCGCCGTCGACCTCTATCCCCGCCCGCTGGGCGAGCATCGTGTCGGGCCGCACCCCGGCGCCGACCACGACCGCGTCGCACTCGACGGTGTGCCCGCTCTTCGTGACCACCGCCTTGATGCGGCCGTCGCCCTCGAAGGCCTCGAGCTCCTCGCCACCGTGAAAGACGACCCCGTGCGCTTCGAGCTGTGCCTGGAACCAGCGGCCGGCCTCGACGCCGAAGTTGCGGGAGAAAACCGCGTCCTCCATCGCGACGATCGTGCACCTGGTGCCCTTGGCGGTCAGCGAGGCCGCGACCTCGGTGCCGATGAAGCTGCCCCCGATCAGCACCACGTGCTCGGCGCCCTCGGCCTCGGCGCGGATCGCGTCGGAGTTGCCGAAGGCACGCAGGTAGTGGATGCCCTCGTTCTCGGCGCCCTCGACGCGGAGGATGTTGACCGTCGCTCCCGTGCCGATCAGCGCCTGGCCGAAGGAGACCTCCTCCCCGCCCTGGATCTTCGCGGTTCGGTTCTCCGGGTCGAGCGCCATCACGTTGCGGCCGGTCAGCAGCTCGACCCCGTTCTCCTCGTACCAGGAGGGCGGGTTGACGTAGGCGTCGGCGCGCTCGGCCTCGCCGCGCAGGTACTCCTTGGAAAGCGGCGGGCGTTCGTAGGCCGGCTCGGGCTCGCGCCCGACCAGCAGCACCGAGCCGTCGGCGCCGCGCTTGCGCAGCTCCGCGGCGCAGTGGGCGGAGGCCATGCCGCCGCCGATCAGCAGGAAGTCGACCTCGCGGTCAGCCACCGCTGCCGTTACTGCCGTCGACCTCGGGTCCGAAGAGTCGCTTCAACTCGTCCTCCTTACCCGGGTCGAGCACGGCCAAAATCTCGTCGCCTTCCTCCAGCACCGTGTCCGCGCTGGGCACGAAGCCCTTGCCGGAGCGCAGGACCGAGATCAGCAGGCTGCCCTCGGGCATCTCGAGGTCGCCGACCCGGCGGCCGGTGACCCGGGAGTCCTTGCCGAGCAGCATCTCGATGATCTCCAGCTGCTCCTCCTGCAGGTCGAGCAGGTGGACGAGGCCGTACTCCGGCACCTCGTGCTCGAGCAGGCGCAGGATCAGGTCGGTGGCCGAAACCGACGGTTTGATGTCGAGCAGCTCGAAGTGCTGGCGGTTGCGGGGGTTGTTGACCCTCGCGATGATCTGCTTTACCAGGTACTTCTGCTTCGCGACCTGGCAGATCAGGATGTTGTCCTCGTCGTCGCCGGTGACGGCGATCACCATGTCGGCCCGCTGGATCCCCGCCCGCTCCAGGACCCACAGCTCGGAGGCGTCGCCGTAGGAGACGTTGTGCTCGAGCTCCTGCTCGACCGTCAGGTAGCGGCGCCGATCGCTCTCGATCAGGGTCACCTCGTGGTCCTTCTCGAGCAGCTCGCGGGCCAGGTTCCACCCGACCTTGCCCGCCCCGATGACGATGATGTACATCCGCTGCGGCTCCTACGCGGCCTCTGCTGCGCCGTCGGGCGGGCCGCCCGCGTCGGCCTCGCGCACCGCGCCCTCCAGCATGTCGATCGCGACGCTGGTCGGGCAGACGGTGTGCAGGCCCTGCCGCTGGTACCACTCGGCGCGCAGCGGGTCGAGCACGCGCGCGATCACGGTCGGGACCTCGTAGCGCTTCTGGGCGATCTGGGCGATCACGATGTTGGTGTTGTCGCCATCGGTCGAGGCGATGAAGGCGTCGGCTTTCTCGATCCCGGCGGCGACCAGTGCCTCGGTCTCCAGACCGGCGCCGACCGTGAACTGTCCGCCGAGGTCCTCCCAGCTCCGCTCCAACCCCACCTCGAGGCGAGCGTGCGACTCCGGGTCCTCGTCGAGACAGGACACTTCGTGCCCCTCTCTCAACATGGCTCGGGCGACAGACGAGCCGACCCGGCCACAGCCCACGATCAGGATGAACATTGGCCGGATACTAGTCCGCGGGCCATGCTGCGGGGGTGGGGTCCCCCACCCGAGCTCCAGGCCTACGGCGCGGCCACCGGCCCAGGTTCAAGCTGAAGCCAGGTACGCGCGCTTGGGCTCGCCAGTGCCAGTCCTTGTCTCTCTGGCTGGTTCGATTCGAAGCCGCACCATCGGGACGGTCGGGATTGGGCGTGAGTGGGTGGGGGGTCGATCAGCCTCCACGACTCGTCGCGTATGTCCGGCGCCGCCAGGCGCCGTCCTCATTGCACCGGAGCGAAGCGGAGGTGCCAGGCGCAAGCGACCCCCCACCCACTCACGCCCACGCCTAGCCTTTCGCGTCAGATGGAGTGGATTCGAGCTCCGGTTCTGGGGAATCGGCAGGGGGCGCGGTCAGGAGTACCCGACACGGTGCTTTCTTGAGGACGTACTCGGTGGCGGCGCCGATCTCGGCCGGCTTGGCAGCGCCGATGCCGCCGATCGTCGCCCCGCCGCGGATCTTGGTCGGGGGCTCGCCGCCGATCACGATCGCCTCGGCGCCGCCGCGCCGCGCCGCCTCGAGGATGCCGGCGCCGACCTTGCGCGCCCGGATCACCGCGGTGGTGACGCCGACGTCGGCGTACTCCTCCCCCACCTCGCGGGCGCGCTCCAGCGCCCGGCGCGCCTCCGCCTCGCGCTCCGGCGGCAGCGGCGCGTCGAGCGGCAGCGTCAACGGCACTTCGATCACGTAGACCACGTCGAGGCGGGCGTCCTCCTCGCCGCCTCCCGACTCCTCCTGCTCGGCGGCGGCGAGCCGGCCGGCGGTGGCGACGATGTCGTCGTCGAGCTCGGTCCCGAACACGGGCACGAGGATGTTGCGGAATTCGACCTCCGGCACCTGCTTGGTCAGGGCCCGCTCGGTGACCGAGACCCGCCGGGTCAGCGTCGTCCCCTCGAAGACCTTGCGGTAGACGACGTAACAGGTCAGCCCGAACGCCATCCACCCGAGCCCCACCCAGCGGGCGGTGGAGTGGTAGGCGAGGACGCTGATGAAGGCGAGGCCGCTGAGCAGCGCGGCGGCGATCGCCGGCAGCGGCAGCTTCGCGCCCCGCCACGGCACCTCGAGCGGGACCCGGAAAGGCCGCGGTCGATCCGGTTCCTTGACCCGCAGCCGGATGATCGAGAGGTGGGCGATCGTGATCGCCAGCGTCGCCCCGAACGCGTAGATGCCGGCCAGCAGCTTGACGTTGGTGGGGACCACCAGCCCCAGGGCGATCAGGCCGCAGATCGTGATCGCCACGTACGGGGTCGCCCGCCGCTTCTCCAGCTTGCCGAGCCAGCTGGGGATCTGGCGGTTGATCGCGAGGATGTACATGTGCCGGGAGACCCCGAGCATCGAGATGCTGGCGGCCCAGAACAACACCGGCGCGGCGACCAGCGCGACCATCCAGCGCATCGAGTCGGCCACCCAACCCGGTTCGAAGGCGGACACCACCCCCAGCACCGGGTCCTCGACGAACTCGTTGCCGAGCGCCGTCTCGGGACCGTTCGGCCCGCCGACCACGGGCACCGCCATCAGCGCGATCGCGGCCATCCCGGCGTAGACGAGCGGCACCGCGACCGCCCCGAGCGATGCGATCCGCTTCAGGTCGCGCCGGCTGACGTCGATGTCGGGCGCCAGATCAGATGCCGCCTCGATACCGGCGTAGGCGAGCATCGCGACGACCGCCGCGTAGACGATGTCCCGGAACCCGGGGTCGGCGAAGAGGCTCAGCTCCGCCGTGAGGCGGTCGGGGTGCATGACGACGAGCGCGCCGACGACGATCACCGCCAGCTGCAGGCCGAGGTCCGCCAGGGCCAGCACGACCAGCGGCCCCTGCCGCTCGCGTCCGGTGACGTTGAGGATGTTGAGTACGCAGACCGCGGCGATCACGGCCGCGGCGACGCCGATCTCCCAGCCGGGCTGGGTGAACCCGCTCCAGACCGGCGCGAGGTAGTGCGGCACCGAGATCGCCGCCAGGGCGATCACGATCAGGTAATCGATCAGGATCGCCCAGCCGGCGACGAAGGCGATCAGCTCGTTGAAGGCGTGGCGGGCGAACGTCGAGGACCCGCCGCGCTCGCGGAACATCGCCCCGCCCTCGACATAGCTGAGCGTGGTCAGGCCGAAGAGCAGGCCGGCGGCGAGGAAGATCAGCGGGGTCAGGCCGAGCCCGCGGTCGGCGACCACGCCCAACGCGAAATAGATCGAGAAGCCGACCGCCGAGTAGGCGGCGGCGAACAGCATCGGCACACCGAGGCCGCGATCGAGGAGGCGATCCGACGCCGCCGGGCGAGGCCGCCGCGGAGCCGAGCCCGGGTCGCTCATCGCTGCGTCCGGGAGGAGATCCACAGCCTCCCGGCCCCGACCGCGACGAAGGCGATCCCCATCAGGACCCCGACCGAAGCCGGCCCGCCGCCGTTGGCCAGCGTCACCGCGAGGACCACCAGACCGATCGCGACGAAGATCGCCGAGAAGCCGCGGACGGCCTGCCTGTAGATCACCGGGTCACCTCGGCCAACGCGGGCGCGGGTCCGGCGGTCGGGCCTTCGGTCGGGTTGGAGACGACGATCACGCGGCAGGGACGCTCACTCAGCACCGTCTGCAGCATCTTGTCGTAGAGCGGCGTGCCGTTGCGATAGCGCAGGCCGACGACCAGCGCCGCTCCCTTGATCAGCTCCGCCTCCTCGGCGAGCGAGTAGCCGGCCTGGCCCGGCCGCACCCGTGCGACGTGGCCGGTGACCCGCTGGCCGCCGATCAGCTTCGCCTCCTCGATCTTGCTCTGCGCCTCGGCTTCCTGCTCGGGCATCCGGGCGTTCAGCGGCAGGTGGGTGGGAACGGTCAGCATCGAGTGGATGTGGATGCCGCGGCGCCGCTTGGAGGCGAGCTTGACCGCGGTCGCGACCACCTCCGGGGAGAACGATTCGTCGTCCTCGAAGCCGACCAGGACGCTCCGGTACTCGACCTCCTCCACGCCGAGCGGCTCCGGCAGCACGACCTTGACCGTCTCGGTGAGCGGCAGCTTCTGACTGCGGCGGTAGAGGACGTAGACGGCGATCCCGAAGGCCATCCAGCCGAGCCCGACCAGGAGCGTGCGCGGGTTCAGCGCCATCACCACGATCCAGGCGGCGAACGTCCCGAGCCCGCCGAGCACCGCGCTGAGCGGCAGCTCGGCGCCGAAGGCGCGGAAGTTGAGCGGCGGCTTCCACGGACGCTCGGCATCGCCCCGTTTCCGCCGCAGCTGGATCACCGCGACGTGGGCGATCGTGAACGAGAGCATCGCCCCGAACGAGTACATCGTCGCCAGGAAGTCGGTCTGGCCCGGCAGCAGGGTGACGATCGCGATCGCCGCGAAGACGAGGATCGCGATGTAGGGCGTGCGGTAGCGCGGGTGGACCTGGCGCAGGCCCTCCGGCAGCTGCCGGTGCTGTCCCATCGAGTAGGTGAGCCGGGAAACGCCGATCAGGCCGGCGTTGGTGGCGATCAGGAGAATCACCGCGGCGAGGATGCCGACGTAGTAGCGGAGGACCTCGGTCGGGAGGTGGGACAGGCCGAGGTTCTCGACGATGCCGAGGATCGGGTCGTCGGCGAAGGTCGTGCCGAGCTCGGTGGTGAAGTTGCCGGCGGCGTCCTGGGTGACCGGCATCGCCGAGAGCGCGACGATCGGGATCAGCAGGTAGAGGCCCAGCACGGCGGCGACGGTGAGTCCGACGCTGCGCGGGATCGTCCGCGCCGCGTCCCTGGCCTCCTCGGCCATGTTCGAGATCGTCTCGATCCCGGTGTAGGCGATCATCCCGACCGCGATCCCGAGCGCGAAATCGCTCCAGGTGGGCGCGACACCGAGGTGGACGTTGTCGACCAGGACCTCCGGGCTGAAGACCAGCACCAGCCCGATCCCGACCAGGATCACCTGGGTCGCGAGGTCGGCGA
>Ga0190274_10000053_pt1 | contig 98308 bp, 71 predicted proteins | sample Popmic531T_FD_133002 | JGI IMG/M metagenome (GOLD analysis project Ga0190274, IMG submission 133002) | Populus adjacent soil microbial communities from riparian zone of Yellowstone River, Montana, USA - 531 T | ecosystem: Environmental > Terrestrial > Soil > Riparian zone | place: USA: Montana...
CCTGGACAAGAAGAAGGACCAGACGATCGCCGTCTACGACTTCGGCGGCGGCACCTTCGACATCTCCATCCTGGAGGTGGGCGAGGGCGTGGTCGAGGTGAAGGCCACCAACGGTGACACCCACCTGGGCGGCGACAACATCGACCAGCGGATCATCGAGTGGCTGCTCGAGGAGTTCAAGAAGGATCAGGGAATCGACCTGGGCAGCGATCCGATGGCCATGCAGCGCCTCAAGGAGGCGGCGGAGAAGGCGAAGATCGAGCTGTCGAGCGCGCAGGAGACGGACGTCAACCTGCCGTTCATCACCGCCGACGCCTCGGGTCCGAAGCACCTCAACCTGCGCCTGACCCGCAGCAAGCTGGAGCAGATGGTCGAGCCTCTCATCCAGCGCTCCATCGCGCCCTGCAAACAGGCGATCAAGGACTCCGGCCTGGATGCCAAGGACATCGACGAGGTCGTGCTCGTCGGCGGCCAGACCCGCATGCCGGCGATCCAGAAGCTGGTGGCGGAGCTGTTCGGCAAGGAGCCGCACAAGGGCGTCAACCCGGACGAGGTGGTGGCGGTGGGTGCGGCGATCCAGGGTGGCGTGCTGCGCGGCGACGTCAAGGACGTCCTGCTCCTCGACGTGACGCCGCTGTCCCTCGGCATCGAGACCCTGGGCGGCGTCTTCACCCGGCTGATCGAGCGCAACACCACGATCCCGACGCGCAAGGCCGAGATCTTCTCGACCGCGGCGGACAACCAGACCTCGGTGGAGGTCCACGTGCTCCAGGGCGAGCGCGAGATGGCGCGCGACAACCGGACGCTGGGCAAGTTCCACCTGGTGGGCATTCCATCCGCGCCCCGCGGCGTGCCGCAGGTCGAGGTGGCGTTCGACATCGACGCCAACGGCATCGTCCACGTGTCCGCCAAGGACCTGGGTACCGGCAAGGAGCAGAAGATCACCATCACCGCGTCGAGCGGCCTGGGCGACTCCGACATCGACCGGATGGTCAAGGAGGCCGAGTCGCACCGGTCGGAGGACCAGGAGCGGCGGCGTCAGGTGGAGGCGCGCAACCGTCTCGACAGCCTGATCTACAGCACCGAGAAGACCTATAACGAGCACAAGGAGAAGCTCGGCGCGGACGAGAAGGGGCAGCTCGAGCAGGCTCTCACCCAGGCCCGGACGGCCCTGGACAGCGAGAACGCGAGCGAGATGGAGCAGGCGGCCGAGCGGCTCACCCAGGCCTCTCACAAGCTGGCCGAGGTCATGTACAGCCAGGGCCAGGGCGCGGGCGCGCCCGGCGGCGGTGCGGCGGGGGCGGGTGGCCCGGGAGCTGGACAGCAGCGCGGCGGCACCTCGGACGAGGTGATCGACGCCGAATACGTGGACGTGGACGAGAAGCGCTAACGCGCCGGAGGGATCGCCATGGCGCCGCTCAAGAAGATCTACCTGGAGGAGCTGGCCCGTATCCAGGAGCGGATCAACAGCCTGTTCGAGCAGGCGCTTCTCCCCACGGATTACGAAGACCCGGAGGGGGTCCTGCCCGGAACCTGGGCCCCCGCCGTGGACATCATCGAAACCGAGGATGCCTACCTCCTCTACGCCGAGCTGCCGGGAGTCCGGCGGGAGGACATCCAGCTCCAGGTGCGGGACCGGCGGTTGGAGCTCTCCGGCCGCCGGCACAACCCCGGAGAGAACCGCAACTTCCTCCGGATGGAGCGGAGCTACGGACCGTTCCGCCGTACCTTCGAGCTCGCAACGCCGGTGGACACCGAAGGCATCTCCGCGGATTTCCAGCAGGGGATCCTCCGGGTCCACGTCCCCAAGCGGGTCTCCGGGGTATCCCGGGTGCCGGTGCGGGATGAGCCGGCGCGGGGGGAGGCCTGATGAACGGCCGGCGCCGCAAATCGGAACAGAAGTTCGTGATGATCAGCGTGGTGGCCGAGCGTTACGGCATCCATCCGCAGACCTTGCGGCTCTACGAGCGGGAAGGTCTCATCACGCCGACCCGCAGCGCGGGCAACACCCGCCTGTATGACGAGGAGGCGCTCCGCCGCCTGGAGATCATCCTCACCCTGACGCGCGACCTGGGGGTCAACCTGGCGGGCGTCGAGGTGATCCTCAACATGAAGGAACGGATGGACAAGATGCAGGGGGATCTCGACCGGATGCTCGAGGTGGTGCGGCGGATGGCGGACGAGCGCCGGCAGGGGATCGAGCACAAGCACGCTCTGGTGAAGATCCAGAGCGGGCCGTTGACGAAGATGAAGTAGGGGAAGGTCTTCAAAGGCTCCAAGGACATCAAGGACCCAAAGGACTTCAAGGACATTTATCCCTGTCGTCCTTGCAGTCCTTGATGTCCCTTTCTTTTCTACCCCCGCCGCGCGATCTCCGCCTCGATCTCCCCGACGAGCTGCGGTGGCGCAGCGAGCAGCCGTGTCAGCTTGGGCTTCGGCTGGTTGAAGCGGACCTCTCCCCCCGGGCCGTCCTCCCACACCGTCCCACCGGCCGCCAGCACCAGCGCCACTCCGGCCGCTACGTCCCATTCGTGCTTGGGGACCAGCGTCCAGGTGGCGTCTGCGAGGCCGGCCGCCACCTGAGCCAGCTTGTAGGCGACCGAGCCGCAGGGACGGATCGTGAAGAGGTCCTCGCGGTATCCCTCCCACTCCTTGCGCCGCACCTCGCTGCGGCTTGCGAGAACTGTGGCGCCGGCGAGTCCCGGCCGCCCGCTTACCTGCGCGGGACGGCCATCGATCGTCACTCCGCGGCCGCGGGCGCCGAGGATCTTCTGACCGGTCGCCGGGTTGAGGATCCCGCCGGCCACCGGCTCGCCGCCGATCACCAGTCCCACCGACACACACCACTCCGGGATCCCCTCGACGAACTCGCGCGTGCCGTCGAGCGGGTCCACCACCCACACCCGTCTCCGCTCCAGGCGCGACGGATCGTCCGTCGTCTCCTCCGAGAGCCACCCCTCGCCGTCCCGCGGGAGCAGGCGGCGGAGCAGCGTGTCGACCTCGGTATCGGCTGCGGTTATTGGATCAAATCGCGGATCGTCTCCGGATTTGCGCCGGGCCTCCACCTCGCCGGGGGTGTAGCGGGAGAAGACCTCCCGCGCCGCCTCCAGCGCCTCGTCGATCCGGCGCAAGTCTTCGTCCCCACCGTCCTCGATTGGAACCATCGTCACTCGACCGCCAGGCCGCCGCCGATGTATCCCTCGCGCTCGAGGAAGAGAACGATCTCCTGCGCCGCCTCCTCCGGGGACATCAGGGTGGTGTCGATCGAGAGATCGGCGTCCGCCGGGACCTCATACGGATCAGAGATGCCGGTGAACTCCTTGAGGATGCCGGCGCGGGCCTTGGCGTAGAGCCCCTTCCGGTCGCGTTGCTCACAGGTGTCGATCGGCGTCGCCACGTGGACGAGCACGAAGCCGCCGCCCTCCTCGACCGCCTGCCGCACTTCCTTGCGCACGCTGTCGTACGGCGCGATCGGCGCGCAGATGGCGATGCCGCCGTTCTTGGTGATCTCCGAGGCCACGTAGCCGATGCGGCGGATGTTGATGTCGCGGTGCTCCTTGGAGAAGTTCAGCTCCGACGAGAGGTTCTTGCGCACGATGTCGCCGTCGAGCAGCGTCACCGGGCGTCCGCCCGCCTCCATGAACTTGACCAGCAGGGCGCTCGCGATGGTCGACTTGCCGGCGCCCGACAAGCCGGTGAAGAAGACCGTGAAGCCCTGCTTGTACCGCGGTGGATGGGTGCGCCGCAGCTCCTCAGCCACCTCGGGGAAGGTGAACCAGGACGGGATCTCCCGCCCTTCCTGCAGGCGGCGGCGCAGCTCCGTGCCCGAGATGTCGAGAGTGCGCGCGCCGGCCGGAATCTCGTCCTGCGGCATGTAGGTGTCCAGGTCCTCCACGTAGGAGAGGGCCTGGAACGGCACCATGGCCACCCCCAGCTCCTCCTCGTGCTGGCGCAGCAGCTCCTGGGCGTCGTACGGACCGTAGAAGGGCTTGCCGTCCGAGCCCGCGCCCGGGCCGGCATGGTCGCGCCCCACGATGAAGTGGGTGCAGCCGTGGTTCTTCCGGATGATCGCGTGGAGCAGCGCCTCGCGCGGACCGCCCATCCGCATGGCGAGCGGCAGGAGCGACAGCTTGGCCGTGTGCTGCGGGAAGCGGGGGAGCACCGCCTGGTAGCAGCGCACCCGCGTGTAGTGGTCGAGGTCGCCCGGCTTGGTCAGGCCGACGGTCGGATGGATGAGGACATTGGCGCGCGCCTCCTTGGCGGCGCGAAGGACCAGCTCGCAGTGGGCCCGGTGCATGGGGTTGCGCGTCTGGAACGCGACCACGCGGCGCCAGCCTTCGCGGGCGAACTCGATGCGCAGCTCGGCCGGCGTGTGGCGGAGCTGGCGGAAGTCGTAGTGGATCGGGAGCTGGAGCCCTTCGATCCGGCCGGCCAGGGCCACCGGATGGGTCTTGTCCAGCAGGTGCGCCACGCCGGGGTGCTTGCGGTCGAGCGTTCCGAAGGTCGCCGTGGCGCTCGCCTCCCGGTCGATCTCCCAGATCTCCTCCACGTGGAGGGCCGCCAGCATCACCCCCTCGGGATCGCGCAAGGCCAGCACGCTGGTCCCCGCCTTGAGCTTGTCAGCGAGCTCGCGGGGCACGTCGAGCAGGATGGGGATCGGCCAGAGCGTTCCCCCCCTGTGATCACTCAGGCGCATCTTCCCGCAGACCGAATCGTGGTCCGCCTTGCTCATGAAGCCGGTCAGCGGCGAGAAGCCGCCGTTCAGCAGGAGCTCCAGGTCGCAGAACTGGCGCGGGGTCAGATCCCAGGACGGCCAGTCCCGGGAAGCCGCCTTGAGCTCGGCGGTGCGCTCGGGCGTCGCCAGAAGGTCGATCAACGTGCCGCCGTGCGGCTCGATCAAATGGCTGGCATGCGTCGCGGAACCGTCGGAGGCACGGTCCCGATCAGAGTTGGAGGAGGGAAACACAGATACTTTCGTCATCGAGGGCTCCTGGGAATGGACAGTATGGAAGAAGGCACACGGCCCCCTGCACCGAAGTGCGGGGGGCGACCGGCGCCTTTGGACTCAAAAGAGGCGCCACCTTTTCAGGTGCGTGGAATGGCTACGGGCGGGACGGAGACGGCACCGGATCATCATCGGTCACCACGACGCCGACGAGACCACCGGCCAGGGCAGGGATCAGCACCCTCTTGTCCTGCCACCAGACGACGGCGCAAGGGCCGCAGATCTCATCGCTGCGCCGAATGCCTTCCGAGTTGATGCGCGCGATGACTCCCTTGCACAGAAAGCCCACCACTTTCTCTCCCTGCTGCTCGGGAGTGGTCTCGCCGACGATCAGGTTCTCGGCGACACCCCGCTCTTTCGGGGTGAGCTTGGCGTCGCAGTCCTTGGTGACCTTCGCGAACTTCGCTTCGGAGCGGGAGCCCACGTGGCCGGCGGCGTCGACCAGCGCGACATAGTACTCCACCTGCTCGTTGCGCGCCTCGGGCTTGGCCGGGATCCCCCAGAGCTTCCGTCCGGGCTCGGCCTCCATGGCCACCCAGTAGAAGTCGGTCTGCGCCTTCCAGCGGAAGTAGAGCCGTGGCGTATGCCCCGGAACGTCCGCGGACAGTGAGGCCCGGATCACACCATTGTCCTCTTCCGGGATGCACTTGGGTTCCTGGATCGAGATCGTCTGGGCACCCGCGCTGGCGGCGCACGCCAACAGGGCCCAGACAGCAAGCAGGGCGCGTCGTTTCATGGTCGGTCCTCCTGGACAGGCAGATTTTACAGGAAAAACCGATCTATGGGCCGAGAATCTTTTTGGCGTAGGCATCGACATAGGGGGTTCGCTGCAGATTGGGGAGGGCGCGGCGGAGGGGAGCGGCCGCGCCCTGGGCATTGCCCGACTCGAAGAGGGAGACGGCCAGATAGAAGAGGAGCTCGGGCTGGTCGTCTCCCGGGCCACCGGCGCGCGCGAGGTAGTCGGCGGCGTCGCTCCAGCGGGAGATGCGGTAAGCCGCCTCTCCCGCGAGCTGCTGCGCCTCGCGTGATTCCGGGTGCGCGTCGGCCACTTCGCGGGCCAGTTGAAATGCCTCCCGGAGCTCGCGCGCGGTGCCGGTTTCCGCGAGGAGCTTGCGCGCTCTCTCCTGCTTCTTCCGTTCGGCGTCCCCGGGGGCCGTACCTGCACGATCCGGGGAGGCGCCGGCCACCGGGGGCTGCGTTCCTTGCGAGGCCGGAGCCGGGGAAGGAGCCGCGGGCGGCGCCGGCGTGGTGGAGCGCTCGATGGGCTGCGGCTTGTCGCTCCGCGGCTTGGTGGCCTGGGCCTCGGGCTTGCGGCCGCCGGACCCGCGCAGCGCCTGCGGCGAGGCGGCCAGGGTCGCGGCCGGGATCAGCGCGGCCATCCGTTGCTCCAGGAGGGCGCGGGTCTCCGGCGGCAGGGTCGACTGCGAATACCCCTGGAACCGCTCCTCGATCTCGACCAGACGGCCGAAGGTCTCACGGAAGCCCGCCATGTCTCCCGCCTTGTCCTGGGCCAGCGCCAGCCGCGCCAGGCATTCGCCGAGCTCCCTCGGCTCGTCGAGCATGCCGAAGCAGGCGAGGCGGAAATGCCGGGCCGCCACGGAGTAGTCGCCGCGATCGAAGGCATGCGTCCCATCGCGCAGCAGGTCGACATAGAAGAGATCGACGGCGGTGAGGCGAGGGGCCGCCGCGATCGCGAGAACCGCGGCCAGAAGAATCGATCTGATCCCGTCGGCTCGTTTCATGGTGCGTGATCTTCCTGGATGTCTCTCGAGAGGGGCGGCAGCGGCCGGTCCTCCACCACGGCGCGGGGATTGTCGATCGAGAACCGCTGCGCGAGGTCGTCGCCCCAGCGCCCGGCGATCATCAGGCAGGCCCGGCGCAGGCCGGGAGGGCGGCGGCGGACGTCATGAGCGTCGCTGGCGACAAAATGAACGAGGCCGGCGTCGATCATCTGGTGGGCGACCTGCATGGGCTGGCGGCCGAAGTCGCCGGTGACGCTCATGGCGGTCACCTGGGCGGTCGCGCCGAGCTCCACGAGGCGCGCCAGCCCTTCCACGTCCAGCCAGGGGATGAGCTCGGGATGCGCGAGGATCGGGCGCCAGCCGGCCACGGCGACCTCATGGATCAGATGGATCGCCTCGGTCATCCCTCCCCAATGATCGAGCTCGAGGAGCAGGTAGCGCGACCCGGCGAGGGGCAGGATCGTTCCACCGGGCAGCCGCTCCACCTCGGCCAGGATCTCGCGGTCCATGTGGACCTCGCCGCCGATCAGCACGCGAAACCCGTTCCCGATCGCCTCCCGCGTCCTCTCCTGGAGCTGGCTCGCAAGCGCCCGCAACCGCTCCACGTCGTCGTTCCACCACGGCTCGCGCCGCTGGTGCGGAGTCGCCACCATGGCCTCGCAACCGTCGGCCGCGGCCAGGCGGCACATGGCCAGGGCGACCTCCAGCGTCGGAGCGCCGTCGTCGACGCCCGGCAGGATGTGGCAGTGCAGGTCGATCATCAGGCCGCGGATCCGGCTTTCGAGCCGCCCTCCTCGGCGCCGTAGCCATAGGCCTCGGCGTAGTGGTAGCCGCGGGCCATACCGGCCTGAAGCGCGCGGTTCCGGTTGAGCACGGCGCCGAGGACTTTGATGTCGGCTTGGCGCAGGCGGTCGCGGACGAGCCGCACCTCCTCGCGGGTCACCTTGTGGCTGCGCAAGGTCAGCACCACACCGTCGGCGAATGTGCCGACCAGCAGGGCGTCGGTGACCGCCAGGGCGGGCGGCGTATCGAGGATCACATAGTCGAACCGGCCGCGCAGCATCCGCAGCAGCTCGCGGAGACGCTCCGAAGCGAGCAGCTCCGAGGGGTTGGGCGGCATGGGGCCGGAAGGGAGGACCCACAGGTTCGGCACCTCGGTCGGCAGAATCACCGTATCGAGATCGGCCGTGCCCGTGAGCTGGTTCACCAATCCGACCCGGTTGGAGAGCTTGAAGACCTGGTGCAGACGCGGCTTGCGCAAATCGCAGTCCATGATCAGCACCGGCCGGCCGAGCTGGGCCAGCACCACCGCCAGGTTGGATGCCGTGGCGGTCTTTCCCTCGCCGGCCATCGCCGAGGTGACGGCCACGACCTTGAGCTCGCGGGCGCTCGACAGGAGGAGCGAGGTGCGCAGCGACCGGTAAGACTCGGAGATGAGCGTGCGCGGCCTCTCGTGGGGCACGAGCTCGATCTGCGGCGCCCCGCCCGGCATTCCCTTCTTCTTCTCCAGCCATGCCCCGGCGGCGCTCTTTCCCTTCCCCTTGCCGGCGCGCACCCGCGGCCGCTCGCCGGTGGGGGGAGGGGGCTCGCCGTAGCCGTAGCCATACGCGGAGTAGCCATAGGTCTTGCCCACGTCCGCGATATCCTGGATGACCGCCAGGGTGGGGAGGCCGAAGCGGCGCTCCACCTCCTCCGGTGACTTCACCGTGCGGTCGAGGAGCTCGATCAGGAGCGCCGCGCCGACGCCGATCAACAGGCCGATGAGCAGCCCGTAGGTCAGATCCTTACGCAGCGACGGGCTGAACGGCCCGGCCGGCACCAGAGCCTGGTCGATGATCCGCACGTTCGACTCGCGCGTGTCCTGCAAGCGCACCGCCACCTCGGTCTCGGACTGCTGGCGCAGCAGCTCGTCGAGGAGCTCGCGGCGCGTCTCGATCTCCACCTTGAGGTTGGTGAACTGCACCGCCGACGAGCTCTGATCGATCGCCTGCTTCTTGATTGTTTCCAGCTCGCTGGCCAGCGACTGCTCCTGCCGCAGGATTGACTGGTAGTCCGCCGAGGCGCTGCTGCGTACCTTCTGGACCATCTCGCGAGTGACGCTGTCGATGTGCTGCCGTCCCTCTTCGATCTGGGTCTTCAAGGAGACCATCTCGGGCCATTCCGGCTTGAAGGTCTTGAGCTTGGCCTGGTACTCCTGCTCGATCTGGATCTGCTGGGTGCGCAGGCCGCCGATCACGCCGGGAGCCAGGACATCGGCCACGGCCTCCGGTGGACCGTTCATCACCTCGAAGTAGCGGGACTCCTTCTGGATGCGCTCCTTCTTGACATCCATCAGGGCCGTGTTGAGGTTCTCCAGCCGCTGCAGGGTGACGTTCGACTTCGGATCGAGCGTCACGATGTCGCTGGTGCGGCTGAAGGCCTGGAGCTGCGCCTCTTTTTCGTCGATCTCCTGCTTGAGGGTCTCGATCTGCGAGCTGAGGAACGTCGAGGCCTTGCCGGCCGAGGCAAAGCGGTCCTCGACACCCATGTCGATGAACGATTCGGCGAACGCGTTGGCCGCCTTGGCGGCGAACTCGGGAGAGGAGGAGCGGAACGACAGGCGCACGAGCTGCGTGCTCCGCACCGGCTCGACCGAGAGACCGCCCTTGAGCTGGAGAGCGAGGCGGCCCAGGGTCGCCTCATCCTCTTCGGCCGTGGTGGCGCCGGTGCGCTCCTTCGTTGCCGCAGCCCCCGGGTTGAACTGCGCGTCGCTCATGAGATCCAGGCTGCGGACCACCCGCTCGGCGAGGCCGCGGCTCTGCAGGAGCTCGTATTGGGTGGGATAGAACTCCAGGTTCCAGAAGTTCTCGTACCAGGGGCTCGTGGCGCTGCCGACCGGCGACAGGTTGCGCCGCTCGATCTGGATCGTGGACGAGGCCATGTACTCCTTGGGCGTGATGGCGTAGTGCACGCTGGAGGCGACCACGGCGATGAGCGCGGCCAGCGCCACCAGCTTCCAGTGGCGGCGGACCATGCCGAGGTATTCGGAGACGTTGAGCTCAGCCTCGCGATGGTCGGGAGAGACCGGCTCCTCCGGAAAGAAGGGCTGCGCCTTCTGTGCGCTCAAAAGAATGACTCCTTCACGACGATGACGTCGCCCGGCTGGAGCTCGACGTCGGATTCCTTGCCAGCGAGGATCCGCTTGAAGTCCGCCGCGATTTCGGTCGTCTTGCCGTTGATGTCGGTCCGTTTGATTACGATCTTGCTGGAGGCCCGGTCGGTCATGCCGCCGGCCTGGGCGATGGTGGTGAGCAGGCTGATCCGCTGCGAGCTCTTGAAGGTCACCGGCCCCGGCTTTTGGATCTCGCCCAGGCAGTAGACCGTCACCTCGATATCCCCCGGCACGTTGATCAGGTCCCCGGGATAAATCGGAATGTTGACCCGCGGATCGGCGCGCACCAGGAGGTCGTCCGCGCGGATCGACACCTGGTCGGACAGGCTGTTCTCGGCGCGGCGCAGCACGTGGATGACAGCGCCGTGCGCGTCGCTGAGCCCGCCGGCCGCCGTCAGCGCCTCCAGCAGGGTCCAGCGGCCCGCGAAGGCCAGGTTGCCCGGCTGGCGGACCGCGCCGATCACCGAGATGGGCTTGGAGCGGTACTCCAGCACCTGCACCGACACGGAGGCGCGCTGCAGGGCTTTCTCCTCCAGGGTGCTTTTGATCCTCTGGGCGGCCTCGGCCTCGGTCGACCCGGCGACCTTCACGTTGCCGATGAGCGGCAGGGTGACATCGCCGTCCTCGGAGACGCGGAGGCTCCCGTTGAGCTCCTGGGTCTCGAACACCCGTACCTCGATGAGATCGCGCGGCCCGATCCGGTAGGTTGGATGTCGACTCGCTGTCTGAGCGAAGCTCGGTTGGACCAGGACAGCGAGGTACAGGACGACCAGCGAAACGAGGAAGATGTGCTTCATTGCCAGGGTGTTACCAACAACCAAGAATACACCGTCGGCGGATTTTATTCCAGCGGTCTCACAGATTCCTCCCCGCCAGATTGCCCCGCAGCGTCACACTCAGGCCGCCGGAGGTGTAGGAGCGATCATTGTCAGGAAGGTTCGAATCGAGCTCGAGGCGCATTATCTGCACCGAGAGCTCCAGGCTCTCCGTGAGCGCGAAGCGCAGGGCGCCGCCGTAGGCCGTCAGATCCTCCTCGCGCTCGGGCGCCGCCGCCGAAAACGCTGTGTACTCGTTGCTGCCGGTCTCCGTGAACACCCGGAAGGAGGCGCGCTCACCGATCCCGAGACTGAGCGTCAGGCCGACGCGCTCGTCCTGCAGGTAGGGGTAGTCCGGCGAGATCGAGTAGATGATCTGGCGGCTGGCGTAGAGCCAGGTCTCCAGGCGGGAGCGCGGCACGAGGCTCAGCGAGACGCTGCCGGTGACTCCGTCGTAGTCGACGAAGCGCGAGCCCTGGGTCGCGGTGAGCGAGCGCGCCGCCAGGTCACCGCGGAAGTAGAAGTGGGGCCGGTCGATCAGCAGCTCCAGCACCGGAGAGGTCCCCTCGTTCGAGCTGTCCAGGGTGGGGCTGTCGAAGTCGGTCTTCGAGCGTTCCACGCCGAGCCCGATCATCCAATCCTCCCGCGGATACCAATGCAGCCCCGCGCGCAGTGCCTGCTCGTCCCGGTCGAGCAGCGCGATCCGCTCGACCACCGGCTCGTCGACACGGTCCTCGACCAGCCCTTCCTGGCGAGCCTGGCGGGCGGAGACGAAGGGGCGGAGCACCGGGGAGAGCTCCAGCTCCGCGTCCAGGCGCCCCAGATTCGAGGCGGAGTTGACCAGCTCGGGAACCTCCGGCGTGACGAGCCTCTGCTGCTCCAGCCGGCTCACCGCCGCGTCGATCGTGAGGCGGTTGAACAAGAACACGGTCTCGAGACCGCCGGACAGGTTCAGGCGCCGCGCTTCCGACCGCTTCTGCCACCAGACGTACTCGGGCAAGGCCTGGGCGATCCAGGTCACCTTGCGGCCGGTGCGCAGATAGGCGCGGAACCCGGCGCCGACCGTGGCGGTGACGTCGGATCGGGCGTCCCGGGTGGCCAACAGATCACGCACGTAGGCCACGTCGCGGAAGCCGACCAGGGGAGTGATACGGATGGGTCCGAGATGGTACCGGGCATCCTGGATCTCCCGCTCGAGGCGTTCCTGAACGGTCTCCTGACGCCCTTCCGGCCCCCCCGGAGGGGTGAACTGGAGGAATTGACTCTTCGCGCTGCCGGCGAACAGGAATAAGATCCCGAGACACACTTGGATCTTGAAACGCATGACCTCTCCCCACGGTACGGCCGTCGCAACGGCAAGAGCTCAGTCGACCGAGATGCAAAACGCCGAGATGAGAAACGGCGCCATCATACGTCATTCGGCATGGCTTCTCACCGGCTGGGTCGCTCTCCTGGTGCTCTGGGCGCCCCTTCCCTTCGGCGGGATCACGCCCTGGGCGACCGCCATCCTGCAGGGGGCCGCCTTCGCCGCTCTGATCCTCGCGGCGTGGGTCGTGGAGCGCCCCCGGGATCTGCGGCCGGCGGCCGTGCCGGCGCTGGCGCTGGCGGTCATCGCCCTCCTCGGCTTCGCGCAGTCGCTCCCCTGGCCGGCCGGCGTCGCCGGCCTGATCTCGCCGGGGCACGCGGAGGCTTGGCGGCAGGCGGCGGAGCTCCCCGGCATGCCGGGCCGCGCCGCGGAGCACCTGAGCTTCGCTCCGGCGGCGTCGCGAGCGGCGGCCCTGACCTGGGCGGCGGCCGCGTCCGCCCTGCTCGCGGGGACGGCCGCCGGCCGGCAGCGGGTGCGCCGGCGGTGGCTGCTGGCCGCCCTCTGCACCGGCGCCCTCTTCCAGATCTTTTTCGGCGCGCAGCAATGGTTCGCTCATTCCGGCACCCTCTGGGGGGTGGAGATCCCGCTCAGCCCGCGCCTCCACGGCACGTTCGTCAACCCGAACCACCTCGCCCTCTACCTCGAGATGGCGCTGGCGGCGGTCTTCGCCTGGGTCTGGTGGGCGTGGCGCCGGGCGCGCATGGAAGCCCCGGCGGAGCGCAAGCTCCTGCTGCTCGCTCCGCCGATCCTCATCTGGCTGACCCTGTTCATCGGCCTGGCCTTTACCGGCTCGCGCGGCGGCCTGCTCGGCGTCGTGATCGGTATAAGCGCGCAGGCGCTGATCGCCGCAGCCGCCCGCCGGCGCTGGCCCACTGCCATTCTCGGGCTGGGCGCGATCGCGGCCGGTGTCGCCGTCGTTGCCGCCGTCGGCTTGCGCGAGGGGCTCGGGCGTGTGCTGACCACCTCGCTCGATGACGTGAGCTGGGGGGCTCGCGTCATCGAGTACGGAGCGGTGGTCCGCCTCTGGCAGCGCTTTCCCGTTTTCGGCTCCGGGCTCGGCTCCTTCCGCGACGCCTTTCCTTCGGTGCAGCCGCCGGATCTCCAGGGGACCTGGTGGCACGCCCACAGCGATCTTCTGGAGCTTCTGGCCACGACCGGTCTGTTGGGGATGGCTCTGCTGGCCCTCGGGCTCTGGCCGGTCGCGCGGCGTCTGCTCCGGGTGATCTTCGGGCGAGGAAGATCGGAGAACCGGGCCGCGGCCCTGGCGGTCTTCGGCGTCCTCGCCTCCGCGCTGGTCCACGAGGCCGTGGACTTCGGCCTGACCATGCCCGGCAATGCGATCACTCTCGCGGTGCTGGTGGGAGTCGGTCTCGCCGTGCCGCTCGATGCGTCCGCTCCTCTGGCTCCCCAGGCCGTCTCTACCGCAGCCGAACCGCCCCCGGAAGCACCCGCCCACCCGCAACGCTCTCGATCTCGAAAACGTGGAAACCGGGGGCGAGCGCGACGTTGAAAGCCAGCGGGTGCGCCGGTGCGGCCGTGAAGATCCCGAGCGCGGCGCCGTCCAGCCGCAATTCCACGACCGCGCCGGCCGGCGGAACCTCCGCGAAATCGACCTCGATGCCGTGGGCTGGTCCGTCGGTGAGGATCTCCAGCCGGGCGCGCCCCTGGTGCCAGGACCAGTCGGTGCCGGCCCAGCCGCGCCGGGCGAAACCGCGCAGCTTCTCCTCGGCCTTGGCCGCCTCGCCCTGCCGGCCGGTGGCATGGGCCAGATCCCGCCGGGCGAGCCAGTACAGTGGCCGCTGCCACCAGGAGAGATGCACCAGGTCCAGGGCCTCCTGCGCCTCGGCGAGCCGCCGCCGCTCCGTCATCACACGGGCCTTGGCGACCAGATAGGGCGCCCAGGGCTCGCTCCACAGACTCTCGGTCCGGCGCTCCAGGCTGAGCGCCTTGCGCAGGTCGCCCGCCACCAGGAACGCGAGAGCCTCCTGCGGCGGAGACTGGTTGCCGGCAAGGTGGGCCAGGCGCTTGAGCGCCGCCGGAGGGAGCGGGCATTCCGCGAGCAGGCACCGTTCCACCGCCCAATCGAGGCGCGGCGTCAAGGTCTCGGCGGTCTGGGCGCCCACCGGGCCGGGAGGACAGCGGGTCAGGGCGGCCTCGAGAAGGCCGCGGTAGCGGGCGTCCGGCCTCACCTGTCCTGCCACTTCCAGGTAGAGCAGGCGAGCGATCCGCAGGTCGCCGCGCGCGAGACGGGCATCGGCCTCGGCGAGGCGCTCGTGGAGATGCGACCACAGGGCGCGGTTCCAGCGTTGCCGGCTGTGGCCGAACGCCTGCCAGTCGCCACGGTCTGCATAGAAGCGCTGGACCTGTTCCCAGGCCTGGGGATCGGAGGGGATAACGGCGAGGGCTTCGCGGCCATCGACGGCTGAGAGCCAGGAGTTGAGGAGGAGCCGCAGGTCCTCGGGATCCTGAAACATCTGGGTCACGAGCTCACGGGTGAGCTCGCGCTTGGGCGCCGAGAGGGCCGGCCAGATTTCCAGATACGCCGCCGCCAGGAAGCGGGTGGGCTCGCGCTTGGCGGGCGCCATGCGGCGGGCGGCCTGGAGCGGCGCCTCCCAGTCGGCGGCGGAGGTGAACAAGGTGCTGTCGCGCGCCAGGGAACGGCTCAGATAGGTGGCGGCACCCAGGACCATGGCAGCCTCCCATGATGCCGGCCGCTCTGCGAGCACCTCGCCCGCCTGCCGAGCCGCCTCGGCGAGCCGGCGCGAGCTGTCGAGCATCTCCTGACGCTCTTCGGGAGTCTCGGAGCTGAGCGACGCCGCGTGCGACATCTCGCCCGCCAGGACCGCCCTGGCCGCGCGCAGCCGCACGCCTTCGCGTTCGGGCTCGCGGGTGAGCTCGCGTTCCATCCGCGGGTCGAGAGGGAAGCCGATCGTCTCCAGCCGCGCCGCCTCGGACCGCTGCTCCGCCCGCAAACCGCCGTAGCGTGCTCCGGCGAGCAGGGCCAGGGCGACACCCACGAGGGTGAGGGAGAGGCGGAACAAGGGCGCGAGCATACAGCGCAATCATACAAGCCCCCCTCCCAAGGACCCAAAGGACAGCAAGGACTTCAAGGGGAAGATCTTTTCGACCTTGCTGTCCTTGGAGTCCTTGCCGTCTCTTCCCCTGGCCCTGAAGTTGCACCCACTCTCACCCTATGGCAAGCCCCCGCTCCCGCTCCCATTCGGCCTCGCCCGACCTCGACGCGGTCGTCGTCGGCGCCGGTCCGAACGGTCTGGCCGCGGCGGTCACCCTGGCGGAGGCCGGCTGCTCGGTCCTGCTGATCGAGGCGCGAGGGACCATCGGTGGAGCGTCCCGGTCGGCCGAGCTGACGTTGCCGGGATTCCTGCATGACACCTGCTCGGCCATCTATCCGCTCACCGTGGGCTCGCCGTTCTTCCGGCGCCTCCCCCTGGAGCGCTACGGCCTGCGCTGGATCCAGCCGCCGATCGCCATGGCGCATCCGTTCGACGACGGTTCGGCCGCCGTCCTCTCCCAGAATTGGGACGAGACGGGAGAGAGCTTCGGGAACGCCGCGGACGCCCGCGCCTGGCGGCGGCTCTTCGAGCCCTTCGTCCGCTCCTGGTGGGACCTGGCCGATGCCGCTCTCGGTCCCTTGCGCCTTCCGGTGCCCCGGCATCCGTTCCTGATGGCCCGCTTCGGGCTGCGCGGGCTGCGTTCCGCCCGGTCCCTGGCCGCCCGGTTCCGCGGCTTCCGCGCCCGGGCGCTCTTCGCCGGCATCGCGGGCCACTCGTTCCTCCCCCTCGAGCGCATCCCCACGGCGTCCTTCGGCCTGATCCTCGGCGCCTCGGGGCATGCCGTGGGTTGGCCCCAGCCGGAGGGCGGGGCGCAACGCATCCCGGACGCCTTGGCGGCCGTGCTCCAGGAGTCCGGCGGCGAGATCCGCACCAATTGGACCGTGAAGTCGCTCCATGAGCTGCCGTCCGCGCGCATGACCCTGCTCGACCTCACGCCGGCCCAGCTCCTGCGGCTCGGCGGAACCACCCGCTGGCCCGCCGGCTATCGCCGGCGGCTGGAGCGCTATCGCTACGGCCCGGGCGTCTTCAAGGTGGACTGGGCGCTCGACGGCCCGATCCCATGGGGGGCGGAGGCCTGCCGCCGCGCCGGGACCATCCATCTGGGCGGCACCCTCGAAGAGATCGCGGCGTCCGAGCGCGCCGCCTGGAGCGGCAGCCAGCCGGAGCGGCCCTTCGTGCTCCTCGGCCAGCCGAGCCTGTTCGATCCCTCGCGGGCTCCCGAGGGCGCGCACACCGCCTGGGCCTACTGCCATGTGCCCCATGGCTCCTCGGCCGACCGCACCACGGCCATCGAAGAGCAGGTGGAGCGCTTCGCGCCGGGCTTCCGCAGCCTGGTGCGCGCGCGCCGCTCGATGGACGCGGCGGCGCTCGAAGCGTATGACCCGAACCTGGTGGGCGGCGACATCAATGGAGGCGCCGCCCTCCTGTCCCAGTTGTTTACCCGGCCCGTGGCCCGGCTCGTGCCGTACGCCACACCCGATCCGCAGGTCTTCCTCTGCTCGGCGAGCACCCCTCCGTCGGGAGGAGTGCACGGGCTCTGCGGCTATCACGCCGCGCGCGCGGCGCTGCGCCGCTGGGGAACGCGACCCGTCCGCGCCGCGGGCGGCGCCTGGAGACGGCCCGCCGAGGCCGAAGAAGGAGGAGGCTCATGACAGTGCTGGTCACCGGAGGAACCGGAGTCGTTGGAGCCGCTGCCGTGCGCGCCCTGGTCGCCGCGGGGCACGAGGTGCGGCTGTTCTCGCGGCACGCGAGGGAGGACGCCGCCCGCTGGCGCGGCGAGGTCGAGGTCCGCACAGGCAGCGTGGCCTCGGACGTCGAGGTCGCCGGTGTGGCCGAAAGATGCGACGCCGTCCTCCACATCGCCGGGATCGCGGAGGAGAAGCCCCCGGAGGTCACCTTCGACCGCGTCAACGTCGAAGGCACCCGCCGTCTGGTCGCCGAAGCCGAGCGGGCCGGCGTGCGCCGCTTCCTGTACGTCTCGTCCCTGGGCGCGGACACCGGCGCCTCCCCGTATCACGCCTCCAAGCGCGCGGCCGAGGAGATCGTCCGCCGCTTCCAGGGCTCCTGGCTGATCTGCCGGCCCGGCAACGTCTATGGACCGGGAGACGAGGTCATCTCCTTCCTGCTCCAGGTCGTGCGGGGAGCGCCGTTCGCGCCGCTCGTCGACCTCGGCGACCAGCCATTCCAGCCGCTCTGGGCCGAGGATCTCGGAGCGGCGCTGGCCGTGGCTCTGGATCGCGACGACCTCTCCGGACGCGTCCTCCTCCTCGCCGGCTCCGAAACCACCACCATGCAGGATCTGACGGATCGTGTAGCGCGCCTCACCGGACGCAAGCCCATCCAACTTCCGGTGCCGTCCGCCCTCGCCTCCCTCGGCGCCAAGGCGGCGTCGGTGCTCGGCCTGCGCGTCCCGTTCAACGACAACAAGCTGACCATGCTGCAAGAGGGCAACGTCATTCCTGCTGGAGAGGTCAACGCGCTGACCGAGGTCCTGGCGATCCAACCGACGCCGCTCGACGAAGGGCTGATGCAGCTCGCCAACAGCCAGCCCGAGCAGCTCGAAGGCACCGGCTCCCTGGTGCGGCGCCGTTTCTGGGCGCGCCTCGAAGGGGTGACGCGCTATCCCAAGGAGCTGTTCCAGGAATTCCGGTACCGCTTCTTCGAGCTGGCGCCCGAGGCGACTCTGCGCGCCGCCGGCGAACCGGTGGAAGAGAACCTTATAGAGCTGGGCTCTACCCTGACCCTCGACCTGCCGCTGCGGGGCCACGTCCAGGTGCGCGTCGTGGAGATGACGAATCATTCCATGACGCTGGCCACGCTGGCGGGACATCCGCTGGCGGGAGTCAACACCTTCCGGTTCGAAGGCATCCCGGGGCACGACCTCCGCTTCGAGGTCGAGACCTGCGACCGCTCGGCGACACTGGTGGACGAGGTCGCCATGCGCACCCTCGGTCTTTTCTTGAAGCGCTGGACCTGGAACGCCTTCGTCGAGCGCACTGCCCAGGCCTTCGGCAGCCCGCCGCCGATCGAGGTGCAGACGGAAGAGGAGACCCTGGAAGGCGAGGCCGAGAAGCAGGCCCTGAAGGAGATGGAGCGGAAGATCGCCGCCACGGCCCGCGAGGCGGAGCCGGATCTCCAGGAAGAGGCGCGAGGGAAGATGGCCGAGGCGGCGGCGCGGACGCCGGTGTAGGACCGCCGCCCCTGGGCACTGCTCGCCCGCTCAACAGGAACCCTCTCCCGTTGAACCGAAGAGCTCTCCCGTTGAGCGGGAGGGCTCTCCCGTGAGCAAGTACTCCACAACGGTTCAACGGGAGGGCTCTCCCGTGAACAAATACTGGAGAACCGTTCAACGGGAAGGCTCTCCCGTGAGCAAGTACTGTACGACGGTTCAACGAGAGCCCGCTCCCGTGAGCAAGTACTGTACGACGGTTCAACGAGAGCCCGCTCCCGTGAGCAAGTACTCCACAACGGTTCAACGGGAGAGCTCTCCCGTGAACAAGTACTGTAGAGCCGTTCAACGGGAGACCTCTCCCGTGAGCAAGTACTGCATGACGGTTCAACGGGAGAGCCTTCCCGTTCAACGGGAGACCTCTCCTGTTGAACAGCATGCCTCTCTCGTTCAACAGGAGGCCGATCTTGTTGAACAAGAGCCTCTCTTGTTGAACAGATAGCGCTCCCTCGCTCAACCGGGAGCCTCTCCCGCGGAACGGGAAGCCTCGCTGGCTCCACCGGAGGCCTCTTCCGCTCAACCAGAAACCTTCGCCGTCGAATGGATGGCCCCGCTTCCGGCGGCGGGTGGGCCTGAGGGCCGAGGCTAGGCTCTTTACGCCCCGTCCAGCTCCCCGGTCAGCAGAGCATTCACCAGCTTCGGATTCGGCTTTCCCCCGCCCTGCCCGGCCCGCTTCATCACCTGCGCCATGAGGAAGCCGAGCACGCCCGTCTGGCCGGCGCGGTAGCGCTCGACCTCCTTGGGGTGGGCGGCGAAGACCTCCTGGACCGTGGGCAGGAGCTCGGCGCGCAGCCGCTCCAGTTGCTCCTGCTCTTCGTCCGTGAGCGGCGTGGGAGCCTTCTCTTCCTGCTCCTTCGGAGCTTTCGCCTTTTTCGGCTCGGCCGGTTTCTGCGCGGCGGGTGCCTGCTTCTGGACCTCCTGCGCCCAGGAGTCCCGCAGCTGCACGATGCGGTTGAACACGAGATGGCCGGGGCTCGAATCGATCGGATCCCGGTAGAAGTAGCCCTGCCGCTCGAACTGCAACCGCTCTCCCATCTCCGGGTCCGCCGCCGCCGGCTCGAGGCGGCTGTCGGCGAGCGTTTCGAGGGACTGCGGATTCAGGTAGTCCTCGAAGCTCCCTTCCTCCAGATCCGGCCGCTCGACCTTGAAGAGACGGTCATACAGCCGCACCTCGACCGGCACCGACTGCTCCGCGGAGACCCAGTGCAGCGTGCCCGGCACCTTGCGGCCGTCCGGGGGCGCGCCGCCGCGGGTGGCGGGGTCGTAGGTGCAGCGGACCTCCACGATCTCGCCGGTGGCGGGGTCCTTGACGACGCTTTCGCAGCGCACGAGGTACGCGTAGCGCAGCCGCACCTCACGCCCGGGGGAGAGGCGATGGAAGCCCTTCGGAGGCACCTCCGCGAAGTCGTCCCGCTCGATGTAGAGGACGCGCGAGAACGGTACCTTCCGGCTCCCCTCCTTGGGCACGTCGTGCGGATAGAGCGGCCCGTCCAGCTCCTCGACCTGGTCCTCGGGATAGTTCTCGATGACCAGCTTCAACGGCCGCAGCACGCACATCACGCGGGGGACTTCGGGGTTCAGGTCCTCGCGCTGGCAGTGCTCCAGGAGCGTCACGTCCACCGTGCTGTTCGCTTTGGCCACGCCGATCCGCTCGCAGAAGTCGCGGATCGCCGCGGGGGTGAAGCCACGGCGGCGGAAACCGGCCAGGGTCGGCAGGCGCGGGTCGTCCCAGCCCGCCACGAGCTTGCGCTCGACGAGCGCCAGGAGCTTCCGCTTGCTCATCACGGTGTAGGTGAGGTTCAAGCGGGCGAACTCGGTCTGCCGCGGCGGGTCCGGGAAGGGGAGGGTGTCGACCAGCCAGTCGTAGATGTCCCGGTTGTTCTCGAACTCCAGCGTGCAGAGCGAGTGGGTGATGCCTTCGATGGCATCCGAGAGCGGGTGGGCGAAGTCGTAGAACGGGTAGATGCACCAGGCATCGCCCCGGTGGTAGTGCGTGGCGCGCTTGATGCGGTAGAACAATGGGTCCCGCATCTTCATGTTGGGCGAGGCCATGTCGATCTTGCCGCGCAGCACGTGGGCGCCGTCCGGGAACTCGCCGTCGCGCATCCGGCGGAAGAGATCGAGGTTCTCCTCGACGCTCCGGTCGCGGTACGGGCTGTGCCGGCCGGACTCGGTGACGGTGCCCCGGTACTCGCGGATCTCGTCCTCGTTCAGGCTGTCGACATAGGCCTTGCCCAGGCGGATCAGCTCGACGGCAAAGTCATAGAGCTTCTCGAAGTAATCCGAGGCATGGAACAGGTTCTCACCCCAGTCGAATCCCAGCCAGCGCACGTCCCGCTGGATCGCTTCGACGTACGCCTGATCCTCCGTCTCCGGGTTGGTGTCGTCGAACCGGAGATGGCATTTGCCGCCATTCTCCAGCGCGAGGCCGAAGTTGAGGCAGATCGCCTTGGCGTGACCGATATGGGGAAAGCCGTTCGGCTCCGGGGGAAAACGTGTCACCACCCGTCCGCCATGCTTGCCGGCGGCACGGTCGCGGGCGACCATCTCGCGGATGAAGTCGCGGGCGGGGGTGGAAGGGGAGCTGTCGGACATCGCTGGGGTCCTCATGAACCCCGCGAAGGTATCACAGGGGCTCATCCCCGATCAGGGCCTCGGGTCGTAGTCCCAGATCCCCCGGCCGTAGGTGGCGAAGCGCACGATCCCCGCCGCCGGCACGCCTTCGACGTCCGTGTAGGTGGTCAGGGGCGCCTCCGTTCCCAGCAGGTTGATCCAGGACCCGGACGCCTCGTCATACTTGAATGGCCCCGCTTCGGTCGCGGCATAGAGCTCCTGCCGGACCGGATCGTCGAACGCCAGCGCATCGCCCATCGTTCCTGGCAGGCCCTGCGAGTGGGACTCCCAGGTCGCTCCCCCGTCGGTCGTCCTGTAGACGGGATTCCCGTCATAGCCGCTCCCCGCGATATAGCAGACGTCCGGGTCCGTCGGAGACGGCAGGACGTCCATCACGCTGAAAAACGCCCCGAGCCCCTGCCCCGGGCTCCAGGTCCTCCCGCCGTCGGCCGAGGACCAGATGTGGCCCCACGCCGTCCCGGCATACCAGCGGCTCCCGTCCGCGGGGGAGATGGCGAACGCCGTGACGTAGTCCGGCTCCTCGCCAGGGCCGAAGTCGTGCGGCAGCATCTCCGGGACGTAGGTGCCGTCCTCCTGCCGCTCGACCCGCCAGATCTGCCGGTCCGCGTAGTAGACGGCGTCCGGGTCGTCCGGGTCGGCGGCCAGCGATGGGATCCAGGGATGCCGGCGCGCTCCCGGCGGGGCCGGAAACTCGAACGATTCGAGATCCCCTGATCCTTCGCTCTTCTGGACGAGGACGAATCCGGGATAGGCGGCGTACAGCCGGTTGTGCGTGCCGTCGCTGGAAGTCAGGCTTCCATAATCGCCGCTGTACAGTTGATCGAACCGCAGGAGCCCGGAGCCCGGGTGGGAAACCTGATACCCCTGATCCTGCGCGCCCGCCGCGATCAGATCTTGATTGTTGACGGAGGTCAGGATGTCGTAGTACTGACCGTTGCCGAGGCCGAAGCGCGTGACGTTGCGGACCGTCCTGCCGCCGTCCTCCGACACGAACGTCCCGCCGTCCGTATCGAAGAAGAAGACCTCCTTGCCGCGATCGATCACGCAGTCGATCCCCGGCAGATCCGCATGCAGCCGGGTGGCGGGAGCGTTGTAATACTCGTACCACTGACTGATCGGTTTGAACGTCCGTCCCGCGTCGGTCGACCGATTCGCATTGACTCCGCCGGCGAAGACGAGCCGGGGATTCTTGATGGACGCGGTCAGCGTCAACCAGAAATCGGGAAGCTTGCTGCCGGCCCGCCAGGTGCGTCCGCCGTCGGCCGAGACGAACAGATTCCACGCGGCGTCGTTTGGACCCCGGACGGCGACATACAGCGTCGGAGCCCCGGCCTCGGAGCCTGCCAGGACCACGTCCTTGGCCGGAACCGGCAGTCTTCCGATCACCTGAAAGGTCGCACCCCGGTCCGTGGACCTCATCACCTGCTGCCGTGACGCAAGATAGAGAGGGCCGCCTCGGACGCGGTCGATCCAGATGTCCGCCAGGCCCTCGGCCTTCCGGGTTGCGGCGACCGTGAACCGCGTCCCGCCGTTGTCGGAGCGGTAGAGACGGTAGCGCGGTCCGCTGTCCGCGATCACATAAACCGTCCGCGGCCGGGCCGGATCCCGGAGGATGCGGGCCACCCGCTCACCGTTCTTCGGTCCCCCGGCCGCCTCGGACCAGGTGAGGCCTTGGTTGGTGCTGACATAGATCGGACCGGTAAAGTTCGCCGCGATCCACACCTCCGGGCGTCCGGGCACAATCACCAACGACTGCACGCCGATGCCGAGGCCATCCGACCGCGGCACCCAGCGCCGGCTGCCTGGCGTGCCGGAGAAGACGCCGCCATGGTCGGTGCCGACGAGCAGCGTCGTCCCGTCGCTTCCCACCGCCGTGACATGCGTGCGGCCGGTCTGATCGAAGCTCCCTCGTTCCCGCCAGTGGAGCGGAGAAGAGGCCCGGCTCGCCCGGAGCAGTGCGGCGCGGAGCTCCAGATTCCGCCGCCGGTTCTCGACCTCCACAGCACGCCAGGACACGCCCGGCGGCGTGCGATGGCGGACCTCCTCCCAGATCTCCCGGGCTCGCCGGAGCTCGGCCTCCCCCCTCTCCGAGCCCACTACCTCGGTCGGCGCCGGATAGATCTTCGCCGGGCGCCGCGGCGTGCCGCCCAAGACGATCAACAGACAAGAAAGACCGGCGAGAAGGGTGAGGCGTGCTCTGGATGCGGCAATCATTGGAAGTACTTCTCCTCTCAATCCGTCATGAGACCTTTTGAAGGGAGCCTCAATGATATCTCAACGGTCCTTTTCGCAGGTTGACAGTTGGCTACTCTTTTGCATAATCGGACGGATTGTGGATCTCTTCCAAGGAGAGTAATCAATGCATTACCGTTCGCTTCCTGTTGCTGCCGGAGTTGTTCTTTTGTCCGCCTTCCTTCCCCTGACCTTCGCCTCCACCGCCGTCGCTGCCCCGACCTACGATCTCCATCCGGCCCCGGCTCCGCTCGGCCAGGACGCCGGCGAGCCGAGCCTGGGGGTCAACTGGAGCACCGGCAACGTCATGTACATCGCCGGTCTCGAGACCCTGCGCGTGAGCTTCGACGACAGCGTCACGCCCGCGGTGGCGAGCTGGCAGGACGTGACGTTCCCGCTCACGGGGATCATCACCCTGGACCCGATCCTGTTCACCGATCCGCAGACCGGACGGACCTTCGTCGCGCAGCTCGCCGGACCGGCGAGCCTCATGGCTTTCACCGATGACGACGGCGCGAGCTGGCTGCCATCCACGTCCGGCCTAGCCTCCGGGGTCGATCATCAGACCGTCGGCGGTGGCCCCGTGGCTTCGCCCCTGGTGGGCGTCGGCTATCCGCACGGCGTCTACTACTGTTCGCAGGGAGTGGCTCTCGCAGGGTGCGCGCTGAGCCTCACTGGCGGCCTCACCTTCAACCCGGCAACCCCGCTCTACACCCTGCTCCAATGCGGAGGCCTCCACGGCCACGTCAAAGTCGCGCCGGACGGCACCGCCTATGTGCCCAATAAAGGCTGCGGCGGCCAGCAGGCGGTGGTGGTCTCGACCAACAACGGCCTGACCTGGACCGTGCGCAAGGTGCCCGGGAGCACCGCGGGCAGCAACGATCCGTCCGTGGGCATCGCGAGCGACGGCACGGTCTATTTCGGATTCGTCGGCGCCGACGGGCATCCGAAAGTAGCGGTCTCGCACAACCAGGGCGTGAGCTGGTCGACGCCGAAAGACGTGGGAGCGCCGTTCGGCATTCAGAACGCCGCCTTCCCCGCGGCCGTGGCGGGAGACGGCGACCGCGCGGCCGTCGCCTTCCTGGGAACGGCGACCGGCGGCAATGGCACTGGGACCGACCTGAACTTCCCAGGCGTCTGGCACCTCTACGTGGCCACCACCATCGACGGCGGTTTGAATTGGACGACCGTCGATGCGACGCCCAACGACCCAGTGCAGCGCGGCTCGATCTGCCTGTCGGGGACCACCTGCGGCAGCTCGCGCAACCTGCTCGACTTCATGGACATCGCGGTCGATGCTGAAGGGCGGGTGCTGGTGGGCTTCGCGGACGGCTGCGTCGGAGCCTGCGTCTCCGGCCCGCCGAACAGCGGCACGGCTATCGGAACGATCGCGCGCCAGAGCGGCGGGCCGCGGCTGTTCGCGGCGTACGATTAGAAAGTACAACCAAGGACAACAGGACTTCAAGGACACCAAGGACGGCAACCTCAGCCTCCTCGGTGTCCTTGTCTTTGTCTACCTGAAGTATCCGGTCACGTCGATCATCACGTCCGCGCTGCCGTTCCCGAAGCCGCCGTAGACCGCCAGAGAACGTGGATAGCCGGCCAGCGGGATGATGGCATTGTTGGCGCGGTTCTCGCCGGCCCGAAAGTTGAGAGTCGAGGCATTCGGGCGTGCCGCGCCCGCTTCGAAGAGGGTCAGGTAGCCGAGAGCGGTGGGATTCACGACCGTGACGTTGACCACCAGTGCCGTGGCCTCCGGCGGAATGCCACAGGAGCCGCTCGCCGGAAAGACCCGGATGGTGCCGGCATCGAGGCGGGGTGCACCGCCGGGGCCGGCCGGCCCGCGCGTATCCACCAGCCGGCAGGGTGGCAGCGTGTAGAAACCATCGAGGCCCGTCGTCAGCTCATCGTCGGCGATCGTCACGTTCGGCAGGTACGGGCCGGCCAGCGCCTCGGAAGGAGGCACCACGCCGAGCTCCACCGTCTCCGGTCCCTCGAGCTTGAAGTCGTCCAGGAGGTCGATCGGCACCACCACGCGGCTCACGCCACTGTCGAACGTCACGAACAGGGACGACACACCAAAATCCACGTCGGGGCGGGCGCTCCCGCCGAAGGAGAGCTCGGCAGTGAGCGGCATATCCGTCGCGCCCGTCCGCGTCACCGTGAACGCTCCATCGTTCGCCGGCTCACCGGCCGCAGGGTCCGTGGCCGAAACCGAGATGATCGGCGTCGCCGGCCGCAGCGGATCGAGCTCGGAGTCGGCGATCACCACGCTCGCCTGCGCCGGAGAGCCGATCCGGTAAGCCGGCGACGGCGCCAGCGCGAGGATCACCGTCTCGCCCGTCTCGGCCAGAGAGTCGTCCACCGGAAGGACCGGAACGGCCGCCGAGATCTTCCCGGCAGGCAGAGTGACGGAGCCGGACAGGGGCGAATAATCCACGCTGTTGGCCGCGGTCCCGGACACCTGATAGTGCAACGTCAGGTCGGCATCGAGCGGAGAGGCCAGAGACAGCAGGAAGCTGCCGTCATCGGGACCAGCCTCGGCGGCGGCCGCGTCCCCGGCCTGGAGAGTGACCTCCGGCAGGCCCGCGGTGGAGTCATCGTCGGCGATCGTCAGGCTCGCGGAAGCCTGCGCCGCATCGATCCGGTAGGCCGGATCGGGAGCGAGCGTCAGGACCACCGTCTCATTCCCCTCGGCCAAGTGATCGTCCTCCGGGCGGATCGAAAAGGCGGCGGAGGCGGAGCCGGCCGGGATTGTCACCGGTTTCGTCGGACCGCTGAAGTCCGGGCTCGCCTCGGCGGTCCCCGCCAGGCCCCAGTGGACCGTGAGAGGCGAGGCGAGCGAGCCGGTCCGGGTGATCGTGAACGTGCTCACCCCCGTGCTGGCCTCGGCAAACGAGCTGCTCGCGGCGACGCTCACTGTAGATGCCCCGAGATTGCCCAGCTCGGCATCCAGGAACTGATAGACCGTCTGGAGATTCGTCGTCGAGAAGAACGAAGGCCCGCCATGACCGATGTTCGGCACAGGGACGAACGACACCGGCACGCCGCGGGAGCGCAGGGCATCCGCCAGAAGCTCGCTCTGGTTGAACGCGACCAGGTCGTCGATCGTCCCATGCAGGATCAGGAAAGGTGGATCGTCCGGCGAGACGAACGACACCGGGCTGGCGGTGGCCGTGCGCTCCGGGTTCTTCTGGATGGGACCGCCAATCAGCTTGCTCTCCGGCGAGCCCTGCGGATCATGGAGAGTGGTGGCGGGGTAGAAGCGCAGCCGGAGCAGATCGGAGTGGCCATACCAGTCCACCACCGCCTGGACGCGGCTGGACTGGCCCGCATTGCCCCCCATCGTCCCCTCCAGGTCCACCGACACCGAGCCGACCGACACCGTCCCCAGACCGCCGGAGACGCCGAGCATGTTGGCGAGCTGCCCGCCGGCGGACTCGCCCCAGGCCGCGAACCGGTCAGGGTCGAGCCCATACTGATCCGCATGAGCCCGCAGCCAGCGCACCGCCCCCTTGCAGTCCTGCATCTGCGCCGGCCAGACCGCATCCGCCGTCAGCCGGTAGTCGATGCTGGCCACCGCATACCCGCGGGAGCAGAGAGCGGATACCCCCGAAGGGATCGGCGTCCGGCTCCCCTGAAACCACCCGCCGCCATGAATCCAGACCACCACCGGGACGGGAGCCGAAGCCCCGGAAGGCACCATCAGCTCCAGCTGGAGATTGCGGGTCGAGCCATCCGAAGCGGTCCAGGAGGCATACGTGAGGCCGGAAAACGTCTGGCAGGTCTGAGCCTGGGCCGAGAAGGGTGCCAGGGCCCCGAGGAGGAAGAGGGACAACAGAGCAGCGCGCCACATAGAAGTTCGAGGATCGTCAGAGCGCCGAAGCGCTGGCGGTCCGCACTGCAAGTTTCGCGCCGTACCCTAAAGCCTCTTGACTCCCGTCCGCAACCCTGGTACAACATCGCCTCCCCGGAGCCACGAGGCTCCTGTGCCCAGGTAGCTCAGTTGGTAGAGCACGTGACTGAAAATCACGGTGTCACTGGTTCGATTCCGGTCCTGGGCACCAACCTTAAATCTCTCGAAGAACAGCAGTTAACGCCACGGCCCAGCGCTGTAGCGCCATCGGATAAGATTGCCCGGCGATGATCACTCTCGTCGAAGCCTTGGGTTACCGCTGTCTCCGCTATATCAGCCAGCCTCTGGGGCCCTTCCATGTCCTTGTCGGCCCGAACGCCAGCGGCAAGACCACGTTCCTCGACGTCATTGCCTTTCTCGGGCGTCTGGCCTCAGATGGGATCGAGGCCGCCGTGGAAGAGAGAACCCAGAATTTTTACGACCTCCTTTGGAAGCGCACGGGCCAGCGGTTCGAGCTGGCCATCGAAGCCAGGATTCCGGAAACCTTGCGAAGCTCACTCACCCGGGCAGATTTCGACACAGTACGATATGAGATCGCCCTTGGGATCGATCCGGACAGCCAGGAGCTGGGGCTTCAAGCAGAGAGAGTCCTGTTGAAGGCTGGAGGCCCGCCGGAATTCCCTCAGAGACAGCTCTTCCCCGAGGCATCAGCAGCTCCTGCCAGCCTCCTCTTCGTCAAGAAAGATTCTCGAGAAGCTCGAACCGTCATCAACAAGGTGCCCGGCGGGAACGACAACTTTTACTCAGAGACTTACCAGGAGACTGGTAAGGGCTGGGTTCCTGCCTTCAAGCTGGGGCCACGTCGTTCGGCACTGAGCAATCTCCCGGCAGATGAATCGAAGTTCCCTGTGAGCACCTGGCTCAGAGAGCTCCTTACGACGGGAGTCCAACAACTTGTTCTCAATAGCCTGTTCCTGCGGAAAGCAAGCCCGCCGGGCCAGTCACGTGGCTTCAAGCCAGACGGTTCCAACCTTCCATGGGTGATCGCTGATTTGGAGAGGAGGGCGCCCGAACGATTGCAGCAATGGATTGCCCATCTCCAGACGGCTTTCCCGGACATCCAGGGCATCCAAACCATCGAGCGGCCTGAAGACAAACATCGCTACCTCCTGGTCAGGTACCGCGGAGGTGTGGAGATCCCTTCCTGGATGATGTCGGATGGTACCCTGCGGATGCTTGCCCTCACGCTTCCGGCATACCTGACCGGTCTGCAAGGCGTCTATCTGATCGAGGAGCCGGAGAACGGCATCCACCCGCGTGCGATCGAGACCATGTTCCAGTCGCTCTCGTCGGTCTACGACGCCCAGGTGCTCCTGGCGACTCACTCGCCAGTCATCCTGAACATTGTCGATGCTGAGCAGGTCTTGTGCTTTGCGAAAACGCCCGACGGGGCAACTGACATCGTGCGCGGGAGTGAGCATCCAGCCCTATCCGCGTGGCGGCAGGAGACGAACTTGGGTCTCCTTTTCGCTGCGGGGGTTCTGGGATGAGCGCGGGACTCAAAGATCTCGCCGTCCTGATCGCCGACAAGAACATGGAAGGGGCGCTCCGCGGCCTCCTCTCCCGGCCGCAGTCCCTCGGCCTGAGAGATATTTCCTGTGATCTCTATGTCCACCCGGAGCGGGATCCGGGTTGTCTGCGGAGAGGTCATGATTTTCTGCGGCCGTTTTCCCAAAGGTACGCTCACGGCCTTGTGGTCTTCGACCGAGAAGGGAGTGGACAGGAAACCATCGATCGTTCCCTCCTGGAACAGCAGGTCGAGCTCCGTCTCGCCTCTGCTGGATGGAACGACCGCGCCGCCGCCGTCGTCATCGATCCTGAGTTGGAGGTCTGGGTCTGGAACGACTCTCCTCACGTCGAGTCGGCCCTGGGCTGGGAAGCGGGTGGCTTAGCCCTGAGAGACTGGTTGAAGCAGAAAGGCTGGCTACTGGAGGGTGCGAACAAGCCGATACAGCCGAAGAAGGCAGTAGAGGAGGCTCTGCGGATCTCTCGCAGACCGAGGTCCTCGTCGATCTATCACCAGCTTGCGCAAAGGGTGAGCTTTGATCGATGCATCGATCCATCCTTCTTGAGACTGCGGCAGATCCTGGTCCGTTGGTTCTCTCGATGATAGCAATGGCTTATATCCGCGACACCTCGGAGGTTATTGTGGTCGACCGCGGCGAAGTCGTCTTGAGCACCGGGTAGAACACGGCAAAGAGGAGCGTGATCTCCTCATATCAGAACAGCGAGACGAAGACGCGCTGAGCACTGAGGTCCATGGCGGCTCCAGCTTGGGGTTATGTCGATTCTCCCCCTTCGCGCGATCCTGACGAGCGGCCCGGCCGGTCGTCCGATCGGAGCAGCCCGAAAAAGACAGAGTCCTGGATCTCTCCATCTTTGAGATAGCGCTCGCGGAGATATCCCTCCTGGCGGAATCCCAATCTCTCGAGGAGGCGCAGAGAGGCACCGTTGCGCGGATCGACGTCGGCTTCGATCCGGTGGAGCTTCAGGTCATCGAATGCATGATCGATCAGAGCCGTCAGTGCGTCGGGCATGAGGCCCTGACCCCAGGCGCTGCGCGCCAGCACGAATCCGATCTCGGCGCGGCGGTTCTCCCAGTCGAGGCCGCCGAGCGTGCAGGTCCCGACGATCCGGCCGGCGTGCTCGATCCCCCACTGGTAGAGCGAGCTGGTGCGGAATCCTTCGTGGATGCTTGCGAGGTACCGCTCCGTGTCCGCCCGGCTCGCGTGCCGCGGAACCGCGAGGTAGCGGGCGACCTCGGGGTCTGAAAAGGTGTCGTGCAGGGCATCGAGATCGTCCGCGGTCAGCCATCGCAGGATCACGTTCACGCCGCGGAGAGTCGGGAGCTCCCCTTCACGAAGAGCGGCGGAGTGGCCGGAACGCGCGTGGTGCATGGCGAGATCTTAACTGCGCGACGCACGACAAGAAAAGGGGGACCCCGGGCTGCGACTTAGCCTCATGCTAGACGGCCGACCAATTATAAGAGTCGCAGTCTATGCAACCGGAGCGAACGTAGTACTCAGCTAACGAGACACGAGCTTCTCCGCACCGCACCCTGCGGGGCCTGGGCTCGAAAAATCAATAAAGGGTTGTCCCGTTTGACCTGCCCCATACACCTAGAGGGTAGAGAGGAGGCACCCCGCGCCCCCAGCTGCACGACGCAGTAGTACGAAGAGTATTTTTCTGTGAGTGAGAGTCATCCGGCGGAGCCTCAACACCCAGGAGAACCATGATGAGAAAGTCTCTCGTTCGTTTGTCGCTGAGTCTGCTGCTTCTTGTTGTAGCGATTGCAACCGCTCCCTCGGCGGAGGCAGGCTGCGAGAACCAGCGGACAAGGATCGTCACGTTCTACGCTTACGTCGACGTAGGCAATCCAAACCAGTACTGGTGTCAAGTACCGATCATCAGCCCGCCGTGCCCATCCTGCTACAGCTGGCAACCGATCGGTGAGATCGTCGAGTCGGATTGCGAGGGCAACAGCTCCTGGGGTGACACAACCACCTGCACGGGATCGGGAAACGTACAGTACAGCAACTACATTTGCGGCGTCATCTGCGATAATTAAAGGCCCCGCCCGAGCGGCGGAACCTTCCGGGGCGCTTCTGACACTGTCGGAGCCCGTTCGGAAGCTTCCGCCGCCGCTCTGCCACTGTAAAAAAAAGCGAGCCGGCTCTTCGGGCTTGTTTAATTTCTGGCGTGTCGCTCCTCAAACTCGCGCAGCCTTTGCTCGAAGCGAGCCTGAACCTGGGCCTTGTCTCCATGGTCCTTTGCCCACGCGGTGCAGCGGTTCAGGTCGAGCCCGCCTCCGGACGCCCGGCAGTCCGCCACCGGGCGCGCATAGGTTCCAGGGTCCTCCCAGATCGACGCGCCGGTCAGGAAGCTGTATTCGAGACTGTTGCGGTTGAAGGTGCGCAGGTCCGCATAACGGAAGTGCGGGTAGCCGAGGGCGGCCAGCCGGAACTGTTCGGTGAGGCTGGTGCGCATGATGCCGGGATCGTCGGTGGAGAGGACCACCGGCACGTGCCGCTCCACATAGAGCGGCAGGGGATGCGCCGCCCCTTGGATTCCCAGGAGCTGAGCGTTGCTCACCAGGTTGATCTCCACGGCGACCGGTCCCTTGGCCATCTTGTCCAGGGTCTCCCCGGAGCCGGTCTCGTAGGTGACGGCGACGCCGTGGCCGATGCGCTGCGCGTGTGCCACCCGGACGGCGTCGTGGATGTGGAACCGCAGATCGTCGGGCGGCACCAGACCCTCGATCAGCTCGCCCGCATGGAGCGCGCGGCCCGCGGGGCTGAAGATCTTCCCCAGGTTGCCGATCAGGTTCATGTGCTTGGAGTAGTTGATGCGGGCGGCGTAGGCGTCCTCCGCCGCCACGATGTTGATCCCCACGATGTGCTGGCGGTCCGCCTCGGAGGCGGCGAAGCCGAGCAGGGCCTCCTGACAGACGACCACGGGTGGGGCCGTGCGGTGCATCTCGATCTGATGCCGCACCGTGACCTCGCAGCCGGGAGGAGAGGACGCGCCGTCCGAGGAGCTGCAGCCCAGCAATTGCGAGCTATCCACGATCTCTTGCGCCATCTCCTTCGCCACCTGCTGCGCCAGCGCGCGGACCGCCGCGACCACCGTGGTGCCGTTTCCGTCCGGTGTCTCGAAACCCTCAGCCATCAGCTGGGCGCAGAAGGCGGCGCCGGCCGAGGAGCTCCCGGCGGCGAAGAGGCCCTGGAACGCCTTCAACGCCGGGTCATCGGCGGGCGGGAGCGGCGCGGAGGACATGGTCTCGATGTACAGCACGTTCTCCCGCGAGGCCTGCTGGCGGAGCTGCGCCAGCAGCGCCGCCCTGTTACCGGTGGCCGGGCCGAGCTTGCCGAAGATGGCGAAGAAATGGTCGTGTGCCTGCAGCGTCCCCCAGGGCACACCGCGCATGGACAGAGCGTTGACGGCCCCGTCGTAGAGCGTGCCGCTGGAGCACAGGCAGCACGCCGGAATGAGCCCGTTCCCCGTGCAGATCTCCGGGGATTGCGAGGCGGGGCAGGCCAGGCAGTCGGCCGTGAGGGCCGTCATGTCCGGCGTTCCGGACCCGGGCGTCGCGCCGCCGCTCTTGAACGCGAACTTCGGGTTGCCGGACGCGTCGGGCGAGACATCGACCGACAGGCCCTGGTAGCTCGCAAGCTGGAGCAACACCTCCGGATAGATGGCGCCGGTCAGGTGGTGGTGCAGGTCGCCGCCCTTGGGCATGGCGAGCAGCAAGGCCCGCAGGGCGTTGGGGTCCTGGCGGGCGCATTGGAACGCCTCGTCGATCGATCTCGCCTGCGAACAGGCGGGCCGGCCGGCTGGAGCCGTCACGGGTGCGGGCGCGGCGGAGCAGCCTGCCGCGGTCAGCAGGCACATCAGCAGAAGGGCGGGTTTTCCCTGGAAACTCATCAGGCCTCTCAGTGGTCAAGAGAAAGTGCTGCTTGTTTCCACGGAGTCTAAAGCACTCGCGCGGCAGCGGCAATCATCTCTTCCTGGCCATCGCGCAGGTGACAAGTTTGGCGAGCCAACGTCGCATCTCTCCTCAGAGGTCAGACCACACAGTCAGTGTGCCTACCTAACTTAGGAGAGTTTTATGGTGCGACTACGATCGAGTTTTGTGTCTGTCTGGGTTTTTGCCTGGCTTTTCATCGCCGCGTTGGCGGCACCACCGCCGGCTTCGGCCCAGAGCCAGGGATCGAGCTGGCTCCTTCTCGACCCTCCGAGCAGCGGGGAAGTCTCCTCGCAGGGCGTCTCGGGCGAGGCCGATACCGTCTACGTCCTCAACGGCGAGGCCGGCGTCGCCGAGTCGCCGCTCCCGCAGGAATTCAAGGATGCCCTCGTTCCGCCCACGGAACCGGGCACCGTCTCCATCTCCTCCGAGGAGGAGGAGGAGGAGGTCTTCTTCGTGGGCAAGGAGATCGTCGAGGGGATCATCGCCTCGGAGGCGGCCGGCGAGCTGACTCCGGAGATCGCGGCGATCGCCGAGCCGCTCGACGAAGAAACCACCGCCTCATCCTATTCCGAAGGCTCTTCGGTCGACTCCGTCACCGCCAATTCCATCTTCAACTGCGCCACGCACGAGCAGACCGTCAGCAGGACCATCAATCTGACTGACAAGAGCTGGTCCCCCGACCCCATCGATCTCGGCGGCGGCTTCACCGGGAGCATCAAAATCGAGGGCGACCTCGAAGGCCAGGCGAATCTCGAGCTCAAGTTCAACGTCAAGCGCAAGAAGGTGGGCTTCCACTGCGTTCCCTGGAGCGCGAGCTTCAAGAACGCCCACATCAGCGGCAACGCCACGTCCGATGCCGGCATCACGCTGACCGGAACGCTCAATTACCAGGGCAGCTTCGGGCCTTGGGAGATCGCCAAGCCGCACCTGTTCACGGTGACCTTTTCCGTTGGTTGGGTTCCGGTGACCATCGGCTTCAACCTCCCGGTCACCGCCGGTCTCAACCTGAGCTCCACCGTGACCGGAACCGTCAACTACAACGGAACGCACGTCGCGACAGGCACCTTCGACTACACCTGCACCCTCAAAGACTGCACCGGCACCAGCAACTTCAGCAACGTCGGGGAAAACGGCGCCACCCAGACGATCACCGGCGGAGTGGACGGCCGGATCAAGCCGACGCCCTGGGTCGACGTCGGTTTTCGCGCCTACCTCTACACCGAGTGGATCGCTTACGCGCAGGTGGGAGTGCGCCCCCATTTCCTGGGAGATCTCTGGGGTTACACCGGCAACGCCTGCGGTGACGCGAATGCGGACGGCCACTTCGAAACGGCACGTTCGCTCACCTTCGATCTGGACACCCGCATCGACTGGACGGCCCAGGCGAGCGCCTTCGGCTCCAGCCCATGGAAGAAGACGCTGAAGACCGGATCGGTCAACCACTTCGATTTCTGGGACATCTCGGGCAACTCCACCGCGATGGAGCCCCATTTCCACGGCCCGGCGTCCCTCTACACGGGAGACCAGGGCGACTACAAGGTACGGATGCGCCCGTGCTGGCCCTACACCGAGAACGTCACCTATCAGGTCAACTGGGGCGATGGCGCCGCGGCGCAGGAGCTGCAGGGCGCCCCCGGCACGGACCTCACCGTCAACCACACCTGGAGCGACGCCGGCAACAAGGCGGCGTCCGTGACCGCGGTGAGGGACGCGCACGGCCGGGATATCAACAAGAGCACCCCGCGCACCATCGAGGTCAAGGCGATCACGCCGCTGGGCCTCACCGTGACCCCGGCCCCGGCGTCATCCACCTATGGCGTCGCCATCAACCTGACCGCCACCGCGACCGGTGGCCACGCGCCGACCATTCAGTACACCCTGGGCCGCCGGCTCGTCGGGACGACCTCCTGGCTCCCCACGCCCCTGGTCTGGCAGGCGAGCAACATCCTGACCTGGACCCCGGGCTCCGCGGATGTCGGGAGCTGGGAGCTCGCGGTCGGTGTCAAGGACCGCACGACGGCGCCTGACGCCAACGGCCTCGGCTACGCCGCCGCCGCCGTCGCGGGCACCGTCCAGGTCGTCGCCCCCCTCACCCTCTCGTGCCCCCCGGTGGTCCAGAGGACGGTCACCTACGGCAACACGGTCACCTGGAGCGGCATCTCCTCGACCGGTGGAACCCCGGGAACCATTCAGTACGCGTCCGCCCGCCAACTCACCGGCAACCCGAACAATCCCTGGCTTCCCAACCCGCTGGTCTGGCAGACGAACACCGCCTTCAGTTGGACTCCGACCGCCTCCGACCTCGGAACCTGGCAGTTCTACGCTCTGGACAAGGACGTCAACACGCCGGCCAACCCGGGCTACTCCGCCACCTGCAACATGGGGCAGATCGTCGTCGTGTCTCCCCTCACCGTCACCGTGACCCCGAGCCCGGCGACGTCCATCCACGGCAACCAGATCACCTGGACGGCGACCGCCCAGGGCGGCACCCCGGCCAGCACCCAATTCGCGTTCTTCCGCCGCAAGTCCGGAGCCACGGCCTGGACGCCGGACGTCAGCCAGGCGGCCTGGGGCGGCAACACCTACAACTGGACCCCGAGCGCGGCCGACGTCGGCACCTGGGAGATCGTCGTCTGGGTCAAGGACGGCAACACGCCGGCCAACTTGAACACCTACGGCTACTCCGGCTACGCCAACGCGGGCCCCGTCAAGGTCGTGACGCCGCCCCTCACCCTCTCCGTTACTGTGAGCCCGGCGCAGGTCGTCTGGGGCAACCCGGTGACCTATACGGCGACCGCCACCGGCGGCACCCCGTCGACCACCCGGTTCGCCTTCTTCCGCCGCCGCGCCGGGACCGTCACCTGGACCCCCGATGCCAGCGCAGCGATCTGGCAGGCCGGCAACACCTACGTCTGGACCCCGGCCTCGGCCGACGTCGGCACCTGGGAAACCTACGTCTGGGTCAAGGACGGTGACACGCCGTCCAACCAGAACACCTACGGCTATGCCGTGGGCCGCAGCGGGGGCAACGTCACTGTCGTGGATCCCCCGCCCCTCACCCTGACGGTCACAGTGAACCCGAGAGAGGTCGTCTACGGGAACCAGGTCACCGTCACGGCCACTGCCGGTGGCGGCAACAGCCCGGCGACCATCAGGTACGCCTTCTTCCGCCGGCGCGTCGGAAGCACCAACTGGACTCCGGACGTCACCGCGCCGCTCTGGCAGACCAGCAACACGTTCATCTGGATCCCGGACTCGGCTGCCGTCGGCACCTGGGAGATCTACGTCTGGGTCAAGGACGCCAACACGCCGACGACCCAGAACACCTACGGCTACGGCGCAGGCGCCAACGGGGGCACCGTCAAGGTCGTGACGCCTCCGCTCACCCTCACCTCGACCCCGAGCCCGGCGACCTCCTATCACAGCCTCGCCATCAACTGGACGGCGACCGCCGGCGGCGGCACTCCGTCGACCACCCAGTACGCGCTCTTCCGCCGCCCTGCCGGGACCACCACCTGGACCCCGGCCGTCACCGCTCCGGCCTGGCAGACCAGCCCCAACCTGAGCTGGACCCCGACCTCGGCGGACGTCGGCTCCTGGGAGATCAGCATCTGGGTCAAGGACGGCGACACGCCGGCCAACCAGAACACCTACGGATACGCCACCTCCTACAACCCGGGAACGGTCCAGATCGTGAATCCCCCGACGCTCAACGTCACCATGAGCCCGGCGTCGGTGAACTACGGCACCACCATCACCTGGACGGCCAGCTCCAGCAGCAGCAACCCGGCGTCCGTCCGCTATGCGTTCTTCCGCCGCCGCTCCGGGACCACCACCTGGACGCCGTCGGTCAACTCGCCGAACTGGCAGACCAGCAACACGTTCAGCTGGGCCACGACCTCGGCCGATGTCGGCACCTGGGACACCTACGTCTGGGTCAAGGACGCCTACACCCCCGCGACCATGAACACCTACGGCTATGCCGCGGGCTTCAACACCGGCGGAGTCCGGGTCGTGGCGCCGCTCAGCGGCCTCACCTGCTCGGGCAACCCGTCGACCGCCTACACCGGCACCACCTTCACCTGGTCGGCCAACGCCAGCGGCGGTGACTCGACGACCCTCCGCTACGCGCTGCTCCGCCGCCGCGTCGGGACCTCCACCTGGGTTCCTGCCCAGACCTCGCCGTCGTGGCAGAGCGGCAACACCTTCAGTTGGACGACCCTCTCGTCGGACGCCGGCTCCTACGAGATCGCCATCTGGGCCAAGGACGGCAACACGGCGGCCAACGCCAACACCTACGGCTACGCGGTGAGCTGCAACCCGGGCACCATCCAGGTTCTGACTCCGCCCACCGTCACCGGGACCACCAGCCCGTCGCAGTCGCCCTACGGCGCCACAATCACCTGGACCGCCACCGCCAGCGGCGGCGACCCGGCCACCTACCGCTACGCGATCTTCCGCCGCCGCGCCGGGACCTCCGCCTGGACCCCGGACGTCACCACCCCGAGCTGGCAGTCCAGCCGCACGTTCAGCTGGACCCCGACCTCGGCCGATGTCGGCACCTGGGAGGTCTTCATCTGGGTCAAGGACGCCTACACGCCCTCCAACATGAACACCTACGGCCACGCCGCCTGGTACAACGCGGGAAATGTCGAGGTCACCACGCCGGCCCCGGTGACCGTCACAGGAACCGGCAGCCCGTCGACGTCGCCCGCCGGCACCACCATCAGTTGGACGGCCACGGCCAGCGGCGGCATCCCGTCCACCTACAAGTACGCGCTCTTCCGCCGCAAGGCCGGGACCTCCAACTGGATCCCGGACGTCACCGCGCCGAGCTGGCAGTCCAGCCGCACCATGAGCTGGACCCCGAGCGCGTCCGACGTCGGCACCTGGGGGATCATCATCTGGGTCAAGGACGTCAACACGACGCCCACCCAGAACACCTACGGCTTCGCCGCCTACTACAACGCCCAACCGGTCCAGGTGTATTGACCGGCCCTGCGTCTTCTTTGTGCTGATTTGTGCTGATGGTTGCCCGGGCGTTCGCGCCCGGGCTTTTTTTCAGGCCCCCTGGTCACCGATCTCGCGGTGGCGGTCCGAGCTCTATCCGCTTGTTAGGCCGGTCGGTCGGTCGGCCGGGCGCGGGCGGCGGCCGGGAGAGGCGGCCCCGCGACGGCCTGGTCCTCGTGCAGGTCCACCGCGAACCCGAGAGACTCCATCCGCCGCCGCACCTGGCGCCAGAGGTGAAAGCGCAACGGCCGGAGCAGCGTGTAGTCCGAGGTCTGAGCGATGAGCTGCTCGGAATCCTCGTCGGGGAAGGTGCGGGTCAGCGCCTCCAGGCGTTCCGCCACCCACTGCGCGCTGACCTCGCCGCGCTCGAGCTTCTGCTCGACGATCTGGATTTGCCGCGCGCGTTCCACGATCTCGGGATGATGGTTGACGCCGAAGATGCGCGGCATCGTCCCGCCCGGGTCACGGGCGAATTCGATCATGGTGATCGCCTCCCCCCGCGGGCCGCCGACGCCGAGGGTCTCCCAGCCGATCGGCGTCATCCCAGGCGGGAACGCTCCGAGGCGGGGGATGAGGTCGAAGAGCCGGTTGTCGAGGATGCGCAGCCGCCCTCCGCGGAGCTTCTGGCCGAACCGCTGGAACCAGGGGTGCCCGGCGGCCTCGGGCGCCAGCACGTTCTCGAGCACGCCGGCGCTCTTGCCTCCCTTTTCGGGGCCGCGCAGTACAGGCCGTGCGAGCCCGGACCAGCGGCACAGCACGCCGAACGTGTGGCAGATGGCGAGGAGCGCCGCGCTCTCCTCGGCGAGGATGCGGTCGAAGAGACGGAAGAGCGGCTCCTGCCAAGAGGGATCTTCGCGGATGCCCTGGCTGTGCTCGGAGCGGCCGTCGTTCTCATGGGGATCGAGAGCGCCCGGCCCGCCCGTCCCGACGTAGAGGGAGAAGCGGCCGCCGGGAGGCTCGGGGATCATGCCGGAACGGCGCACGTCGAAGGAGATCGCGCGCACGCGGACGTCGGTCTCCTCGGCGAGGGGCAGGATCTCGCAGGCGATGTCGAGCAGGGAATGGACCAGGCAATCGTGGCCGAGGTTCGGCCAGCCATGGTTCATGTCCAGCACGGCGACGTCGACCACCCGCGGATCGGCGGGGGGGAGGTCTTCCGGCCGCTCGACGCGGACGTACTCGAAAGCGCCGCAAGGGGCGTTCTCGGGGCGCCCCAGGCCGCAGAAGTGCGGGCTGCCGGGGAGCTTATTTTTGCAGAGAAAAGACATATTCAAGTCGGAATGCAGCTCCGATGCCCGATGCATCGCAGGTGCGCCTCCATGGTTGCCGGGAAGGCTACAGGATTCTGGCGCAGTGCGGTACTCCGGCGGCCCCCGGGACCAACCTGATCAGCGTGCCGCAGCCGTCAACGCTTGCGCAGCCAGGCCCGATATTCGTAGCTGCGCTTGATGTCGTGCTTCGTGTTCTCCCGGTCGATCACCGCCGGCTCCGCGTCCGCGGTGGCTTTGACGAACGCACGCACGCGTGCGTAGCCGGGGTGCAGGTCCTTCCAGGTGCGGACGACGGAGAGACCGGGTGTCGAGATCTTACGCTGCCGGCGATGGCGACGGCTCTCAGCAAGTCCTGCTGGAATCGCCGATAGCCGACGAGATCTCGAAGCTTTTCTGCAATCCACTCTCCTTCCTGTAACAGCGAGCGATTTTGCAGAATGCACTTCAGGAGCTCCGTCAATCCCTCGACGCCCGGTTTGAAGCGTAGGTGACTGGGAATGTACTCGGCTACACCAATCCAACGAGGAAGATCTGGCACGACTGTGGTCAGGCCGCAGCACAGTGCCTCGAGAGGTGTCATTCCGAACGTCTCGAAGACCGAGGAAAAGACGAAGACTCCGATACCTCTCGCCCGCCGGAACACATTCAGCATCTGCTTTCGTGGAAATCTCTCGACGAACAAGAAGAATTCATCCTGGCTATGAAGGATACGGCTCTTCAAGGCATCTCGCTCTGTTGTACGGTCATGGCTATCGCCTGCAATAAGGACGAAAATATCTAAACCTTCGCCTCTCAGCCGAGAGGCGGCGTCGACTAGGTCTCTGATGTTTTTGAAATCGTCCAGTCGAGAGGCGGCGGTCAGCAGCAGCAATCCCTTCGAAGCGTTGTCGATGAACTCTTCAACTTGCTGCGGAGGATCATCCTCTCCGCTTTCGGATGAATGTACGACCACAGGAGGGGCTGCCCGTAGGACTCTTACGGTGGGAATGCCCTGGCTGATAAGCGACTTCTCCTGTACAGCGGATATCTCGAGCGCATAGATGCCTGGAGAGCTTCGGAGCACCTCGAGCCCTGCCCGCTGTGCCTGTTCCAGGTAGATCATCTTTTCTCTTCCGCCGCGGAACGCCCCTTGAGCCCGATCCTTGCCAAGCAGTCTGACTACGTCGGAGACGAAGGGACCGTGATGCGTAACGAGGCCTCGGTCTTGAGGTGCATAAGGCAGCAGAACTCCAGTCTGGTGATAGAGAAGCGGGGGAAGGCCATCTAAGGTGCGGCTGCTGGGAGGGCTTGGCGAGAGCTGCTCCAAGGCAGACTGAAGAGTGGATCTCAGTAAGCTTTCCTTGACGCCAAAGTCGAAATTGAGCTCCAGCGCAGGATAATCTAGGAAATGGCTGCGATTCAGAGAGGGTGTTTGGATTCCTGGCGTGCGGTGATAGAGGATGAAGCCGGCGAAGCAAGCGGCTTCTGCCAAGGCGTGTGCTGCCACCAGAGAAAAATGTGAGGCTCCTACCGGGAACGGCCCGTCGTCGGTCGGTGTTCTAAAACGCCGATTCAAGACGATCGCCACAGGTGGGAGCATCGTTCATATTCCAGGTTTGTTGAGCCCTGAAGTAGTACCTGATGACGAACCTTTGTCAGACTGTGGCAAGTTTTCTGCGTTCCGGGCTCGGCGCTTGTAGTTCAAAAAAATAATGAACGTCGTATAAATAAATAGAGCGCCATGGATCGAGGCTTCGAGCATAGTATCAGGTGATCGATGCATGCTGGACAGGCGAAAAATGGTGATGGCCAGAGGAATGAACAAAAACGTCATCAACTGGGCGATCAGGCGGAATGGCAAGGTGAGCCTTATGTAGTTGCTTCTGTAATTTTCGGATGCATCCCAATTCGGTATCAAATCGCCCCCGCTCATCTGTGCTTCGAGAGTCGAAAGACTCGCGACATACTTGGATAGGTTCCCTACGAGGCTGTTTTCGATAAAGTAGAGGGTTACAAATATGACGGAGGCCGATGAGGCCAGGATCAGAACGTCGGGATACGGATTTGCCGCCTTGATACCGCTGATCTCAAATCCTCCCGCGATAGAAAGCAATCCGACCTGAACGAGCAACTGTAGCTGGAGCCAATGATCCCTCTTGCGGATGCGGAACATCCCTTCCTCATGCGCTGCCCGGAAGCATTCGACCAGGTATTGAAGCCTTGTGTCAGCTCTTGGAGGGCCTGGAGCAAGAGGTTTTGCTTCGCCTATATCCATCCTGGACGACGCAGAGCTTCTACTTGCCGGGACCTTAGGTTTCATGGGCACCATCCGTAGGTCGAGCTCGACCACGCACTCGGCTCCCTGTTCGAGCGAACATAATAAAGATACAGTATTTGATATCCTGTGTCAACGGGGGCTGGCCGACTTCAGATCCCGCGAGATCTGGGCCACGAGCGGCGCTCTAGTCGCCCGCCCCCGCCGGCCGAGCCAGATTCCCAACGATTTCCAGCACGGTCGACGGCTCGACCGGCTTCGGCACGTGCTCCTGGTAGCCGGCCGCGAGCGCCCGCTGGCGGTCCGCCGCCGTGGCATAGGCGGTCAGCGCCGCGGCCGGAATGTTTCCGCCTTCCTCCGCTGGCAAGGTCCGAATCTCCTGGATCAGCGAGTAGCCGTCCTTCCCGGGCATCTGGATGTCGCTCAGGAGCACATGCGGCCGGAAACGCGGGAGCACTTCGAGAGCCTCCTCCGCCGAGCCGGCGGCCAGAACCTCGGCCCCGCCCCCGCGCAGGATCACCGTGATCAATTCGCGGGTATCGGGCTGATCTTCGACCACGAGCACCCGCACGTCGTCGAGACGGCGGACTTTCCCCTGGGCGAGCGCTCGCGAGACCACCTCGGGATGCTCGGCCGCGGGCTCCGGAAACGTGATCTCCTGGAGCAGTGGAATCGTGATCGTAAAAGAGGATCCGCGTCCTTCCCCTGAGCTCGCGGCATTGACCGTGCCGCCGTGCATTTCGATCAGATGGCGGACGATTGACAAACCCAGCCCCAGCCCGCCGTGCACCTTGGTGCTGCTCGCGTCCGCCTGCCGGAAGCGATCGAACACGTACGGCAGGAACTCCGGGCTGATCCCCAGACCGGTGTCCCGGATCGTAATCCGTGCCTGAAAATCCATCCGTTCCAGGCGCACCTCGACCGATCCGCCGCCGGGCGTGAATTTGATCGAATTGGAGAGCAGGTTCCAGACCGCCTGCTGCAATCGATCGGGGTCTCCGGCGATCTGTCCGACGAACGGGTCGAGCAGGCAGGTGAGGTGCACGCCCTTCGCCTCGGCCGAGGGCCGCACCGTGTCCATGGCGGATTCGATCACCGCTCCGAGGTCCATGGGTTGGACCTCCAGGCGGAGCTTTCCGGTGATGATGCGCGAGACGTCGAGGATCTCCTCGATGAGCTGGAACTGCACCTGGGAATTCCGCTCGATCGCTTCCAGGCCCCGCGCGCGGCTCTCCTCGTCCAATAGATCGGAATTCAGCAGCCGGGCCCAGCCGAGGATCGCGGTCAGCGGCGTGCGCAGCTCGTGTGAGAGGGTGGCGAGGAACTCGTCCTTGAGCCGGTTGGCGGTCTCGGCCTCGGCGCGCAGCGCCTGCTCGCGGGCCAGCGCCCGTTCACGCTCCTCCTCGGCCTGTTTCCGGTCCTCCTCGGCGCGCAGGCGCGCGGCCTCCATCCGCTTTTGCTCCGAGAGGTCGCGCCAGACGCCATGGACGAAGCTTTCGCCGGCGATCGGCAGGACGGTGAGCGTGACTTCGGACGGGAAGACCTCACCGTTCACCCGCCGGCAGAGCCATTCGAAGCGGTGGCTGCCGAGCTCGTGAGCAAGGCCGAAATTCCTCCGCGCCAGCTCGGCCGACGGCACTCCCCCGGCCTGGACCTCCGGCGAGAACTGCGTCGGATGCAGCCCGAGCACTTCCTCTTGGCGCGTGTAGCCGAGCATCTCGACCGACGCCCGGTTGCACTCGATGATCCTCTCCGCACGCACGATCACCTGGGCATCCCGGGAGTTCCAGAAGAGGTCGGTGATCTTGATGTCGTTACTCATACCTCAACCGCGGTCGAAGCCGTCGAAGCTGTCGACTTTACCAGAGGGTGAGCCCGGCGGAAGGGTAGTCGACTGCCGAAGAAAGTGTAAGGATCTCCCCATGGCGAGAAGAACCCCCTTGGACATCCCTGGCTGGCGCCTCCGCAACCAGCGGATTGCCGGGGTCGGCTTCGAGACGCCCGGCGCGGTGGTCGCCTGGATGGGAGCGGTGCAGGCCCAGGATTATCTCGGGGCGCTCTGGGGACTGGGGGTCCGGATGCAGAGGGCCCGGGAGGAGGCTGTCGAGCAGGCGATCGCCAGCCGCACGATCGTCCGGACCTGGCCCATGCGGGGCACGTTGCATTTCGTCGCGCCGGCCGATGTCCGCTGGATGCTCGCGCTGCTGACGCCCCGGGTGATCGCGGGCCAGCGGTCGCGCCACCGGCAGCTCGAGCTCGATCAGGACGTCTTCGATCGCAGCCGGGACGTGCTCACGCACGCTTTGGAGGGAGGGCGGCAGCTCACGCGCGACGCCGCATACCAGACGTTGGAGGCGGCGGGGATCTCCACCGCCGGCCAGCGCGGCATTCACATCCTGGGGCGGCTGGCGCAGGACGGTCTCCTTTGTTTCGCCGCCCGCCAGGGCAAGCAGCAGACCTTCGCCCTGCTCGAGGAGTGGGTCCCGGCCGCGGGGCCCCTGGAGCGCGACGAAGCGCTCGCCGAGCTGGCCGGGCGCTACTTCACCAGTCACGGACCGGCCACCGTGCAGGACTTCACCTGGTGGTCCGGTCTGACCGTAGCCGACGCCAAGGTGGGAATCGAGCTGGCCGGGTCGCGCCTGGAGCGTGAGGTCATGGAGGGCTCGACCTACTGGTTCGCCGCGGCAGTCCTGAAGGAGGGGCCGCCCCCGCAGCAGGCCGCGAGCCCGGCATCCCCCACGGCCTACCTGCTGCCGCAGTTCGACGAGTACACGGTCGCCTATCGAGACCGCAGCGCCGTGCTCGACCCGGCGCAAACCGGAGTGATCTCCAGCAACGGCATTTTCTATCCAATCATCGTCCTCAATGGCCGGGTGGCCGGCACCTGGAAGCGCGTCTTCAAAAAAGGAGAGGTGGTCATCAGGTTGTCTCCCTTTTCCCCGCTGAAGAAGAAAGAGCGGCAGGCCGTCGCCGCGGCGGCCGAGCGATACGGCGCTTTCCTCGGAATACCCGTGTCTCTGGAATAGTTTGGCGGCGGGCAAGTGCGTTGACTTCCTTCGACCCCTCGGCTCGCGAACGGCCGGCGGGTCGAATCCCCGCCGGCCACGACGCTTCGCTACATCAGGATCTCGGTCTTACTGACAGGTCTGAACGCAAGTCTTCCAGTCCGTTCCCCAGTCCGCCTGATCGAGGCACCATTCGCTTCCTGCCACCGAGACGTTGCTGCTGCAACGGGTATTTGACAGGATGTCATCGATGCCGCCCGAGGGAACGCAGTTGTTGACGAGCGGTGTGCCGCAGATCTGTTTACAACTCGCCCAGGAGTTGCCCCAGTCCGCGGGGTTGCTGCAATAGGTCGACCCGGGCACGGCATAACCGGAGCAGCAACTGGTCGCGGAGAGGACGTCGTCCACGCCGCCGTCCGGAATGCAGGTAGGGGCGAAGAAGCCGGCGACGGTAGTCTTCGTGGTGTTCAGCACGCGCGCGTTGTTGTGGGTTGCGACCGTCCCCATCGCTACCCCGCTGTACAGGCGGTACGGGCTCGACCAATAGTTGACGCGTGTGGCGCAGGGAGTCGGAGAGCAGTCATAGGCCATGATGGTCCGGAAGGCCGGCGAGCTCGTGCGGCGGTAGCCGTGGCCGAAGGGATAGGGACTGTTGGAGGAGTCGGTCTCGGGGTTGTGCCGCGCCCATTGCAGATGGCCGATCTCGTGCCCGAAGGAGTAACGGTTGGTCCCCGTGGCACAGCTCACCTTGACCACCGCGAAGGCGGTGGAGTAGGTGGAGCCGATTCCCGACGCAAGACCGCACGCATCCAGGTTGTTCTCGAGCAGGATGCCGACGTCCGCCGTGAGAGAGGTGCGGGTGGAATGGATCGAATCCATGTAGCCGTCACTCGTCCCGCGATACCGCGCCAGATCCGTGCTGCTGGCGCCTGTCTCGCTGTATGTCACCTGCGAGGTGCCGGCGAGCTGGAGATCGATCTGCACACCGCTGTTGTTGTAGCCCTGATTGGTCTCGGCCACGGCAAGAGTGATCAGGCCGAGGATGTCGCCCGTCGATGCCGCGGCTGAGGCCGTATAGTTGACCATCACCCGGATCACGGTACGGGCAATCGCCGCCAGAGGCGTCGTCGCGGAAATCTGATCGGCCGGTGCGGGAACGACGGGCATCAAAGCATCGCCGTCGTCGGCCGGCAATCGGTTGATCTCCACGGCGATCAGTGCGTGACCGCCTTGCCGCAGCGGCCGGACGTGGTACCACTCTCCCTCGTAATGCACGTTACCGGTCAGCTTTTTACCGTTACGCACCAGGGTGACGGTATTGATTGGATTGAACAGCGATCCTTTGACTCCATTGTCGAGCAGAATGCCATGCCACACGATCAGGCCCTCCTTCGTACGGTAGGAGTCGACCTGTTGCGCGATGACCGGCAAGCCGGGGGCGAGATTGAGGCTGATGGTCCGCGTCCGCCGGGTGACTTGGGCGGCGTCGGCCGCCACGATCTGGAAGTTGCCCATTGCAGGATCTTGGGCGAGAGCGCGATAGGCGGTGTCGAAGAGAGCGGCTCGCGCGTGGGTGCTTCCGTCGTCAAAAGGAGCGAAGAGTGGACCGGCGGATGCGGCGGAGGTGATGAAACACAGGGCCAGCGCCGCAGCGAAGGCGGTTTTGAGGGTGCTCATGATTCCTCCCCAGCCATGAAAGCGGCACGCTGCCCGAACGAGTGGCGCTGCGGGAACGTGCCGCGGATTTGGGAAGGACCGGCCCTTCTAAAATACCTGGGTGCGCGGCAGCGGCAAAGCCGAGCCGCGGACAGGAACAAGCCGACGCGCACGCGAGCTGGCGAAAAGTCGAGCGTTGGCGCCGGCTCGCCAATCTGATTCCGCCCGGCCGTGCTCCGCGGAAGTGAGCACGAGAGTACATTCTTGTCCATTTTTTCAGACGGGGTATAGCACCATGGAATACGGAACAGCTCCGGCGGCAGGGCGCGACTCCGCGCGATCTCCTGTTTCTGTGCGGCGGCATCTTTGTCTTTTTCCTCCTTCAGGCGGTCCTCACGCTCGCCAATTCAATGCTTCCCGGATGGCGGGCTCGCGCATTGTGCGGGCCATCCGGGAGGACCTGTTCGCCCATCCGGCGTGCTGCTCTACCAGAGCCGATCGCTCGCGTTTCTCTGCCTTCTGGTGCTCGCGGCGGTGCTCGCCCCGCGCTGGCGCGACCGCTTCCAAAAGCTGAACGCCGAGCATTACGACACGGGAATCCGATTGCAGCGGGCGGGCTCCGCCGGGGTGGCGGCCGTCCAGGCGATGATGGGCCTCGGCCTCGCGGCTCTCGCTTTCCTGACCGGACGCGCTCTGCTGCGCGGAGAGATCACGGAGGGACAGTTTCTGTCGTTCCTCGGCACGCTGTATCTCATGCAGGTACCGGCCGTCGATATCGGACAGCGGGTAGGAAGGCTGGTGAGCGACAATCATGTCGCCGGCACGCCGGGGACCCTCTACCGCTTCGACGGCACCCAGCGCCTCGGTCCGGCGGGGACCGTAACTCCTGCTGGCGATGCGCTCTCCCTCGACCTGCCGCAGCGCTCGGCGACGCTGGTCATCCTGAGCACGGCGGGCGTCTGATCGCTGATGCGCGCTTTTGGTCTTCCTGGGGGACTTGTAGAGACGTCCCCAGTCCTCGACCACTGCGTGGACCGGGTGCAGGCCCGTCGGGGCGTCTCCCCACGGCAGGCCCGTTGACCACCGCTGGCCGCGAGCCCTGCAACCAACAGCCGGGAGACCATTCCCGGCGTGCTGCCGGCGTTCGTGGTGTCTGAGGCCGTGAGACGGCCCGGCCGCGGTGGACCCGGCAGGTCCGTGGCGACGGACTGGGCCGTCTCTACTTGCCGCCGCTATCCCGGCCGGATAACCGCTTCCCGCGGCCGGGAAACCGTTATCCCGGGCGTATAACCGTTTCCCCGCCGCGGGAAACCGTTATCCGGGGCGTATAACCGTTTCCCCGCCCTGGGAAACCGTTATCCGGGGCGTATAACCGTTTCCCCGCCCTGGGAAACCGTTATCCGGGGCGTATAACCGTCTCCCCGCCCTGGGAAACCGTTATCCGGGCGGGATAGCCGTTATCCCGACGGGTTCACCGTTATCCCGGCCGGATCGCCGCTATCCCGGCCGGGTCGTCGCTGACTCGGGCGGTTGGGCGGCAACTCGGCCCGGTTTGCCGTTCCACTGGGCGGTTGGAGCCCTGGCGCCGTTGTCTGACCCCTTGCCCTCGATTTCTTCGCGGAATCCACAGCGGTCTTTGCACTCGCTACGGAAAGACCGGTAAACACCGGTGAACACCGGTGCACACCAGTGAACACCAGTAAACACCGGTGATATGCGTTGGGGACACACAAATTCATCTCGAAAACATCGCCGCAGATCTATTGACAGAAAAAGAGGCCTGCGTTACGATGGGATCTGGACTGGCAACCTCCCCTGCGAGTGCCCCCAGAGAGGGCGCTTCCGCACAAGAGCTCACTCCTCAGATCGCCAGCAGGTCGTAAAGAAACTGTCTGTTGACGGCCAGGATCGACGTGTGCCTAACGGGTCCGACTTTCCAGGAGGCTGCGATGTGCTCGAGCTCAGCGCGAGGCCCTCCCAGAGGGTGGGAAGTGACTCTGGGGACAGAAGTGAAGAAACCAGCCATCTTGAATAGGAGAAAGACCATGGCTACGGATAGTTTGTCGAAGAACATCGGCATCTGGGACATGCTGACCATGAACGTGAAGCCGCGGCTGCCGGAGCTGCCGCATTTGGAGCCGACCGTGAAAGAGCTCGACGCCGTGATCTTGGAAGGGCGGGAGCTCCAGGGCATCCAGGAAACCCATCGCAAGCAACTGCGCGAGACGACCCAACGGAGCAAGGAGCTGGCGCGCCGCGGGCGCAGCTTCCGCAACAAGCTGGTCGCCGGTCTCCAGAGCGCCTACGGGGTCGAAAGCTTCGAGCTGCTGGGATACGGCCTCCCGCCGCGCCTGCCGAAGAGGCGGAGCCGCCTGACGAAGGCGCAGAAGGAGGAGAAGAAGCGGCTGGAGGCGTTGGAGAAGGCTGCCGCGGACGCCGGGCTGAAGGTCTGATGTCTGCGTAGGCTCACTGACCCCCGGGGGCGAGGCTCCCTCGCCCCCGGGCTTTTCATGCGATTCGAAGTGCCGCATCCCCACGGAAGTCCGACCAGCCCGCGCCGGGGCGGGGCACCAGGTCTGAAAATCACGGTGTCGGTGGGGCGATTCCGCTCCTGGGCATTACGCAAAGCACTCCGGCAAAGAAACTTAGAGGCGACGGGTGGATGCGCCTTGGCGCGGCTCCAGGACCTGGGGCCGCACAGGGGACTCACGGGAGGGTGAGGGCGACGGCGCAGGGAGGACCTCGAAAGGCTAGCTAGGGGACGATGGGAGACGGAGCGCCAGCCGGCGGACGCCAGGGACGGAGAGGTCCGATTAGCCGGCTATCTTTTTGGTGGTTCGGGGGGCGGGAAGAGGAGTCAATGTCCTTCCGGCTGCGGCAGTTTCTTGGTACCTTCTGTGGCTACGGGCAGGCGTTGCAGGGCGGCACGGAGCTGCCGGGCCACCTCCTTCGCCTCCCCAGTCGCGGGGGGCGTCTCGAGATAGGCGAGTAGCGCTGACCCGAGCGCTGCGATTCTCTCTTGGGATGGTGGGCCATCCTCAACCAACAAAACTCTCCAGAATATTGCGACCCAGGTATCCTCGCTTTTTGGAGCGTCTTGCCAAGACGCCGGATTGTTGGCCAGTGCATAGGTCCAACCTGCGAGTGTCTCAGCCAAACTCGGTGTTTTGAAGAACTCCTCCGCAAATGGCCGCAGATCGTCAATATGTTCGGGGTGCCTGGACTCTAATACGACGAACTTTCTTCTTTCTTTCCTGCGGGCTCTCCAGCGAAGCACCGACTTCACCAATAGCGTTTCAATTATTAAGTTCAGCAGAAGGACAAGCGCGCCCGACAGAGCAAACCGAAGAAGCTGAACTGCTGGGGCCCCTTCGCCGAATACGGCGACCAAGACTCCCCGAATACCGTTGACTCCCGACACTTCAGTGTCGTCGTACCGGATCGCACCCACGCCAGCAACCATACCTACCGGCCGAAGCACCGGCAGGGCATAAATTGAATGCGATAACAGCAACCGGACACTGAAGCTCTTGCCTGCATCAAGGATAATCGGGTCAAAACGCACCGAGGAGCCTACCGCTGTGAGATGCACGTTGGATTTCAAATACTGGCTGGAAGCGCCCGTAACCTCTGCGCGAACGATCTCTGGCTTGGCCAGGCGTAGCCTTTTGCCGTTTGGTCCCGGAATATCCGCTAGGTCGTTGTGCACTGACACTCCAGGCAGATCGTGCTCGTCAAAATAGGGCTTGAGAATCGGCTCCTTGCCGACGTTGCGGACGGTGAATTGTACAATCGTGAGGGCCTTCTTCGCCTGCCTGAGATCGGCTCCTTGATAGCGAATCTCCAGCGTTTCGACTGGTTCGTTTACGTTGAAGACCGCAGTGTTGGCGGTCTCTCGAAACACCAGCTCGGGATTTCGCTGATAGAAAAGACCTGTGTAGAGTCCGACCAAACCGAACAGAATCGCCAAGGCCACCCCAACGAAGCTCCAAGAGCTATGCCCGATCCATTTTTGAACTCGCCCGTAGATTGCCGCGCGGTCATTCATCTCGTACCCGTCGCCTGCCGACAGTCGGGAAGGGTGGAATTTTCCCAAGCATGAGTTTCATGTTGTTGATTCTACCTATCCTACGACGGTTCCTCACTCGCGTCAATGGTTGGACATGCCGTCTTCATGGGTGGGGGAGGGGGCAGCGTTCCCGCGAGGGGCAGGGCCGGCAGGTCACCGGCCCCCAAGGCTTCAAAGCTCGTATCTGCGCTGACAGCACTGGAGGAGCCAGCGGGCGGTCTCGATCCCCGGCCCGGTGACGGCGTGGGGGTCCGTGGCGGTCCAGGCGACCTCCAGAGGCGCCAACTCTTCGGCCAGGACCTGGCAGTCGATGCGGCGCGCAGAGGTGCTCAGGAACCGACCGCAGGCGAGGAGGACCAGGGAGAAGCGCGGCTGGCTCACGCCACGTTCCGGTCCGTTCACTGAAGGAGCCAGCGGCGGTCTCGATCCCCGGCCCATTGACGCGTAGGGGGCCGTGGCGGACCAGGCGACCTCCAGAGGCGCCAGTGCACAGGACTCATTGTCGCTGAGCACTACTCCGTGCCGGTACACAGCGACGTGCAAACGGGGCAAAGGGAGTTCTCGCAGGTCCCCTCGAGGGTCAGGGTGCCCGCAAGCGCTCCGCCTTGCACGAGCGGGATCTGGTTGAGACGGCGCAGGGTCTCGCTGCTGAGCCGCAGTTTCTTGACAGGCTGCTGTTTTTTCATGTCGCCGGTCCTCCATAGGGGAATGCTGCATCGCTTGGGTGAGGGCCCACATGGCCCTCACTTAAAAGAGTGCGGCCTCCGCCCGTGGCGAGACCCAGGCCACAAAAAAAGGGGGAGCCGTGAGGCTCCCCCGAAACGAGCAGAACAGGAAAGAGAGAGGCGTTACTGCGTGGGACCGGCCTCGCCCCGGGCGCGTCGCACCGCGTCGTGCTTCTTGTCCGCGGGGACCTGGAGGAAGCCGTCGGTTCCCTTGGTGAAGCAGAGGAGCGGTTGCGCGCCGAGCGTGTTGAACTCGTGCGGACGCTGTGCGGCGAAGCCGTTGACGCAGATGTAGGACCCGTTGCTCACGCTGCCGGGGACCTCGAAGGTGAGCGGCAGGACCACCGAGCCGCCCGGCGCCAGGCTGAGCGTCCGCGGCGAGCCGACCTGGAACCGGGTCTGCTGGGCGGGCGATCCGATCCAGCTCGCCTCGACCACGCCCCAGGCCTCGCCTTCCAGGCGGGTCGGCGCGCCGTTGGTCACCCGCATGGTCATCCGGCAGGTGCCGCCATCGGCCGGGATGGCGCAGGCCGTGACCAGCTCGATGCGTGCGGGCTGGGACTTCACGGGGAAGTCCCCGACGCTCAGGTGATCGCCGTCGGCCACCTCGAAGGTCGGGCCGAAGGTCTCCTGGTACTGGTCGGCCATGGCCATGATCTGGTACCTGCCGGGGGCGATGGGATAGGACTCCGTCCCCTCGAACCGGAAGGTCCCGTCGGCCTGGGCGGGCCGGCTGTCCCGGTGGAAGCAGCCATAGGGGCCGCAGTACAGGAGGGTGACATAGGCGTACGGCGCCCCACTGCCGGAGAGCGGCCGGCCGGTGACCTGGTCGACCAGGCGCCCGCTGATCGAGCCGACGGCCGGCAGCGCCTGGAGGGAGATGTCGCCGACGTTCAGGACCTGGCCGTCCGTGAGGGCGTAGGGACCCACGTTCGCCACCTGCAGGCCCGCCGCCTGGACAGAGAGCTTATAGCTCCCCGCCAGGAAGGGGCTATAGACGCTGTAGGTGCCGTTCTGGAAGCGGAACGTGCCGTCGGCGCCGGTGGTGGTCCAACCCGCCCAGTCGTAACAGTTGGTCCCGGAGCTGTTGCAGCGCAGCAGGGTGACGGCGGCGGACGCGACCGGCGCTCCGGTGCGGGCGTTGAGGACGCGTCCTTCGAGGGCCTCGGCGATCTCCTGCTCCCGGATGGTCAGCCGGTAGGTGCCGGCGCTGCCGCCGGTCCCCTGGAACTCCCAGTCGCCGTAGGAGGTGACCGCGATCAGGACCTCGCCGCTGTCCGGGACGGTGAGATCGAGGCCGGCGCTGGTGCCCACGGCGTCGTCGCTGTAGCTCATCACGTAGCAAGAGCCGTAGTAGTTCTCGAGCTGGCCCAGATAGGGGTCGCGGAGAGTGCCGGCTCCGGCCGCCAGACCGTCGAGTTCGAGGCGGAGCAGGGAACCGGGAGTGGCCGTGAAGCGGTAGTAGTCGACGTCCGGGGTGCCTGGAGGCGTGTCGAGGCTCCCCTGAACGATGAAGGGCAGGGCGGGCGCGCCCAGGTCCTGGGGCGCCGTGCAGACGGAATTGGGCTCCGCGTCAACGCCCTGGGGTTCCTGGGCAAAAGCGGCCCCGGGAGCGGCGGTCAAAGAAATCCCCAGCACCAGAGCGGCGGCGAGGAAGCAGTGGAAACGGACGTTTCTCATGTTGAACAAACCTCGGTGTCGTACGTCCTCGGGCTTCGCAAAGCCCGGGTGAATCATCGAACGGAATCTTGACCAGGACCGGGACATGGGGCACCTCACGGCTGGGCCGGGCCGGCCTGGCCGCGAGCCCGGCGCACCGCATCCTGCTTCTTGTTTTCGGGGATCTGGATGAAGCCGCCGTATCCCTTGAAGAAGCAGGCGAGCGGGTGGGTGCCGAGGGTGTTGAACTCGTGCGGCCGCTGTGCGGCGTAGCCGGTGACACAGATATAGGAGCCGTCGTTCACGTTCACCGGGACCTCGAAGGTGAGCGGCAGGACAACCGACTGGCCTGGCGCAAGGCTGAGCACTTTGGGCGATCCGACCTGGAACTCGGTGCGTTGGGCGGGCGATCCGGTCGAGCTCGCCTGGACCATGCCCCAGGCCTCACCCTCCAGCCGGGTCGTCGAGCCGTTGGTGACGCGCATGGTCACCCCGCAGGTGCCCCCCTGGGCCGGGATGGCGCAGGTGTCGACCAGAGTGACCCGAGCCGGCATGGACTTCACGCGGAAGTCGCCGAAGGCGAAGTTCTGGCCGTTGGCCACTTCGAAGGTCTCGCTGAAGGTGTCCTGGTACTGGGAGGCGCGGGCCAAGAGCTGGTAGGTCCCGGGGACCATGGGATACCAGTCCGACCCTACGAACCGGAAGGTTCCATCGGGCCCGACGTTCTGCGTCTCCCGGCCATAGCAGCCCCAGGCGGCGCAATACCGCAGCTCGACCTGGGCGTACGGCTCGCCGTTGCCGGAGAGCCTCTGGCCGGTGATCTCGTCGACCAGGCGGCCACTGATCGAGCCCACGGCCGGCACCTTCTGGAGCGCAATGTCGCCGACGTTCAGCTCCTGGCCGGCGGAGAGCTGGAAGGGCCCCTCGACCCCCGCCTCATAGCCTTGCGACTGCACGTTGATCTGATAGCTCCCCACCTGCAGGGGACCGTAAACGCTGTAGGAGCCGGTCTCGAAGAGGAACGAGCCGGTCGCGTCGGAGCTCGTCCAGCCCGCGTAGTTGTAGCAGTTTCCGGCCGCGTCGCAGGTCAGCAGGGTGACGGCCGCGTTCGGCACCGGCTGGCCGCTGACGGCGTCCACGACCCGGCCCACGACGGACTGTGCCACCGGGATGTCCCGAATGGTCAGCCGGTAGGTGCCGGCACTGCCGCCGGTCCCCTGGAACTCCCAGTCGCCGTAGGAGGTGGCCGCGATCAGGATCTCGCCGCTGGACGGGACGGTGAGCGTGAAGCCGGCGTCCCTCCCCACGAGGTCGTCACTGGCGGAGTAGAGGTAGCAGACACCTCCGGCGGTCGTCTGGTAGTAGCCGAGATAGGGGTCGGCGAGGGTGCCGGCACCGGCGTCTACGCCTTCCAGCGCGATCTCGATCAGACCGCCGGGCGTGGCGGAGAAGCGGTAGAAGTCGACGTCCGGAGCCGTCGGAGAGGTGGTCACGCTCCCTTGGAGGATGAACGGGAGAGCGACCGCGCCCAGGTTCTGCGCCGCGGCGCAGCTCGAATTGGGCTCCGATTCGGTTCCCTGGGCAAAAATCCCGGGGGAGGCGATGAGAGAGATCCCCAGCACCAGAGCGGATGCGAGGAAGGAATGGAGACGGACGTTTCTCATGCTGCAATAACCTCGGTGTCGTACGTCCTTGGGCTTCGGGAAGAAGCCCGGGTGAATCAGGCTGCTCGAGCAGCGCGGACTAAGTTAGACAGTAGCGGAGGCGTTCCGGAACAGACAGAATAAAAATCTTTTTGGCATCCTGCTGACTGCCCCACCGGCTCGCCGCTTCCCGGTGGTACCAGTCAATTAATGGGATATCTAAATTTCGAACAGCCCCCCTCCCTCCAGGCTCACGCCTCCTTGCGGACCTCCCTCCGATAGGCGTCGGGCGTGCAGGAGTACTTGCGACGAAAGGCACCGTAGAACGTCTGCAGGTTGTTGTAGCCCACCGCGAACGCCACCTCCATGATCGTCGCTGTGCCCTGAAGCAGCAGATCGGCAGCAGCCTCCATCCTCCGTGCCTCGAGATAGTCGCGGATCGTGGTTCCCGTGAAGAAGCGAAACCGGCTCGAGACGTTGTTGTCGCGCAGACGGCAGTGGAGCTTGATCCTTTGAACGTTGAGCTCTGGATCGAAGGCATTCTCTTCGATATAGGAGAGGACACGCTGGATGTCCGCGGGCAACTTCCGTTCCGAACTGCTTTCCGAAAGTTCTGGCCTGCTCATGGCTAACCTCCTGCGGGACGACCGGAAACCCTCTCGACAGGAGCAGAACAAGCGAGCTGACAAGGAACCATTCTACCATAGGTATATGTTGAAGATAAAATTTGAAGACAAGGATTCGTTTACGGACGGCCTTCGCCTTGGTCAGAATGGCGGAGCAACGACTCTCAGCTCATACGAGCTGGAAAGGAGACCGCGATGGCGAAACTAGAGGTCCGCAGTCTGGTCCTGGTCCTGGGAGTCCTGGCCCTGCTGGGCGCAGCTCCGGCGGTGTTCGCGACCCACGTCTGTATCTCCCCGACGCTCACCGGCACAGCCGGAAACGACGTCGTGATCGGCACGGCCGCGAGTGAACAGATCGACGGGCTGGGCGGGGACGACTTCGTCTATGGCCGCGACGGCAACGATAGCGTGTGCGGCCAGACCGGCAATGACTACGTCTACGGAGAGGGTGGGGACGACTGGGTCTTTGGCGAGTGGGGCAACGATGTTGTCGATGGAGGTCCGGGTGCGGACAAGGTCTATGGAGGCCTCGACAACGATGACGCGGACGGCAGGGCCGGCAACGACTGCGTCGATGGCGGTTCGGGCACCGACAACGTCGTCGGCGGCTCCGGCACGGATACGTGCGCCGCCGGCGAGACGTACGCGCTCTGCGAAGCCTTTGTCACTGAGTGCCTCTAGCACCGTCCTTCCTCGAGAGAGATCTCGGCCTCGCGGCGCGCATCCGCCGTGCCGCGAGGCCTCTGTCGGGAGCCGCATCATGAGCAGATTCGCAGCTCGCAGTCTTTCCGTCTCCGTGGCTGTTGCCCTCTTCGTTCTTGGCGACCTGCAGGCCCAACCGCGGGTCGCCGGGAGCGTGGTGGGGCTGGACGGCAAGCCCTTCGCCGCCGCGACCGTGGAGCTGCTGCCGATCCCCCCCGGCTTTGCCGCGGGCCGGCTCCGCCTCGAAGGCCGGGAGGTGCAGCCCGCGGCCGCCTCGACCACGGATGAGCGCGGGCACTTCACGTTGTCCAGTCCTGAGGAGGGTGTCTATCGGGTCCGCGTCGCCGCCCGCGGCCGGGTGCCGATGCAGTCCGGCCCCCTTGCCCTCGTCGACGACATGGAGCTGCCGCCGGTCGCGCTGCGGGAGGATGCCGGCACCTCCCTGCGGCTCGTCGATTCCCTGGGGCGCCCGGCCGCGGGGACCTGGATCTTTGCCGAGCCGGCCGGCGCCGCCGGAGGCAGGCGCCCGCGCGCCGGCCTGTGGCAGCCGGACTTCCGCATCGGGCGTACGGACAGCGACGGCCGGCTCGATCTTCCGCGTTTCGCCGGAGAGCGGCTCGCCGTCACCTGGTTCGAAACCGGCGCAGCCGCCGGCGGCACGGGCATCGCGGCAGACGAGGCCATCGGCCATGGAAAACGAGATTCGGCGACCTTCACCCTCGAAACCTCGCCCGGTGCCCAGAGACAGATCCGGATCGTCGACCCGGAAGGCAAGGGGCTCGCCGGTCTCCTGCTGCGGGCCGGGCCGAAAGCCTGGCCGATGGGCCTGACCGACGAGCGGGGAAGCCTGATGGTCCGCGGCTGGCCCGCGGAAGGGCTCGAGCTGCGCATCACCGACGCACAGAGTTTCTCCCTGTTCCAGAGAGCCGGCGCGCACGGGGATCAGCCGGTCACGGTCCGGTTCCCGGCCCCAGCCCTCCTCGCGGGACGGGTGCGCGACACCGGCAATGGAAAACCCGTGGCAGGTGCCCTGGTCTTGTCCCTCGGCGATCCCGGCTCCTTCATCCGCTCCGGCCCGGACGGCCGCTTCCAGCAGAGAGCCATGACACCCGAGACCTTCTGGTTGGAGGCCGCGGCGCCCGGCTATCTGCCGAAGCGGATCCGGGTGTCTCCGGCTCAGATGCGGGCGGGGCGCGGCCTGGCCTTCGCCCTGACGCGGGCCCAACAGGTCCGGGGGCAGGTCGTCGACCCGCGGGGCGTTCCGGTGCCGGGAGCCTGGATCAGCGCCGAGCTGGAGCAGCTGAAGGACCGTCCTCCCACGGGCGGCGTCGAGTCCTTCGCCGACGGTGGCGCGAGCGATTCTGCCGGCGGCTTCGAGCTGCGCCGACTACGCTCGGGCCTGGGCTACGCGCTCCGCGTCGAACGGCCGGGCTACCTGTCCGCCTCGGCGAGCGTGGTGGCGCCGGATCGCGGCTCGCCGCAAGCTCCCTTGAAGATCGTTCTGCAGCCATCTCCCCGCGTCGCCGGCCAAGTGCAGGATACTCAGGGCCGTCCGATCGCCGGTGCGGAGGTGGACGTGGCTGCCGCGTCTCCCAACACCCGCCGCTCGCGTACCCTCCCGGAGGCGGCCGCCCATGCGAAAACAGATGGGCAGGGGCGCTTCACGTTTGCCGAGGTGCCGGCGGCCGAGGTGGATCTGGTCGTCCGCAAAGGCGGTTTCGCGGCAGGGATTTTCCAAGGCCTGCGGCTTCCGTCCAACCAGCCGGCCGTGGACCTCGGCAAGATCGTGCTGCGTCCCGGAGCCACGGTCCGGGGCCGGGTCGTGGACTCCCGGAAGCGCCCCATCGCCGCCGCGCGCATCTACGAGCTGGAGGAGCTGGGTCGAGTCGACGCGCTGGCCGAGACGCTGGCCGGGGAGGAGCCCGTGGCCCGCGGCTCCAGCCGCGGCGAGTTCACCCTGCCGGACCTCCCCGCCGGCTCGGCGGTCCACCTGCTGATCGTGGCCGAGGGCTACCGGCCTGAGGGCCTGCGGGGGGTGCGCGTTCCTGCGGCGGCGCCGCTCGTCGTGACGCTGAGCGAGGCCTTCGCGGTCAAGGGGCGGGTGCTGGAGGAGAACGGCGAGCCGGTGGCTGGCGCGGAGGTCAAGCTCTCCTGGCAGGAGATCCTGCCCGACGTGCCGGGCGACCTGCCGGTCGGGCTCGCGCTCTCCAGGGACGACATCACCGACAACGAGGGCCGTTTCGCGCTCTCCGGCGTGCCGGCCGGAGAGAGCGCGGTCAGCATTTCGGCTTCCGGCTTTCGGCCGCTCCAGGGGAGGAAGCTGGCTCTTCCCCAGGCGGAGCCGGGCCAGGAGATGACCTTCGTGCTCGAACGGGGAGCGGTCCTCGAAGGCCGGGTGACCACGAGCGACGGCCGTCCCGTCGCGGGGGCGAGGATCGATGGCGGACCGGCGAGGATCGCCGCGTCCGACGACGAGGGGCTTTACACCCTCGCGGGCCTCGACCTGGGCGACGCCGAGATCGAGCTCTCTCATCCTCATTTCCCGCGGCAGCGGAAACGCCAGGCCATTGTCGCCGGTCTCAACCGGCTCGACTTCCAGCTCCAGGCCGGGCAGGAGGTCCGCGGCCAGGTGCTCGACGAGCAGCGGAAACCGGTGGCCGGGGCGGGCGTCCGCCTTCGCCTCGCCGCACGCACCGGGATCCGCGAGTACCGCGCGCGGTCCGCGTCCGACGGCAGCTTCCAGCTCGACGAGGTGGCGGACGGGCGGTATCTGCTGGCGGCCGAGGCCGAGGGCTACGCCGAGGGCAAAAGCCGGCGGCCGGTCGTCGTGACCGGTGAGCCCGTCGAGGGGCTGGAAGTCCTCCTCCCGCGCGGCGCCGATCTCGTCGGCAAGGTGACCGGTCTCGACCGCGAGGACCTCTGGCGCCTGCAGGTCCAGGCGCAGGACGAGGACGGGCGCAGCTATCCGGCGAAGCTGGACACGGCCGGCCGCTATGAGCTCCGCACCCTGCCTCTCGGCAACTGGCTGGTCAAGGCCTCCCTCGGTGGCGGCGAACGGCAGGCCCAGGCCCGCGCCGAGCTGCGGCAGGGCGGTGAGGTGGTGGAGCGGAACCTGGAATTCGACGAACGCCTGCGCCTCTCCGGGAGCGTGCTCTTCCTGGACGAGCCTCTCCCGGCCGCCCGCGTGGCGCTCCGCGGGGAGCGTCTCGCCGTCGAGCGGGCCGTGCTGACCGATCATCAGGGACGATTCGAGCTGGAAGACCTGGAGCCGGATACGTACTGGCTCGGCGTCAGTCACTCCCGGAAGCTCGCGGTCTACAACGGCCGGCTGACGCTCACGGCGGACCGCGACCTCGTTCTCGACCTGAAAGGTGCGACCGTCCAGGGGACTGTCGTCGACGCGGCAACAGACCGGCCCGTCCCCGGAGCGTTCGTCAGCCTCGAGCACCAAGCCGGTCCTGAGACCACTGAGTTCATGATTGCTGCCGGCACCGACGAACAAGGGGGCTTCGTCCTGCCGCGCGTCCCGCCCGGCCCCTATCGGCTGCGCAGTCGAGCCGAAGGCTACGTCGCAGGGGATGAAGGGATCGATATCCCTGCGCAGGACGAGGTGTCCGGCCTGCGGATCGCTCTGACTCCGACACCAGGGCTGGAGCTCGCCGTGCGGCTCGCTTCCGGCCGCATCCCCCCGGTCGTCCACTTCCGCGCCGTTTCGACCGCCGATGGCGGGGTGATCGCCGGCTCGCAGCCTCCGGACGCGGAGGGGCGCATCCGCCTCCCCACGCCGTCCAAGGGTTCCTGGCTCCTGCGGGTCGGAGCGCCGGGTTGCGGCGCCGTGGAGATCTCCGCGCAAGCGCCGGGCCCTCCCGTCTCCGTCGTGCTGCCGCCGGCAGCCCGCCTTTCCGTACAGGTTCCCGAGCTCGCCACGTCCGACATGCGAGCCGAGGTCACGCTCGTCGGCCCGAATGGCTCTAGGCCCCAGATCCTCAGCCCAGGCGGAGCCCTCCAACAGAAATGGCCAATGATCGGAGGCAAGGCCACGATCGAGGATGTACCGGCCGGCACATGGATCGTCGACGCCTCGGCAGGTGACGGGCGCCGCTGGAGCACGACCGTCATGGCATCGGAAGCGGCCAGCGTTGCGGTCACCCTCGAGTGAGGATGAGCGCGATGGTGAGCGATGCCGCAGCCGCGATCGCCGCCATCGTCCGCACGTGATTCCAGGCTGTCCAACTGATGAGGTATCCAGCCCATTGCCTGGCGCCGTCGGCGCTCGCGGGATCGATGATCGCCAGCGCGTTGTTCCGCGGTACGTTGCATATGATCGTCACAAGGAAGGTACCGATCAGATAAAGCAGGCTGCCGGCGAGCACGTACGTGGAGCCAGCTTTGTGCCAGTTGAGAAGCGAGGAGACAGTCAGAAAGATGCAAGCCGCTGCCGTTCCCAGGAACGGCGCCATGAACCATGGATTGATCACCGCGACGTTGATCGATTGCATCGCGGCAATGCCCTGCGCCGGTGGGAGACGGCCCAGGGCATTCATGACGAAGCTCGAAAAAGCGAAGAAGACTCCGGCGATCAGCCCGCAGCCGAGGGCCGAGACGAGAGTCACGCCGAAGAGCAGCTTGTCGCTCACCTTGCCTCCTCCTTGGTAAATCGTCCCAGAGCGGCGCCGGTTTCCGCGGCCAGGGTCGCGACGAGGTCGGCGGCGGAACCAAGGGTGGCCAGGGGAGCCGACTGGCCTCCGTAAAATGCCAGGAGGTCTTCGCGGCCGGCGCGGGCCGCGGCATGGCGGAGCTCCCGGGTGAGCTCGTTCTGGAGCGGGTAGGGGAGGAGCTCGGACGGGGGCTGGGCCATCTCGTCCGTGAGGCGGTTGGCGAGCATCCGCGCCAGCCGGCCGGTGTAGGCCCGGGAGAGAGCCGTGCGCCGCGCGCGGGAGCGGTCAGCCAGGGCCGCGCGATGGAGATCGCTCGCTCCGGACTCCCGGCACATCAGGAAGGCCGTGCCGATTTGCGCCGCCACAGCGCCGAGCACCAAGGCCGCCGCGACGCCTCGGCCGTCGGCGATGCCGCCCGCGGCCAGGACGGGGATCCGCACGGCGCTCACGACTTGCGGGACGAGCGCCAGCGTCCCGGTGAGCGACTGCTCCGCAGGATGGAGGAAGCTTCCGCGGTGCCCCCCAGCCTCGAACCCGGAGGCGCACACGAAGTCGACGCCGCTCGCTTCCAGGGCCTCTGCCTCCTCGACCGTGGTCGCGGTGCCGAGCAGGGCGATTTCCCGCCGGCGTGCCTCCGCGACCAGCGGCGCGGGCAACAATCCGAAGATGAAGCTGAAAATCGCCGGCCGCGCTTCGAGCACGGCCTCGAACTGCCGCTCGAAGTCCTGGACGGTGGGTGCCGGGGGCTCTGCGAACGGCGGCAGCCCGAGCTCATCCCGGTACGGCTGGAGACGCGCCAGGGCCCGGGCGGCCTCGGTTGGGCCGAGGCTCCCGCCATCCTCCCGCTCGCGGGGAATCCAGAGATTGAGGGCGAACGGCCCGGAGGTCAGGCGCCGGATATCGGCCGCGGCGCGCAGGATCGCGGCAGGCTCCAGGTGATAGGAGCCGAGCGATCCGAGCCCGCCGGCATTCGAGACCGACGCCACCAGCTCAGGGGTCGACGCGCCGCCGCCCATCGGCCCCTGCACGATCGGATAACGGCAGCCGAACCGCTCTGTAAACCGGGTAGATGTCCACATCAGGAAGACTCCTTTCCTTCGAGGGAGGACCTCGTCCCGGGAACCTTACAACTGTTCGGGCGGCTCCTTACCTCTCCTCTCGACCAGGCTCGGCAGGTGCCGCCGCCAGCTCGAGGACTTCCTTGCGCACGGTCGCTGTCATGTCTTCCAGGACACCGGAGTAATAGCGGGCGAGCTTGCCGTCTTTGCCGACAATGACGAGGCTGGGAAGGCCGGGCTTGTGGAAGGCCGCAAAGGCTTTGCCTTCATCGTCGAGCAGGACCGGTAGATCGAGCTTCCTGGAGCGGAGAAACCCGGTGACCCGGCGGCTCTGCTCCTCAGGACCGCTCACCTCTTCCAGCGTATCCACCGAGAAGACTTTGACCGGGAGGCCGGACGACCTCGCCCAGGCGGCGAGCTCGGAGGTATGCGTCAGGGCCGTCCAGCAGGGGACGCACCAGGTCGCCCAGAAGTCGAGGACCACAACGCTCCCGCGGAGGCTGGCGAGGCGCAGCGTGCCGCCGTCCATGGTCCGCAGGATCACGTCCGGCGCGAGCTGGCCGAGGGGATAAGCCGCGGTCTCGAGCTCGGCGAAGGTCTGCATCGCCGTTCGGCCGGCGAGGTCCGGCCACGCCAGGGCATCGCCCGGATCGCCGGGAGTGAACCGGTAGGGGCCGGAGAAGCGCACCTGCTGCTTCCCATCGCCCAATGTCACGCGAGCTTCCCGCAGGCGATCGGTCGCCGGGTCCAGGCCCACGATGAGCTGCCCGTTGGCCGCCTGGAGCTCCACCTCCACCAGCGCCGCCCCATCGCCCGCCTCGGTCCGCCGGACGCCGACCACCTCCAGGGGCGCAAGGACTCCAAACCGTAGCGCATCCAGAAACGCCGCGAGATCTCCCCCAAGGCGGGCCACGACGGCGGGCGGCGGGCCCAGTTGGGCTTGTGCGCCTCCCATGCGGCGCAGGGCCGCGGCGAAATCGCCTTGGAAAGGCACTTCTGCGTACCGTCCGTCCACGTTGATCTGGGTGCCGACCATCCGCCCGTCGCGGGCGACGATCCGGAAGACCATCTTGCCGTTGGAGGAGAGCGTAAAGAAGGCTCCGCCTGTCTGGCTGACGCCGTACTCCTGGACCCGCGGTTCCTTGCGGCCGTCCGGAAACTCCAGAGTCGCCTCCAGGGTCTCGCGGAAGGCTCCCGCCGCGCGATAGGCGGCGCGGGCCTTGTCCAAGGCCGCCCGCCCCTCGTCCCGGCCTCCGGCAGCGGCAACGGCCTCCCCTGAGGTGAAAAGAAGAAGCGTGACGGCCAGAGCGAGACGGCAGGGCGCTTTCATGAACAGCTCCTTTCTCGGGTCTGTCCGTCCCTACGCCCCGACCGAGGGAATGTTTCAAGAGGAGCGCGACGCAATCCGCCACCCCGGATGTCCCTTTCCGGCCCCATCTCCCGCATCCCTCTCTAGGCAGCCTTCCCCACTTCGTGGAGGGCGGGCCGACGGGAGAGCCCCAATGCACACCCACCCTTTTGAGCCCTACTGGCCGATCGCGAGGATTCGCGAGGAAGGCGTTTATTTCTACGGCCAGGCCATTGAGACCTACCACGAGGACGAGCACGTTTCGGTCGCCGAGCAGGGACGCATGGTGCTGTTCGGCAGCTACTCTTATCTCGCGCTCAACGGTCACCCGCGGATCAATCGAGCTGCTCAGGACGCGATCTCCCGCTACGGCACGGGCGCTCATGGCGCGCGGCTCCTCGCGGGCACGCTGGAGATCCATCGAGAGCTCGAGGCGGAGCTGGCGCGCTTCAAGGGCACCGAGTCCGCCGTCACGTTCACCAGCGGCTACGCCGCGAATCTCTCCACGATCACCAGCGTGGTCGGACGCCACGACACCGTCATCTGCGACAAGCTCAATCACGCGTCCATCGTGGATGGCTGCGGCCTTTCCCGCGCCAAGCTCGTCCGGTTCCGGCACAACGACATGGAGCACCTCGCGGCCTGCCTGGCCGACCCTGCCAACCCTGGGCACAAGCTGGTGGTGGTAGACGCTGTGTTCAGCATGGACGGCGACATCATCAACCTGCCGGAGGTCAGCAGGCTCTGCCGGAAGCACGGCGCCCTTCTCATGGTGGACGAGGCGCACTCGCTCGGTATGCTGGGCGCAAGCGGCCATGGCATCGAGGAGCATTTCGGCCTCCCCGCGGACACCATCGACATCAAGATGGGCACTCTGAGCAAAGCGATTCCGAGCGTTGGCGGGTATATCGCGGGCAGTCATCGCCTTTGCGACTTCCTCGCGGTTCAGGCTCGCGGCTTCATCTATTCCGGGGCGCTGCCTCCGTCCGCCGCGGCTGCCGCGCTCGAAGCCTTGCGCGTGATCCAGGACGAGCCGGAGCGCCTCACGCGTCTGCGCGAGAACGTCCGTCATTTCGCGGCGTCTCTCCGGGCGATCGGCTTGTCGTACGTCGACCGCACGACCGCGATCTTTCCTGTGATCTGCGGCGACGATTGGGCGACGTTTCGGCTCGCGCGGTCCTGTCAGGAGCGCGGCTTCTACGTGCAGGGGATTCCGCATCCGGTCGTCCCCAAGGGCTCGGCGCGCTTGCGGGTTTCAATCACCGCGGGCCACTGCAAAGAACAGTTGGATCAATTCGCCGCCGTCCTGGATCAAGGGCTCGATGAGCTCGCGATCCCTCGAGACGGCAGCGGCCGGGAGATGGGTCTGAAGGTGGCGCAGAGGGTCGACCGGGATGCCGCCTCTTATTCCAGCCTGGAGCGATGACGCTGTGGGAGCGCGTTCACGTGCGCCTCAGGGCGCCGGCGGGCACTTCAGGTCAGGGCCAGGCCCACCCTCGTAGGGCGCGTCGGGGTGCGCGATGTATTGGTTGAGGTCCGCCGCGAGGCCGGAGCTCTTGGCGCTCACGACGAACGAGAAGGGTTCGTCCACCTGGGCCCCGTCTTCGAGCATGTTGCAGTGCGGCCACGCCACCACGAGGCCGCCCAATTTCTTGACCAGGAGCTCGTTGCTCCCGAGCCCGCCGCCGTAGGCGAACGGCACACCTCCGCCGTCGCGCACCTTGATCGCCGCCGCTTCCTCGTCGGTCGTGGTCTCGATGGTCACCGACTGGATGCCGGCGAGCTTCAAGCGGTTGCGCAGGTCATTGTCAGCGGTCGAGTTGCCGGTCACGATGACCGTCTTGTCCCGCAGATCCTCGATGCCATTCAGCTTGTTCTGGTCCACGGCGCGCACCGCGAAAGACCGGACCACGCGGTAGTAATGGTGCGACCAGATTGCGGCATTGCCGCTCTGCTTCCGCCGGTCTGCGATGTCGGAGATCCCCGAAGCCGCGATGTCGCACTCACCAGGCCCCGGCCGGTTCCAGATGCCGTTGAAGTCCGCCACCTCGACCGGCTGGAAGACGAGCTTCTCCCGCTTCGCGAAGTCCTTGAGGTACGACACGTCCCAGCCAATCCATTGGCCCTGCTCGTCCTTGCTGACGAAGGGGGCGAAGCCGGGGTAGAGGCACACCTTCAAGACGCCGGGTTCGAGAGTCTTGCCGGCGCCGCTGCCGGCTCCGGTGGCGCATGCGCTCCACGAAACCGGGATGGCGAGGGCTGCAACGAGAGTGAGGAGATGAACGGAAACCGAGGCACGCCGGAACATGTCGAGAACCTCCCTTGAATGGAACGGAAATCGGCTACGGTGCGAGAATTCTATCCCAGATCCTGCGGGCCGCGGCGCCCAGACAGCGTTGACGGACTTTTCGGAGGATTCGCAGTTGGTGGAGATCCCGTTGCCGGCGAATTTCGAGACCATCGTGCACCCGGGCGAGCACCTGTGATGCCGCCACAAACCAGAGCCAGCAGCCACCCGGTGATCACGTCCAGAACGTGATGCTGGTGGATCAGGACGGTCGATGCGGCGATCAGGACCGCCCACAGCCAGAGCAGAGCCCTGCCGGTTGGCGGAGCGTGCGGCGAGAAGGCCGTCACGCAGACGACGGCAAACGCGACGTGCAGCGAAGGCACGAGGTTGTAGGTGAGATTCAGGCGGTCGGCCAGTTGATAGAGTCCTGCCCAAATTCCGAGCTCCGCTGCGTAGGGCGGCGTGAACGCGAGCTCGGCAGGAATCATGAGAAATGCGATCCCGCCCACGAGAATGACCGTTGCCATCGTGAGCACCACTGCTCGAAACTCGCGGCGCGTCCGCAGGATGAAGGGCGCCAGGAGGAACAACAGGTACAGCGACATGTAGAAGATCGTCATCGCGGGGACGAAGGGGATGCGGAGCTCCGCGGCGAGGTGAACGGGCAAACGAAAGCCGTGGCGTGCCGTGAGACGATCCGCTCCGCCATAGACGAGCACGAACCAGAGCCCGTTCGCGAGAGACAGCAGCCCCGCGAAACGCAGGTGCGCCCATCCGGGCCAGGCCAGAAAGGGGTCGTCCTTCACGCCTGCCGCAATCTGGCCGGGCGCCAGTCCAGGGTCTCGCCCAGGTCCTGCAGGATCGCCCGCACCAGCACACGGACGTCGGTCTTCGGCTGCAGGTAGTGATCCGCGCCCCAGATCGGATACACCAGCCCCGGCAGAGCGCAGACGTCCGCCAGAACCAGCCCGCCGTCGTTGGGCCCGAGCGGCGCGAGGCGGTCATGGCAGCGCCGCGAGACTCTGCGGGTCAGATGCTCGCGGAGAGGGAATCCGACGACGCTGATCAGCCGGAGGTGCGCCGGGAGGCGCAGCTCGGCATCCAGCGGGCCGCCCTGGCCATAGCGCAGGTCGCGGAGGAAGCTCGAGCTCTGACCGCGGAGCCGGTAGTAGAGACGGAGCAGCAGCGCTCCCGGGCTCGGGGAAAGCAACCAGTCCGCCATCGGCGTGCCGTCGAGGATCCCGCACAGGCTGATCCATGCCACCACATTGTCGAAAGCGCGCCCCGCGCCGGGCTCGGCGAGAGCCATCTTCACGTCCGGGCCGCCTTTGCTCAGGGAGGCGAGGATGACGGGCCGCTCCGGTTGCGCCGTGAGCCAGTCACAGATGATCCGCGCATTCTGCCGCACGGTTCCGGTCGTGGCGAGGGGAATCAGATCGGTGGGGCAACCGAGCCGCTCCGCCTGCTCCCGCACCAGGCGTCCGTCCGCCCCGGAGCTCGGGTTTTCCTGATAGGAAGCCCCTGGGACGATCACGAGGACGGCATCCCTGTTCCAGGCCCAAGGGGCGGACCGCTCGCAGATCTCCTCGATGCGGCGGATGAACGGCCCGTGGAGCGGCGACTCCAGAACGCTGCGGTAGAGCCAGGCTGTCGCCGCGTCGATGCCTTCGCGCGCGGTGACGGCCCGCAGCTCCGCGGCGCTCGGGAGAGTCCCCGGGCCGAGCCGCACCGGCATCTCCAGCGGCTCCATCAGTCGCTCCTGCGCTGCCGGCCGAGGGCAAAACCAATGCCCAATCCGAGGAGGAGGCTGAGGCCGCCCGCCCACCAGGCGGTTCGCCGGGCCATGTGCAAGAGGGGATTGTCGAACAGATTGTCGGACGCGTGCAGGTTGACGATCAGCCAGCGGCCCCCTTCTTTGACCAGTGTGGCGCTCCATCGCGCGGGGAGATCGAAGGTCCCGCCGTTGGTCAGCTCGAAATGCTCGACGGCGCTGCCGAAGGAGATTCCGGTGTCGCCGCCGTAGAGGATGGTGAGCTCGTCCACCTCGACGTCCGCCTTGTAGCTGGCGACGGCCTTGTCCGGGCCCGTCAGCATGCGGTTCAAGTAGGCGCGCACCCCGTCGCGTCCGCGGCTGACTTCCGCGTTGTGCCAGGTAATGGCCACGTTGGGATGGAAATACGTGAGCTGGCGCTCGATGTCGCCTTTGCTCATCGCATCGAGGAGGCCGTCCCGAAAGGCGCGAAGCTCGTTGTGGACCGCTTCAGCCGCCAGTTTATCTGCTGCTGGCGGCGCTTGCGACGACACCGGCACCGCTGCCGCGCACAGGAGCATCAGAGCTGCGATCGATGTTTTCATGGTCACCCTTTTGTGGCAAGGTCGCCACCCAGTGGAAAAATTCGATCATGTCCTGGTCGTTCCGACCGAGACGCTGAGGGTTGTAGCGCGTGGAGCGCAGGCGCCGCGCCTCGTCCTTGAGATACCCGTGGGTGAACAACCGGCGCACCCACAGCTGAAGCGGGGCAAAGAGGCCGCGGCGCGTACAGACGATTCCGTGACACAGCGTCCGGCCGTCCTCCAGCGGCTCCATGGCCATGAGAAAGCCGCTCCGCACGCGATCGAAATCGGCGGTGATCACGGCGAAGGTGCCGCCCCAGATCGTCAAGGTGGTCTTCACCGTGCGTCCCGCGGCGACGCGCAAGACATGGTCGAAGGCCGTATGCCCGACCACTTTCGCCGGGTAGCTGTTGCGCCGCGCGAAAGGAGCCGGGCAATCGATCGTGGGCGGCGCCAGCAGCTCCCGGTCGTGGACGGCCGCGAAATGCTGCCGGTCGAAGGCATGCGCCGAGTTCATGTACCACGTGCAGTCAGCCACGTAGCGAAACTCTTTTCCCGCAACGAAGTCCTGTGCGTCCTCGTGGAGGAAGAACGGCAGCGGAAAGAGCGGCTCGCTGCCGTTGAAGAAAAATACATAGCCATGCCGCTCCTCGACAGGATAGGTCTCCAAGCGGGCAAACGACGGGACGTACGCGCAGTTGGGGATGGCCGCGCAGACGCCGTCGCACCCGTAACGCCAGTGATGGAACGGGCATTGAATCGTCTCGCCGACCACCGTGCCGCAGCCCAGGTCCGCGCCCAGATGGGCGCAATGGCCGTCCATCACCGCGACGCGTCCGCTGGCGGTCCGGAAGGCCACCAGCTGGCGTCCCAGGATGCGCTGGGAGAAGGGTCCTTCGCGCAACCGACGGCTCTCGCAGAAGAGATACCAGGACGCCGGCCAGGCGGGGAAGGCGTCCGTCGGGGGGGCCTGGCTCAGGCTAGTGGATGACTTTCCCGGCATATCGGTTCTCCACGCGCTCATCGGAAGGCTGCGGGCCGCGCCATTCGCGCAGATAGGCGCGGAGCAAGCTCCCGCGCGCCTCGTTGCCCGCGGACAGCGAGGGCAGGTAGATCCAGGGCACGGTCGGGTGCATGTGATGATTCAGATGCCAGTTGTGGTTCAGCCAGATCAGGTCGAGCCAGCGGAACGTCCGGAGGTTCAGCGCGCCCTTCTGGACGTGGCGCTCCGTCCCGTAATGGTGGGCATACTGCATCGCCGACCAGGTGAATCCGAAACCGAACAGCACCGCGAGGTAGTACAGCGGAGGGATCCTCCAGACGTAGATCATTGCGGCGTGCAACAGGATCGCCGCCAGGGCTTCGACCTGGATGATCCGGCGATATTTCGGATTCAGCGATTCGAGGAACGCCTCGGTGGGCCGGTTGAACCGCGTGGAGCGCGGTGTGATGATCGACGGCCTGAGCGCGACGACGAAGTTGGTGAGGAGGATGAGCACCCAGAACAATCCGGTCAGGGTTCCGTAGAGTTGAAGATATTTCCAGAAGCGGTTCTCATCCTCGAAATACAGATCGAAGGCCTCGTCGTCCGACCGATTGCGGATGTGGTGGCCGATGTGGCCTTGGCGGATCAGGTGGAACGGCGCGGGGAAGAAGAGCGCCAGGACGGCTCCCACGGTCTGATTGACCCTGGCATTCGGATGGAGCAGGTTGTGCTCGGCTTCGTGCAGCATGGCGTAGGCCGAGTTCATCATGATCCCGTAGGCCAGCGACAGCAGGGCGATCAACCCCCACGAGTGGACCTGGCCTGCCGCCCACAAGATCGCGCACAGAGACACGGCCTGCATCGTGGCGATGCCGAGATTCAGCCGCGCGGGGATCGGGAGCTCGGCACGGCTCATCGGACACCCTCCGGCTGTGGGTGGTAGCCGCAGATGCGCAGTACGCGAAATTCAGGCGATTTGTCGAAACGGGCGAACGTCCTGGGCACGATCTGCCGTGAGTACAGCGACCTGCGGTAGGTCTCGTCCCGGGCCAGGGCCAGCAACTGGCGGCGCATCTCCGGCAGGCGCCCGCGCAATTCCGGGAGCTCGCGCGCCAGCTCTTCGATGACGCGCACTTGCGCCCGCTTCGGCGTGCCGAAAAACTCCTCCATCATCCAGGCAAAGAGCTTGGCGTTCACGGTGCGGAGGATGGGATGGGCGCACCGCCACAGCGCATCGAGGAGCTCTTCGTCCCAATGCACGTGCCTCGCTTCGTCCATCAGGTGGAGCCGATGCGTTGCGACGAACGAGGGCTCGATCGAGGTTTGATGCCTGAGATATGCTTTCGCGTAGAAGAGAGACCGCTCCTCCTGGAGAAGCATCAGCCAAAGGAACAGGGGAAAGGAGAAAGGATGATTCGCGGTCCACCGCAGGACCGCCCTCCACGCGGCGGGGACGTCGACGAAATGGAAGTCGCGGCCGGCATAGAGCCGAGGAGCACAACGCCGGTTCAACTGCCGGAACATCTCCGTGTGCCGCCGCTCGTCGTCGAGAAACTGGCGCAACCCTGCCGCGAGCTGATCCGGCCACGCCTCGCGCAACAGCGCTCCGAGAATCGGATGGCCGAGATCCGTCTCGAAGAACATGATCTGTTCGTTGAAATAGAGCGCGTGGAGCTGGTTGTACCGGAGACGTTGCTCCTCCGTGAGCTCCCGGTACGACGGCGTGTGGAACAGCGGCGTGAGCTCGGCCGGAATAAAGGGCTTCCCCGCGTCGATGAATTCATCGTCCAGGAGGGGAGCAGCCGCCATATCGTTCATGGCACTCGTCCTCGCAAACGCCCGTTCAGAGTGATGCTAGACCTGTGTCGCTGCGACAGGGAATAAGCCTACCACCTCCCGGAAAGACGCGTCAATGTTTCTCCACGTCACGCAACGGACCCTTCCGAGGATTTGCAGTTGTTGGAGATCGTTCAGCGCAGAATCGTGAGTGGATCGACGCGCGTGGCGCGGCGGACCGGAACCAGCAACGCTGCCGTGGCGCAGGCGACCAGCGCCACAGCGGCAGCGGAGAGCGCGATCGGGTCGAACGGCGGCACGCCGTAGAGCAGATCGCGCAGGAGAAGGGCGACCCCCACAACCCCGAGCGCGCCTCCGGCCAGGAGCTGGGAGAGGGCTACCAGCGTTGCGCTGCTCGATCTGATGGCACCTCGGGCTCGATCATTGCACTCCTGTTGCATCCATGAGCACGACGGCCGCCGATGACGCGACGAGGACCAGGACCGGCGACGAGGTCCGGGAGTACTATCGCCGTGTCCTCCCCTTCTACGAAGCCGAGCTGAAGGACCGGGGCGATGAGGATTTCTGGACCTGGGCGGCGAGCGAGCCGGCCGGTTGCCGGGTGCTGGAGATCGGAGCGGGAACGGGCCGGGCGACGCGGTTTCTCGCCCGGAAGGCCGGCCGGGTGGTGGCCTTCGACCTTGCGCTGGAGATGATCCACATCGCCCGAAGCCGTTTCGAAAACCAGCCTCAGATCTCGTGCCTGGTGGCCGACCTGCGGACCCTGGAGCTTGCGGAGCGCTTCGACCTGATCGTGGCTGTGGACGATCCCTTTGTCCACCTGACGGAGGAGGAAGACCGGAAGCGCGCCTTCGCCCGCGCGGCCGAGCATCTGGCTCTCGATGGGCGTTTCCTTTTGGACGCAGCCTGGCTCTCTCCAGAGCGCCGTCACACGGCGCAAGCCGGCGGATTGGTGGAGGAGCGGAAGGGGGACGACGGCCTCGCCGTGCGGGAAGTCTGGCACTGTGACGGCAGCCGGTTCTGCACCACCCGCTTCGAATACCGGGTGGACGGCCGCCTCGAAGCCGGGGCGTCCTTCCCCTCCCGCCTCTGGTCTCTCGACGAGCTCGAGGAACGGACCCGTGCCGCGGGTCTGGAGATCACGCACACGTGGGGTGATTTCGACCGCCGGCCCTGGGACCGGGCCACTTCACCTCGGCTGATCGTCGAGATGCGGCGGGCGGGCGGAGCGTTGCGCGGCGGCGTGGATGAGCGAAAGGCGCTGGGCGGTGAATGGTAATCTAGCCGGCACAGCGTGCAGAGGCACCGACCGGGAGATGGCATGACCCAGGGCATGGACAACATTCAGGCGGCCGAGGTTTCCCTTCCATCGCAGGACCTCGCGGCCGATCTGGACTTCTACACTCGAGAGTTGGGATTCCGGCTGGACATGATCTTCCCGGCCGACGATCCGGGTGTGGCCGTGTTGTCCGGACATGGGCTGCGCCTCCGGTTGGAGCGGGGCGCGGCCGTCGCGCCGGGTGTTCTTCGGCTGTTGTGCCTCGATCCCGGTGCCTTTGCCGGGGGCCGGCGGGAGCTGACGGCTCCCAATGGTGTGCGCATTCAGATTGTCGATGCCAATCCGCGGCTGGAGACGCCTCCGACACAGCATGCATTCGTCGTGCGCCGCCTCAAGGACAACAGCCCCTGGGTCATCGGTCGCGCAGGAATGCGCTATCGCGATCTGATCCCTGGACGGCTCGGCGGCAGCATCATTGCGTCGCATATCCGTATTCCCGACGCAGGGCCCGTGCCGGACATGGTTCACTATCACACGGTGGGCTTTCAGTTGATCTTCTGCTATCACGGCTGGGTCCGGCTGGTGTACGAAGATCAAGGGCCACCGTTTGACCTCAAGGCGGGCGATTGCGTCATTCAGCCGCCGCAAATCCGCCACCGGGTGCTCGAGGCGTCCGAGAATCTCCAGGTGGTTGAAATCGGCGTACCCGCCGAGCACGTCACCACCGTGGATCACGAGATGGAGCTGCCCACGCCGTTTCTCCGCCCCGATCGCGACTTTGGCGGACAGACATTCTGCCGGAGCGAGGTGGAGGAGGCCGTCTGGACGCCTTGGAGACTGCCTGGATTCGAGGCGCGGGAGACGGGCATCGGCGCGGCGACCGCGGGCGTGGCGTCCGTCCAGGTGGCTCGTCCGGTCGGCCGCGGAGCCGATCAGCACGGTCAGGTGACCAGCCACACATCAGATATTTTGTTTACGTTTGTCCTCTCGGGCTCCATGACGCTGCGCGGAGAGGGACAGGGTGCCTACGCGCTCAGCGAGGGCGACGCCTATGTGATTCCGCCTCACCTGAAGACGGCGTTGACGGATTGTTCCGAGGATTTGCAGTTGCTGGAGGTTTCGTTACCTGCGGAGTTCACGACCCACGTGCATCAGGGCGAAGGCCTGTCTTGATCCCGGCCGACAGACGATAGCCGATCGCCAGCAGCAGGAGCCACGGGCCACCTGCAATCAGCGTGGACCGCAGATCGGGGACCCACCACGTGGACACCAGGATCGCGGCGACCAGAGCGGCACCCGCGTAGGAGCCCAGCGGAGCCGTCTTGCCTCCGGCGGCGGATGCGCGATACGCGATGTGCGTCACGAAGATCATCAGCCAGACGAACAGCGCGCCGAAGAGCGCGACGCCAAAGAACCACACGTAGGCGGAGTCGGGCCAGAGCGCCCGGACCAGCACGGCTCCCCCGAGGCCGAGGCTCGACACGAGCAAGGCATTGACCGGCGCGCCACGCCCGGTCACGGCGCCGAGCGCCGGAGATACGAATCCGGCGCGCGCCAGCGAGAACAGCGTCCGTGTGATCAGGTAGAGATTCGCGTTGGAGCTCGAAAGCGCGGCGCTCAGCACGACAAAGTTCATCACGCCCGCGGCGCCGGGAATGCCGAGCCCCCTCAGCACGCTCACGAAAGGGCTCTCGCCGACGCCCAACTGGTTCCACGGCGTCAGGGCGGCCAAGAGAGCGATCGTCACGATGTAGATCGCCGACAGGCCGAGGACCATGCGCCGCATGGCGGTTGGAATCGTGCGGGCCGGGTCGGTCGCTTCGCCCGAGGTGACGCCGACGATCTCGACGCCGATGAACGAGTAGATGACGAAACAGCAGCCGAGCCAGACCCCTTTGATGCCGAACGGCAGAAAGCCACCCTGCCCGGTGAGGTTCCTGAGGCCGATCGCGGGCCCGCCGGTCAGGCCGAACACGATCAGCACGGCGAGCCCGACAAACAGCGCCACCGCGACGACCTTGATCAGGACGAGCCAGGATTCGATCGTGCCCAAGCGGCCGACCGACCGCGAGTTGGCGTACATGAGCACAACGGAGAACGCGAGCACCCAGACCGCCCCGGGCACTCCCGGAAACCAGTAGCGCATGTAGATCGACGCGGCGACCAGTTGCGCGCCGGTCGCGATCACCTGCATCAGCCAATAGCTCACGCGCACCGCGTAGCCGGCGAAAGGCGAGATGTACATCCCGGCGTAGACGCCGAAGGCTCCCGCGGTTGGATGGGCCACCGCCATCTCGGTCAGCGCGCGTCCAAGGAGCAGCGAGATGCCGGCCACGATCACATAGGACAGGATGACGGCCGGCCCGGCCACGTTGACCGCCAGGCCGCTGGCGAGAAACAGGCCCGTCCCGATCGCGCCGCCGAGCGCCATCGCCGTCTGCTGGGCTGTCGAGAGCTGGCGCGCGAGCACCTGCTCGTTGCGAACCGCGGGATGTTGATCGGCCGGGGTCATGTCCTGCGACGATGATCTCACGGATCGTCTCCGGCGCGGAATCTGTTACTTGATCTTCTTCGCCTCGAGGTCGCCGCCGCTCTGGCGCAAGATCAAGTGCGTCACCGCTCCGCCCACGTCTTTGACGAACGTGACCGTGATGTCCGCGACTTTGGTGAAGAACGTCGTCTCCGATTCGGGGGAGAGCTCCGCACGCCCCTGGCCGGTCGCCTGCATCCAGAACGTGTCCCCCTCCCGGGAGAGGGTGAGCAGGATGCCGGGCATGATCTCGAGGGCCGGCGCGGCGGGGATATATTGCCCGATGCGATCGTCCAGGCTCAGCTTGCCTTCTTCGGCCAGCATCATCACGAGCGTCGCGGTGAACTGTTTGCCGATCGAGCCGGCTTGATAAATCGTTTCCGGAGTGGAGGCGACGTTCAGCTCGATGTTCGCCAGCCCGTAGCCCTTCGCTTTGATGATCTCTCCGTTGCGGAGGACGGCCACCGAGAGGCCGGGGATCTTGCGCTGCTGCATTTCGGCCTGGATGTACTCGTCGACTTTGTCGGTATCGGCCGCCGCCTCTTTCCGCTCCCACCTCTCCGCGGGCGCCCAGGGCACCGTGAGGGCGGTCGCCCGGCCATTCGTGATCTGAAAGTCCACGAAGGTGCTGAAGCCCATGCCCTCGACCCGGAAGCGGGTGGGCGAGGTCGCCATCAGGATCGTCGGCGGATACTCTCCCTGCAGGAGCTTCAGGCGGTTGCCCACGGTCTCGACCCTCATCTCGAGCCCGCTCGTCCGTTCCTCGTAGGTCCCGGTCAGCCGCGCGAGCTGATCGGCCGGCAGCTCCACCTCCGGGTCCCACCGCAGCGCGAACTCCGGCCGTTTCGTCCGCGCCAGGCAGGAGGTGTCGAGCCTCTTCACGGTGCCGGTCTCGATGAACCGGGCCATCAGGCCGTCGGTGCACTCCATGGCGCCCTCGACGCCGAAGTAGCCATGGCCGCCGTCCGGCACCACCACGGAAAGGCTGTTCTTGAGCGTCCGGGCGGCCCGCTCGGCGCTGACCGGGGGCGTCACCGGATCGCGCTCGCCCGAGAGCAGGAGCACCGGCACGTCGGAAACCACCGGGTCCAGGAATTTGCGGTCCACCGGGCCCACCGGCCAGGCCGCGCAGGCCGCCTGCTGCTTGCGGATGCGGAAGTCCCCCAGGAAGGTGCCCTGGACGGCCGCCGGGATCTCGTCCTCGCGGATGAAGGCAACGTCCTCGGAGCAGGTGAGGGAGAGATAGTAGCCGTCGGCGAGCCCGCCGAAGTCGCGGCCGGAGGCGAAGTGGGCGCCGGTCTCGGCCAGGAGCTTCCAGTCCCCCTGCGCCGCCAGGTGGATGCTCAGGGGGAGGATGGATGCCGCGAGCGGCCGGTAGAGCATGTAGCGCAGCGTCTGCGCCACTCCGCTGCGGGTCAGCCGCACCTCGACGGGTTTGCCGGTCTCGCCGTCGACCACCGGGACGGCGACCGGCTCTTTCTCGGTGCGCTGGAGCACGGCGGCCACCTCGTCGCGGAGCCTGGGGAACGCGCCCTGGCAGGCCGCGTCCGCCTCACACTCGGCGATCAGGCCGTCGAGCGCCCGCTGGGCGTGCCGCGCCATGAAGAAGGGGCCTCGCTCGTCGGGAGGCGCGACACCCCCGACCGTCGCCGTGCGCACCTTGTCCGGGTGCCGGCGCAGATAGACCAGCGCAGTCCGGCTGCCGCCGGAGCCGCCATAGATATTGAGCTGTGGGTAGCCCAGGGCGGCCCGCACCTCATCGACGTCGTCGACGCTCGTGTCGTTGGTGTACTGGCTGAAATCGGCGGTCTTCGCCAGGCGCTCGGCGCAGGCCTTCACCTTCTCCGGCGGGTAGTAGGAGTCCAGGAGCCCCTGGACTCCCGCGCTTCCTTGCATCTCGGGACAGAAGAGGCCTCCCGACCCGCCAGTGCCCCGGAAGTCCACCAGCAGGATGTCCCGCCGCTGGCGGAGGGATCCGAACATCTCGAGGGCTTCGGGAGCGGACCCTACATTGGACTCCCCCGGCCCGCCGGTGAAGAGGGTGAGGGCGTCGGGGAGCCGGTCGGGCCCCAGGGCCGGGATGACGGCGACGCGCAGCGGGATCTTGCGGCCGGACTTCGCCGCCCGGTTCTCCCAGACCTCGTAGGTACCGCAGCGGGACTCCGGCGGCAGGCCGGGGATGGTGGTACAGGGCTTCAGCTCGAGCTTCGGGGCCGGCGCGGCGGCGTTGGCCGCCAGGGCCGCGAGGGACGCCAGGACAAAGACGGAGACAAACCGCATGAGATCCTCCGTTGGGCAGGTCCGGTTCTTACCTAGACAAACATAGCCTAGACAGACATAGCTTACCAGACAGCCGGCGAGCGTCACCCACCGACTCTCGGGGCGCTGGCTGGCGCCGAAATCCGCCGTGCAAGCCTAAATCCGAAGCGTAAGGGCCGCGGCGTCGCAGCAGCGCAGTCAATTCGTCAGAGACGAGCTCTTTTCAATCTAGAATTGGCGCGGCCTAAGCTTGATGCTCGATGAGAACAGCACAATGACTTGGACGCAGGTGTACTCTCCCGTCAACGGCAGTCTTCTCGCGTCGGCGCTCGTTGCCGCCATTCCCGTCGTCGTTCTCCTCGGGCTCCTCGCTTTTTTCCACGTGCGGGCGCACTGGGCCGCTCTCCTGGGGCTCGCCACAGCGCTTGCGATCGCCATTCTGGTTTATGGCATGCCGGCGCAGCTCGCGCTCGCCGCCGCCGCCGACGGCGCCGCCTTCGGCCTCCTGCCGATCGGCTGGATCATCCTCGGGGCGATCTTCGTCTACGACGTCACCGTCAAGTCGGGCGATTTCGAGGTCTTGAAGCATACGATCGCGGGCCTCGCGAGCGACCGGCGCATCCAACTGCTGCTGATCGGCTTCAGCTTCGGCGCCTTCATCGAGGGCGCAGCCGGCTTCGGCACGCCGGTCGCCATCTGCGGTGCGATGCTCATCGGTCTCGGCTTCAAGCCTCTCCAGGCGGCGGGGCTCGCTCTCCTCGGCAACACGGCGCCGGTCGCCTACGGCGCGCTCGGCACTCCGATCATCACTCTCGCCAAGGTCACCGGGCTTCCGGAAGGAGCGCTCTCCGCCATGGCCGGGCGGCAGCTTCCTTTTTTCTCGGTCCTCATCCCTTTCTGGATGATCTGGGCGATGGCCGGACGGAAGTCGATGCGCGAGGTCTGGCCCGCCTGCCTCACCGCCGGCGTCTCCTTCGGCGTCACCCAATTCTTGGTCAGCAACTATTTCGGCCCCACGCTGGTCGACATCGCGGGCTCGATCGTCTCCATCCTCTCTCTGCTCATCCTCCTTCGCTTCTGGCAGCCGAAGACGACGTGGAGCTTCGCGCACGAGTCGGTCGAGGAGCGTGCGGCCGAGGCGGCGGCGCGGCCCGAGCACAGCCCGAAGACGGCGTTCAGGGCCCTCCTGCCCTGGATCCTCCTCTGCGTCTTCGTCTTCCTCTGGGGCTACCCGGCGTCCAAGAGCTTCTTGAACGGCGGCGCCGAGGGACACGAGAACTTCCTGCACGGGATCTCGGTCCTTAACATCCCCGTCCCCGGGCTCGACAAAGCGGTCGTGAGGATGCCGCCGGTGGTCAAGGAGCCGACGCCGGAAGCCGCGGTCTACACCTTCAACTGGCTCTCCGCCACGGGGACGAGCCTCCTGCTGACCGGAATTGTGAGCGGTCTCCTCCTCGGGTTCTCGCCCGCCGAGCTCGGGAAGATCCTCGGCAAGACACTCTGGCGGGTGAAGTGGTCGCTCCTGACGATCACCGCCATGCTGGCCCTGGGATTCTCGACCCGCTATGCCGGCCTGGATGCGACGATGGGGCTCGCCTTTGCGTCGACCGGGGTGCTCTTTCCCTTCTTCTCGCCGCTCCTCGGCTGGCTCGGAGTGGCGCTCACCGGGAGCGACACCTCGTCGAACGTCCTCTTCGGGGGGCTCCAAAGGATCAGCGCCGAGCGGCTGGGGTTGAGCCCCATCCTGGCCTGTGCCGCCAACAGCAGCGGCGGCGTCATGGGAAAGATGATCGACGCCCAGAGCATCGTCGTGGCCGGCGTCGCCACCGGCCAGCAGGGCAACGAGGGCGAGATCCTGCGCTACGTCTTCTGGCACAGCATTGCCCTCGCCTCCCTGGTCGGCGTCCTTGTCTTCCTGCAGGCCTACGTTTTCCCGTGGACGATCCCTGGATGATCCCGGTGCTCGCTGTCTATAGACTTACGTTCTGGCAGCAGAGATGGGGCCGAAAATCCAGGCGCGAAGACACACTTCCAGAACAAGACTGCCCACGCTCCTTCGTCCCCACGCCCGTGGTGACAAAAGCGCCGCTAAAGATGGGATAGGAGCCGCCGCAGGTGAAGCACAGGGAGCATCCCAGAATGGAGACCGATTTGTTGGCTTTACCGGCCGGCCTGCCGCCGGGCTTGGTGAACTGCGAGCGTGCCTCCAAGGCGATCGCCGGTTCCGACGGTCTGGCAACTTCGATGTAGACGGTCTGCCTGCCGCGGAAAAGCTCGTCCGGCACGTCGATACTGCCGAAGTATGTGTTCTCTTCCACCGGCACCGTCGCGGTGACGGAATAAAGCTCGCGGCCTCCCTGCTCGCGGCTGTAAACCGTGAACAACAGCTCCACGGAGCCGGCCGCTTGGATGGTTCCCTTCACGGGGATCTCGGTGCTTGCACCCGCCAAGGCTTCGGGTTCCTGCGCCTGCGCCACGGCGGGCGCGATCAACATCGTAAGCAGCAGGACGATTTGGATTCCGTAGCGTTTCATGACGATTCCTTTCTTGCCTGACTTTATTTACTGGGCCGCCCAGGGCTGGCAGCCGGGGTATATGGCGCCGACCACCCAGATGAAGTGGCAGTACGCCGGTTTGGGCGACGGCGTGGGTCCCTCGCCGTCGTACAGCAAGCCGAAGCCGTACTCGACGTTGTCCGGATTGTCGAATATCCAAATCGGACGGTCGCGCAGTGTGTGGATGATGACTGCGCCCACGTCGGGCGTCGAGAGGTACTCGTTGACAGCGGCGCGATTTATGTCGCGCTGCTGCTCAGGCGTGCGGCGGGGGAAGCTAGGGTGGTCCTCGGAACCGCTTGTTGTCACGCCGGTCTCAGTGATCCAGATCGGCGTCGTGTCGCCGTACTGGGCGCGCAGGTTGCGGATGATGCGGAACGCCTTCGCTGCCACTGAGTCAGGACCGTCGATGCTGATATCCGCGTAGATGTGCACGGACAGAGCGTCCCAGCACACGCGGCCCATCTGCTGGTAGAGGGAGTGCATGAAATCCAGGTACGGGTAGGATGTGGCGGATTGAGTGATGACAAGAGAGAGGCCGGGCGCAAGCACAGTGGTCGTCGGATTCGCGGCTTTGATCGCATCGTAGGCGGCGCACTGCATCCGTGCCATTCGCGCGGCGTCGGGCCATGGGTTTGCGTTCCAGAAGCCCTTGATGTTCGGCTCGTTCCAGGTCTCGATCGCAGCCTCAGGGTAGCGCTGCGCGACCCAGGCGAGGAAGCTCGCATAGGCGTTGATGTCTTTGGGTGGCGCAAACCGCTGCAGCTGCTGGTTCCTGGACTTGTAGATGCATTGGAGGTCGGTGACAGGGCACGAGCCGTAGTCGTTCGCCCACGTAGGCGCCTCCCACACGATGAGAATCGCGCGCATTTCGTTGGTGCGCAGCTCGGCCTCCATCGCATCGACCCATGCCAGCGCGGGCTCGTTGCGCTGGCCGCGCGCCGGCTCGACCGCGTACCATTGGATCCCCAACCGCTGCGCGTTACCGCCAACATTGCGGATCAGCGCGGCCTCCTGCTCGACGGTGATCCCGGAGTGCGGCGCCGGCGGCGACCAATTCCAGCTGCTGAGGCTCGTGTTGAAACCGAATAGCTTGCTCGTAGTGCGCGGATCTATGTCAATGGTCGCCATTCCGCCGACATCGGGCGCGACGTCGTCCCACTCGTTGTTATCCTGTGTCGAGGAGCAGCCGGAGTCGGCGAGATCGATCACGGCGTCGCGGTCATTATCGACGCCGTCGCGGCACTGGGGTGGTGGCGGGCACGAGGGCTGTAGCAGGCCGCCACAGGGTGCCGCTGCCGCTGCCCTGACACCCAGAACGAGGATCAAAGCGAAGATCAAGCGAATCGGAAGCTGACGCATGATGGTTCTCCTTTCGGTTGAGTGCTGCGCGTTCTGTTGGGCCTTCTCTCTCATGACTCATCTCCTTGGAGCCGGCGGGAAGGGACGGTCATGAAAAGAGCCTAGCCAGACCCAGGAGCCGGCGCGCGTGCCGGAAGCCATTTGCGGTGACCGTGACTTCCGGCACATCCGCGAGGAGGAAATCGGCGCTATGCTTTGAGGGTCAAGGAGACAACGGATGAACGCGTCCACACAGGAGAGGAGGACTGCCCTCTCAGGATCTCGCGCACGCTGGATGTCTGCCCTGCGGGGTCCCTGGAGCCGGGAGAACGCTCCGCGCAAGCTGCGGCGGCTTTGGCGGCTCCTCGTGGGCTCGCGGCTGCGCCGGCCGGCTGCCATCCCTTACTGGCTGCGCGTCGGCGGTCTCGTCCTCTGGGGAGCCGTCGGCGGCCACGTCCTGCTCAATAAACCGGCGCTTCGGTATCAATCGGAGTGGCTCGTGGGATTCCTCGTGTTCGGGATCGCGTACTGGAGGAACACTAGCGAGGATGGCCGGCGCCGCCCGGCCTTTGGACTGGTCGCCCTGCAGAGCGCCGTGGCTCTGTGGATGCTCTTCACGAGCAACAGCCCCATCACGTCGTTTCTGTTCCTGGTCGTCGTGGGCCAACTCGCTCTCGGCGAGGGCATGGCAGTCCAAGGAGCCTTCATCGTCTTGCAGACGGTGGGCATCGCCATGGGATTGGAGCAGCAGGATCCCCTCAAGAGGATCTTCCTGGTGCTTTTCTACCTGGTCGGCCAGCTCTTTGTCGCCGGCCTCTGCCGCGACGCGCTCGCCGGCCTGCGGGCGCGCCGGGATCTGCTCCGCGCCCATGGCGAGCTGCGCGCGACGCGAGATCTGCTTGCCCAGAGCAGCCGGCTCGCGGAACGCGTCCGGATCTCGCGCGAGCTTCACGACCTGCTCGGCCACCACTTGACGGCGCTCAACCTCCATCTGGAGGTGCTGAGCCACTTGGCGGAAGGTCGGGTGTTGCACCACGCGACGCAGGCGCAGACGTTGGCAAAGCTGCTGCTGGGCGACGTGCGGGCGGCGGTGAGCGCGATGCGGGCGGAGCCGGGAGTGAGCCTCGACTCCTCGCTTTCCGCCTTGGTGGAGGCCATCCCTCGGCCGCGCATCCATCTCAACGTCCCCGCCGGGCTGAGCCTCGAGGAGCCCGACCGCGCCCATGCCCTCCTGCGCTGTGTGCAGGAGATCGTCACCAATGCCGTCCGCCACTCGGGGGCCGAGAACCTGTGGATCGAGGTCGCCGAGACGGGCGGCCGAGTCGAGCTGAGAGCGCACGACGACGGGCGCGGGGTGGCGCACCTCCAGCCGGGCAACGGCTTGAAGGGACTTTCTCAACGCCTAGCGGCGGTCGGCGGCTCGCTGGAGCTCGCCTCGACTGCGGAAGAGGGCTTCCGGGCCACCGTCCAGATCCCCATTTTTGGGAGGGCCATCCGGTGATTCGCGTCTGTATCGTCGAGGACCAGACCCTGGTCCGGGAAGGACTGCGAAGTCTCCTCAGCATGATCGACGACGTGGAGGTGGTGGCCGAGGCCGAGGATGGCGATGCGGCGCTGCAGATGATCTCCGACATCTACCCCGACGTGGTGCTGCTGGACGTCCGCATGCCAGGCAAATCGGGCCTCGAAGTCCTCGCGGACCTGAGCGGTTCCGGCCGGTTACCTCCGACGCTGATGCTGACCACCTTTGACGACGACGCAGCCCTTCTGGAAAGCTTGAGGGCGGGGGCCAAGGGGTTCCTGCTCAAGGATATCTCCCTGGCCCGCCTCACGGACGCCATCCGCACTCTCGCGGCTGGCGGAGACCTGATTCTTCCCACACTCACCGAGCACCTCGGCCGCGGGCGCGAGCTGCCGCAGCTCGATTTCGATTGCCTTCCGGACCCTGACCCGTTGACCGAGCGCGAGATCGAGGTGCTGCAGCTCCTGGCGCGCGGCTATAGCAACCGCGAGATCGCGGACGCGCTCGACCTCGCCGAGGGCACGGTGAAAAACCACATCTCCCATATGTTGAGCAAGCTAGGCGTGCGAGACCGCACCCGCGCCGTTCTCAAGGCCTTGGAATTGAAGCTGATCTAGAGGAAATGGCCGCCTCGCGGAAGCCTGTGTCTCCCTGTGATGATCCCGGCGCTGCCGCTGCAAGTGCCACCGAAGTCGGTCAGGATTCTCGACCCGCTATGCCGGCCTGGACGCGACGATGGGACTCGCCTTTGCGTCGACCGGAGTGCTCTTCCCCTTCTTCTCACCGCTCCTGGACTGGCTCGGCGTGGCGCTCACCGTGCGGGCGGGGAGAGGTGCCGGGCATTTATTTCGGACGGCTCACGACGGGCGGCGGCGATTTGCCCGTGCTTGACAGAACTACTGGTACCCAGTAGTCTTGTCGAGGATGGATTACGAGTGGGATGCCGCGAAGGCTGCCGAGAATCGACGCAGGCACGGCATCGACTTCGTGGATTCCATCAGAGCAATTGAGGACCCGAACCGGCTCGAAGAGGTCGACACCCGTTTTGAGTACGGGGAAGAACGAATACGGATCGTCGGTATGGCGGCTGGCAATGTCCTGTTCGTTGTCACGACTCTGCGCGGTGACAGGACGTGCCGCATCGGGCTACACCACATGAGCAAGACCGGTACTACGCGGGTGACCGTGAAGCCTGGTGAGGCGCCGCCTCGCGGCAAGACGGACTGGGCACGCGTGAACGCGATGACGGATGACGAGGTGTTGGCGGCGGCCCTCTCCGATCCCGACGCCCAGCCTCTCGATCCGGAGGCATTGGCGAAGATGCGCCGGATCTCTACCGTGAAGGCGTTGCGGCAGCGCCTCGGCATGACACAGGCCGAGTTCGCTGAAGCCTTCAGACTGCCCATCAGCACCCTGCGGGATTGGGAACAGCATCGCAGCACTCCCGATGCACCAGCTCGCGCGTTGCTTCAGGCGATCGAGCGTGAGCCCGAGACGATGCAACGTCTGTTGTCTCACGCAGCCTGACGCCGGGAAGCGTGATCCTGTTCCAGGATCTGTTCGCTCTAGATTGGCATGGCTTGGTCTTGAGGCGGAGAACCGTGCAATGACCTGGACGCAAGTGTACTCACCCGTCAACGGCAGTCTTCTTGCGTCGGCGCTCGTTGCCGCCCTGAAGAGACTCTTACTCTCGCACTCTGCGGCTGTACTGCTGGCCACCATCATTCTCCTGCCGGCGCGCTGGGTGGCCGCGGCGCCTGTAACCCAACTTGATGCCGCGGAACGGATCGCGGAAATCCTCGAAGCTCAACGCGGCGAGCAGCACATCCCCGGCTTCGCTTTCGCCCTGGTGCGGAAGGACCGGCTCGAGCTCGTCATCGTGCGCGGCGTCCGGGATGTCGAGCACGCGCTTCCGGTGACCGCGGACACCGTCTTCCCGATCGGCTCCTGCACCAAGGCCTTCACGTCCATGGCCCTCGGCATCGCTCAGGACCAGCATCTGCTCTCGCTGGACGACCCTCCGCGCCGCTTCCTGCCCTGGTTCCACATGGCGGATCCGCGGGCGGATGCCGAGGTGACCCTGCGCGACATGCTCAGCCACCGCACCGGCCTCAAGGCGAAGGCGGACCTCGCCGCCACGCCGGGCGTTCTGAACCGGGAGGAGTATATTCGCGCCGCGACGGCCGCCAGGCCGGCGGCTCCGTTTCGCACCGCCTTCCAATACTCGAACGCGATGTACAGCGCCGCCGGGGAAGTGCTCGGAAGCGCGTATCGCTCGAGCTGGGAGAACGTGATCCAACAACAGATCTTTACGCCGCTCGGGATGACGGCGAGCCTGCCCTCCGTGCGCGATGCTGCGACGGTCGCCGACCATGCCACCGGGTACGTCTATGTCCCCCAGACGGGTGGCTGGCGGGCGGTGCCGCCGCCGGCCGGTCTGCAGGCGCTCGCTCCTGCCGGCAGCATCGCGTCCACGGCCCGCGACATGGCGCAATGGCTGCGGCTCCTCACCGGCGGCGGCCGGATTGGGGATCGCCAGATCGTGTCCGCGGCGACTCTCCAGGAGCTCTTCGCACCTCAGATCCCCATCGACACCAAGATGTCGTACGCCCTCGGCTGGGTGATGTACACCTGGGATGGAGAACAGGTCGTCGAGCACAACGGCGGCTCCGAGGGAATCAGCGCTCTCGTCAGCTTCATCCCGTCGGAAAGGGTCGGCTTCGTCTTCCTGGCCAACACCTCCCCCAACTTCCTCACCACGATCGGCAACGCCGGCTCCCTGCTGTGGCCCCTGATCCTCGGCAGGGAGGCACCTGCCACGGCTCCGGCGGACGAACGCCTGCCGAGCGTGAACGCCCTTCTCTCGCGGATGATCGAGGCCGTGGGAGGAGAGGACGTTCTGCGTCGGCACAACACCCTCGAGATCCACGCCCACAAGACGTACGAGAACCAAGGGGTCCGTGCGGTGCTCACGGTGCGAGCCAAAGCGCCTGCGAGCCGGGTGGAGGAAGAGGTGTGGACAGCGGCCGGCCGGGACATCGGTCGATTGCGGATCTATTTCGATGGCCAGCACGGCGGCCAGGAGACCACGTTCGGGCAGGACGCGATCCATGACGACGCGGCCAACGATCGGGCCCGGCGTGACGACGACCTGCATCCACTCCTGCACCTCACCGACCTCTATCCGGAGGTGCGCGTCGAGTCGAAAGGCATGGTCGGAGCGGAAGAAGCCTTCGTCCTGACCCTCGTGCCGAAGGCAGGACCCACGGTCTGGCTCTCCGTTTCGACGGCCACGGGCCTCATCCTCCGGCGGGAAACGGAGGGCGAAAGCGTCATGTTTTCCGACTATCGGCTGGTCGACGGCGAGCGCATCCCCTTCCGGAGCACGATCTCGGATGCGCTCGGCGAAACGACGGTGGAGGTGGAGCAGGCCCGGTTCGGGGTGGCGATCGAAAACACCGCTTTCGCGCCCGCCAAGTGAAGCGCGCGGACGGCGCTATGATGAAGCAGCCGCTCCTGGAGGCGAGAGCAGGCCTCAGGCTGACCTTGCTCACGTGGCACCGGGATCTCGTGTATCCTTCGCCAGGAGCGAAAGCCCGATCCCGGAGATGCTCTCATCCCACTGGCTCCACGTCGTCCTCGTCTTGTCTCCGTTCGTCTTCGCAGCTCGGATGGGACGGGATGCTTCTGACGCCGCCGAGGGGCCGGACGGTGACGTTGCCGACCTCGTCCGGCGGATCCAGGCGGGCGATCCGGCCGCCGAGAGCGAGCTCGTGGTCCGCTTCAGCCGCGGCCTCCTGCTCATGCTCCGCCGCCTCGTCCAGAATCCAGCCCTGGCCGACGACCTCCATCAGGAGACCCTCGCTCTGGTCCTCGGGAAGATCCGCGGCGATGAGGTGCGGGAGCCCGAAAAGCTCGCCGGTTTCATCCGCAGCACGGCGCGCAACCTGTTCATCGCCGACCGGCGCAAGGAGGCGCGCTACCGGGCTCTCGACGAGGGCGACGAGGAAAGGCTCCTTCCAGGGTCCGCGTTCTCCGACCATGCCCCGGCTCCGCTCGAGCGGGTCCTCGCCGCGGAGGAGGCACGGCAGGTGCGGCGGCTCCTCGACGAGCTTCGTTTCGATCGCGACCGCCAGCTCCTTCTCCGCTTCTACCTCTCGGACGACAGCAAGGAGGAGATCTGCGCGGACCTGGAGATCGAGCTCCAGCGCTTCAACAAGGTCCTGTTCCACGCCCGCGAGCGGCTGCGGGAGCTCTGGGACCGGGCGGAGAAGCGGCGGCGGTTCTTCTCCGGGGCGCAGAGAATTGTCGGAAGGATCGGCGGCGATCCTGCACGGAGTGGATAGAGGTTGAGAGAGGCGCACCGGATGGACCATCAGGCGATCGACGCCGGCAACATCACCGAGCGCTACGTGACGGGCCGCCTGGCGCCCGAGGAGGCGGCGCGCTTCGAGGAGCATTATCTCGATTGCCCGTCCTGCTGCGCCCGGGTCGAGGCCGCCGAGCGCCTCCAACGCGGGCTCCGGCGGCTGGCCGAGGAGGCGGCGGCCGGCACGCCCGGTGGCCTGCGCGTCTCTCCCTGGAGCCGCTCGCCGCGGATGGGCCTGGCCGCGGCGGCCCTGCTCGCCGTCGCCCTCCTGCCGGTTTGGCTCCAGCACCGCGAGGTCCGGCGACTGCGCTCCGACCTCGGTTCCACCCGCGAGGCCCTCGCCCGGGCACAGACGGAGACAGGCTCCGCGGACCGCCTGGCGGTCGTCGAAGGGGAGCTTCAGCAGACCCGCCGCGATCTCGCCGCCGAGACGGCGCAACGCGAAGCCCTCGCCCGGGAGATGGCGGCGGACCGCCAACCCCAGGCGGACCTCCCTGTCGTTCCCTTGACGCCGTTCCGCGGCGGCCCTGCCGACGGTCCGGTGCGCACGCTCGAGCTTCCGAAAAAGCCGGGCTGGGTCGCCTTCTGGGTGGAGCCCGGCGATACCGACTTTCCGGCCTACCGGGCGACGCTCCGGAGGGCCGAGGGGGCTGTCGTCTTCCAGGCCTCCCGCCTCGCGCTCAACGACCTCGGCGCCCTCCTCGTCACGGTCCACTCGACCTCGCTCCGGCCGGGGCGCTATCAGCTCGACCTCGACGGTCTCCCCCCGGCCGCTGCGCCGGTCCCGGTCGGCCGGTTCCCGCTGCGGATCTATTGATTTAATTGGATCTAACTAGCTGTCTCCCGGTCCGGGTATGTTGTCGTCGGCCGTCCAAGACCCTCCGGTCAAATCCGAAGAGCCCTTCGGGGTGAAGGAGATGACCTGGCGGAGGGGCAGCGCCGGGATCATGTGGATCGCGTAGCCGTTCGCCCTCTCGATCGTATTGAAGAGGTCAATATAGACTCCATCCAGGTAGGGGGTCTCTCCATCACACTGGATGATCACCTTTTCCGGGGTTCCAGCAAACCAAACGAGAGTGCCTGGTTGGCACTTGGAGTCCGGCGCGGCCTCGATGACCTTCCAGGGCCGGCCCGTGTAGGAGCTGAAGGGCATGATCTGGATCTCCTTGTGAAGGGAACGGATCGCGAAAGCGGCGCCGGCGCGCCTGGGAGAGGCGCGCCGTGCGCTCGCCGGGTGAAGCTTCCGGGCTCAATTCTTCGGATTCGGCAGCTCCGCGAAGGGCTCGAGCGTACCCACGCATTGCGTGATATCGGGATTGACCGGAGAGGTCGGGTTGAACAGCGCGTAGGAGTAACAACAGCATGGGCTGTGCTTGTCCTTTTCCGTCGGGTACGCGGCGGTGAAGTCTACCTCCGCCCCCACGTGCTGATAGTAGTACGTCTGTTGGCCGACGCGGACCACCGGGGGCGGCAGCTTCGGGACCAGGTCGGCGGTGTTCACGAGCCGATAGGTCGGGAAGCTCTTGGCGAAGCTGTCGATGTACTCGGCGAATTTGGGGTTGCCCACGCGCGGGCTCGCCTGGTTGCACTGCATCCCGTTGGCGTAGTATTTCGCCACCAGCGGTATCGAAAGGGTGGCCAGCGCCGAGCCCAGGCTGTGGCCCGTGATGAAGAGGGGGGACGGCAAGGCCTGCTTGCTCTCGCCATCCAGGCTGCTCAGCCGGAGCAGCGCCTGCTCGATCGCCTCGAGACACCCCGCGTACACCGCCGCGAAGCCCTGTTCGATCAGCACACCCTGCGGTCCTCCGGGATAAGGCACCTGCCCGCCTTCCCCGTCGAGGTCGAAGTCGACCTTCGTTTGTGAGCCGCGGAATACGACGTAGAACGCGCTGCCATCCTTCGCCATCGCGTTGAAACCGAACGGCTCCGTGTAGGTCTGGCCGTTATATTGGAACGTGCTCCAGATGATCGAGTCGGCGGGGTTCGGGCTGAGGATGAAATCTTTCAGGTTGTACTGCGATGACGTGTAGGGGCAGGGATCGTTGGGTACCCACTTGAAGGAGCCTGGCGGCGGCGGCGTCGGCTTGGTGTTCATCCATTGCTGGCACATGTCGCAGGCGACGTTGACGAGGAATGAGCAGACTCTTGCGTTGGCCATGTAGCCGGGAGGCGGATCGGTGATGGGGTACGTGGGGTTATCGGTGTGCTCTGCGGGGTGGGGACGGGTGGTCACGCTCTGCGCCATGTTCGTATCTCCTGGCATGGATACAGGTTCATCGTTGCAGCTCGGTGAGAGCCCTCGGCTCTTCGGCTGCCGTCATGTCGCGCCTCGCGAGTCGCTTCGTCTCAGGAGTGACGCAGCGGCGCAGTTTGTTCCAAAAAATCTTTTGCAACGCTCACTGCCAATCCCCCTGGAGAACGAAGGCTCCCCAGTAGGATGGATCGCGAAAGCGGTACTGGCGCGCCAGGGAGAGGCGGGCCTTGCGGAGCGCGGCGGCCGGCCGCAGGCCTTCGGTCCACATTCCGCGGTAGAGCTCCGCCATGAGCACGGCCGTCGCCCGGTCGTCGATCCACCAGAGGCTCGCGACCACCCGCGGCGCTCCTGCATTGAAGAAGCCGCGGGTGAGCCCGAGGAGCCCTTCGCCGCGGATCTCCTTGCCCAGGGCCGTCTGGCAGCCGGAGAGCACCACGAGGTCGGCCGTCAGGTCGAGGTCGTAGATGTCGCGCAGGCCGAGGAACCCTTCGCGGAGGTTGCCGGCCGGATCGACGCGGGAGAGGGCGAGGCCGGAGAGCTCCGGCCGCTCGGCGTCGAAGATGCCATGGGTGGCGAAGTGGATGTAGCGGAAGTCGCGCAAGCGTCCGGACAGGACGAGATCGCGGTCGGCCGCGAAGTCGAGCCGGGTGGTGACCGCACCCGGCGCGGCCAGTCCGGCAATCGCCAAGGCTTCCTGCCGGGAGAAGCGGAGACGAGGCAGAAGGAGAGCGCCCAAGCCGGCGTCCCGTCGATCGCCCGCGGCCGGAACCGCGGCCGCAACCCGCTGCCCGCTCCGTGTGACGCGGGAATCGTCCGCCTGGAAGACCGGATCGGCGAGCACGATGGCGAGCTCATGGGCCGGCGGCCTCCGGGCGAGCTCCCGCCGTCCAGCGGCGAGGATGGACGCCGACGGCAGCACGACCACCTCGTGCCGCATCAGGAGGGGATCCAGCCGGTTTGTCTTTCCAGGCTCGGGCAGGACGTCGAAGGGGATGTAGCCCAGAGCCCCGTCGGGAACAATCGCCAGGCGGCGCTCGCCACCGAGCTCGCTGGCGACGGGGCCGAGAAGCATCCGGCTGAGCGTCTGCCCGATCTGCGCCCGCCGGCCGTCGCCGCCCGGTCCAGGATTCGGTGCGGGCGTGCTCAGGGCCTGATGGAAGGCGCGGGCGGCACGCTCGATCTCCTCCCGTCCGGGCAGAACGAAAGAGCGCAGACCGGTCGCATCGACCGCCCAGAGATAGCTCCGTTCGCGTCCGAGCGAGTATTCGAGGAGGAGCGTCCCCCCGTCGAGAAGCGCCTGGATCTCCCCCGTGCTCACGGCTCCGGGCTGGGTGAGCTCGGCGTAGCGCGGGTTGCTCCGCCGGGTCTCGGTGTCCAGGATGTCCAACTCGGCCCGGATCTGCTCGCTTTCGATCTCCAGGGTCCTGATGTCTGAAGCCGGCGCCTGGCCTCCGTTGCTCCGGCCGAGGAGCTGGCGCCGATCGGCCTTCAAGGCCAGACGGCGTTCGAGATCGCGCTGCCTGGCCGCGAGCGCCGGGTCGACGCCGCTCCGGATCGCAGCGCCGCTCTCGCGCAGGACGTCGAGGAGCGAACGGGCGCGTGCATGCTCGCTCGCTTCGAAGGCGGCCCGGTCGAAACCCTGGCCGGGGCGAGCGGCGGCGAGGTGCATCAGAATGTCGATGTGGAGCTCGTAAATGTCGCTGCGGGAGCCCAGAAACGCGGCGCGGAGCTCGGGGTTGCCCAGCCGGGAGCGGAGCGATTCGAAGGCTGCGACGGCAGCTTCGGCGTCGCGCGCCCCCCGGTCGAGCTCTCCCTGGTCGCGCAGGATGCGGGCCCGCGCGGAGAGGGCTGCGACCTCGTTGATCCGGTCGCCGAGGGCGCGCGAAGCCAGGAGGGCCTGCTCGAAGAGCGGCAAGGCCTCCACGGCCTGCCCGCCGGTCGCCAGGAGGTCGCCTTTCCGCAGCAGGCTCAGGGTCTCGTTAGGACGATCTCCGGTCTGGCGCTGGCAGACGAGCGCCCGGTCGAGCTCGGCCAGCGCCTCGGCGGAGCGGCCGGCCGCGGCCAGAGCCTCGCCGAGATAGCTGCGGCTGATCCCCTCGTTCCGCGCATCGGAGGTCGCGCGGGCGACTTCGAGGGCCTGCTGGTGGAGAGAGACCGCCGTGCCGGCCGCGCCGCTCTGGCGCTCGAGCCAGCCGAGATTGTTGAGGGTCACGATCTCGCCACGCCGGTCCTCGACCGCCCGGCGGAGCGCCAGGGCCTGGGTCAGATAGAGCCGGGCCCGCTCCGCCTCGCCGATGACGCTGTAGGCGACCCCCAGGTTGTTCAGCGTGGCAGCCTCCTGCCGGCGGTCGTCCAGGAGCGCAAGAATCTCCCGGGCCTCGCCGTAGGCCTTGAGCGCCTCGTCGATCTCACCCAGGCTGCGGAACAGGACGGCGAGGTTGTTGAGCACCTGGGCCTCTCCGGCCCGGTCGCCGGTCGCCCGGTGGAGCGCCAGCGCCTGGCGGTAGCTCTCCTCGGCCGGCTGCGGCTCACCCAGGCTGAAGGAGGCAAAGCCGAGGTTGTTGAGCGCTTTGGCCTCGTCCTGTGCCTCGCCGAGCTGCCGGTAGAGCGCCAGGGCTTCCCGGTAGCAGGCGAGCGCCGGCTGGACATCGCCCCGGGCATGGAGGACCAGGCACTGGTTGTTGCGCAGGTCGGCCTCGTGATAGGCCAGACCGAGGCGGCGCGCGAGATCGAGGCCTCGGGCGAGAGCCTCGTCGGCCGCGGGAAGCTCGCTCATCTCCCAGAGGGTCAGCCCGAGGTCGTTCCAGGCCATCATCTCGCGCTCGGGCCGGCCCAGCTCCTGCCAGCGCGAGACCGCTTCGCGATAGAGCTCGACGGCCTGACGCTGCTTGCCCAGACGATGCGTGACGTCCGCGAGCGCAGCGACCGTCTCGGCCTCGCCGGCCCGGTCGCCAGCGGCCAGGAAGTGGTGGCGCGCTTCCTCGAAGGCCGCCAGGATCTGATCGAGGCTGCCCATGGGCTCGCGGCGCAGGATCGTGCCCGCCCGCGTCATCGCGGCGAGGGCGGAGACCTTTTCACGGTCGGCCGCGGCGGGCTCGGGGATCTCGTCCAGACGGATCGCGCCACGGCCGGGCCCGACGCCCTTCCTGGCGGCGCGCACCTCGAGCTGGTAAGCGCCGGTCGCAACAGGGCTGAGGAGAACGGTCTCGATCCCCCAGCGGTCCAGGGGGGAGTCGACGGCCGCGAGGCTCTCGCCCTGCGGCCCGTGCACATCGACGACCAGGTGGATTCCCTTCTGCTCGACCGCGAGGACGTAGGCTCTGCCCGCGGTGAGGTCGGCCACGAAGACCTGGGACTCACCGGCGGCAAAGGCGCGCTCCAGCGCCGAGCCGGGAGAGAGGGAGGCCGGAGCCGGAGGCGTTTGCGCGCTTCCGCCGCCGATCGCCAAAGCGAAGAGCGCGGCGAGAGCTGCCCGTCGTAAACCTCGACTTCGACGCATGCCACTCCTCAGAGAAGGGCGGTATGCTGGGCACCGCCGGCTCCCGATGGACCTCAAATAGAGGAGACGCTGGTAGTGTAACAGCACGATGACCTGGACGCAGGTGTACGCTCCCGTCAACGGCAGTCTCCTCGCGTCGGCGCTCGTCGCCGCCCTTCCCGTCGTCGTCCTCCTCGGGCTCCTCGCGCTCGCCTCGGCGGCCTGCCGATCGGCTGGATCATCCTCGGGGCGATCTTCGTTTACGACGTCACCGTCAAGTCGGGTGATTTCGAGGTCTTGACGCAAACGATCGCGGGCCTCGCGAGCGACCGGCGCATCCAGCTGCTGCTGATCGGTTTCAGCTTCGGCGCCTTCATCGAGGGGGCCGCCGGCTTCGGCACGCCGGTCGCCATCTGCGGCGCGATGCTCATCGGGCTCGGTTTCAAGCCTCTCCAGGCGGCGGGGCTCGCTCTCCTCGGCAACACGGCGCCTGTTTCGCGCCCGCCAAGTGAAGCGCGCGGACGGCGTTATGATGAAGCAGCCGCTCCTGGAGGCTCATGGGGACGATGATGCACGTGGGGATCGATCTCGGGACGACCAACTCCGCGATGGCCAGCTTCGACGGCACCACGCTCGCGGTGGTGCCCAACGCGCTGGGCGAGATGCTGACTCCGTCAGTGGTGCGGGTGGACGCGCGCTCGACGTTCCTGGTGGGCCGGCGCGCCTTCCGCTTCCTGGAGACGGACCCGGCCAACACCCGCGGCGAGTTCAAGCGGTTGATGGGGACGGCGGAGCGGCTCGGCTTCGAGGCCGCGGGCAAGGATTTTCTGCCCGAGGAGCTGTCGGCGCACGTGTTGGGCTCCCTGCTGGCTGACGCCGAGGCGGCTCTCGGCTACCGTCCGGCCGCCGCTGTGATCTCCACGCCGGCTCTCTTCGAGCTGCCCCAGAACCACGCCACGATGACGGCGGGCCGGCTGGCCGGCCTCTCCGAGGTGACCCTCATCCAGGAGCCCATTGCCAGCGCCATCGCCGCCGGCTGGCGGGCGGATGCCGAGGGCCTCTGGCTGGTCTATGACTTGGGAGGCGGCACGCTCGACGTCTCACTGCTGGAGACGCGCGACGGCTGGCTGCGGGTGGTGGACCACGGTGGCGACAATTTTCTCGGCGGCAAGGACTTCGACAATGTGCTGACCGACTGGGCCGCCGCCCGGCTGGCGGAAGAAACGGGCCTGCCGCCCCTCAGCCGCTCCAATCCGGGCCACCGCCGGGCTCTCGGCAAGCTCAAGGCGGCCTGCGAGCAGGCCAAGATCGATCTCTCCCGCCTCGAGCGCACGGCCGTGGTCTGCGCGGAGGTGTTCAGCGATCCCGCCGGCCATCCGGTCGACGCCGACGTGCCGGTGACCCGCCAGGAGCTGGAGGGGTTGGTGTCGCCGCTCCTGGAGCGCAGCCTCGGCGTGTGCCGGACGCTGCTCGAGAGGAACCGTTTGAGCGCCGAAGCCGTGGGCCGCGTGGTCTTCGTGGGCGGCCCCACGCTGATGCCGGCTCTGCGCGAGCGCGTCGGCGCCCTGTTCGGAGGCCGGGTGGCCGAGGGCATCGATCCAATGACCATCGTGGCCCGCGGCGCGGCCCTCTATGCGGCCACCGTCGGACTGGAGGCCCGGCCGCCGTCGCAGGAGGAGGCGATCCCCACCGGCATGGTGCTGCGCGTGGAGCATCCCGCGGTGACCGTGGACACCGAGCCTTTCGTGGTCGGCCGCTTCCTCCCCGCCCAAGGAGAGGAGGTGCCGCTCTCCGTGCAGATCGCGCGTCTGGACGGCGGCTTCACCAGCGACGAGGCGGAGGTGAGCGCCGAAGGGGCCTTCGTCGTCCAGGTCCGCCTGGAACGGCACCGGCAGAACCGGTTCCGCGTCTCGGCCTTCGGGCGACGCCGCCGGGAAGTAGCTCTGCGCACGCCGGAGCTCGCCATCGTCCACGGCGTCTCGATCGCCGATCCGCCGCTGGCCCGCAGCATCGGCGTCGCCCGCTCGGACGACACGGTGCTGACCTACTTCGACAAGGGAACGCCGCTGCCCGCGCGCCGCATGGCCATTCACCGCACTGTGCAGCGGGTCCCCGCCGGCAGCCTCGATGACGCGCTGGCCATCCCGGTGGTCCAGGGCGAATTTTCCCGCGCCCACCTCAACCGGCTGATCGGCACCCTCCAGATCCGCGGCGGACGGCTCAAGCGCGACCTGCCGGCGGGCTCGCGGGTCGAGGTCACTCTCCAGCTCGACCGCTCGGGCCAGCTCCATGCGCGGGCGGATCTGCCGGAGGTGGGCGAGAGCTTCGAGGATGTGGCTCACGTCCTCGTCCCCTCGGCTTCACCGGAGATCCTGGAGAAGGAGCTGGGCACCGCGCAACAGCGGGTCGCCGCGGCACAGCGCCGGGGCTTCGCTCAGGCCAATCCGGCGCTGGTGCGGACGATGAACGGTGCCGCCGACCTCCTCGCGGAAGCCCGCGCCGGTCTCGAAGCCGCCCGCGGCGGCGATGCCGACGCCGCCGCCCGGGTCCATCGTCTGCTGCTGGACTTGAACGGCGCGCTCGACGAGGCCGAGGCGGAGCTCGACTGGCCGACCCTGCAGTCCGAGGCCGACCAGGAGATCGAGACGGCGCTCTACTGGGTCGGCGCTTTCGGCTCACCGGCCGAAAAGCAGCTCTGCGAGAGCGCTCTGGCCGCCGCGGCTGAGGCCCGCCAGCATCGCGACGCCGCGGCCCTGGACCGTCAGATTCGAGTCCTCAGCTCTCTCCGCCACGCCGCCTTCTCGCGCGATCCCAGCTCCGTCTTCCAGGTTTTCGATTGGTATCTGGGCCATGCCGGCGAGGCGACGGACCCCCGTCAGGCGCAAGCGCTGTTCGAGAAGGGCCGCAAGGCCGCGGACCGGGGCGACGAAACGGCGCTCCGCGAGATCAACCGGCGGCTGGACGACCTGTTCCCCGGCTCGGCCGAGGACCGCCAGCGGAGCTTCGGCTCCGGGGTGCGCTGATGCCTGTGCCGAGCCCGGACTGCGAGAACTACCTGCGGCGCCATCTGGCCAATCCGTTCCTCGTGCTCGAGCTGGCGCCAAAGGCGGGACGGAGCGAGCTGGAGCGCCAGGGCGCCAAGCTGCTGGCGATGCTCGCCGCCGGTCTCGCCGCAGCCGGCACCTACGCGACGCCTCTCGGCCCCCGGGAGCGCACGGCCGAGATGGTGCGGGAAGCCCTGGCCGAGCTGCGGGATCCGGCCCGCCGCCTGGTCCACGAGTGGTGGGCGCACGGGCTCGCCGGGCGGATCCCGACGCCCCGGCGCCGCTTCCCGCCGCCGCCGGAGTGATGGTTCATGGTGCTGTACTTCCCCATTGGGCCGATCATTGGCCTCCTCGTGTACATGCTCAGCCGGGGTCTGGCCAGGAGCAAAGCCGAGACCGGGGCGACGGTGCCGACGCACCGCGCGACCCAGAGCCGGATCTCGATCGGCCATCTCGTCCTTTTCGGAGTCTTTTACCTGCCCCTGGCCACCATCCCGGTTATGGTGGTCGCAGAGCAGACCAAATCCTCGTGGCCCGGCCTGCTGAGCTTTGCCGCGGCGATCTTCGCGATCTGCATGGGGCCGCGCTGGTTGGCGTGGCGGGTTCTCGGCCCGTGGGGTCTGCCAGCCGTGGGGCGGGCCGTGCTCTGGCTGGCGCCCAGCTTCACGCTCAGCACCTTCCGAGGCAACCTCGAGCTGTTCTCGGCCGCTTTCGGCGGTGCGCCGAAGCCGCAACGCTGGGCGGCTGGCCCCTGGTTCCTCTTCGCCCGCGCCCTGCGGGGCGACCGCGAAGGCGACCCGGAGAGAATGGAGGCGCTCCTGGAGCTGCTGCGGGATCTTTCTTCCTGGCGTCTTCCCTGGCGGCTGCGAGGCCAGGGCTTCGAGCTGCTGGCGTGGCCGGCCCTCCAAGCCGGCGACTGGGGCGAAGCGCTGCGACGGCTCGCGCATGGCCGCGGCCGCGGCGTACGCCTGTTGCGCAGGGTGGCGTTGGCGCACACCGCGGGCGTCGCTTCCCCCTTTCTCCTCTGGCTGGCCTGGCTCCTCGCGCCGGAGCGGCGGCGGACGCGTCCTCTCGTCCTCGCGGTCGTGGATCCCGAGCGGACCGCAGCAACCATCCCGCCCCCTCTGGCTCACGCGCTCCAGGAGGAGGACGCGGCCACGGACGGGGTCTGGCTCCGCCATCTGAAGCTCCTCGCCGAAGCCGCCGAGGGCCGGCCGGTGCGTTCGTCGGATATCGAGGCCGTAGCCGAGGACTGGGAAGAAACGCTCAAGAAGGCCGGCCGGATGCGCCTGTTGAGCCGCGGAGCGGAGCTCGAAGTGCCAAAGGTTCAGGCCGTGGTAGCGGGTCTGCGGCCTACCCTGCGGGCGGAGCTCGAAGCCGTGGCGGAAAGCGTCGACGGGCCCTGGCCCGAGCCGCAACGCCGCAACGGTCTGGCCGCCGAGGTCTGCCGCCGCCGCCGTGACCGGCTCTTCGCCGCCGTGCAGGTGGAGGTCGATCCCTTCCTGGGGCGGAACGGTTTTCAACGAAAGCTGGAGGACCCGCTCGCCGAGCTCGAACGCTGGCTGCAGTTCCGCCGCGACCTACGGCGGCTCCTGGAGGCTGCCGGGGAGAACGCGCTGCCCACCTCCTGGTACGGCGGCCTGCGGTTCGCGGCCTGCAACTGGCCCGTGTTCCTGCTGCAGGCCTACGGCCTCGACGCCCACTGGGCCTGCCGGCAGATGTTTCGCTGGTCGGAGGCGCAGGCCCGCAGGATGGGCGATCAGGAAATCGCCAAGCTCAGCCATGGCAATCTTCGCCAGGTCCGTAGCTTTCTGGCGTAGTCCCTTCGGGTGGAGGGAGGGAGTGCGGGAGCGAGAGCGGTCCAGCCAGGTCGGTGGCGAGTGACAACTGGCTGGACCGAATCCCGTTTCGGAGGAGGGGAGCTCAGAGGCTCCAGACCAGTTGGGAGGAAGAGGCGGGCACAGAGCACTCCGTGGGTTGCTCGGCCCCCAGGCCGAGCACCTCCAGCATCCCGATCTCTCCTTCCTTCGGTGGCGAAGCGAAGGCGCACTGGATGTCGTAGCAGACGCAGGTGTCATACTGGATGCACGCCCCTCCCGAGCCTTCGCCGAGGTACGCGCACACGCCGCACCACCCTTCATAGTAGAGACAGCCGCTGGAGCAGGCGGTCGCGGCCTGAGGCAGAACGAGGAGGATCGCCAGGCAAGCGGCCAGAGAGAGGATTCGAATTTTGAGCATACGATCTCCTTTCAATAGAGAACCTTCTCCGAGGTAAGTTTAGAAGTTTAGGCGAGTCGTTACAAGAGGCCGGTCGACACATTCACCGCGCGGATGGCTGCGCGTCGCCGGGCGGGAGAGACAACTGTCCGGCCGGGTCGATGGCGAGCGACAGTTGGCCCGCCTCGGATTGCGCCAACGACAGTTGTCCCGCTTCGGCTTCGGCCAGCGAGAGCTGACCGGGCGAGGCACCCTGGAGGCGGGATTGGATCTCGCCGATCGCCTGGCGCGTGGCCCGGCGGAGGTCCGGGTCGCGCGGGTGGCGCTCGATTGCTTCTTTCAGCGGCAGCACGGCCGCAGCCGAGCCGGCGCGTCCCAGCGCGGTAGCCGCGGCGACCCGGATGTCCGCTTTTTCGCGCTGGAGCGCCAGGAGCAGCGGCGGCTCGGCGGCCGGGCAGCCGGTGGCCCCCAGAGCCAGCGCCGCGGCGGCCGCCAGCTCGCCCTTTTCGACCGTCAACACCTTTGCCAGCACCTCTACGTCCGCAGCGTCGTTGCTGCGGCCGAGGGCCTCCAGGCAGGCACGAGCGGTCTGGGAGCGGCGCCAGCGCAGGGCTTGGGCGAGGAGCGCGCGCGTGCGCTCGAAGGGCAGATCTTGGCCCAGGTGCGCGACGGCCTGGGCGGCGCAGGAGTCGTCTTCCACGCTCTCGGCCAACGCCACGAGGACGTCGCGGCCTTCATCGCCCAGCGCCATGGCCGCCCGCAGCCGGACCTGGGCGCTCGCGTCCGAGCAGGCGGCGCGGAGCGTTTCGAGGATCCCCGGCTCCCCGGGAAACCCACGGATCAGGACGAGCAGATTGCGGAGCCGCACCCCGGCAGTGGGATCTTCCCGGGCGTTCTCGGCCAGGCGCTGTGCGATGTCCACCTCTTCGGAGAACCGCCGGGTCAGGTCGAGGAGGAGGGGCAGAAGAGTCTCGACGTCCTTGTCAGACGTCTTGATCCGGATCTCGCCTCCGATGATCGCCAGTCGGCCTTCGGCGTTCACGCGGGCCAGCAGGCGGCGCGTCTCCGCGTCGAGCAGCACGCTCAGGAGGCGCGTCGGGCCTTCGACGTAGAACGTGCTGTCGAACCGCTCGTCGCCAATCTCGATCTCCCATGCACCGGACGGCTTCTCGGCCTCGGAGCGGATCCTTACGCTGGAAAAGCCCGGCGGCCCCGGAACCTCGATGCGGATCTGGGGACCGAGCTTCCGGCTTCCCTCCGCGGCGTCCTCAATCCACACCGTCGCCGGCCCCGACCGTGCCTTGATCCATAGGGAATCCAGGAAAGGCCTCGAGGTGCTCTCCACGCGCAGGCCGCAGAGCTGCGCGGCATCCCGGAGAATCTGCAGGCGCAGGCGTTGATTCCGGTAGGTCTCCCGGATGGCGACCGCCAGGCCGCCGGTCAGGAGCATGAGCCCGATCTCCCACATACCGGCCTCCTCTCAGACCAGCCGGACGCCCGGCTGCTTGCGGGCTTTCTGTGAAGGTCCCGCCTCGTCTGGCGGGAGCGAGAGCGGTCCGGCCGGCTCGGTGGCGAGTGACAACTGGCCGGCCTCGGATTGCGCCAACGACAATTGCCCGGCTTCGGCCTCGGCCAGCGAGAGCTGACCGGGCGAGGCACCCTGGAGGCGGGATTGGATCTCGGCGATCGCCTGGCGCGTGGCCCGGCGGAGGCCGAGATCGATCCAGAAGCGCTCGGCG